>Ga0181612_179836_pt1 | contig 22004 bp, 7 predicted proteins | sample HoacroProtozoa21_FD_119630 | JGI IMG/M metagenome (GOLD analysis project Ga0181612, IMG submission 119630) | Hoatzin crop microbial communities from Cojedes, Venezuel. Combined Assembly of Gp0051906, Gp0051904, Gp0051908
GAATAATAATAATAATAATAATAATAACAACAACAACAACAACAACAACAACACTAACAATAATAGGTCTTAAATCTATTTTGGGGAGTGCTGTGCTAATCAGTCACAGCAACTGCCTGCATAGCTAGGAAAGTGTTCTTGCATTAAGATGAAAATACAGTGATTAAGAGATTAAATGCAAAGCTGGTCTGTTTTGCACTGGAAAAATTGTATGTCTCCTAAGTGATGACCAGATCACCAAAGGAAGCACAGATATGGACTTCTCAGATAGCTGGAATGTTTTGCTGTAGAAAACAGTCCAAAGCCTGCTTTCTTTCCAGACTTCTTTTGTCTGCTAACGCTACTCTGTTCTGAAATATCACAGCACTGACATAATACAAATATTTCCAGTTTTGGCTAAGACAGAATAGCCATGAAGTAGAAAACACACCAAATTACGCTTAATAATAAGTGAACTGATTTTTTTTTTAAGGATAAGGAGTAGAAACTTCTTCCATAATTTAAATGACCTGAAAGATTTCTAAAAAGCTTATCAGCCTTGATAATGTTGCAATGCAGATGCTGTATGATATTAAGATCTTAAACTGGGATTTCTATCATTGTCTCAGTATTGTGGGTACATGCAACGCAAGGACACAGGTTACTGACATGAAGCAGAATGTAAGCAAGATCATTACGCTGTACTGATCATTTTAAACACTGTGCACAACAATGAAGGTGGATTCTTTTGCCTGTGGATCAGTCTCAGGAATGAAACCACATCATTTTTGGGGTATAACAGCTAAGGACTTACAGACATGACAGCTTAATGGTTCTAGTAAATACTTCTCCTTATCAAGAAGCAGGCAAGTCACATACAATCTTTGCACGTACTTTCATGATGTTTTCAAGAAATTCATATAACTTGAGTATTCAGGCTTACTATACGCCAGCTCCTTATAGCTTCTACATCTCATTTGTTCTGATTCATCTCAAGATAATTGAGAAGAAATACACTTGCCTTCATTTAAATTACATTATTATATAATTTAAATTATATTAACAAACAAGCCTGGTTTGGTACTTGTCACAACTGTGGAAGAATTATCATAGTTGTTCTTGCTCATGTTTGTTGTGCTTTGGACTGGGATTTCTTTTTAGTCTTAGTGAATTCTGAGGTAATAAAAAGGCCAAAGTAATTGCAGGACTAACTACTACCTGGATAACCATAGGTTATAGCTATGATAAAACTAAACAAGGCAAAACACATACCATTTATGGTAAGCTGCATACAAAATCCTAATAATACATTCATCATCCTGAAGTAGTAGAAGAGAAGTCTGGCATATCCAGCTTTACTGGAGGAAACAATGCTGTGACACAGATGTCCAAATTTTGCCAATCTTCCTCTGCTGAACCACTCTTTCCATAAGATACCTTGGAGGCAGTGTTCTTAAAATGACACACTACTAAATGGAAGTTGACAGAATCTTGATCAAAGTAAATATATGACTGAAAGTGACACCTTGTACAGATAAAGCTTCAGATAAAGATCATAAGAATGAAACTATTAGCAAATATTAATAGTTAGCTAAAAAATTGCTTCCAAGCCTGAATTCTGTCCCTTCACGTTGAGCAACTTTCTGTTAAATTTGTAGTTATGGTCCACGCACAGATAAACATAATCCTTGTAAGTTTTTCAAATGTAAACACTCCAAAAGACATAATGTAAAATGTTTTTAAAAGGTTTTATTGCATATCAAATATAATTATATAATTGCATTTATTCAGGGGAAATTCTATTTGCTTTGTGCTTCAATATCCAATAGCTATGGGGGCTTTAAGCTGTCTGGTAATTACATGCTACAGTTAAGAAAATGCTGCTTGTACTTCAAATCTAGTCCTCTTTGATGTGTTTCACTTCTTTTTGCAACATTAAAGAACATGCCTAAAACAGTCACACTTCATCCCTGAAATTTCAGGACAATGACAACTTAGAGAAACTGGCATCACTTAATACTGTGACCCCCTACGTTTAAGAATATCGTGACCATTTTCAGTAGTTTCTGTTCACCATCCTCATTATTTTGACGAGGTTTAATACTATTCATCAAAGAACACATACTAAGTGTACACTTTGTGGCTATCATGGGAATTTTCATACTCATAAATTGTATCATTATTCATCAGCTGAAGTGAGTGATTGGTGTTCTATACCATGAATCTTCCTTTTAATAGTCTGTATTAGGCATAGAATGAAATTTGTAAACTTTTCATGTTGCATTCTTAAAGACCAATCTTCTTCTACTTTTAATTGTCTCAGGTTGAATCCCTTGCACTATTGCAAATGACCTGACTTCTATATAAATTTCACTTGCTGGTTCAATGACTAGTTTCAGCATTTTCAGAATAATGGCAGTGAAGTAGTTAGTCTAACGTTGCAGACAGTACGGTGTGGCATTGAGGAGTTTTAGTTTGTTGGATTTTTCTTCCCGTCATGGGGTTATTTTCCATAAAAGAGCAGCATTATAACTTTTGCCAGTACTAGTAACCAAACAATTCTTTATGTATAAAATCTTGCTTGGTTGAAAAAAGGCACTATGAGCATTAAGAAAGCATAGTGAGCAGAACAAACCTGGAGGTTAGGAGGTGCAGGATCTTCCACCATCAAGTCGAAACAAGTATCTCACTCGACTAAGAAAGGACTGTCTTCTGAAAGACTCCTCTGAGGTGGGCTGTGTTACTAAGAATGTCAGCACCTCATCAATGGCGTTCATGAAGGATATCTGCCACAGAACTTTCACTTGTTATACCGGGAAAGGAGTGACTGGATGTGGTTATTTGATCTTGGCTAGCCGCCAGTTGCCCACCAAAGCCCCTCTATCATTCTGCCTTCTCAACTGGACAGGGAAGAGAAAATATGGTGAAAGGCTCATGGGTCAAGATAGGGACAGGGAGAGATCACTCACCAATTACCGTCATGGGCAAAACAGACTTGATGCAGAGAAGTTAATTTAATTTGTTGCCAAGATAAATCAGAGAAAGATAATGAGAAAGAAGAACAATCTTAAAACACCTTTCCCCCACCCTTCCCTTATTCCTGGGCTCAAATTCACTCCTGACTTCTCTACCTCTTCCCCGCCAGTGGTGCAGGGGGACAAGGAATGGGGGTTGTGATCAGTTCATTATGCGTTGACTCTGATGCTTCTTCTTCCTCACGCTCTTTCCCTGCTCCAGCATGGGGTCCCATCCACGGGACATAGTTCCTCATGAACTGCTCCAACATGGGTGCCTTCCACGGGGTCCAGTCCTTCAGGAATGGACTGCTCTTGTATGGATCTCTTGCGGGGCCACAGGTCCTGCCAAAGTCTTGCTCCAGCATGGGCTTCTCTCTCCACAATATCTACAAGTTCTGCCAGGAGCCAGCTCCAATGTGGGCTCTCCATGAGGTCAACAGCCTACCTTGGGCACCTGCACCTGCTCTTGGTGTGGGGCCCTCCACGGGCTGCAGGTGAATCTCTGCTCCACTGTGGACCTCTATGGACTGCAGAGGGATAGCCTGAATCATGGTCTTCACCACCGGCTGCAGTGAAATCTCTGCTCCTACACCTGGCGCACCTCCTCCCCCTCCTTCTTCACTGAGCTGCGTCCCTGTGGAGTTCATTCTCTCACATATTCTCACTCCTCTCTCCCAGCTGCTGTTGCGCAGCAGTTTTTTCCCCATTCTTAAATATGTTATCACAGAGAGGTTACCACCATTGCTGATGGGCTCAGTTTTGGCCAGCAGCAGGTCTGTCTTGGAGCTGGCAGGAACTGGCTTTCTTGGACATATGCAGAACTGGCATCTACTCACAGAAGCCACCACTGTACTCACCCCTGCTCCCAAAATCTTGCCATGCAAATCCAGTACACTTGTGCTGCATCTTTTGAGGCAAACTAGGTTGGTTGGGATCTGCCTAGCCATCAAGATTCAGCTCCTTCTTTCCCTAATCAGAGGGGTTTCCAAAAGCAGTGACAGACGAGTCTGACACTACTTCCAAAATCTCCTGGGAGCGTGAAGACCTGTGAGAGCAATAGCCCCTCATGTAGCCTCACAAATAGAATCTGGTGCCACGCCACCATCAGTAGTCTCTAGCAGGAAGCGTGTACCTGGATGGTGGTGTATCCAGCTAGTTATGCGAAGTCACAGTTCATCAGTGACTTGGCATAGCTGTTTCTACCTAGATAAGGTTCTCTTGAACTTTTTTCTGTAAGCAAGACAACTAAGTGCCAAAGAATGGCTTAAAAACCCATAGGACAGATCTTCCCCAAATCTTTTCCTTTCTGTGCTTTCTTTCCCGTTTCTGGACTCCCTTCTCACTCATGCACCAAATTATATCTGTTTCAGGCCTGTATTCACTTACGTCTCAGTGGAGAACACAAAAAGAATATGGAGAGAAAAAAGTGCTTTGAATGGGAGGAACTAGACCGTCCTTTATCTTCTTATTGGTATTGACTCTCTCTTGCATGCTTGGTATATTCCAAGCCCATTTCATGGATCATGGACATATGTACCAACTGATCTAGGCCACCAACCAGTATGCATTTTTCTGCAAGGCTTGTTGATTTCAGCTCTAAGAGTTGAGTTAGAATTACTTAGAAACCAGTGGCATTTCAACTGGAAAACAGACAGTACTACAAAATTCTTCTTGACAGCTATTCTGACCAGATACCTCTCTCATCTTAGTAAGCCTGCTTATGTCAAGAGAGAGGTGTATTGATGAGACATTATGAAACACTGTGTTCTTAATGATTCGGTAAGGTTAGGAAAAGCATTAAATACTAATATAGTGTTCTGTCCTACTGAAGGGAAACATGTCAGACTTTAAAAAGATCTTGTTTCAGAAACCTACCTATTTATAGTGGTAGTCACTATAAAAATATTCACTTATTATTTTTCTTTAGATAGTTCCAGCAACCAGTTCTCCGTGATGCCGGGAAAACTGGAGATATGCACAAAATTATTCATTTAACTTCCAGATAATTAATTTTCAAATGTATCACTTTCCTAAAATTTCTGTTTGAACCATGGACTGACGTGCACAGACGGGTAAGGTAATAGATCATTTGGTTTGGGGAACACCCATTTGTAAGCTAATACTAACTTCACATAGGAAAGAATGGAGAGCATGACAAGTGGAAGCTAAAAGCGACCGACAAAGGAATCTGAACAAAACTGTAGCTTTCCTGATGGTATTGCACCATCCTGGTTAGGAAACTGGGGATAAAAGTAACAGTGACATCTGATAGTGTGATGAACTCTCACAGTCCCTTTGGAGCAATGAGTGTATAGCCTCCATTCCTTTTTAATCATTCCAGTCACCTACAGACAGTTCCCTCTACCATTGTAACAGTAGAAAGTAAAGATATTTTTAACTGGTGAATGTTCATTTGACATTTTGAATGCTTTCATCATATTATTTAGGGTAGAAACACTGTTTCTCACTAAATAAAAAGATTTCAGGTACAGCAGATCCAACACAAGGTGGCAAAGAGCTTTGATTATGATATTTCAACAGCATGAGAACGGACTGTAAAGGCTAAAAGAAAATTCAGTTACTCTGTGGGAGAACAATCTTCAGAACAAAGGCCTTTTACTACCTAGGACTTTACTAAGTTTTAGATGCTGATTTCCCTTACTTTTCTTTTCAACATTGGAACATCTCTATTAATGTCTTTTAGGCTGGAACATCATGCAGGGAATTGAGAGGGCACTACAACCTGGAAACTGAGGTCTGTTATCATAATTTACTTAATTATAAAGTTATGCTTACATATAGCACCTAATAAAAGTATGAAAGTGAAACAGCCAAATTGTTGCATTCTGAGAAGTGTTGTCCAGACTGACAAAAAAATTTATGTTTTTGCACCTACATGGACACATACATTGTAATGCACTTAAATACATGTACTACAATTCAGCCTGAAGTTAGCAAGATTGTACTGGGGGATGAAAAATCAGTCTAGAGCACTGAGATTTTACAGTATCTCCAGTGAAAAATAAAAATTTTGGCTCATCAATGGGAATGATAAACTTCAATGGAAATGTAGCGTAGCCAAAGTTGTGGTTTTGGTAACATGTAAATTGTCCTACATACTTCAAATACAGATCAACAGACCTAATTATAGGACTCATGTTACAAATATTTTTTGGACATTTGAAATTCAAAATGGTGACAATGTAATCTCTAATTTTACAAGTACTCCTTACTGAAAATGTAGAAAACCATAGCAAGGCATTTTAGATGAACCATTTGGAATAACTTGCATCTCTTTCATAGACAGATGTTACACTGTGTGTAATAAGATGTGCGGTAATCTGTCTTTAGATGCATATCATCCTGTATACTACATTCACAGAAAAAATCCTTCGTAATTAAGAAGATATGTGTGCATGTAGATTTTAATCAATCTTATGGTATCAAAGGTCAATGTTGTAAAAATAGCTATTAGGGCACAGTGCATATCCACAGTACCAATATTCTTTCTGGAGGGACTCCACCCATATTGGGAAGGAAATATCTTTGACATAATGTTGAAAGTACTCCTTATAGTGTTTTTCTTTTACTAATAGATTTTTGTATACCCTGGAGCCTACTTGGTATTTTCAAGGCAAACCATGAGCTGTTAGCAGTTCACCTGACTGATCTTTGAAAGCTCTGAATTCTAGATCCTTACAAATCAACATCCAGAAGTTTCAGATGCTCTGTTTAAATGATCTGAGTAAATTCCATGAAACAGGACTGAATAATTTGTAGAAGCAGAATCAATATAGAAGCAGTGGTACTCATTGCTTTCAGTATAAGTGGAATCATCATGGAAATAAGCACTCAACTTTTTTTCTGACTTGTCCCAGAAACAGAGAGGTAAGCAGGCCATTCACACTTTATGTTTACACATTACTTTTAAAGACTGCCCATTGGGCATCACTCCAGCCAGATGCAACGCAATTAGTTGACTGAGCTCCTGAATGATTAGTAATTCCTCAGTATTCCTACACATCTGCAGAAAATTTGAACTATGAACACAAAGTCATGAAATGCCTATGCTCAGGGAAAGGGATCTAAGGCATAGGGATAACACTCTTATCCTACTCAATGTATTGACTAAAATGCATAATTCTGAGATAATGTGGGCTAGTGCTAAGTAATATATTTGTAATAAGTGTGTTACAATTTCCCTTTGTAATTACTTTGATTTTTGCCAACTTAAGATACTGAATGAAATTCATACTATTTTCTGCCCTTTTCTCAGCATTAGTAATAAGGAACTGCGGTCAGAGCTTTAATACTTAAAGTATGCTGTGAAATATTTAGCAATAATGTTAGTACTTTGACCTTTACAATATCCTACATATTCGTTGGCTACCACTTCATCTACTTCCCCATAGGTTAGAGAGGGAGTAAAATAATAGGATGCATGGGACAGACAGGCAACTCAGCCAATCAAACCAAAGAATCTTAAAAAGGTCAAAATACTCAAGTCTACTACTATGACTTATAAAGCATATGAAGAATTTGAATTTTAGTATATAACTCTACTGAGACTAATCATAATAAGAACTGAAAATGGCACAATGGATAGATCTTGGTGACAGTAATTTCCTTTTGAATGAGAGATAACAGTCTGTGTTCTTCACTAGAACTAGGTTCATTACTATTATGATTTCACTCTTGAAAGCTACCTTGGGTCTGGGACCTATTCTTCCTTTTCCTCACAAGTCAATGTAAATGCTATATCTATACCACACTGACACTCAGGGAAATAATGTGGAATCTATTACTTGCTGTGGGAGTAAGAGGCTAAATCTAAGCTCACATCTTTTTTATATGTTTACATGTGTGTGTTACGTATGTATGTATACACATCCACACACAGCTCTTACAAGTATTATGAAAATATACCAAGCAAAATTTGAAGATAAACTGATGAAATAATGTCTTCCTGAATCTGTGTACAGATCACAGTTCTACAAAATGTAAACCAGATGTCTATTTTTGTACGAAGACAAGTAGCTGTGTTACTGCAGTGTAACAAGATATTGCTGGCTAGTTGAGCCATTTTAACTGATCGTACATACAATTCTGTCTTCTTCACTTTGCCGAGGTTTGTTGCTTCTAGGTTCTTACTCTTTGAGTTTGTCCTCCCTTTACAGCACAAGTAGAGTTAACAGAGTCAATAAATAACATGCATTAGCATATGCTGCCACATTTCAAACAATTAAATTTTTTATTGTACTTACAACAAGCTAGGAGAACTAATTCCATTACCATGGCTCAGAGAAGTGGTAGCTCATTAAAATGTATCGACTTAATTGCTTGCAGTCATGTGACATACTGGTACTGATGTCGGTGAGACTATCTATGAAGCTTAATGATGAGAATTTGCATTTCAGTGCAGCTATGCTAATGCTGACCAATTTAGTAAAATATGAACCTCATGTGCTTACCTAGATTCCTGCAAAGAGAACTTTGCAGGCAGATCTTCATGTCTCTGATTGTTCAGATGCCCTTGTAAGAAAAAGTTTAACAATCTACCAAACCCGTGTCAAAAATGGCAGCTTCAATCTGGACATTTTCAATGTGGCAATTCTGAAAAGGTATAGAAATCAGTATTGTAAAAACAAAGTGCATATTTCTGATTACTTGGCTTGTTTTCTACTTCAGATGAAATTGCAGCATGATTTTCAAGCTGCTACATGGTACTACCACTGAATTAAGGGACTTTGCTATAAAAAATAATCCAGTTTACTAGAGAACACTGTGTGTAGGTCCTATATTATAGCCTGAAAGCATTAGCAGAAGCATTTTATCATGTTTATGAAGCACGTAAAGCTAATAAATATTATATTTTTAGTTACAGACATACTGTTCATTGTATTAAACATATTCCTGCAAGTGTGTTATAGTGGATTGCCTACTGCATTCTCAGATTATTCTGACTGCCTCTTGAAAAAGCTCTCTAACTATATGCCATTATGTCCCCACTGAAAAAGTTTGCTGCAGGAGGTACTACATTAGTCTTGTTTTGCAGCCATCTTTGAGTTTGTTAGCTAAGATAAAGTCTTTCTGGGAATGGTTACAGACACAGGATTTACAAGCTGCAGATTTATAGACTTCAAAAGATGTCTAATATTTTGGAAAGAGAATTACAAAAAGGCAATCTTTCTCTACACTTTTTTCTCATGTCAACGTAGTGCACTTCCAAAAAATACTTCTCAAATCCATCTTTGGATCCATTTGGAGGATGTCCATTCATTCTGGCCTCATTTTTCTCCATGACCAGCTGTTCAGCTGCTGCTGAAATTACGTATTTCCTTGCAGTCCCACTGCTGGCTGAGATGAGACTGCTTTTTACTTCAGATACGCTGCAGTTCTGAATCTCCTGTAATTAGGTAAATTCCGCTGAAAGATCACAAATCAGCAGTGGACTCTATAATTTCAGCATACCAGGTGGCTGCTCAGTTCAGAGATACTTCAGCTCAGCACTGATAGGTAGAGTTCCAGCCATGTTTCAGGGAGAATCACAGAACAGCTCAGGTTGGAACAGACTTCCGAAGGTCTCTAGTCTGGCCATCTGCTCCAAACAGAGTCAGCCTTAAGATCAGACGAGGTTACTCAGAGCTTTATCCAGTCAGACCTTGAAAACATTCAGGGATGCAGAGTGCATGAACTCTCTGGACAACCTGCTCCACTACTGGCCTATCCTCAGAGTGGAAATGCTTTTTTACTTATATCCAGTCTGAACCCTCTTTGTTTCAGTCAAATTCCACTGCCTGTTTTCCTCTCAAATGTACTACTGTAAAGAGGCTGACTCCACTTTGTCGATAACCTCCCCACAGACTCTGACAGGGTGCTTTTAGGTCCCCCCAGGCCCAACTCCCTCAGCCGCTCCTCCCAGGACAAATGCTCCAGGCCCAGACCATCTCCGTGGCAAATATCTTAGACTGAAGTGACATAGTTACAGGTGGATGGACCAGACTTAGCACTTTGAAAGGCTGCTTTAATTCCAGATTGACTTTGTTCCCAAAAGTATAGTTTTTGTTACGTACCATTCTAACTCCTGCCATTCTGTGATTCTGTGATTTTTACTGGGTTAAACAAAGGTCTTTGCACAGTTCCTCTGTGTTTACATTACGCATCAGAGCTCATAACAATGAACATGCTGAATACCTCTGTGCAAATTTAACTGTCTACTCCGAGCATATTAAATTTAATTTGAAGTGGTGCCATCCTAACATGTTATTGTTGGTTATCTTTCTGTCAGAACCCCCTCAAAATCACTATTTGCTGCTTTGTTTTTTGTGTCTTTCCCCAGTTTAAAATAATTTTTCCAATTTCCATTGACACTCTGTCACATATCTTTATGATTTATATTTGTTAAAAAGAGAAATTGAATAATTTCAGAATAATTTTTATCACTATAAATTATGTTTTTGTAACTATATCCAATAATGCATGACAAACTGTGAAATCTGCCATTTTTGCTGTGACCAATCCATAAAATCTGTCATCTTGCTGCATAATGGTGTTCATGATTTACACGGGGTCTTACTTATAAGGTTGCTTATATAAATAGCTCATGAAAACTACCTTAAGTAAGTGGGTATATCCTGTAAGTGAAAGGTCACACAAGCATAATTTATAACTCTTCCTCTTTCGTAAACAGAATGCTTTTTCAAAAATTGTGTTTTCAGTATTATGCCAATTCCGATTTTTTTACCTGCCAGGAGTTAAAAAAAAAGTCCATTACTTTCCTTCTGTTGAGTATCTCAAGGTGAACACCAGCAAGATAAAGGATGTTGCAAAGTCTCTTATTGTTGGTAGTCTGCAGATGCCTCTTCATGATACAGATTTACAGCCTTTGTAGAAAGCAACATAAGAGGAGCCAGTAATAACGAAACAGATTTGGGAAAATAGATATAAATGGTGCCTAAAAATTTGCGATCTCTAAGGTTGAGGATGGCAAGCATACAGGCAAAGGTACAAATTCCCAATGACAAACACACAGGGACCACAATATTAATGAATTTAGAATTATTTGGCAGAAAAAGAAAATACAGGAATACGAATGTTCAAGCATATATAGGTTGTTATAGGATTCCTTAAAAGTACTTTTTGGTAGAGCAGGATTTCTATTACAAAAAAAAGAGTCATATCTTCAGTCAGTCTTTGTTAATTTAGCAGTTCTCATTTTCATCAAATAGGGGCTATATCCCTGAGTAGTCCTCTGAGAGAGGAATCCCCCAGAATTTTGAAGATTTTAATTTGAACAAACTCACTGCAAGGATGGTTGACTAAAGAGAGAAGTTTCTGAGAGCATTAGGAAAAGAAAGAAGGAGTGCAAGAGTGTGTGTGAGAGCACTTTGCTTTCTCATATGAGTAAATTGAGAACAATTATACCTGTCCTTACATTTTGTGGTGAGTGGATTTGGGGTCTTAGGTGTCAGGCTTGGACCTGCTTGCTTTTCTTCTTCTTTTCTTCTGCTTCTTTCTCTCTCAACCTTTTGCTAAGTGCAGAACCCATATTTATTAAAAACCTTGCATTCAGTATTATGAAGTCTTTTTATATTTGTATTTGTTAACCAAAAAGGGGCTCTTAACTGCTCTGCTTGGGGCAGTGCCAGCACAGAATTAACATTATTAATTAACAGATTAACAGAATTAACAGATTGCTGTCAAACCTGGGCAGAGTCAGGGCAGTGCTAGATGCATTCTTCTCCTGGACAAAACAAGGAGGTTCTAGAGAGTCAAGCCCTGAGCAGGATCATCAGGAGCTAGCAGCTCTTCCTAGTTCTTTCTAGGTACTGGGAGTTGTCCACAGGAGGAGACTGCATTATCACACCTGGAAGGAGAATCACAGGACCATACAAACCCATGCCATGTCCATACCAGGCATTTTGGATCAGAAGTATTTGAGATTACCTGCTGCTTATCACTAGCAGCTGCTGCCCAGCTCACCCCTAAGCACAGCTGGGCAAACCTTATGGCTGAACCCTTGCAGCTTCAACTCTGACCTTCTGCTGCAGCCAGCTTGGCAGTGAGTCAGGGATTGCCTCGGCACAAGCTGGGAGCTCTGCATTGCAATGGACCTACTTCCAGTGCAGTTTCGAAAGGGCTTGCGTACTTACACATATTCAGGTTCCCAGTTCTAAGCTTAGTATTGGGTGAAGTGGTCTCTAATACCCTGAAATCAAATTGGCATCATAGATACATTTTAATTCTTCTAAAGTCACATTCATTACTTCTTTTTAAGGCCTATAAACACACAGACATACATGAATAAATACACACCCATACACATAAGTAGGTGTATGCTGCAATAATTTTAGAAGTGTCTTTTGATAGGGAACATGAGAAATAATATCCCATCAATCAGGAAACAGATATCGCCTATTAGAAAAACTGAGCAAATTATACAATAATGAAGGCTTGGATTCCATCCAAGATTAAATACAATATCTCTTTCCAACAAAATCCTCTGACATAACCTTAATCAGAGTGATATGTATCTGTGGTTTCAGAAATGCTGAGAAATACCACAACCTAATGGAAAGTAGTGGGTAACTGCGTGAAGGGAGTGGATATTCTGTCACTGGTAGAGGGCAGGTTATTCTCGAACAGGAAATCTTTAGGCAGAAGCTAAATTGCCCCTTGTCAGGGATACTCATTTATATAAAGTGACACTCTGCTACTCCCACCCACCAATACTGACTTCCAGTAATCATTCACATGTCACACGTACACCCATGCAGAGATATACCAAGTCGTGTGAGCTAAAACTCACTTCCACACTCTCAGGCTATGACCACTTACTCATGTCAAGATATGTGCTGTCTTGTTCATTAATACCAATGTCAGTTCAAGCATATTGGTGTAGTCATCTTCAATCTTACTCAGTTATGCTGGCACTTTACTCAGTCACGATCAGTCAGACCCACCCATTTGCACTATAGCTGTGACTGATGCACACGCTCAGAACTTCAGGGTGTGTTTGACAAATAGAAATTGTGTCACCTGGATTTGGAAACTATCTTACTCCCATATTTTCATGGTAGAAAAGCAGCAACAACTTCAGACATTTCATTTGAATAACTATTCAAAAAGATGAACATTTACCAAAGGTCAACATTTTCTGACCAGAACTAGAAAGACATCTACATTTTATCATAAGAAGTACAGACAGAAGTGTAAATAGGTAACTGGCAGAGAGGTTTAAAAATGAGTGATTACTTCTGCATACAGGTGCTGGTGCACCTGTTAGAGCTCATACATTTTACACACTCTTCAACCTTTTTGGTAGCTACATGTGAGTGGTAAGCACTGAACTTCAGAAACCATTTTAAGAGACTGACACTTCTCTGTGAGGTCTTGCCAGTAGTCTGAGTCACTCTGTACAGTATTATTTCTCTTAACAATACATTTCTATTTCTTCTCTGAATTCTACCCCTTGGCAAAGCAGGTAAGGGAAACACTTGAAAAAGGAGTAATAAGCATGATTTAAAATTTTACTTTAATCTTCACTGAGCTTAAAAACAAGCAAACAACCTCTTTAACTGTATTGTCATTTTATGTCATTTTAAAGAATGATTTGCCTTAATAATGGTAATAATAATATATTATAACAAATTATAACAAAAATGTTTCCATATGTTGACACGTTTTGGGTTATATGACATTTAACAGTGGCAGTTCTAAGTTTATAGTGTTTTATAAGGAGGTAATTGCAACACTTGCATTCTTTAAACACTATATGTAGAAAACTTTATTTCTCTAATACTCGCCCTCAGACTAATCTGCCTCATCACTTCTTGGCTTTGCCTGGGGATAGCAGAAAGCATGAAGGGGAGCAGCTCTTGTGTTTAATAGAAAAAAAGTGAATTAATATGTTTCGCAACTCATAGGAATGGATTTCAAGCCACAGAAAAATGTTTGCTGTCATTGCTACATGCATGGAGTGGAGGAGGAAAAGGGTTCTCTATGTTCATGTGTATGTAAGAATGGACAGGGCAGAGCTATTCTTTTATTTACCTTTAAGTCTCCATTGCACACATTACCAATCACACAGATTTAATCTACCTGCACTTTTCTTAGGTAAGGAAATTATAATTTAAATTAGAGACCAAACAAGGAAGCAAACTAATTATTAAATTTTGCCTGAGAAGAAGTGCCATTAAACTTCATTTTATAGATCAAGAGCACAAGATGTCACCATGATATTACTGAAGCAAGCATTTATGCTATGATATTCCAGCCCTTAATGTTTCACATTGAACATTAGGGACTGAATTAAAGAGGGATTCATGAGTAGAAATCTGTGGGTCAGTTTAAGATTATAAAGAAAATAAACAAAAAACTGTGGCTGCTTGTGCTTCAATGCCACTTAATAAAGATGTGTTTACAAGGGAGAATGACATCTCATTTGTGTCAGTCAGAGAGGTAACATTGGAGCCCAGGGACACAATATGGTCATTGGTAGTCACAGGACACAGGATTTGTACTGAGCTTGCAAGGCCTACAGACTGAGGATGGTCAGGCTGGCTCTGTCTGAACTTAACCTGCCTGCTGCTGTTGTTTTCACTTGGTTTAGCTTCAACAGCAATTTTTCTAATGAGCGGGTGGCTATGACTAAGTTGTTTATTTTTGCTTATCTTTGTAGATGACAGTAATGATTTTTTATATAGGTAGTATTAATAAATAATTACTAATGGTAATTCTTTGTTTGGACTGCTGAGGTTTCAATGATGTCAATTAATAATTATTTGCTTTATACATAAATTGGGTTTTCTATTTACCCATAACCAGAGTTTGAGTGTACTACGGTACAAGGCCTAAAAATTGTCAGAAGTTGAAGGATTATTACCCTAAACTAATTTTTTTACTTCGAATTTGGCGAAAAACAGAAAACCACTATGAAAATGAATTTAATATTTTCCTATACATTCAGAGTTTGAAAGGAGTATGGGTAGAATAAAAATAAATGCCTTTCATGCTTTCTTTTTCAGACTTTGTTTTCTTCCATTTGCAGGTTCTTTGTTTAAGAAAAAAAATCACATTTTTTGTATTTTTTCATACTGTAATAAATTTCAGGAATTTATGCAGAATAATTCATGAATTTTGATATTTTAGCAAGAAGGACACACAGATTAAACTATTATATTTTTTAATACCTTGCATTTTAAGTAGTCAAACTGTCCACATCCAGTCGTCTTCTTTACTTCTTTAACAAGTACAAATAAAAGGTACACAATTTGCTCAACTTATATCTTGCTCATTCTTGCTGTCGTGGATTTGTGGCAGGAGTCCTTCAACCTTAGTTGTTCGTTCATACGATCATTATATCGGTTGACCAGGTTTAGCAGATTTGAGTAGATTCCTGATACAGTTGTCACGCTATAAAAAAGCTGTAATGTATTCAGAGTCATATCTAGCAAGTATTAGCTACAGAGTATTGAAATAATTCAGGGGTTCCCCACGTGTACTCTGTGGAACAAATAGTACTTATTTGGCAATGGATTTCCAGCTCTTATTAAGCTGCAAAACAATACTAAAGGAAACCAAAATTATATTGAACACTTTTCTGGTACTAATTTTTTAAGGCAAGAAATGTGTGCAACCTGTCAAGGATGTATTACCTACACATAGCTAAGATGGAACATGTTCTTTATGGTCTTTTCTGTATATGGATGTCAGAAAATCTCAGATTATGTAAATGGCAAATCTTTCAGCATTCTCTTATTTTGAACTGAGTGCATCTGAGAAATATTTCAGTTCAAAGCATCTCAGCACTATTTCTTCAAAACAACAAAAAATGGACAATGAATACTTTTTTCTTTAAAAATCAATAAACTGGGAAAAGAACATTCAGATTTTGGTAAGGACATGGCTTTTACCTGAAAAAGGTTTCTCATGGTGAATTTCCAACCAGTTCTCCATTAATTTTGTTTGCTAGTTTGGGTTGTATCTCTTTATGTCAGCAAGGAATAAAGAAAAATCTGTCTTTCACCCCATACCAGCTTCACCAACAGCAGTTTGTATTCTTGGAGGAACACAAAGGCTTTTGTGGAGATACTTCTTGTCAAAAACAAAGGAGGATAAGTACCTATGGGGAGAGATGTTGTAACTTCTAAAAGGAATTTCTTCATGACATAGGTAATCCTGAAGGAAATATCACTTTATGCTGCCCCTTCTGACTATGCAATGGGCACCCTATGTCCTCAAAGACACACATTAACAGTGTTCTTATTGGGTTTCTCCTGTTTTATTGTCTTCTGCTAAGCACATTGGAAACCAAAATTACAAGAAATAACTTAAAGTGCAATTTGTTTTTATATATGACAAACCAGAAAGAAATCATCTAGTTGTACAAATGGCTCTGTGTGACAATATGTAGAAGCTATCAAGGCACACACAAAGCAGAATACTCTTGTAAAGGTTTATTTTAAATTCTGCAGAGGCTTCCATGTGAAGTAATAACGTTCCTACATTCCTTATTCAATAAAAACAAGCATTCAAATATGTGAAATTATTTTGGTTGCTTAGTAATATTTGTGCATGAAGTTTAGTGTCTACCACAAGGACTGCATAAGTATGACCCACTCTCTATGACAAACAGCTCTACGGAAAGATTCACACAGAAGAGAGTCCTTGTTCTATCTTGCTGGAACCTCCTGTTCAATTTGGGTGAAAAACGGAGTTCATAAGCCTCTGTATAGATTCCCTGATATGCTTAACAATATAAATTTAATTGTTTTCTGGGCCACTTAACATTGAGGACATGTGCCTCTTTTCTTTTCTTGCTCAGTAAGTCTGTTTAGTCTATAAATCCTGCCACTTCTTCTTCCATAACATTTTAAAATTCATTTCTTTGTAACAGACTTCAACACGCCTGAAACATAACCTAAGGAATGACCTAAGTATTTATACTTTTTTTTACAAACCAGATTCCTTTCCATAATCTCCCTGTTGTCTGGGTGCTTGGCTATTATCCAGTTATTTACACGCAAAACCGGTTTTGTGTTCTGTCAACACAGATCAAACCTTTATCTGTGCCCTAATCGCCTTTCATCGTGGTTACTGGTACTGCATATGCTGTGGTTTCCCTAAAATCCTCAGTGAAAGACTGGAGATCACAAAAAATATAATTGCTAGGATGATGTTACCATATTGTATTCTCCACTGAGTTCGTCCATTCTGTTCTGCATTTCCCTCTGTACTGCACAGTCTTCTTCATGATGTCTTCAAGGTCCTTTGTAACAGTGCATCTTCCTACACTTTTTGCTGTTGTCATGATAACCATCTCTCTACATTCTTAGAGTATAAATCTAATTACTTAAGCACAGGTGGAGTCTTAGGTTCATTTCTGTGGCTGTCTTAGGAAACAGGTAGTAGATTGTTTATTTCTGCTTCCAAGTCTCTGATTACTTGCAAAAAAGAATGACCACAGAGGATAAAAAAAGACTCCAGTGGACAGAAGCAGTGGAAAAAAGAAGCAGTGCTCACCTCATGCTCAGAAATCTAGCAGAGCTTTCAGAATGCATGGCAAACGGATTGAACTATGGAGATTTACAGAGCAAGGTCTCAAAGTAACGGGAAAATCGACTCTATTAATGTAGGCATAGTCTTGTGACTTTTCAGGTCTTCCCTTTTGAATTTTCCTTGGTTTATTTTAAATCCAGATAGTCTGGAATCACCAAGCCAGCGCCTGGCTGCCACAATATGTGTGATTAGATAATCAACCCCTACTTTCTCCAAATCTTTTTGACTGTTCAGCAGCCTTCAGTATTGTGCCTTACTTTAAAATAAAACTAAGTCTACATCAGTGGCGCTTCAGCTGCTCATTTTTCTTTTGAATGCTAATGGTATTAATACATAATAACAGCTATTCCCTGAGAAAAATAGTGATGTATTATTGTATCCCTTTCTGAAGATAAGAAATTTAAAGAAACTTTAAGGAGGCTGAATTTCAGTTGAAGTACTCATAAATGCTAAAGTTTCTGAGGTTATTCTTTGTTATAAACAGCCTCAATTAATTGTTTTCTGCAATGTATGCCAAGCAGTCAAACTAAGAAAATTAAAGCCAATGTGACTTTTTCTTTAATCCTTATCTGATTGCTTGATGCAGTCTATTGATGCATCTGTTGGCACAATAGATTAAGTTACTCTTCACCACTGCAACCCCTATTGCTCACAGAGCCAAATCCTGGAGGCATTTTTTTCCTCTGCCATTTATTAGCAGCAAAAGTAATTAGAATGTTTAGTAGATAAAACATGAAACTACTCACTGGCTGAATATTGAGAACTTTCTGAAACTGCTGCAGTGACAGACAATCCAGGTGGCATTTGCAGGTGCACAGCTGCAGTAAATGATGAAGGTGGCATCTTTGGCAGTTCTCCTCAGTACTGATGGGAGTGGATTTTTTTTAATGCAGTTTGTAATCTCCATTCCTCTTTTGTACACACAGAAACACCCACACATTCAGTTTTTCTTCACATCTTTTCCTCACGTACATGCTATTAATTGCAGTCATTACACAAAATATTATTCTATTTTCCCTAATTCTGGTTTTACTAAGCAGTGTTTTACACATACACACACATATACAAAGACTTTAGTTTAGTTTCAAATTTTCGTTATAGACTCCTGCACATACAGATTTTTTTAGTATGAAGTTGCTAAAATTTGTAAGACAGAAGCACTCAGACCAGGAAATATTAACGATTTCTCTCTGATCTTGTCTCACTCTGCTGCAACAGATGTCTTTAAGGCACATTAAAATAAAATATAAATTGCCTTAAGAAAGTAACAACAAATATTTCAGAGGTAATAAAAATAATCCCCTCAAAACACACTGCATGCACTAGAAGATGAGACATGGCGATTTTAACAGATGTTTAGGACCCCCACTCACTTTTTTCTGAACCTGGAAATACAACTGAGCTCTATAAAAATATTTCAAAACTAGAAACTTTAACAAAACAGATTCATTCCATATAGTTCTGCTTAGCAGCAAATTCAAGAAGTCTCAATGTGTTTCAAAATAGTATTATGATATCCTTTAAAAAAAAAACATGGCTGATGAGCAGTGACTTGATTGAGATGCTTTGACATAGGTAATATTTCTCACTTGTAAATATTTCTCAGAAAAACAGATATGTTGGTAAATTTTGACTAACAGCCTCCAATGAATTTCGTGGGTCGTGTCAAATTATGACATGTGATAAGGATCAGCTAGAAGATGAAAAAGTCAAGAGAATTAAAAGTAAAGAACTCAGGACAGTCTGATGGAAGGAGCTGAGTTTTGTCCCAGACATCATTCAAAAGATGCTTCTGAATTTGTTGGGATTGGTCAGGGCAGAGTCATGATGATAGCTGGTAGCTCTGCAGACTTAGCATATTATGCCACCCAGCAATGAATTTTCTGCCATTGCCTGCAGCAAAGTGAGTGATACAGCAAATGTGTAACTCAGTATGGGCACATGAGTGAATCTTCAGAGAATAGATATGAAAAAGAGAAAAGGTGAATCTGATTACATACTCTTGGCTTATTCCAGTAGCAAATTCTACTGCTATTGAATAGCGGGCACATAGTGAAAAAACAGAAGACAATTTTTTCATGAATATGATCTGTAATACATATATCATATGACAAGACAAAAGAAAATAATTAGTTAAAACAATTGTCAAATTCATGTCTTCAAGATTTTATTTACAGTTGTGTATTCATTTCTAACAAGAGAAATTTTCTTTTTAAGTTTCTTGTAGCATTTGAAACCTGAGACTAGTAATACGATGATATTGTATTTTTCTGTGCTCTCATTTCACAGTGAACTATATTAGCTGGAATACCCAGGGGAAAGAAAAAACTTCAAAGCATGGCCCCAAATAATGAAGAGAATAGGTACGGTCTGAATATCGACAGAGCCAGAGCTTTAAGTTCAAATAATCTTTTAAGACACTTCCTCAAAAATAACTTTTTTAATTAATGGAGTTCATCTCAGGGGTAACAGTGATGTAAAAGTAGGTTCCAAGTCTGACTAGTTCTCTTCTGCACATGTCTTTTAAATCCTGTATGGCAGCTTGGGCATTAGGGGTGACTCAGAAGCACCCTCACTAGCCTATCACAGCCTGTAGTGAATAACTTCCAAAGCTAAAACCAAAAACAGAACTCTCAAAATTTCCTAATTACGAGTTCATTGTTCAGTTTAATCAGCACGGAAAAGAAGACTGATTTTAAGAAATGCTCTCCATATGTGAAGTAGAGAGGAAGTTCCCCAGTCATAAAACAAGGAGCAGACCTTCATAAAAATGTTTATTTTCAAAATGTTATGAGTCTAGGTAAGAAGAGTGTGTTGCCATAGAGTACTACTGCATTGGCACACTTATCTCTGGTAGAGGTGAAAGCATTTCTTAAAACTGGAGTTTCCCATTCAGCATCATCAATTTTCATGAAGGTTTATTCACCCACGCAAGAATGCCTAGACGGCATATTTTTCCCAAAGCTCTTACTGAGATAACTGTCATCTTAAAGGGGGAAGGCTGCAGCACCCCAACATTCCGTACAATATGGATGCAAGAATGGCATATTTTGGGTAGCACCTCCTACCCAAAGAAAAGCACACTGGCAAAAGCTCGAAGATAATTGACTGTGGTATGAATAGAATGCTTACTACTTCAAGGTTATGCTGCTGTTTTCATTCAACAGGAAAATTACCATAGTTTCTCATATTACTAATTTCAGAGGGTCTACATCATTAGCCATTGGGATGTCACTTCTTGAATGGGTTTGTTGTAGTGTCCACAAGTACACTGCCTTCCAGAAGGAGGAGTCTCTAAGGAGAGTTTTGAAGTCTCTTATTCATAGCATATGAAAGAGTTCCCCAAAATAGTCAAATTTATTATAAGGTACTCATACACTACTTGCATTCAGAAACAAGCTTTCAGCGTGAAAACAGGTTACCTTATCCAGAAGTTTTTTTCACATTTTCTGGTGGTTTGGAAAAAATTGAACAAAGTGTCAGATTTGGAATATTTGGCTTTGGTTTTTTTTATGACCTTGTGAATGGGGCAAAGGCCACAAAGAAATGGCCATCTTCAGAGATCTGTTTTGGTGACTTATTTCTCTGTTCTGTTCATATTCCCAGTAAAATATGGCATGTGACCTGTGAGAGGGACAAATGCAGGTATGAGTATGACCATGCACTCTTTTCCTATTTTTCCTAAATGGCCACCAGCAGTCAGTCAATCTGCAGCCTTATTTAACCATTAGCTTTCACAGTAAACTTCTCTTAAAGCCTTGATCTCTCTTCAACAGAATTACAGTTTAAGCCTTAGTAACAATGACATTTCAGTGAATATGTCACTGAACTTGTCACCTGACATTGTTGACAACTGACTCATCAGACCATCTAGGACTTTCAAGGATTCAGATCCCTCTCGATCCAGGAGCTTCTTAGTGCTTCTTCTTGTCTGATGTTTAAGAGTTGGATCCACAACTATGGTTCCAGTCTATGCCAGCTAGAAATCATTCACAGAGGAGCGTTCTCTTGTCCTTCCTTCCCTCCACCCTCATCATGCCCTTCTGAGTCAAGTGATACAAGCAGATGTCACTGCTGTATCCAAACTGACTAGGGTCACCTAATCTTGATAGTAATTCAGTGCTTAATGGCTTAGAAGCAACAAGTTGCCACATCTTAACTAACATGAGTTAAGTGTATTTGTGCACAGCCTTTATATAGGACTAATGCAAGGTTCACTGGCAGCAAAAGATGCTATGAATATGCATAAGGGCACAGATTATTAATTTGGCATGTGAATGCCATTTTTCCCCCTAGCACATCTAAGCCATCAGTCATTTCTAAAATAGACACCAGTCTGAAGTCAGGTGAATGAAGCGTTCTTCCTCCAACTCCAGGAGGCTTCGTGCTCGCAGGCTCTCATCCTACTCGGGGACTTCAACTACCCCGACATCTGCTGGCAAAGCAACA
>Ga0181612_106000_pt1 | contig 22002 bp, 17 predicted proteins | sample HoacroProtozoa21_FD_119630 | JGI IMG/M metagenome (GOLD analysis project Ga0181612, IMG submission 119630) | Hoatzin crop microbial communities from Cojedes, Venezuel. Combined Assembly of Gp0051906, Gp0051904, Gp0051908
CACTGAAGGAAAGAAGAAATAAGCCATGCAAAGGCAATGATTCACCACCTCCCACAAGCAGACTGATGCCCAGCTGGTCTCCGAGCAATGGCCACCTTGGAAGAAAAAGCCCCCACCTTCTTGTTGCTCTACCCCAGCTTTTATTGCTGAGCATGATGCTATATGTTATGGGATATCCCTTCAGTCAATTTGCGTCAGCTGTCCTGCTGCGCCCCTCCCAACCCCTAGCCTACTCACTGGCAGAGGGGTTAGAGTGGAAAAAAGAAACCTGTGACACTGTGAAAATGCTGTTTAGCAATAGCCAAAACACTCGTGGATTATCAACACTGGTGTAGACACAAATCTTAAACACAGCCCCACACGGGCTGCTATAAAGAAAGTTACCTCCCACCCAGCCAGACCCAATACATCAATTTAGGCAAAACAAATTCCCCCACACTCCTCTTAAATTCTAGCTTGAATAAAACAAAAGGAAGAAAACCGACATCTTCCTTGGTAACACAGGGACAAAAGTTGTGTTGCAAGCAAATGTGTGATTTGGGAATGATATTACCACATGATTCATCAGATGCTTGGTATAGCATATTGGAGTGCTAATCCATAATATCCTGATTGCATTAAGAAATCATTATTTTACTTAAGAAAGATAGGCTTTATGGTTACCAGTGAGAGTTTGAGCATGAGATAGGACAGGACTATGCTGTACATAAAGAATTCAGGAAGTCTGAAACTGTACCTTCAAGAAAAAAATCACTCTAACTGGGACACAATGAAGGACTGTTGGTGTATTCCTAACCAATGTCATTTTTATGTATGGCTGTGTAAGATACCACATCTAGAGTACAGGAGGTCTGGTTTGGGATCCAGACCTCTGGATTATGCCTCTCTGGGACAAAGCAGTGTTGCTTGCCAGTTAGTACAGTCACTTCATAGATGCTCCTATGATAAATTGCACAGCATTGTACCATGGAAATTGGTCTTCAGTGCTTTATACCAATTCTTGCTTATTAACGAAATTACTTGAAACACCAATATAAAAACTGCTAAAATAAAGTAGCTATGATTGTGAGATTACAGTTTTTCAGATAAGGAATCAAGGACTCCTAAAGGAAAAGAGGGGTGCCTCATAAATTACTGGTGACTGTAGTTAACCAAAGGGGGGAAAAAAACCTCCGTCATTAAATAATGGGATCCTGCTTCATCAGGCAGGATAATTAAAAGTGCAGACAAGGAACTTCTGTTCTGTAGATTGCTTAATGGTGCATGGTCACAACCTTAGGTGAGAGTGAAGAAATATAAAATCTCCACAAAGAGGAGTATAATTTCTGTGCGATACTTACCTTAAAGTCATCAGAGGACTGAGAAGCTGAGAACAGACACCATAAAACTGAACTTGACAGACAGATCACTGCTAGATGATAAACCAAGGACTTTTTGATAGGAAGGATCTGACAGTAAAGACAACGCTTCTGTTCTAGTGCAGCCAACTCAGAGTACCTCAAAGGCACCATTACAGCTGCCTGGAAGGAAAATACTGAGGTCCCTCCTAAATCACCTGGTGAGAACTCAGGTATCCAGCTTTCGAATCTCAGTCCTGTTACAGTTTTACAGAGTAACCCTGGCCAGATCATCTCAGAGCAAAACTGAAGTAGCAAAGCCTTTCCCAGATTATCACTGGGGATTCTGTAAAACATTTTGAACGCACAAAAGCCTTGAGTACTTCGTGGCATTCTTCCCCAGCAAGAGTGAGCCTCTTCATGGCAGCAATTTTTGCCCCTCTCATGAGCAGGGCGTGGAGGTAAAATACCAACACGGCTATATTTTTATAATGGAGTTCATTACTCTGATTGACTCTGGGGCAAGATTCACTGAATGACAGGAGGACTGAGGTATGCCCAGAATCATTTGGATCATATTCCAATCTTTTCTGTGCATGACACATAATAGGCATCCTAAGGGAAGAGCTAGTGCCATAAATCCTGGGTGGATCCAGCGAACACAATCTTTTACACTGGGAAAAACTACAACAGCAGTTGTTTTTCTAGAAGTGGTGATAACATTGACAGAAGGAGGAGGCCGATTCAGTGCTCTGTCTGTGGGCTTGCAATTATGTTCTTTCCATCGACCTCCGCCCCCCCGCTATACAGGCTCCAAGCCTGTCAGCAGGACACAGAGAAAAGTTTCATTCAGCATGTATATTATCTACAATATTGCAAATGCAGCATCAGTTCCCTCCGTCTTAAACTTAACGGGTATTATAAAGGTTAAGAAAAACATTTTTTAGGTTGAAAGAAAGTATCAATGTATTCTTCAGTGCTTTATTCAAAGACAAAGATGAAGGAAAAACCTTGGACATGGAAGCAGGGCATCCCACTAGCTCAGCTGAATAAAAGATCAAAAGGGGAAAAGCTGTGTGAAATAACTTTCCACCTAGAACTCAATCTGCATTCAAATTCAATTTATGGATGAATAAATGACGGAGATCAGCTTAAGGGAAGTGAGCTCCAATCACCATCATTATTATTACATGAGAAAATACAATCACGGCAGTCAAAATACTCACTAAAACCACCACCTTCAGCCCAATTGTTCCTTTACAATAATTTTATGTTTGTGCACTTTCAATTTGTGAAAGATGCATTGAGTTTCACGACCACCACACAATGAAAACAATATTTTATTTGAAGGACATGCTTACATTTGAAGATCTAGGAACACCAATACTGATTCAGCAGAAGAGGGAAATGATTCATTCCTGCAAATGTGCTTAAACAAAGGCAACTCTTTCCTCATCTGCTCTCTATTCTGATATTAGACTAAAAAATGCTATGCTTAGTCTCTAGTAAAAGTATAATCATATACAAGTAATATTTTAATTATAAATAATCTATTTTTTAATTATTATCATTATGGACCTAAAAGGTTCCTAGAACTACATGTGGGGCTGTCCGAACCTGGAGAGGTTAAAGCATAACATACAATGCAGGTGAATGATGCAAAATATCTAATGCAAGTAAAGCCTTGATAACAGCAAAGTCAGGTCTGCCATAACGGGTAAAAAAGATATGCCAGAATGCAACAAGTCCCACATTTGAGGCAGCATTTCTCAGTGAAAACTCAATTTCTGGTCCTTAATAGGACAAATGGCTGGAATAATCTATCAGTGTTGCCATTAAGTACAGGCCACAACAATTTTTAAATTTTCTTCTAGTTTTAAAGCATATACCACCAAGTTCTCAACAAAAATTATCCACATGGAGCTGGCTTGGCTATACTGCTGCATCAGACCTAACTATGACATCTGGCTAGGTAGTCAAAGAACATGGTTGCCTTTCCTTTCTATTTACATACCAACAGTGCAACTGATGTAATGAAACAGTACAATTTACAAATGCAGAGATACTGAAAAACTCATTTGTAGAAACATACTTCTCCTCCAGACTGCAAAACATATCCATTACTTCTCATGAGTATCACTCAGAAAGCATTCATAACTGGTTCCAGTAACTCGCATTGTGTGCTCATTGCAGCCACGAAGCCATCTGCTTTGTGACCAAATGACTCCCAGGCCACAAGCAGCCCTCCCCATGTTCTGATTCAAACATATAAATATTCACACCAGCATTCACAGATGGATATATGTTGGCAGGAGTATCTATAACATTTTCCTTCCTGGGAACTAAAGTTTTTTAGGAAATAAATCTGCAGTGGTAAGGGAAAAGGGGTCATGCATTCTGCAAAGTAAATGTATGTGAATGAATATTTGGAAACCTTTCTTTTTAAGTGATACTCGCCACCTTTAATCACAGCTGTTCCACCTAAACGAGGAAAAAAAAATACTCACAGCAAAGTCTTCTCCTTATCATATGCCTCTCCTTCATATCTGTCACTTCCAAGGCTTTTCCACCTAATAATTCTCAAACCATACCAACAAGAACAATCCTCAAACAAATCATAAAACCTAAACAAACAGAACAAGTGAATCTATTGAAATTTAAAAAGGTTATAATGTCATAACAGGCCCGTGATGATCTAAGACCATGCTGATGTTAAAAGTCGAGGTCACCCAAGGGCCCCAAGCCTGAAGCCTGTTTATTTGCAACAGCTGTTAATTGTATTTCACATCACTTTGGTTCTTCCTTTATTTGTATCTCAAACAGCCTTTGATGAAAGAAGTAATTAAACATTTCCAAAGCTATATGCAGGTAGCAATATGATTTTAATGAAAATAGATAATGCAGTAACAAAGATCAACTGTCTGATTATCCCCACTCCCACTTTCTTCTCTTTTTATTTTTTCTTCTTCTAAGTGAAAAGCAAAACTGGGAGAGGATCTAGCTTCAGCTTTGCCCTTGAAAATCAGGTAATGCTGTACAGTGTGTTTTGAATTCAGTTCTCACTCACAGTACACATGCACACAGCTGTCATCCCACTTTGATAGTGAAAGCAGACTAAGATTAGAGCAGCAAATGCCCATGACCTTGAGAATTATCACTAGTGATATAACAAGTAGCTTACTGGTGCGCAGGCGCATACAGCAAGTTAAACCATCAGAGTCTGATCCTCACATCTATTGTTGCATCTCCTGGAAGACTCAAGAAAGACTATTTTTAAAACTGTATGGCTTCAGGGTCAAAATCTGCTTGCTCAAAACTCTTTCCAACTAACGGTTCTCCTCTCTTGCAAGTACTTGGTGACTTTGCTATTTTTGTTTTACATAGAAAGGACTCAGAAATAATGATAGCCATACAAAACCATAACCAGATGTACAATACCCAGCATGGTGGTTCACATATACTGTAAAACACATGGAAGTCTCAGTTCCCAGGCAGATCTGTACTTGCTAATAAGCTCTTGAGAAAAGCCACTCTGGTAGCTAGTGTAGCAGAAATTCAAGGAAGCCTTTTTCAAAGCTTCATGTTTCCCTTTCAGATCCATTTTTATGTGCTTGGGGCCAAAGAATATTTTTAAAATTAAGTCTTAGCAAGTAAAAGCACTCTTGTATTCCAGGAGGAAGGCAGTGAAGGGAAAGGAAGACACACATCCATAGGAAACACGGAGGTATGTATAGCCAAAGATCATGATAGGTCTTAGTTTTCTCTAAACCTCAGGTTCTCCCAGATTTTGTTTTCTTATTAACAGTCTTACATCTAGCTGTTAAAAGGGCAAAGAATATCCTTAAAATATGAAATTAACTACATAACTGTAGCTTATCCAGTTTTCTCACAGTATTGCATATTTAACGTTTCTCTTTAGGCTGCTGATCCTGAGAGGATAGGGGAATGATAAGGCAAGATTTTCCATTTCCATTAGAAACAGTTTCTTTTTATCATCCACAGTTGCAGAGAAAATGCACTCACAAATGTATTTCAAAAGTACTCTACAGGCTGAGAAACTGGGGAGGAGGGGAATCCAAAGTGTACTACCATAAATAATCCCAAGGCATGGGGCTGGGGAGGGAGGGGGGAAATGAGCATACTCACAGTATCAGAAGTAATGGAGCTAGCAGTATGACCTGACTTTGAAGACCACCTGCAGACAACAGCCTTCACTTCATGTATTGGTGTTTCAGATGCTAAGGATGATACTTCAGGTGGCCACATTGTGATGCCACTCTTGGGCAGAAAAGAGAGGACTGATCACATGAACAAGATTTACATCAGGCATGGTTTGTATCATTCAAGCTACCTGTACATTATTCACAGTGGTTCAGACTATCCAAGGTGGGCTGAGAAAGCTAAAATTTAAAACTGCAAACCTTTTATGCTATACAGCAGGGTTACAGCAAGGTGTAATTCATTCCCTTTGGAAAGCAAACCTGACTTTCATAAGCCTGGGGAACAAATAAGGCAAAAGTGTTTCAAATAGATGTTACAGAAAAAAGCAAAAAGATGATAGCACAGGAGAGACACAAAGAAGGGACAGATGGCTGTAAAGGGCAATGCTAGTCTCTCTCTATACAGAGGTGTTATTTGCTAGCAATAGCTTCATTAATGGCACTATCAATCTCCCTTTGAACATAATAGAGTATTTTTGCCACAATTTTCCACTCTCTCTGCCTAAGCTGTAGAGGGCAAGCAACAGTGACTGGCATGCTAAATTTGGGTGTCACACTGACATGCTTGGCACGGGATGAAATGTCTGCGCTGGAAGCTGCAAGCAGAGCTGTGTTCACATCACCAATTCCCAGCTGATGAAGCAGACTAGAGCTCCGGGCAAAGCATCAAATCAAGCTGAACAAGCTCTGCTGGACTTGTTCACTTGGTTCCAGCAGCAGCACTGGCCAGAGCCAGAAGCAGAGTAGGAGAAAAAGCACTGGCAGCATCATCGGGGCCATGGAGCAAGGCAAGCGGGAGGGGAAGGACCGGTGGAGACAAGGTGGCAGCAGCAGCCATTTCAAACAGCAGAAGGGGGACTCTGGCTTGAAGAGGGCAAATCTGAACAGAGCAGAAGGTTGTGGCAGCCACAACTGCAAGTGTCATTCCGACAGCTTTGGGAATGAACAGTCTATTCATTTAGTCCCTCAGTTGCTGTCACCAGCAGAGCCAAACCAAGGGTGGCAACCGCAGAGAGTTCGGGCAGAAGTTTCCCAGTTTGGACACAGCCCATGATTCTATTATGTCTCTCTATAATGAAGCATTTCACCGATGCCAGGACAGTTCAAAGAGCAGATACTCTGAAAATGGTAGCCGCATTTCAGCAAACTGCCTCACGAGCGAGACTCACTCACAGTTAGTTATGTTGGCAGCCAGTGTCACATCGCACCTAGTGAGACGCATAGAGTAACTGAATGTGACATGCCACCATCATGACAGATCAAACTAGGACATTTCAGAAGACAAAGTGCTCCAATATGAGAGGCTTGAAGAGGCACTAAAGAATTTATGGAGAATGAAATGTAACTTCAGGGAGGGATGGTGATGAAATTATCAGCCTCACCAAGAGCAAACATGGAGCCAAATGGCAGGATCATGTAATCCCGTGCTACTGACAGACAGCCTTGTTGGGAGTCTCCATACATCCATCTTCATTGAAGCTGAGCTGAACTGATTTGAGCACATTAGTACTGGCAGACAAAAAACATTCAGAGAGGAAATTTAAAAAAAAACTCTTTAAACTTTAAAACTTTTCAAAGTGTTTGAAGTATGAGGTTTTAAATGAAGAATGAATGTTAAATGCAATTAGTAAGTAGGAGCTGGTAGAAGTTTTTTATCAGAACTTTCTTTTTTCTTTTCATCATAGATATATTTTGTAAAGATGTTTGGTTTCCTTTAAATATTTTCAAATTTCACTAGAAAGAAAAAAGAAAGTAGTTTAGAGGGGGAAAAAAAAAAGTGCTTTATAAAAAGTCATTTGTCCTCCCTCCAAAATCCCCAGCTGTGTTTTCAATGAAAGTTCAAAAATACCTTACAGATTAAATACAACTCTCCACTCCCTTCCCGACCACCACACACTGCCTTACTTCAAGTTGCCCACTTCCTACAAGGACTAAGAGTCTGATTCAGTGATGGTTGACTTGACTTTAATGAGAGCTGAAAGCACTCAGTTCTCTGTGGAAATGAGTCAATGCCTCACAGTGCAAGTCCTTAAGATGTGAAGCGGTGCCTTTATTCCAGTGTGCTACCTGCAGGCAGGGGGATGCATCCTTAGCAGCGCTGGGTAACTGCTGTTCATTTTCTGCACGAGGAGCAATGGCATTAAGGAGGCTCTGGCATGAACTGGGCCACGAGGCAGTTTTTGTCATGCAACACTGATCCACTGCGGCTCAGCCACCAACCAAAGCAGACCCCTGACAGCCTCCTTGGCTCTGTGCTGGCAAATGCAGCCTGTGCTTTTGGCATATGTAAATGCTCCACTGCCACTCAGCAGTATCTCCCCTACAGAAGACTTCCTATGGGACCTTGAGAAAGTCACATAAGGACAGAGTTTTAAAAGTATTTAAATTTTGCAATTTTGTGTTTTTAAATTGTACAGACCGGGCTTGTAGGTATCGACATGTTAGAAGGACAATGCTTACACCAGCAATGCAAAGAAAGGTAAAATGTGTGACCAAGACAAATGCATACAAGTTGTGAGGTATCCAAGTAATACACAACATGGGCCGTAAGAACCACGCAGAGGTTCTGCCGTGTAATTCACATCCTTGCTATAGAACAACTACAGCATTTGCACCAAAAAATTGTCTTTTAAATACATAAACATCCTTACCTACTTCCTACAGGTCTGCATCTTCTGTTTGGGGTTCTTTCTCTGCTACTACAATAACCTGAGCCTTATGTGTCCCTACATCATACACGCTAGGCAAGAAGTGCCGTATGCTGTGGTTTATCTGTACGCACACACATGCATACTGGCAGGGCAGTGTGTATGTGCTAATTGATTAGTTAGCTTATGCAATTGCCAAGTTTCCTTCTTGTTTCCCACAGTATGGGCGGCATTTGGACAGATTTTCTCTTCGCTGATGCCAGTTTATAAGTACTTAATTGTTTTTAAGATCATTTCAAATTTGCCTGAAAAGGGGAGAGAAGGCTCTAAACTTATAAGACACACAAACAAACTGCATAAACTTCACTTTTTTTATACAGGTAGACTACAACACTGCGGGCCTAAATCATCTAACAAGGAGTGCTAGATGGCACCCATTGGTACGTCTGATATACAAAAGCACTGCATTACATTTTGAAAGCTACGCAGACCAGAAAAGAGGAAAGCCACCAGCACATCCTAATCCATATAAACAGAATCCCACGGAGTTCTGGCTGCTGAAATATCTCAACAACATTTGCCTCTTCAACCACAGCAAAGCCAGCTTATCTACAAGAATAAAACACTGTATTTGTACAGAAACCCAAGACATTATTGGAGATCACCTGAGTGTCCATATTCAGTCTCAATGTCACAGGTGCTTCCAAACACCTTAAATATTAATTTAGGGAGAAGATGTATACACATCGGGACTGCACAGACTCTCCTCTCACATGACATGGAGTGCATGGCAATAAAATGGGAGAAGAGGAACAGGAGAGAATAAAGGAAAACTTCTTAGTCCTTCCATGGTTCATACCGCATCTTCACTGAAGATACTGAGAGCCTGAACCCAGCCCTGGCCCTGACAGCAAATAGAAGACATCAAGGCAGATTACATGCAAAAAGGAGAATTACTAATTGGACACCAGTAGCATATACTCTGAGCACACACCTTTAAGTACAGAAAACATATGGAGTACAAGGCCTTATGTTCTTCTTTCAGCAAGGAAACCACAGGCTTGAAAGAAGCCATAAGGAGGACACTATCAATTTTGTGACAGCATAGGATACCTCTCACTTACAAGAAGGATTACTTCAGCTCTCATAGAAGCACAGAGCTAGGCATTAACTGAGTGCCTCCATTCTCCTCTACTTTCTTTGGGGCTAAGTTGTCCTCCCTTAGAGGGCAACCCACAGAGTATCTCCCTCTAAAGCTTCCTCAGTGCTCACCTGGAGCTTGAGCTTATACCGACCTCCTGTACAGTGACACCCTCCATTTAATTCTGGGAAGCTACAGCACGTATGGCTCCCGCTGGGGCTGGGGCTGCTCAGCGTGTTGCAGGAGCTTCCACGGCCCAGCTTCCATTCCTGGCTGACAAGACAAATCCAACTGCTCAGGCACAGCTGCAGCAGCAGGGCCCCTTTTACTGTACTTGCCTCTGATATGCCAAGCCCTGCTGAGCCTGTGGAAATCAGGTTTACAATAGCAGCTGCAGCCATTAGCTCCCTCTTTTGTGATTTCCAGCATTATTATGCCGCTTGCGAACTTCGCTTTAAATGACCAAACTATAGGCTGGGAGAGATGAGACTTAGCAAAAAAGCACATGTACACACTGACACACAAAGTGTGACAAACCCCAACTGCAAGGTTGTGCTAATAGCTTCTTATTTAGTGACATAAAATCACTGCTAAGATAATTCAGGCAGCCTAAAACTCTAGCAGCCCTTTGACTGAGACAAGAGACAGACCCAGAAAAAGCCCCTTTCACATCATTCCACACAGCAGTTAAAGGCACACAGGGCACAAAAACCTCAAAGGAAACAACTATCTTTCTTCCAGAAAAGAATACACCCATTTTGCTCACGTACGATACACAGGGGGTAAAGCACTCTTCTCACAGAGGAAAAAGGCTGAAGTGCACTTTGGAGAAGTTTTGCTTTAAATTGGACTTCTAAAAGTGGCTCTTGGAAGCAGCTATTCTTTACCCCCTTCCCTCTCCCATACAGAAGAGCCTTCTCCTCTCAGCCTAAATTTTGACCAGGACATCAGGGATTACAGCAGCAAAAATAAACCTAAATACATGTGGCCTGTTCCACATTTGGAAGCCGAACAGACTGTGGTTACACCGTTGCACGTTGACTGATATGATTGCACTTGTGCAAATTTCTAATGTGGACATGGATTTCTGTGGAGGATGAAGCATTAAAGGACTGGGGAAATGTGAGCAATCCATGTGCTTCAAAGGCACGGAACAGACCCCTGCGCATATGGAAACAGAGACGATGCGGAGGATACAGGGCCCTTTGAGGCAGTTTGTGTCCAATATGGCTTATTACTTCAGGCACCAAACTGTGTTCTTGTGGCCCTCACCGCGTGCAGAGCTGTTGCCGGTGTGGAAGCAGCGCGGTTGTGTCCAGGTGGCAATACACCTGCGAACGCATGGAGCGCAGTGCAGACACGCTACGTCACTCTGCCTGGAGCCAGCTTGGGTTCAGAGCTGGTCCCGAGCTGATCCCACACAGCTGCTCACACGAGAGGCTCACTAGCACTCCGCTGGGCACGCAGGGCTGCTTACCACATGTGCAGCCGCATCTCTGCGCAACCATCCTGCTCACGGAGGCAAGCTGCCTCCAGGCATTTGTGCCTGTGAACCTCTGCGGATGGGAGCACACTGAGTAGTACAAAGATACCAAAGCTGGTTTACATGAGCCCCTCTTCATTCAGAAACAAGAATATCAAAGGTTCTATAATCCAGGATATCCTCGTTCCCCACTGCCGTATACAATGACGACCACGAAGGAGACATGCAGATGCCATGAATCCCTGCGTATCCATGCTAACGGCACAGCTGCGGAGGCACAGGCATTGCTGTCAGAGGAGCTGCATTGATTTACATCATCTAAGGATCAGTATGCAAGGGAACACACTAGAGCAGGGGTGGCAAGAACGATTGCAGTCACAACAAATTTGTCCCTACTGAGCCAAAACTACAATTTCTGCTTTGGCAGGACCAATAAGCAACTGACCCACTTACACCCCTTTGTTTACAAGAGTTTCACTCTGTAACCCAGGGAGGGACACAGCCCAGCATACACCACAATTCACTCTATCCCTGCTAATTGTCTTGAATGACTCTTTATTTATATAAATAATTTACTCGTAGTGTCCTGCCAAGAAGACACCCGAGCCCTACATAATCTGCTAACGCTGACTTTAATGATCCATGTCCAGCACATGGGCACCACCATTCCCATCCAGCTCCCCCAGCTCCCCAACAAGTCCCTCACCCATCTGTGCAGACAGACGGATGAAATGATCAAGGACTAACAATGGCAAGGCCAGGACGGAGCAACTTATCAGTTTGAACATATCTCCTGTGGGATCTGATGGGCTTCCTCAGGGAAAGTGCTCTGCAGATGAGGCCTCACTACAGAGACCTACTGTCCCTGGCCTTTATTGCAGGCAGCTGAATTATTTGTAGTAAAACAGCTGATCCAGTCAACTTAGATGCTTCTTCTGGTCCTTGAAATGTAAAATACGTAGGATCACATTCACAAACGAGTCTATCATTCAACCTGTTTTCAGCGGGCAACAAATCTATTCCAATTTATGAAGCTGTCGGGATGTTTTCCTGATGCTTTAGAGCTGAGCCATGAAAACAACCTCACTTATGCACCTTTTGTAAGGGATAAATCTAAGCCTCAGTAAAACCCTCAGCTTTGAAATTTTTAAAAACCTTCAAATTAGGCTGAAGTCTAACCTTGTAAAAGGTGTGTATTTAGACCAGGTGCTTTTTAATCCACTTGAGTAACAGATGTTTTTGACTGATGTGTTTGTATCTTCTCATAATACCAGGACAGGCACTGTAAGCTTTGAATACAAATGGAGAGATTTTATTCCTGTCAGGAATATGTCAGCTGCTTTGTGCTATTCGCCTGACATATAATTTTAAAGAAAAACTATGACAATTGAAATACTTAAAGTTCATCAAAATGTAGTTTGGCTCCACCTGAAAAGCGTATGTTTGTTGCCAGTGTACGTCCCAACAACTCTGTAGCACATAGCCCAGTACACCAAGAATGGTGGTTCAGATTTCATAACACATTGCTATCTATTAGTGAGACATTTGTGTCACATTATACTTTATTATCTCAGACTCTAAATACTACAGCATTCTCTATGGGCCCATTTCTTCAGCTATATCTGTCAGTACCCTTTTCTTACACATTTTGTCCCATTAAGGCCCATCAGTTTCATTTTATGGATAAAAGTTTGAAGATGAAGCTAGATTATTAGAGCGATGACAACCTGCACATGCAGAGCTCAGAATATTTACAAAATAGTCCAAGCTGAACATAATGACAGTCATGTTTATCACTGCCGGAACAGAAGAGTGCACAGCTATTGCTGATTCTCCCTGTTCTACAGCTAAACAATTTTAATCTCCAGGATAGCAAATGAAGAAATATTTACCAGCATAACATGTATGCACTATGCAACAGAGCTGCAAGCACACCACACGCAAAGATACTAAATGTCAACATTTCAGCCTCAGGCAGATTCTTGCATCCAAACCCTAACATATTGGTAACCTTTCTGCCAGATGTATTTGGCAGAACGCTCTATATTCAAATATAGGCTCCGCTATAGCCTCAGGAATGGCTCCTCTAAATATTAACTAACATCAGGAATGTAGGAAAATGTAAACAGCTTCCCTAGCCAGTCTAAGCAGACACTGGTTTCCCTTTTGTAAATACTAAGTGCAGATATAAAAGAGGAAAAACATTTTAATATTAAAAAGATGGGAAGGCAGGGGAAAGAAGTACTACCTGAAGGTGGAAAACCCAAAAACCAGTGTCTTCATTTTTATCTATCAATATCAGCGAACATCAAATACCTGCTTTTCAAGTATTCCTGGCAGCGTTCCCTTGCTTTGGTTTCCTCACAAGTATTTGGTCACTTCACAAAGGCAAACAACTTTTTCATTTGCTACTGTTCCCCCTTCCCTGTATCCTGTATTTGCCAACCAGTTCATAGTTTGTTAGCAAACACTAGCAACATTGAAGCAAGTCAGACAGGTCCATGCCCAGCCTCTCAGAGAAGGTCTTGTCCTGCATTTCCGGAACATTTTATTGCTCTACGACATTTGTGCCACATGCCACATCAGTCAGATGACACAAGTCAATTCTTCCTGTAGTAGGTAGCAAGATGCCTCCTCCTTTAAATTCTTTCATCTCATCCTTTGCTACTCTCATGAATGCTACCTTCACATAGTCCTTCAGTAAACTTTTCTAGATATACTTCTGGACTTCTCATTAGTTTTAGTAGCAGTAGAGACAGGTTTTCATTCTCCTGACCAAAACTTCTTGGAGCACGGATTAAGAAGAAACCTGATCCAGATTCCTATCAGACATTCATTCTATCATGATCAACAAGAAAGTTCATTAGCATCCACAATCCTGGTATACAGGTAATACCATAGTTAATAATCAGTACTACACGACTCACCCATGACTCTTTACAACACGTAACTGAGATAGCCTGATGCACGTATCTTCACTCACGATGCTCTCAGTGCAATTATGTGACCTCTGGTATCACACAATGGTATTAGTATTAGTCACAGTTTATTCACCCATATGCCTGAAACATATGGGAGGTGCCACGTCAGCTAACAGATCACATAACCTTTCTTCCCTCCATTTCACCATCAGGCAGTAGAAGACGGCTCCTTCTCTGTGGCGCCCAGAACAGGCCTACACGGGGACATGACTGGAAAACCCAGCACCAGTTTATCAGAGAGAAGTGTGCAATAGCAATGCAGCTATCTCCTCAGAGTGTGTATCAATAAACACTGCTTCAGGCTCTGTGTGGGTATGTGACTTCACTGTGTGTGGGACAAGGTGTTAATGCCCAATTTACAGTAAGAAGTTAGAAGTTTGGCAAACTTCCTGGTGGAGCAAGAAGTCCTCTGCTTCACCAGTGGGTGAACTGCTGGTGCTAGCAATACCTGTAGAAGAAAATTTGGAAAATATCTACTTAGAAAAGCAGATCCTTAGACCAGAAACACAATCACAGAGTGAAGAGCTCAGAATTAAGGGCTTAAACTGACAGTCCCAAAGGTGCTGCACTTAGAGATCCCTCCAGACCTGGAAGACAATGGGGCCTTTTCAGCCCCCCTAAGGACAGACAGGATTGCACAGTTGTGTGGGTACGCGGGGTATGTGTTTCCATGCTGAACCCTCCATACTGTTTAGGATAAGAATAACACCTTTTTCAATACTGATAATTAGATTAACTCATTTTATGAGCTAAAAAAGCCAGCGGGCCCTGAGAACTCTGGGCAGCTGAACTAATACATGATATTAATCATTAATATCCCAAGAATATATAAAGGTTAAGACATGTGGTTACCTTCTTGTTTCCAGTTTTCAATGAAGAACAATAGGCTGTTTCTCACTTGGCAGTCATGAGTTACAACTCCTTAGTCATAAAGGAAAATCCAGTCCATTACATTTTCTTGATGATTCAGGCAAACCCCTGTACGTTGTTCTTCACTTAAAAATGTTGATTGATTATCAGATTCATTTCAATTTATAGATTCTTCCTCCCCTCCCAACAAAGGTCTAAAACTAGCACTAAGGCAAAAAAGCATGACAACTCACAAATCTTGCTTCTTACTATTTGGTAAATGGCTTCTACGTGACTGCTTTCACTTTTCTAGAGAGTCATCATCTTTCACTGCTTTTGCATCCAGCAAGCATCTGTAGTTTCCCCCAACCATACATCTACTGCTGTCTGTGCTACAGCCTCTATTAGTTTGTCATCCCTCCCACACATAATATGCTAGTTTTCACTTCTTCCTACAAGTGCCTAGTGACCCAGCAGGTGTTTTATTTGTGGCTTTAACAAAAACATTTCCCTCGGAAAAAGGGAGATTCAGAAGATGCTGAAGATGAGGGAACTAAAGATACAGAGCCAAAATAACATGAATGCATTTCACCAGAATCTTGAAACTAATGAGAAAAAAGCTTGTACTACAGTGAAGCCTCCATTACCACACACCACTGTGGAATGATGCCTTCTGGATGCTACAGAGCAACGTGCTGTAGGACATAAGGAAAGAGAAGAAGGCTGGTGTGCCAAGTCTGTCTGCCATTAACTTACTTTCCAGCCCCAGAGTCACTCAGCTTGTATATTTTAGCACCCCCTTTTCGTAAAGCAAGTAGAGCAGTATCTTTGTGAAATGCTTTGGGTAGAAAACACTAGACGGGTCTCGTTTAGAAGCCGTACAAGTTATCGGGAGCCCTCACTTCTGACTTCCCCATCAGACCGTACTCTATGGAGTTCAAAGTCATTGGTCTACCTAAAGATGCACCCTGAGGTGGCAGCCAGTGGTGACTTACAGTAAAGTGTGCCTTTGCTCTGGGTACTTACAGATACAGCAGTGAACAGATCTATACAGACACTTTAAGGAAACTTCTGGGCTCAAACTTCTTCCATGAGCTTCCATTGTTTCCAGAGGTTCTCACAAGATTACCCTGATCTCTTAGGTGAAATGTTACATGAATCAGAAGACTCTCAATGTCAAGCTCTTTGGTGAATTCACAGAGCAAACGTACATTTATTTAAAGAATAGAGGATTCAGTCATCTGTCCCATTAATTATTCCCTTCTGAATTCACATCAACAATTTTCTACTCCCAAAATCCACTTTCTTCATTCTTCGCCAGTCTTCCCTCAGGCACATCCCTTCATTGGAGTGGCATAAAGGATTCCTGGTTAGCATGGGAGATGCAATCTCATTTTCCCCCATGCTGGTACTAATGAAGCTCACCAGAGTGATTAATTTATCTTCTTGATATGTTTGCTTGTGTCAACTCCAGGAAAGATTCTGTCAGTCAGGTTAACGTTAACACTACAGTATCAACTCTTCAAAGCTTTAACTAGATCAGATACGATATAGACATGTCACAGGGATGATTTTCATCCATCTGACTCAAGGAAAGTAAAAATCAGGTGTAGGAGGCTTACTTTCTTCCCCTGCATTTTTCTTGCTACTCACTTTCTCTCATGTACTTTCAGACAACCAGGGGTTATGCTGCGACAAATGGGAATGCCTGTGTTTCTCAGATGCTCTTTAAATTGGCAATGTGAATTTCTTTTGTCCCAGCACATCCCTTGATCTCAGAAAGAAATAATGTTAGAATGGTTAAAGTATGAAGAGTGACACAACTGATTTACAGTGCTTCGCAGGCATACCCAATGGGACAGACGCTAGTCTCTTTAGAAGTGAATACACTTCCCACTTTAAAGGGGTAGGAGCTGTCTGGGTAAGAGAAAATGTACATATTAAAAAAAGATATATCCCTGTTTTCCCCAGGCATAAACATCCTTCTGTCTTATTATCTGTGTTTCAAACATCTGGCTTTAGATCATCAGACTCCAATGCAGATATAGTTGGGGGTGATGTATTGTGGAGAGTGGAAGAACAGCAGAAGTAAAATTCTCATAAACACCTTCTGAGCCTGATTTAGAGAAGGCAGCATCAGCTAGAAAAAAGATGCTTCTTCAGGTAGCTACAGACACAAGGCTCAGTAAGATGAAGACACAAGATTCATGCTTCAAGACAGAAACACATGGAAAATGGCACTCTTATGTGGGTGCAGGACAAAGATAATGCAAAAAACGCCTCACAGATAAATATTATCAAATACAGATATGTTGCCTTTCTACATGTCCCATGCCTGTCTCACCCCAGCACCTCTGATCTCCTTTCTCCCACAAATCAAGCTGGGGCCTGTGGACTGCAGACATTTGGTCACCCTCCAGGTAGCAGCACTGACTGAAAAACATATCTCCTCTTCCCTGCAATTTCCTATTTATTATTACCTCTGATGGAAATCACTCCCCCAGAGTTACCAAGTGTGTGTCACACAAATACCCGCTGTTCTGCAGGGAGAGCTGCTTCACAGGAGCTCTCCCTAATCCACCTCAGAAAAAACCAGAAGGTTAGCTCAGAAAGTTAATAGGGTGGTTTGAGCAAACTTGGCTAATGTTCCCTAATATGTGGTTTAGGGAGTGCTCACACTAATCACTGGGCTAGAGGCAATAACTCCTCATTTTGTGGGTAATGATGAGAAGCCTGAGGCAAAAACCATCTCTAGCTAGCTGGGCTGGAACTGAAAGGAGGTATATTCTTACTTTTGTCTTAAAGCAGAGATAAGGTTTAACGTCTTTGACATGTGTTGAACAGACCACAGTCAGCTACCTAACACATTCTAATGTGAAAACTTCAAATCACATCTGACACAAACACAAAACACTGTTTAAAGTGTCATTGATTAAAATGCATAAGCTAACATACCATTTTCTTTATCTTGACAAAGGTTGAGACTGCCTTCTCCACCAAATCCCAGAGTCACCCACACCCTCCCCAGCTGAATCTCACGCTTGAGTCTTCCGACACTCCTCATACTACTGATCACATTAAATGTACAGCTTAGCTCAGTCTTACTGAGGTGCTTCCACCCTCACAAGGTTTGTCCCTTTCTGAGAGGTACCAGTAGACATAAAATTTTGGAATCTATTTGTTATTTTTATTTAGAAAGAAAACATAGATGTCTCCAATTCAGAAAGATGCTAAAGGCCTTTGCAAGCCACATTTCAAAAACTACTTTTATAGCCACATCTCATCCACCCCGAAGAAATACAACATGAATCCCTACCAAAAACAGTAACATTATAAAACAAGAAGAGAGGACTAGAAAGATCCTGTCTTGGATCACCTGGACACTGTTCTTATGAACAGAAGCAGTGAAAAATACATATGTATCTACAACTACTGAAAAATTTAACAAGAAAGAATGAACTTGCTGAAATCAGAATTTTAACCACAGTAGGACATTTTGAAACTGTCTCCTCCATCATCTCAGCTGACACAAATTGTCCAAACTTTGGTGTATGCCTCAACAGAAGTCAGTAGCATATCACCATCCCCTGGGTCACCAGGACCACGCCGAGCACTATGTAAAATCATCATCTCTTCTATACTAAGATGAGAACCAGAGCTGGTTTAGTGGTTGGTGAAGGTTGCTGAGACAAGACCCCTGATTATGCTGCCCTGAATAACGTGGGAGGTTTTGCGGGAAGAAGAGGCTGATTCTATTTCCACTTCCTACAGAAAAAGACACCACAGCTGCACTGTCATTACGCAGGGTAGGGTCCCAGCTTTAAATGGGACATTAAGTCATGATTTTTTTTTTTAAATCCATCTCATTTTGTGTAGGCAATTTCAAGGAAAGAAAAACCTGTTTTAAAATTAATTTTTCTATTTTGGAAATTGTGAAGTCAAAGCATTTCTTCAAATGTGCAAAAGAGGGATGAAGTCTTCCCCACTCAGAAACTGTGGCTACTGAAACATGCACTATCAAAATCAAAATATCTACAGCACTGAGAAATGGAACACAATTTTCAGGTTTGAGTTTCAGCAAAGCTATCAACTGATAACCAAAATTATGTGGAAATAACGTTTGTTCATAAACAAAGTAAAAAACTAAAACCTTTAGGACAATTGTTGTCTAACTATAAGTAATCTTTTTTTCAAAAGGGAAAATATTTTTTTCTATGTGTTGCTACAAAATCGGCAGAATATGTACAGGATCAAAATCCAGTCTGCGCCCAGGATTTTGGGAAGGATTGAGATTGTGAGGGTTTGCCTGCCTGACTGAAATTGCAGCCTAAGTCTCTTTCTCAGAGTTAACAATTTCCAGGTGACTGTTTTCAGATCTGAGATCTCCCAAATGTCACACCAGAGCTGTCAGTTCTGATTAGAAGATTATTTATAAAGGACTGAATGGCAAAAATAGGAGGTGGGATCAGCACGGGTTACCATTTCAAACGACTCAGGGGACATTTGGCTTTGAGACTAATTCCCTATCTGTGTCACATGGACCTTTAGTTTATTATTTTTTAAGCACAAGATAAGTCTCTGTTTTGTCCCTGGCATTTACGAAAGTTGTTCTAACGATTGCAGTGTGGTGAAGGCATACATGAGAGAGCTTTCAGCTAATCAGCTCATACCAACAGCTGACAAGTATCAGGGGCTGCAGGTCTATCGCTGCTTGGTAGGTGGCTCCCAATACCTCTACTACTTACCTTACCTTGCCTTAAAGCACAAATTGCAGCATAGACATACTTTCAGCATGCCTCGGCATAAAGAACCCTGGGCTACGCCCTCAGGCGTGTACAGATGGATGCCAACAGATCCGAGGAGGCAATAACACTCGTTGGTCGTTGCAGGGCAGAAACCTGACGGGAGGCTGGGCTACTCTGGTTGCTGAAATCCAGCCCCTGTTAACTCTGCCCTATACAGGCAAAGCACCGAAGGTTGCACAGGGAGGCAATGCAGCTACATGAGGGATGCCCTTAGCTTATTACTGACAAAAAGTGATAGCTGCCCAAATCTGTCTTATCGTCTGAAAGTTCTTTTCTAGGCTTTGTGTGAAGCTAGGCCAACTTTCAAAACACAAATTTCAGATGGGCAGATGGTGAGACCTGAGTAAACTAGGGATCAGTTTCAAGTAATGTTAATATTCACTGGTGCTTTCAGTGGGAATTTCACTGTTAATCACTATGCCTGGCCTGAACATGGGTAGGAAAAGCTTGGCTATTTTAATTACTTTATTGATTATGTCTTCATTCTGAAATCTCAAGATGAAACACAGTGAACTGAGAAAAAAAATGCAAAGTTTGTTCTTTGCAAACATGGCTGTATAAGAAATGACTGCCCTGAATATCCCAGCTCTAATGAGCACAGCTAGGTGCACATCCATGTTTCTGTCCACATGCGTTTTGTTAATCTGTGCTCTTCTACAAACATGTATTGTGTGAAAACACTAAGTACAATGAATAATTGATACCGTGGCGTTATGAAACTTCTAGAAAACAAACATGCAAACTTGATATGCAGCTCAAGTAAAGCAGGTCCCGACCCAGCAAAGCACTCCAACACATGCTTTATGTTAAGTCTGAACATTGTCACTGAAAGCAAATGAGACCACTTGTGTGCTGAAAGTGTTTTGCTGGATTAAAGCCTAAAGAAAGGAAGGAACTGCACAAAAGACTTTTTATGACAAGTAGGAGAGAGAATTCCCACCAGTACTGTCAGAAACAAAAAAATGACTGGCCACCTTCTCCACTCATTACTAGGATATCAAACTCCCATTTACCCATGCCACATAAACCTCAAATTCCCAGGAGTGAAAAAAAAAAGTAAATTTTTAAAAACCTAAACAGTTAAGGGAAGCAAGGGGAAGCTATTTTCCTTTAAATTATGGTAAGTCCTCTGTGACTTCAAGAAGAAAACTTATTTTTGCAACGTATCACTACACTTTTAGGTGCCTGGAAATCTACGGTCATAAAGGAAAAACCCTCACCAGTTTTAGGAAGAATTAGGCTAGTGAAGGGCTTACAGAAAAACAAAATGAAGGATAAAGACTTGGTTCTTTCTAAAGCAAGTGTTCTGATATATTATCTTGGTAGTGTATAAGCATTTTGGGGAAAATAAAAATTAGTCCAAAGTCACACAGAGGTAGGTACATGCAAAAACCATGAGTCAATGTAAGTAACCACTTAGAGGTATACCAGAACACAGAGCAGCCATGCCGAGGAGAGCAGGTCACAGCGATGGAGCAAACTAGACATGATTTTATTGCACCCCAGACCAGCAAAATGGTCCTGGTCTCCTGAAATGCAATCCTCCTCCCCTTATCTCCAGAGGTGTGCAGATCTGCACTGTGCCTCCCACTCTGAGACATAGGTAGATGCCAGCAGCCAAGGAAAACAATGTATCAACATGGACAATTCAAAAATGAAGAGCAAAGAGTGGAAAAAGATCAATTTTCATACACCTTGGCTTTGCTGTTACTCTACCACCTCAGCCGCCATGTGTGAATTGAGTGTGAGTGTGGCTACGTCATCGATTATACCTAAGGAAATGATTCTGCAAACAGTGGCCTTACATCAACAGTTTTTAGATTTTCTGTGCTGAACCACAAATCTCGGTGTGAAAACACGGTGAGGAAAGCAGCAGTGCTTAAGTCACCCAGATTAAGCCTGGGTGAAAAGTTGCACATCCTAAATAGAATCTTGCCAAAAAAACTCTCCTCTTGTCCTGTCAAAAAGCGTGAAGAAAGGCTCATCCATTGGACTGCTAAAATTTTTCAGGTTTTGTGTAACTTCGCATAGATGCTTTCAATATTCTATTTCTCCGGTTTGTTTGCCTGAAACAAAGTTGTCACCTATCATTTCAGGCCCACGTAAAAGCCCCAGGCTGCTGTCAGAATACCTGAGAGACACAAGCCTTTGACATGGAAGGAAGCACTAGCTGGTGTAATGTCGACTCACCTTAATAGAACATTTTCTAGGAACAGAATTCAGCCTTATAAAGAATAAAGAAAATTTGTATTTGAATTTGGAAAAATGAAAACTATATTTTCTTAACTGAAGATAGATTGGGTTTTTTTTTTGTCCTCATCTCATTTCTACAGCCTTCCTGTAAGATTACTTTCACTGAGAGGTTTTATTTGATTCTATATCAGCATGTATTATTTCTTACTGTCACTTATTTTCAGATTATTGAGGAAATGCGGCAATGAGTGATTTCCAGTAGTTCGAGATGCACATTTTGTACAACCCATGCACCTCTGACTTACATTTCACCCAGCTGAGGGCGGTGTCTTGCGCACAATTATA
>Ga0181612_112000_pt1 | contig 22002 bp, 34 predicted proteins | sample HoacroProtozoa21_FD_119630 | JGI IMG/M metagenome (GOLD analysis project Ga0181612, IMG submission 119630) | Hoatzin crop microbial communities from Cojedes, Venezuel. Combined Assembly of Gp0051906, Gp0051904, Gp0051908
CAGGCTCTGCCACCACTTGCCGAGGCGCCGTGCATCCAGGCAGAACACCCAAGAGCAGTAACCCTGAAAAGGAGCCTGCAGCTTTCCGCTACTCCAAATACACAAAGTCTTTTTCACAGCCAGGGGTAGGTTGGCAGAACAGGCTATTTCAATTCCCTTTGCCCGTATTCCTCCCACCCTGTCTCACCTATTTGAATTGCAAGATCCGTAGAGCAGGACTTTCATGCAGGTCACAGCTATGCAGATTTTTATTGCCACCTGGGGAAGATCTAGGTAAATATCACAGCTACTGGCCCATGTGCCTTCCCTCCAGGCAGCCCACATGCCTCGTGTAACTGCTCAGCGAAGTGGTAGGGCACCAGCTTTGATCATTACCCCAGCTATGGGAGCATCTGTATTGTGCCAAGCTCTCCGCACAGACACCAGATAAACCGTGGGCATTCTGCTTCCCAACAGCCATGAAGAGCTCTTCCTCCGCTGGCCTTGAGATGCTCATCACAGAGAAACATGGAGGGGGTCAGGGAAAGATTTTAGCTGAAATTACCCTACAATAAATGACCTTTAGTGTCTCTCATTTGTAAATTTGGAAGCTACATAGCCAGCATTTCCATTTACAGTCTGATAATACACAGTCAGACAAAAATTCTAGTAGGAAATAGGTTGAGGTGACCTTTTGGAAGAAGAGAAAAAGGCGGTTTTGAAAACACGTCTGTTTCTTTTCAGTTTCTTTTTTCTCTTGAGCAGCTCAGCTGCTGGCCACAGCATTTGGTCCCTGTCAGGCAAGTCAGCTCCAGCCAGAACATCCAAGTACAGCAGAGAGTTTTGCTGTATTGTTTTCAAAATCAGCGATTGTAATCACTAGGGAGTAAAGCATCAGGTAACAGGGTGCCTTTTTGCAGCGGAGTAGGTTACTTTCAACATGCTCTGGCTATCCCCGAGAAGAGGCACTATGCACATTTCAGCCACGCTAAGCTACAACTTGAAAACGTTTGCATAAACCCAGCTGCATCTCCTCTGCCCGGAGGATGTGCTGTTGGCAGACCATGTAGGAACGACAAGTTCTCAAGCGGGAACGACACAGCGAGATGAAGAACGTTTTGGCCTTATTACACCATGAAAGACCAGAAAGCCAAGAGACAGTCAACCAAAGCAGTGAACAGAGCACGTTCAGTGATGAGCAAGCCCTGCTGAATTTACTTTCACGTCCACCGCTTTGCAGTCCGGTTCTTTGCAACAGGACTACCAGCTGCTGCCACAAACCAGCATGTTTTGCTGATAGTAGCATGGAGAGAACTTCCCTGAGCCCTTTAACAGCAGCCTTCACACACACGCACATCATTCGGTTTCTTCTACTAACGCTGACACACTCAGCATTTTCAGCTGGATAAATCCTTTCCAGTCACTGTCTTGCATTAAACTCATTGCTGCATTTAACACTACTCACAGCTATATTTCAGTAAACAGCAAATTAGTTCCTGCACAGGCTAGTTTGCCAGAGTCCCTGGGAGCTTTTAGGCCATGAGACACCAAACAGGAAAATATTGCGAGGAAAAAAACCCGGGTAAAACACAGAATCTCTTACCTGCTGGGAATTGTGGAGGCACAGCCAACAGCAGCCTGCTGCAATGACCACCTTGGGGCCAGAAGAGCTCAGGTGTGCCCAGTTTAAAGGCTCAGCCCCAGCAAGGCGTGCTGGGAGATGGAGCAATCCTCCCCTGAGCATGGTGGGGAAAGGGGACAACAGCAGTTGCAGGGGGCTCTGGTTCTGAAGCACTCTTGAAAAATGACTTTTTTTGAGGGTTGGAGGGCGAGGAGCTTGGATCTGAGCTGATTTAGTTGCAAAGACAAGTTTGTTCGTTGAAACGCAGCTCCAGTGAGTGGCAGACACACACGCCCAGCTTCCCTGCGGGCAGGGCTCCGCACGGCCAAGCACCGCAGCTTTTCTCTGGCTCTCCTGGCCGTACGTCAGACCCGGGCAGGCAGTGTGGGCTGTGGGCTGCTGTTCCGTCTGACCCGGGATGGGAGTGATGCTGCAGGGTCAGGCTGCAGCCGCTGTTATTGTCACACGTGTCCAGCCCGACAGCGCTTCTCCACAGCACATCATGAGACCTTGGAGGCATCCTGCTTCCTGTGCATAACTCGGTCCTGGAGGGAAATTTGAATTTTGAGATGCACGAGCCTGGTGTGACCCCACAGGGACCTGACCCTGCCACGGTTGTCCCGGTGCTGCCCATTTAGAAGGCAACCAGAGGATGTGGTGAGCAGCCAGGTTCTCCAGCTAACCATCCTCTGTTTCTGTCAGGACAGTAGTGAGGCAGCAGACGGAGCTGGCCCCTGGGATGAAGAAGTCACCAAGTGGTGGGGAGAGTGGAGCTCCTGGTCCACCTGCTCCCGGTCCTGTGGGGGAGGCGTGATGTCCCGGGAGAGGCACTGCTTGCGACAGAGGTGAGTCATGTCCCAGCCTGCACCCTGGGCCAGGCCTTGAGCACCGAAGGGGAAACGGACTGCTCCTGACCTGCATTTTTGGGCCAAACCGCCTGGGTTTGCAGGGTTGTCCCTTCTCTCTTCTGCAGCCTCTCAGAAAGGAAGGTGGCTGTTGCTAGTGGGGTAGGCAGTGGTGGGGAGCGCTGATGAAGGAGAAGCACGCAGCAGTGGGGCAGGTGACAGGCCCCCTAAACACGTCACCCACTCAGCCTGGCTCGTCTGGTGGGGAGGAAGGGGTTGGTCCCCTCTTGGGGTCTGCGAGAGACTTGAAGGTGACAGGGTTGTGGGCTGGAGAAGACTAGCTCTGTTCCTCTTCCCTTTTCTTTCACCAACCCTTGCTTACCGTGGCTGCTTTGGCCAACCTGACCCTCATTTGTAGCCAGTTGCTGTGCTAAGGATGTGGGTACGTATTCCCAGACACCTTCTGGGGACTTGATTTACTCCTGGCAGCAGCCAGCTCAGCCACGTCTCGGCAATTTCCCCTCTGTCCTCTGCAGAGCTTGCAAGTCTTTCTCCCTCTGTCATTTATCTGGCTGTCACCTGGCAGCATCTCTGTTTGTCCCCTACAGCCACGTTTGTCCCCTGCAGCTGCTACAGTCCTGGTGTTGGTTGGACAGGGTTTGTGGGAGCTGGGCAACCTGAACTCAGCTGCCTGAACTCCTGCTGTCCCCTCCGGGTCCCCTTGCCACCAAGCCCTCTTCCTCCTTGGGCACCTCACTAACCTGCTGCTCCAGGCTCCCGAGATGTTAATGAGGTCCTGCAGCACAGCAAGCCCACGGGGCCTGCCTGCCCCACGCCCAGCCCCTTTCCCTTCTGCATGAATGCACTCCTGAGCGGAGAAAGCTCAGAGCAGGGCCCCCACCCGCTCTCCTGCCTGCAGCAGAGAACTTCTTTTATGCGGGCTGGTTGGCAGCATGGTGAGGGTCCAGCTGTGCTGCAGTACCTTCTGCCTGGACACGGCCTCCCCGCTAACTGGGCTTGCCAGTGTCTCAGCTGCTGTCCCTCCTCCCCAGCACATCATGGCCATCGTGGGAGAGCGGTGGGAAACAGCGGGCAGGAGGGAGCTTGGGGCTGTCTCACCCCCCGCACAGCCAGAGCAGCCCTGCTGCCCCAAGAGAGATTTTTCTCCCCATTTGACATTTGCTCAATCCTGGACCCCACAGCTGAGGAGGGGAGGGCTTTGCTGTGGCATTTTGCTCCAGGGTTCAAGTCTGAATCTTTTAAAAAAGAGCCCAACATAGAACCCAGCCAAAAAGTTTCTGCAGCTGTAAGGAGAACAGCTGAGGTGTGAGCCAAGTATGCTCACGAAACAATTTCTGCCCGAGTCTGCGGGCAGCCTCTGCTTCAGCTGAAAGGACTGGCAGTTTTCAAGCCTTTTGGTGCACATTTAGGCTTTGCCTACATTGTGCAAAGCGTTGCTCTGCAGTACCTCTAGCCAGTCCAGCTCGAATATACCTATGGGGTTCTTGATTGTACAGCGCGTCCGAAGTTCCCAGTCCTGTTAATGCATTGTCTGCTGCTGTTCTTTACAGAGACCACATTGCCTGAACCTGTGGTCTCAGCCACTCTCCCAACGTCTTCCCAGCTTTCAAGACTTCTTTCACCTTTGCATTGTTCAAGGACTCCGGTATCTCCTGGATAACTCCTGCTGGCCAGAGCTAAAGCATCAAGTGTTGAGAAATTCCCCTGGATTTGGTCCATCATCCTCACCAAGCCTTCTGTGCTAATCTTTTAAGGCGGCCAGTCCCCATGAGAGGTGCCATCTCTCTGGTTACTGCACAGTGAATCCTGAAACCACCTCCCCTGGTCACTGCAGATCCTGGGCGCTTCCACGGGAGCAATGGATCATCAGGGTCTATTGTCCTTTTGTCACATCAACCCTTTTGGAGCTCAGCGGTGAAGGGACACAGCGGTGGTAATACTGCTGTTGCTCTCTGTCTGCTCAGCCTGCCCCCAAAACCAGAGTAGCCTAAAATCACAGCCCACCTAAAAGCACTGAAAATGTTTTTCAGAGGAGATGTTGGCTAGCCTAGATCCAGAAAGCTTTGCTCTGATAAACCGCCTGCCTTGCTTCACCCAATTAAGTCAGGCCCGGCTTTTCCGTCGTCCTCAACACCTCAGTACTTCGCAGACCTCCGGCTCATTTTCCTTCTGCTTTGCAGGCTCCAGATGCCCCAGGGAACAAACAACACCATGTGTGTTGGTCAAGCCAAGCACTACCAACTGTGCCAGCAGCAGGTGAGAACCGCTTCCAGTACTGACTGGTCCTCGCTGGGGGATGCAGGACTCAGCGGGTCACGCTTGGAGCTGCAAGAGCACCAGCACTCAGAGTGCGACTGGTCTGTCAGAGGAGTGCAGACAAGGGTATGGTCCACTCCTGGAGTGGCTGACGGTGTGCCTTGGAAGAGGTGGGAGATGAGCTCTACTCTCTGGGTCTGAGAGATGGGGAAAAGGAGATAAAAACATATTTGTTGTCAGGTGGGGGGAGAGATGCAGTTCTTCAGTATGCTTTTCCCTTCGCCGGAAGTACTTTTTGCGGGACTGTTGAATACAGCTGTCTGAGGGGCCCTTGGCAACGGAGGCCTGGCCTTTCTCCCTGTATTACGGCACCTCGGAGTCCATCACTGTTTCCTTCCAGGGTGGATGGGGCATTTTCATCCTCCAAGGATGCAGCGAGGACAAGCAGCTGTCACAGCCATGGCTGTGACATAGGGAGCTTTTGATCACATTTATTCCCTCCATAGGCCTGCCCAGCCAACACAGCAAGCTTCAAACAGCAGCAGTGCTCCAGTTTCAATGCCAAAGCCTTTGGGAAGCGCTACTACCACTGGATGCCCCTCTATCCAGGTGGGTTTTCACACCTTCACACAAAGGATTAGGGCGAGAAAACACCCACAGGATCTTCTCAGACACAGGAGAAGGGGAATGTCCCAGGGGACAAGGGATGGATGCTCCTGGCTGGTCTGGAAGCGCTTCCCTATGCTCCCTGCTTTGGAGAAATCATTCCCTGTCTCTTCACAGAACCTCTCCACCCAGCCAGGCCTCCTCTTTCACCACATTGCTCCTGTTTTGGATCCTACATCAGCAAGCACTGGTGGGCAGACAGGACACAGGCTTCTCTGAGCTGTTTTGGCTAACCAGCAGTCATCCTGGCAGAGTGGGTGTTCACGCTCTTTGTGCCTTCTACCATTTTGGCTGCCTCTGTCGCCCAGCATGCTTCCCACTGGGTTGGTGGTGGGTTCTTCTGAACAGGATGCCCATCTGTTTCCTGCACAGGCGAGACAGATTGCTTCACATGGGTTGCCAGTTGTCCCTTGAGGCCCAGGTTGAGCTCACCTAAGCTGTTACCCTCTTTCTGGACCCATGGGTTTTTCCTCTTTCCATTAGCTGCCAAGGGGACATAGAACATCTGCATCTCTAGCTTCAGTTGCTCAGCTGAATGGGGTGTAGCTGGCCACGGCCCTACGGTCGGTACCTCTCTTACAGGTCTTGCTTGCTCTTGAGTATTTATGTGTGGCCTGGAATTTGCTGGTGCAGATTCCCAAGTCTGGCACAGGGGATGGCACTACAGAGGGGAAAGGACATGGCAGGAAGGAGGGTTTGCCAACAAGAAGTATTTCTGCTAGGCATGGTCCCCAGCTGCAGCCTCATACCACGACCCTTTTACTGCTACAAAATCTGTAGCCTTGTGGTCTCATCTCAAACAGCAAGAACATCCAAGGTGGTATCAAACCATCAGTATGGATGAGAGGAACATCCCCTTCCTCGCTGCCTGTCTCCGAGCACCTTGATGTGCCTGGTGACTTTCTGCCTCTGTCCCTTCAGATGACTACACCAGCATCTCCAACAAGCCGTGTGACCTCCAGTGCATCACCCGGAGCGGAGAGAGGCAGCTGATGGCCCGAGCACAGGATGGTACCTCCTGCAAGGACAGGACCTATCAAGGGGTGTGCATCAATGGGAAGTGTGAGGTGAGGCTCTGGGAGGAAGCAGCACAGAAGTTGGGCGTGTAAGTGCATGGCTGGACCTCCTAGTCATCACAAGGCCAGGGGTCCCAGCAGGGAACTGAAACCAAGGCCTGGCATGGAGTAATTACATTCGCTCTTGAATGCCTGTGGGCTAGAAGAGAGCAGAGAGGTTCACACAAAGGGAATTGTATACATCCACACTTTCTCACTGCGCGACAGCACTTTTCCTTCCAGCAAAGACTGGAATTGCAAGTCTGTTTTACACAGTAATCCAATTTCAAAAAAAAAAAATATTTCTTCTGTTTGATTTTTCACCTCATGTGGCAAGGACAAAGGGTGGTTGTATATGAAGTTAGAGAGGTGCCTTACAACCTCAGAAAGGCCTGCCTTTAGTGCAGCGTCTCCTGCGGAGCGATTTTGTATGTCATTATTCAGCGAGAAGGATTGGCCTAAATACAGAGACAGAAGGAACAGAAACAGCTCACCCGAGCCTGCCTCCATTCACCTACACACACAAGCCCCCACCCCAGGTTCAGGGGCACAGTGTGGGTGGTCAGATGTTACACGGGTGAATTTCTGCTGCTGCTGGATCCATTCATTCATCACTCTGTGCCAATGTACATCCGCACCCTGAACCTCGCCAAAAGAACATGGTAGCATTTCCTTGGATAGACCCTGACCTGTGGAGATAAGCTGGCCCTAGGAAACCCTCTCTTGTTTTATTCTTTGCAGCCAGTTGGGTGCGATGGGAGCCTGTACTCGCCCCGGACGATGGACAGATGCAGGGTGTGTGGAGGGGACGGCAGCACTTGCCACCGTGTCTCGGGCAGCTTCCGAAAGGCAGTCTCACAGATAGGTACTCCCTGCTACCACAGTCCGGAGACTTCACCTGCTACTTCTTACCACCAGCTGGCATGAAGGGTGACTGGCTTGAATGCGGGTAGGAGTTTCCCAGCTGCTTGGTGGAAAGAGCTAAAGAGTGCTACCCCTGCTTAAATGCCTGTATTTTGTCCTTTTCACTTAATCAATCGGAGGAGATTGGTTTGGTGTGCTGTATATTAGGCCAGTAAGGTTTCCCTTCACCTCTTTATAATAGGAAGCAGCTGGGGATCTATTTGTTCCTATTGATTCTGGCATCTTGCCTGCCTCAGTTAATGTGAAGAGATCAATGAATCTCCTTTTATTTGTGCTACGTGTTCGTTTGAAACTTAAGCTCCTGTGATGAGGGCCCCAGTGTTTGTTTCAGCCTGCACTTACTCTCCTGCTTTCCCCAGTCCTATGGCTGGCACAGCTGAGGGACGGTCCCTCTGAAACCAGGCTGAGATTCATCCCTTGCAACCTCATGGCCCATTCCTCTACCCACAGAAGGAATAGACTGCGGTATGCTCATTAGTAATTAATTAACTGTGGTTTGAGGATGTTTTGGAACATCATTTCACACTCTTCTTGTTTCACTAGTCTGCCTCGCTCTCTGCAGACACCAGACTAGGAAAGCACTCAGGCCCCTTTCCAGAGCAGGGGTAATGGTGCTAACCCCTCTAGCAGTACAGATACAGTTTTGGCCTCCCATTCCAGTCCTCATAAAATCTTACAGAACAGACAGGACCTGCATTTCTAGCAGGAAAGACAGGCTGCCAAACCACGCAACTTTAAGAGCCTTCTTATTTCCTCTCCCTTTAAAGGTAATTTTTTATGCTGCTCCCGAGACAAACTCTGTTGAGTCAGGAGCTGAGGGAACCTATGGTCTTTTCCATCCTCTGTTCAGCATCAGCCCTGACCACTAGTAAGCCTTTTCTGTGCTCTTGCCAGAAAGAGCATGGGAGAGAGCATGAGAGCACATTCATCCACACCCCTAAAGCCAGACTGTTACACTTACGCAGTTTCTTCCTGACTCCAAACCCAGCAGTGCTCAGACTGAGCCTTAGAGACCTCTGATGGTGATCAGTAATGGGACTTCGGAGGGGAGCTGGGATTAGAGCTGACAGGCTGGCACAACACGCACTCATGCCCTTAGCGTCCTGGCCCTGAAGGGAAGCACTGGCCTCCTGCATACACACTTATCTCACAAGCTGCTTTTCCTACCCAGACCTTTTTTATTCTGTCCTCGGAATGGTTTCCTCACCCTCTGTTCCCGTTCCTCAGGTTATGTATTCATCACCAACATCCCTGCCGGTGCCATGGACATCCTCATCATTGAGCGCAGGAAAACGGAAAACATCCTAGGTAAGAAGCGGACCCGGATGGATGTGGAGATCCCAGTTCAGCTGCCTGGGAGAAGGGCTCTGTGCACTCCCATCTGTGCTGTCTGTGAGCGTTTCCTCCAGGGCAGCACAGGGGCACTTCATCTCTCCGCAAACTAAGGCTACCACATCTCCGGCAGCCAGCTGCAGGAGGGGCATTCAGAGACCAAGCTCACTGTGGACAGTCCCTGTTCTGAAGACATTTGTGCTCTTGCTGGAGAGGGAGGTGAAAGCAGCAGGCGTTGAACACTGCTGATCTGTCCCGATGCAGAAGATGAACACTGGAGGGCCTGCAGTTCTTTTTCTATTGGGCTTTTCTCGGCCATGAGCTGTTGGCTCTCCTCAGTGCCAGTGCAGCCCCAGTGTTCTGCATAAGTACCGCATTTGTCCCTTTTCTCTCTCTTTGAAGCACTCACAGATGAATCCGGGCATTTCTTCTTCAACGGCAACTCCGCCATTGACAACCCCCAGAACTTCAGGGTAGCTGGCACGATCTTCAAGTACCGGCGGCCCTCAAGCCTGAACTCAGATGGGCTGGAGTATATCATAGCTCACGGGCCCACTAACCAGTCTCTGAATGCCATGGTATGTGAGGAGCTAGTTCTAGGCTTTCCTGTCTTGCCTGTGCCAAGACTGTGAGCCTCCCTCAGACAAAGGGAATATTAACGTGCTTCCCAAGCCAAACCCGAGTGTGTAGGTGGCTGAGGAAGCCAGGTATTGTCTTGTCTTGGGGAGGTGGAGGGGTCGGTGGGTGTACCCTTCGATGTATGAGGATGCTATCTTCTCTTGACATCCATCACAAAATAGATGTGGCTAGAAGAGATCTCTGGGAAATACATGTCCTTAAAATAAAAAGGGTTTTGTTTTCTTTCCCTGTTGCCTCTAGTACTATAACTTTAATGGGAAAATGCCACACATAACTTACGACTACACCATACCACGGACACCACCTCTCCGAACTGCAGCCCCTGCTGTGGCCAGACCTCTCTATCATCACCTACCAGAGACCAGCCAGAACCATCCCATCCCAGCCAACTCCAGAGCGGCCCAGGACTTCAATGCCACGTGGCTCTCCCTGTTGCCAGATGACACCAGCGAACAGCTTCCTCTAAGAGAAGGGCATGAAGATTTAGGCTTCAGCCACCCGCACTTCTTCCAAACCAACTCCACCAGTCAGACTCGGGACTGGGAACAAGGTGAAGAGAAGGAAAAGTATGACCTCCAGATAAGACAAGTCTACCATGCAAACACAGGAGAGGAGGAGGAGGAAGCAGCAGCAATTGGTGGAGAAACAGGGTTGGGTTGGTTGCTTTGTTTTTCTTTCTCTCCTGTTTTGTTTGTTGAAAGCGGACATCTCACATTGGCCTTCCTGAAATCTAAGGTAGCTTTACTGTCAGAGCAGACAGGATGGGAAGGTGGTGGAGGCTGCTGGGGAGCAGCAAGGGCCAGTAGCTCTGTAAGGGGATGGGAGCTGGGAGAGGGTAGCCACAATACAGATGAGGCAAGTGCCTCTTGGGCAGTGCAGTTGCACGGCACTTGAGCTTGGCAGGCAGGGCAGTGACAGCAACAGGTCCAGTGATCAAAAAGCCAGGTGACAAGTCAAATCTGAGGTCAATCTGGGAAAGCCAAACAACAATTCAGGAGCAAAGTACACCTGCAACATTGGCTAGGGCTGGGACTGAAGGCCCAGGAGCTCCTGAGCAATGGGCAGAGAGTGTACGGGGTTGGTCAGGGCAGTTAGGGACTGTTGGTGCACCCTGGTGGCAATTTACGATTTTGAGGCCCAATACTGAATGGTTTTTGCCTTGTTAAATACGGCATGCTGAAGTATAAGCCATCCAACATAGTTAAAGCATTTCTGTGTTTTCCTTCTAGCTCTCAGGTTCAACCAGATTTCCATCAGCACAGCCATACCCTACAGCATGAGAAGATCTGAGCTCTCGGAGAGCAGCCACGTAGCGTCCTCCAGGCTTCGTCTCTTCAGGCGACTGTGTCACCGAGGCCATCACAACACTGCCTTCTGTAGGGAGCTGCAGCAGCTGGCATCCAGACTGGCCCCGAGGAATGCCACAGCAGGACTGTGGACCGAGGCAGCTGCCCGGTGGCCACAGGGCCTCCACAAAGCGCCGGCCCGTAAGAACTCACTGGAGGACTTGAAGGTGGAGGTGTTTGCTGGGAGTCAGGGGGAAGCAGCCAACTACAGCATGATGGCATCGGTGGAGAGCCCTCTACTAGGTGCCAGCCCCGCCACGGACATCAGCCAGGCAGAGCCTCTGCACGCCCCTGGCACTGAAAGGTGGCTCTTGATTTCCTGGGCAAAACAGGAGCAGGGTTAGCTGGGGAGGGAGGGTCAAGCCAATAATCTGGTGCTGTCACAGCTGTCCTTGATATCCCCATTCACCAGTGTCTGTCCATATCAGCTGCTGTAGATTATTATCATAACTGGCCTGACACAGAACTCCCGGAATCTATTTTAGGTCCCCCTGCCTCTAAGGGATCCATTTAAATGGGTGCCGAAGGACCTGCGAGGCCAACACTGATGTGATTGTAAAGAAGGCCGGGAGTCTATAGCACGTCACACGCACATGTTTACTACCGCATCATGCCCCTTCTGTCCTGTTCCTCTGGGCACAGAAGTTTCTGTAACTTCAATAAACATTTGGCAGGAGTCTGAGGGCCAACTTTTCAACATTTCTGGCCATCCAGATGTGAACTCTCCCCACCACATTATGATAGTAGGAGGGACCTTGCTTGAGCTCCCCTTTCCAACCTGACGTCATACCCCTCAAGGTGATGGTATGAACTGAGGCTGAGGGCACCTGCGTGGTCAAAAGACCATGATATACACAAGACTCACTGTGAGCAATGCCTCCACTCAGAAGGATGTTGATCCGCGGCTATTCACAGCCTTGCTGGTTGAATTCAGGAGGTGGATCAGGGCTTTACACTCTCTGTTCATCAGTGGTCCATCTTGCCCAGGGTGCAGGAGACAGAGAGCAGGAACAGTGGGTTTCTTGCCATCTTTGGAGACAGTGAGGAGGAATTTCAGTGTATTTTATGCTTGAATCAATTTTTCATTTTTTGCTCACGCTGCCTCATTTTTCCACAGCAATGAGTTTGATGTGAGCCCCATGGGCCATGACGACATCAGCTTGGCTGACATGTATCGGTGGAAAGTCTCCGCTTATGCCCCCTGCAGCTCCACGTGCACTTCAGGTAGGTTTGGCTTCAGGTGACTGATCGTGTGAGGTCCTTTTTGGCTGTTGATGAAGAGAATACTGGTATTTTTTAAAATGGCAGGTAGAGTTTCAGATGCAGTGACTGCTCCAGTAATCTAATCATGGTGGGAGGAGGCTTTTGGATCTGATGGAGCCTGACCAAGAGAGGGTCTTGATTGCCCAGCAGGTATCAGCACCTCCTATGCGATGTGCGTCCGGTACGACGGAGTGGAAGTGGACGAAACTTACTGCGATGCCCTAACCCGACCAGAACCTACTCACGAGTTTTGCACAGGGAGAGATTGCCAGCCTAGGTGAGTGGAAACGACATCAGCTGTCCGCAGGGACAACGTGTCTTTGTGAGGATCATTTTCTGCTCAAAGTATACAGCTATTTCTGGGCTGGAAGATACGCTTGAACAGCTAAGCCCTTGTAAGCAAAAAGGGGGAAGGAATTTGCTGCCTAAATTGCCTGCTAAGGGCGTAGCTGACTTTCCAGACCAGCATCCCCTCAACGCAGACGTACATATGATGAGCGGATTCATAGCAGCCACTGCTGGGTGAGGGAGTCCGAGGCGTGCAGGCACTCCCCAGCCACCTCGTGTCCCTTGTCCCCCTTACCTGGGTTTTCCTTTGTGCTTTCTCTCCTGGGGACCGCTCGTGGAGGTGGGAGACCAGCCGGTGGAGCGAATGCTCCAGGACCTGTGGTGAGGGCTATCAGTACCGCACTGTACGCTGCTGGAAGATGCTGGCTCCAGGCTTTGACAGCTCCGTTTACGACGACCTCTGCGAGTCCACTGGATTGACCAGGCCCATGGAGAGGAAAGCCTGCAAGAATAAGGCCTGTGGTCCCCAGTGGGAACTCTCCGAGTGGTCTGAGGTAGGCAGCAGGAGAGCTTTGCTCCCAGAGGTGAGCAGCCAGGGCCAGGCTGGAGGAAGGGGGCTGGTGGATGCTGGGCCCTGAGGAAGCCTCTGGCCAGCCACTTGCTGGGGAAACGAGGACTGCTGTTACCCACAGCTCCCCTGTTCTGGCACTGCCCAGCAAACAAAGGCTATTGTGAAACCTTTTTTCAAAGGTCACTTCTCAAGCCGAGATGCTGATCAAATGAAAGCCCTCTCAGCAACAGGCTTTGCCTGCCTCTTCCCAAGGATTTAACTAAAGGCAGATGGGAAAACAGCATGGAGACATAGAGGAGCTAAACCCCAACTGAAGTCCCTTCAATTGACGTTCCACAGGCTGCTTGGGACTGGGGCAGTGGAGCTGCCCAGTGACTTTGAAGAGCAGTCCAGGCCTCAGCATCTTGGAGCTCTGGAACTCTAGGACCCAAAGTAGATAAGCAGCAGAGACAGACCCACCTTTTTCTGTCCCTGCTGGGGCCCTTCCCTTCTCCCCGAGGGCAGCAGGAGCGAAACAGGAGGAGGCATGGCTGCCTCCCTCACCTTCACTCATCCCCCTTATTCTCTGCTTCTGACTCTGTGGCCATTGCAGTGCTCAGCCCAGTGTGGCACGCAGGGGACGATGAAGCGGGAGGTGCGCTGCTCGGTGGAAGCACCCCTCTGTGACGAGTCTTGGAAGCCCAGCAGCGAGAAGGCATGCACAGGTCCGCCCTGTGACCGCGGCTGGACCGCTTCGGACTGGGGCCCGGTGAGTCTGGAGGGTCTGCTGCTCCTTGCCCCCGGTGCCGGGGTGCAGGGCTGGCATGGGGAGCAGGTGGACAGCCACGCTACTGCTCTCTTTTGGCTTTCTTCTGGCAGAAGCTAAGCTAAAGAACCTAGAACAAACTGGTTTTTGCCTCCATGCTGTAAATTTTGGTTAGCTGTGAGGTGAGCTCCGTTCAATAATCTGGGAAGCCCACAGCACCTGGAGAATGGAAGCCCCAACCAGATGTACCTCTACAGACCCTTGGGATCCAGTGCCACAGTCCCAGTGGCAGGGCCTCTAGACTCCGGTCTCCTGGCACCAGCGACCCTGACCCCTCCACCTTCCTGCTTTCTGGTGTGTCTAAATGCCCTTTATTCCTCCAAGTGCTCAGGTTCGTGTGGCGAGGGACGCATGAGCCGCTTCATCGCGTGTCGCAACCTGGAGGGCAAGGTGATCTCCGACTCGCAGTGTGACCCAGCCACCAAGCCGCTGGCTGTCCATCCGTGTGGAGACAAGAACTGCCCACCGCACTGGGTGGAGCAGGAGTGGGACCAGGTAAAGCCAAGCCCAGCCCTGTGTCCTCTGCCCTCCTTTCCACCCCACGTCCCACAGCAGATGGTGGGAGCCTGGCTCCCCTGACAGAGCAAGGCTGTATGGTGCGACCTCCAGCCATGGAGCTGTACCCTTGTCCTGGCTCCTTTTAGACAGAGGGAAGGGGTTATGAATACCCCAGCTTGTACCCCCCCATACAGTCTAGATCACCCTAAAGTTTGTGGCATTTGCTGCCTTCCCAGGGACCTCCATTGGAGGGCAGCAATGTCTTGAGGAAACTGTCCTCCTCCCCCACCTCTGGCTCCCAGCTGGCACTTACAGACACCTCAGCAGAGCTCTTTGTCAAGAACATGCATGCACCCCCCCCCCAAGGTTTTGGTCCCACCACTAAAGAGAAAGCCACAATGAAACCAGCTTAATCTCTGGTAGAGAATAGCCAGAGGTAAACCTGAACCACAGCCCAGATCCCTGCCCTGGATGTCACATCCAGGCTGTGACTGCATACTTGCCTCAGGACTTAGAGTCCAGTGAACGCAGTCCAGGTGCCCTGTTCTACCAGACAATCTGTCTCTGCCAATCTGCTTGCTCTTCTTCTGTTGCTCAAGGGCTAGAGACTTCAGGCTCCCTGATACAAGCTGATCCAAATCCCAGAGCAGCCGGGAGGAACGCATTGAGTCAGTTGTAGGATTTGGGCTCTGTCTTTAAAGTCTTGAGCAAAACAGAGATTCACAAAGCACTAAGGAGGAAGGTTTCTAGGGAACCAGAGAAGTAGCCTCTCCGCTCTAACCGCAGTTAAACCTCCAGGCTCCTTTCGCTGCCCTTTATAGCTGTTGACTACATTCAGCTGAGTCTCCCTCCAGCACTGTTAACAAGCACAAACCAGTTAAACCTGGGGACCCGTGGCAGTCCCCTAAGCCTCTCCTGCTCTGGCCTGTGTGGGTCACACATGATGCTGCAGTGCAGTTTTTCAGCTGTGTCCAGGCTATTAAACTCACCTGAACTCTGAAAGACCGGCTGAGCTCCCCACCTTTGCGTGTGCCAGCTTCTTTGCTTTAGCTGTGTTCCCTCAGGTTCTGAGTTCACAGGATGGCTGAAGGTGGATGAAAGCCAGCTGTGCTGACCCTGCCGTGCTGAGAAAGGGCACAAAGCAGTGAAATCTCAGACTGGCAACTGCTCCTGTGTGCATCAGGGAGCAGAGCTGAACTGGAATCAGATCCTGCTGCTTCTCTTGGTGGTGTCCTGAGAGAGGGAGTCCTCCCAGCTGAGCCTGCCTGGCTTTGGGCTCTGCAGTGCTTGTACATGCAAAGTACCTGCAGTGCACCAGTTTGGTCCCCTTGGGCCCATGCAAAGCTTCTCAGTACTCCAGGATGTAGGTTGCTACATGAGTATGCTGCATGGTTTTTGAGAACACAGATACGCATAAAATAAGACAGAAGCAGCATCTTGTAGTCTTACCTTGGCTGCTCCAGGTCCCTTGTGGTAGCTGCTCTTGAGGCCAGCCAAGGTGAATTCAGGATCCCCAGTGCGGGCTAAACACAAATCACCAGCTTCCATCCCCGCTCCCTAAGGAATTCAGCTCCCTTTGCTCCTGTGCCCTGGGCAGCACTACCTCCATTAGACCGGTGTTAGCACAGGCATTAAGCATCTTGCTTCTGAGCAGGATGCCCTCTGATTTGAAGCTCCACGGCTGACAAGCATCGTTTGTTACCCATCACACTTCTCTTTCCCAGTGCGATGCTAGCTGTGGGCGAGGGATGAAGACCCGAGTCGTCTTGTGCGCGGGCCTGGAGAACGGTGTGTACAAGGAGTATCCCGAGAAGCGCTGTGAAGCCTCCCAGAAACCTGAGGAACAAGCCGCCTGTTTCAGGAGACCATGTTCAACGTGGTTCACCACCTCCTGGTCTCAGGTAGGGCTCGGGGCGGTGGGGAAGGGGTAGAGGAGGCCTCATAACCCTGGCTGGTGGAGCACGACCTTCGCTGAGGATTTCTGGCAGCCTGTTCTGCCGACGGCTCTGCCAGGTCTGGAGGGGAGCGTGAGCTCTGCTCTGCGGCAGAGCAGGCAGCAGGCGGAGGGACTGGCACAGGCAAGCTGGAGGAAACCTCAGAGCCTGTGGGTTATTGCCTCAAGCGAGAGCGTGCACCACACTGCAGGCATACAGGATACAGCCGTGTCTCCTCCTCTGCCAGGAGTCAATGTTCCGTCCTGCCCTGCTCTCCCTTGATTTTAGCTGGTGAGCGTTTAGGGAATAGGAGGACAGGAGATGCTGGGCCTGGCTTGCAGCAGCCATTTTCTCCATCTTCTGTCACAGCATCAACACTCAAAACAAAAACAAGTCCGAGTTGCATTAAAGAGATGAAATCAGACTCCTCCCTTGCTCTGCCCCAGCCTCGGTTCAGGGAGGCTCTCCTCCACAACAGAAGGGGAGCATAAGTTTGAGATCAGTGTGGGGTTGGACCCAGAGCTCCTCAAGAACACTCTCCAGAGCAGGGACCAGGAGGCATCACTGGAAGAACGAACTTGGGAACTACAGAGAAATTTAAAAATGCCTCTCACGATCCCTTTCCTCTCTCTCGGTCCCGACAGTGCAGCAAGACATGCGGTGCTGGTGTGCGGCTTCGTGAGGTGAAGTGTTACCAGGGGGAAGCGCTGGCTCAGGGCTGCGACCCCGCTGCCAAACCAGAAGCCAGGCAGATGTGCCAGCTCCAGCCGTGCCCCACAGAGGCACCAGGTATGTCTGGGAGGGCAGGGAGGGAGGGGAGCCCTTTCCTCCGTCCAGCTTTTCGCCGGGGAAGCACATCTGTCTCCTTTTTAACCCCTTCTGTGGACGCTTCTGCTCCCCAGAAGACAACTGTGAGGACAAAGTGACGGCCAACTGCGTGCTGGTGCTGAAGGTGAAGCTGTGCTCTCACTGGTACTACAGGAAGGCTTGCTGCCAGTCGTGTCGGCTGAAGTCACCCTGACTGCTGCCAGGCCATACTTCCCTTCCAAGGTCAGGGGCAAGAGCCCCTTCAAGCCAGACTTTACCACTTGAAGCCACCTCCTTTGGCTTGGCTCCAGAGCCAGTCCCTGTAGATCAGCCTGCTCAGCGAGGAAGGATCCCTAGGGCTTAAGTCATCACCGTTCCCTCTCCACCAAGAGGATTTTTACATAAGACAAACCATCCGTTCCTAGAAAGCTACTGAGGAGTGAGTTGGGGAAGTTCGTCCCTGCCATCATCATCTCTGGAGAGCTCTAGCTGGAGGCGGTGGGGCGCAGAGGCCAGCCCACAGCAGGGCACAGACGACAGCAGCCATCTCTTTGGTCTGCCCCCCCTACAGATTTTTCTACTAGAGGGGCAATTTCCAAAACACACCGAAAAATTCTGTGTCGCAATAAAGAGCTAAAGTCTAAAACTGTGGGTTTGGGATGCGTGTACCTGGGACGGAAGCAGGGGAGAAGGAGGGACACGAGAGGAACAAAAGCAGGAGCGGGGAGGGTGAGGTGGAAGAATCCTCCAGTAGAGCTTCCAGGCAGCACCGGGTAAAACCCATTTTGTGTTGCCTGCCAAAGAGCAGAAACCACTCCTGTTTTGTATTTCAAAGTCCTCGTTTATTTCTGACATTGAATCTGGACCCATAGCTGAGCAACAAAGACAGAGAATAACAACAGGAGGAATCTGAAGTGGAAAAAATCTGGGGATCCCTGCCCCTACCCTATCCTGTCCCTCCACCATTCCCCAAACCTTCTAACCCACGGCGGCATCTCCCGTGTCTCCAGCCCTTTCGCACTCCCCCGTTTCTCTGCAGCCACGCCAGACGCAGGGTGCTGCGTTAACCGTGAGGCTAACCCTCATCGGGGCTGCTCTGGAACTGCCTGGCCAGCCTTGGCGCCTCGTTAGCAGGTGACGGGTCACGCTTAATTTGCGTGTGACGAAGATGATGGTCGCCTTCCTTCCACCGGAAGGGTGATGCGCAGAAGTGAAAGCTCCCGGTGTTGTTCCCACCCTCCGGAGGTCACGGCCCGGCGGTGGGGCGCCTTGCTGCGTGCCAAGAGGTAGCGCTGGATGCCGGGAGCTGCCGTGCCTGCGAGCTGGCTCCGCGCCCTGCGAGGGGACGGCGTCGCAGGGCCGCTGGGCAGAGTAGCCCGCAGCTCACGCCGGGACACAGCGACTTCCCGGGGCTCCCAGCGGGATGGGACCTAGCTGAGTGGATGCTTTTGTGGGAAAGGGTGGGGTTTACCGAGTTAGACAAGGTTTTTTCTCCCAGTTACAGACTGTATTTTCAGGCTGGATGGGAAGCAGTAGGAGCTACGAACGGGATCCAAAGATCTTGGCCGACGCTAACTTTCATCTTCCCTCCCGCCTGCCCTTCGTGTGAGAGGACATTTAAAGACCTGGTATCGCTACGTGGAAAATGGGAAGGAGACTCTCTAAAAGAGACGCAGCTAGCTGCAGGATAATGGAAATGCGATGCCTTTCTGCGCCAGAGGCGGGGGTGATGGCGCGCGACGCTTGCTCAAAAGGCTGCGTAAAATGCGGGCTGGGGCACGCTGCTTGCTGACGAGGACCGTCACCGCATTTGGCGTTCATCTGGCTCCTTTTCTTTCGGGTAGTTTGAGCAGAGGTGCCAAGGCATGAGCAGCTCCCGAGTGTGAAGCAGCTTTTCGCTTGATAACGTTGACACCCGAGGCTCACGTGCATCTCCGTGCCGAGACCTGCTTTTTCCACGCATGAACAGAGAGGTCAAGTCCAAACCCTGTGAGCAGCAGGACTATTCCTAGATGGCGGCTGTGGGAAAAGAAACCCCAGACCACTCCCATTTCTGAGCAGTTGTATCCTATATTGCAAAGGCGAGCGCTTCCTGCCGTTGCCTCCGACGGCATCCGCACGGCTGCGGGGATTGTGGCTGCCCGGGAAGCGCCCGCGAGTGACGGAGATGTTCTTTTAGTATTTTTTTTCACCTCATTTGATTTATGGAGGGAGAAGGAACTTTCCCACATTCATTTTTTGCGGAAAGGCCGAGTCACCGGCTGTTGTCACCAGCCACAGGGCCGGCGAACCCAGGGTCAGGGATTGCCCCTTCTTCTCCCCTAAGCAAAAGGGCGAGGCCCGCTGCCCCCTCCCCCCCACTCTGCCATGGGAGGCCGCGGTCCCCGCCGAGGAGGAGACGTCACCCGCTGGTCTCTGCTGTTGAGAGCAAAAGCCGTCCTAAAGCCAACCTTCCTCTGGCTGCCAGGGTGGGCTGGGTAAGGCTTTGAAAGCTGAAGGTGACCAAAACTACGGTTATTTAGGGATGCAATTCTACCCGTAAGTAAAATCTTGCCATTTTTATGGGTCCAAGTTAAAATCACTCCTAGGAAAGCTTGTGAAGAGTAGGAGAGGTGGGCGCTTCGGCCGCAGGAGGATCAGCCTGTGCCCGTTTGCGTGGACAAGCAGTTTTGCGAGCAACTTTGCCTCCCCCGGCAGTGATCTGAATTTCACCCAGCACGTGCAAAGACCGAAGCGGGTGGGAGACGGTGTCCCATCTTGCACTCGAACACAAAAGCTATCTGCTAGCAGCAACGAACGCAGTGCGAGGGGAGCAGGACGGTCCAGATCTTCCCTCCTGCCTTTGCTTTCCAGATCTTCCCTTCTTCGCTTTCCCCGTCGCCGAGGAACACTGCCATTCCCAGCTCCACAGAGGGGTTTGCCGAGGCAGCGGCTGGTGGGTGGTCACATGTGGGCATGGCGGCGTGGGGACCCCGGAGACCTCGCTCCAGGCTCGGGGACTCGGGGGAGCCGGGGGTAATTAAATTGGGTTGTACTGTACATAGCCCTCGTTAGACAAGTCCCTTTGGGAGACAGAGCAATAATGACACGATGGGTTCGGAGGTGGCCGGTTTAACGTCGCCCTTCGAGGTGTCTCTCGTCTTCTCGCCCATGAAGCTTAGCTGTGCTGGGCGGTTCAGCAGGAGGACTGTGCTGGTCTCAGGCTGGGCTTACAGGGTCCTCTCCGCATGAAACCCCCTCCCCCAAAGACAAGCAAAAAGCCCCTTCCCCAGTGCTCGTGGCGATGGTGACTACACCTCCATCGTGGTGATGGTGGCTACACCTCCATTACCATCGTGGCAATGGTGACTACACCTCCATTTAGGCGATGGCGACTACACCTCCATCATGGTGATGGTGACTACACCTCCATCGTGGCGATGGCGACTACACCTCTGTCGTGGTGATGGCGGCTACAGCTCCATCATGGCGATGGCGGCTACACCTCCATCATGGCGACGGCGACTACACCTCCGTCGTGGCGATGACGGCTACACCTCCATCATGGCGATGGCGGCTACACCTCCATCGTGGCGATGGCGACTACACCTCCATCGTGGCGATGGTGACTACACCTCCATCATGGTGATGGTGACTACACCTCCATTGTGGCGATGGTGGCTACACCTCCGTGCTGAGGGCCCGTGGGTTGGGGCAGCTCTCGCGGAGGAGGCTGTGCCGGCTCACCGGGTAGCTCTGCAGGGCGGCCATGCCGATGGGCGGCCCCATCTCCTTGCAGCACGTGGGGCCGTAGGCGACCCTCTCGCCCCCATTGCGCACCATCTCGGCAGTCCGGATGTAAAAGGGGGATCCGTACGGGGAGCAGGTTGGGCAGTAGCTGTGAGCCCCGTGGTGGTTGAGCTCGCTGGGGGAGGGAGCGGGGCTGCCCTGGCCGTCCGCCGCACGCGAGTTGTAGGCGTTGCATGCGCTGAGGTGCGAGCACGTGGGAAGGTCGGGCTCTTCCTCTTCCTCCTCCTCCTCCTCTTCCTCATCGGAGTCATCTTTTTTGCAGCAATAGTACTGGGCGAGAAGGGAAGGGGTCACAGCCAGCCCTGCCATGTCCCTCCACCCCAGAAACCCCCCGCTGGCCTCTCGCCGCTTGGCTCCATCAACCCCTGGGTCCAGCAAAGCAGCAGAAGCCGGACAAAGCCTGGCCAGGGCCCGAGCGTGCTGCGGGAGGCAGCTGCTGGGGAGCTTGTCCTCTCCCCTGCCAGCGAGGTTTGCAGCGGGGAGGTGTTCCACCACGCCAGCTGGAAACCCCTCCAAGGAACCGCTGGGCTGTTCGTCACACGGGCACTGCTGTGTGGCGCAGACTTCACGTTAACTTTTAAAGAGCAGGAGGTTGTAGCCAGCCATGGTTGAAAGCCTCCTTGTTTAATTTACAGGGCGGGGAAAAAATAAAATAAAATAATCTCCATTTGGTATTGCAAACCCAGCCAAGCCAACACCTAAACCAGCAAGTGCTGCAGAGCCCCAGAAGCCTTAGGACAATCCTCCTGTGCCGGGAGGAGGAAAGGACTTAACTGCAGCACCTGGGGGAAAGCAGGGTTTCAACTCCCAGCGCTTCACGGGCAAGAAGACCCCCAGTGAGACCCGCTGGGGTTCGTGGCAAGACAGGGGACGGCTGCGGCGCTCACCTGTAGCCTACAGTAGCAGAGGACGGCAATGATGCACAGGAGGATCACCGTCGCTAGGATTCCCCCGGTGATAACAACAGTTCCCGCGGTCATCCGACCGATTCTCCATCAAACTCTGAAAGGCAGGGCCGCGGGGACACGTGTCACCCTGGGACGTGAACCTCGCCCACCACGGCTTCAGCCTCACGTCTCAGGTGGGGTAGCATCCCCGAAATACCGCATCCTGGTTCCTCCCTCCCCAGCCAGGTCCTTGGCAAACACCCTGTGGTCCACCTGAAGAGCCTCCCCCCTCGCTGAACCAGAATCACAGAATCCCAGAATGGCAGGGGTTGGAAGGGACCTCTGTGGGTCACCCAGTCCAACTCCCTGCCGAAGCAGGGTCACCCAGAGCAGGCTGCACAGGACTGTGTCCAGGCGGGTCTTGAAGATCTCCAGAGAAGGAGACTCTGCAACCTCCCTGGGCAGCCTGTGCCAGG
>Ga0181612_133597_pt1 | contig 22001 bp, 18 predicted proteins | sample HoacroProtozoa21_FD_119630 | JGI IMG/M metagenome (GOLD analysis project Ga0181612, IMG submission 119630) | Hoatzin crop microbial communities from Cojedes, Venezuel. Combined Assembly of Gp0051906, Gp0051904, Gp0051908
AGCAGCTTGGGCCCCTCCTATCTTCCCTCTGTTTTCCTCACCAAAAAGACCCACTGGTCCCTGTGATTATCTCCTGGTAAACCAGACTGACACCTATTTCTCTCAGTAGCCTCATTCATAAAAGCCCTTTTACACACACCAAGAATTATTACTCCCCCCCGGGGAACAGGTTCAGCTTGAAAGGATACAATCTTTTCCTTTAAAGAGCGTTTTCCCAGTCAGCATTTCTGCCATGATACAGCCGATAGACCAGATATCCACTGTTCAGAGAGAAAAAGGGGAAAAAAAAAATTTAAAAGACAGTAGATTTTAGGAAGCAATGATTTCTGGGGCTGTTGTCTGCTTTTTCAGTCTGCACCAGGCACCAATTTAAATTTCACTCCCATTTTCCATCCTCCCCTGTTCTTTCTACACTGCTAAAATCTCTGCTTTCATCATTTCCCGCAGGCACTAGCAGCTCTGGGACTTGTTCTGCTCCCAGGGACACTGATGATAAAGAAGAAAAACATCTGGAGGATTACGTGAGATCTGACCCGGGTGTGACAGCAGGATCCCTGGCTCGTCACGGGACAGTCACACCGCTGAAGCAACCCAGCTCACCTGTCTGGTTGTAATGCATCCAGTTCAGAATGACTTCTGGGGCTCTGTACCAGCGCGTAACCACATAGCCGGTCATTTCAGCATCAGTGTGTCTGGCCAAGCCAAAATCCAAGATCTGCAGTTCACCAAAGGAAGAAAGGGAAAGAAGGGCAGGAAAGAAAAGAGAAATCCTACGGGCAAGTGATAATCTACTTCTAAGAGCAAACAAAGCAGATCCAGTCAGATAATAATGAAGCTCCAACTACACCACAGCCACCGACTGGACAGTTCAATGAACTAACAGGTTTGTCTTAATTCCACGGTAAATTGCAAGCTGGCTGCAAAACCAGTTGTTGTGTGAAGACCCTGCTGAAAGGATCGGTGCTACCTGGAAGGTCGTTTCCTTTCTTGAAGCTTAATTTTCCACTCTATGACCTTTATGTAATTGAGTTGTTCTGTAACCTGGCGGTGAAGGTGTGATCCCAGGCCATCACGACTCACCCCTTCCTATAAAAACACCCTGCAGCTGACAGAGGCGGCCTCTCCCTTAGTACTGGAGATGACCCAGCTTTTACAGGCAACAGAGCCCTTCCCTGTAATATACGGTACAGAAAACGCAGGCTAGACCATTGCACCAGCAAGCTGCAAGCAAACCCTTCAAAGCAACACTGAAAATAACTCTGTCTGGAATCACAACCATCGTGTCAGTGAGAACCAAAGGGTAACCGTGGTTGAATCCAGTTATCCTTCAGGGATCGCTCACCTAACACAAGTATTGCTCAGCAGTATTGAATTTGGTTAGGAAGTCGTTACAAACTGCCATGCCGCAGCAATTACAGCGACAGGATGTTCATTCCAAGTCTTGGGCCCTGACTCAGCAAGTTACATCAGCAGGCGAGTATTTCCCACTGCCTGCAACCGCTGGGCAACGAAGCGCCTTGAATCGAGTCTCGGAAGGCAAGAGGAAACATCATGACACCTGAATGCCCGGATTCCTGCTGGAGGAGCAGTTTCTCCATGATCTGAAAAGCTACGTGCTATGAAGGGGTGCTTTTCCACCTACCTTTAGCTGACAGTCTTCATTCACAGCCAGGTTGCCCGGCTTCAGGTCCTAGAACAGAGAAGAGCAGAATAATAAGGATGTTTCGATTTGCAACACACCAACACGAGCCTCAGGCAAACATCTGCTCGCCTTTGATGGGGTCCCATACACCCCGAGTCCAGTATCAATACAGCAAAGGCGCTGTGCCTCCTATACTGTACAGCTTTAGATTACTATTTTGTTTTTTTCTGAAACAGTTTTAATTCAAAAAGCTTCATAAAATGCTTCACAGCTCATCATAAAACACAACATTTCCTCAAAATGCTGTGCGAATGAGCAAATCCAAGCGCATATAGGGTGTAGGAGGGAAAAGAGGGAGCACACCAGAGAGACCTTGGAGCAGACGAGGCTGTTAGTGAAATGCTTTTTAGGAATTTATTAATTTTATGACCAAGCTGTGTTTCAGACAAAAACAGAGTAACAGCGCATATGAACTTACCCTGTGGATGATTCCAGCTGAATGAATATACTGCAATAAAAAAAGGAGCCACAACGTGAGCACAGGCGGACAAGACTTTCTGTTCTCCAGTGGAGAAACAAGAGGTACAAACCAGAGCTTGCTGAGAACACGGCTCTGCACCGGCTGCAGGTCCCCAGCCCCAGGGCAGCAGTTTGAAAAGAAATCTCGGCATTGAATTTGTGACGGTACTTGCAGTTATGTTGCCACTCTAAAGGAGAGGCATAGAGCAGAAGCGGACGTATGGAGCAATAGTTCCTTACAGCAGGTAAACTAATACCTTTAAACTATCAATGGTGTCAGGATTACAGGTAGGGACATGGTCAGTAGGTGACATGAAAACTGTTGGTTTGGGTGTTAAACTATGTGAAAAAAAAAAATCTCATCATTAAAACGCAAAATTGGAAATCAGATTTGAGTTGCAAAAGCTGACTGCATGGCTTTTACCACACCAATTAAACCTTCCATGTGTCCGTCCCCCCTTTATTGAAACTCTAGATAACAGTGATCTGGGGGAAGGTGGTGTTAAGGTGAACTCCCTCATGCCTTTAAGCCCCTGCTCTGACTCCAGGCGAAGGACATCGCAGAGGGCAGCGTTAAGACATCGTCTCTGCATCTCAGGGTGTGCAGCGATTGCTTTCTGCTCTCTCAAAGCCAGTTACAGCAGCATATTTCTTCCTTATTCGATTGAATAGAAAATCATTCCCTCTGTCTTCTCCCCTGAGAGCCTCTGGTAGGAATTCTTCAGAAGCTCCCATTGCTACCAGCCTCTTCCTTTCTACACAGGGTTTTGCTAAGGATTTGGGCAAGTCAAAGAATGATGCAGCCGCTGTCACAGAAAAAACATCACAAGGTCTATGACTGCCAATCACTTTGATACCCGACTGGCTGATGTGAACAAGCGGTCATTTTGATTGATGTGTGCTGGAACAAGAGTAGTTCAACAACAAATACCGGTTCTCAGGGCATGCTGTAAACCCCCTAAACCTTCCTATACAGTGTTGGAAGGGGATTTTGTTATGGTCAACCCAGAGGTGACGTGTAGGAGACACAGGGAGTCACTAAACCCCTCCAGACCCACCTACCTTCAACCCTTTCAGCATTTGGTAGACCAGGTACTGGATCTTTTCATCACTGAATTCATGTCCCATGATCTTTTGTAAATCTGTCCGCATGTATGGCATCACCAGGTAGCTAAAAGGCAGTAAGACAAGGCCCTGAGTCTAGAAGAAAAACACAGGGAACCAGGCTAGCCTTGTTCTCACTTGGGTGTTTTTTGGCTGTGTGACTTACTGTGACTAAGATGAGTTGTTGTGACAATATTCCTTGCAAACTATCATAGCCCACAGTGATGCTGGGATTTCAACCTGCTCTCAAACTCGCCCTTTCTTCTCCTCTCCAATCAGGTATCTGACATCGAGTAAGAACAAGCACCTCCCAAACTTCAACCGTCCTGAATTAGTTTCCTTTAGACCTCCAGTGATGTTCAGTTCCGGACGGTCTTGCACCATCTGGGAGCTGAAACATCTTGCACAGCTTTAAAGAGTCTTGCAAAACTGCTGCGCTGGCTCCCAAATGGATCTTTGTAATGTTCTCCAGCCCTGCCTCGGAAGACAACACCTAGCTCCCTTCAGTCTCTGGCCTGCCTGCCGAGACTGCTAATTAGTTGACTGCCTTCCAGCAGGAACTGCTCTGAGAGCCTTCAAACACTTTTCCTGCAGGTTGCTAAATACCCAGCCAGCAGCCAAAACCCCAAACCCAGGCACACGCTGCTCGCGCCTAAGGATGGGGATGGGAGAACGACTCGTCCAACCTGACCACCAACGCTGAGGAAAAATGCCAAAAAAAAAAAAAAGAGAACAGCCCGAATCACAATGATAAGAAAGGCAGATCCTTAGAATTCTCAGTTAAATCACCCCAGGGCCTGAGGAACTGTACTTCTCCCGCCTCGTCGCTCAGCGGTCACACAGGCGCTGCAGTAGCATGGATCATGCTACATGTGACACGCCATGGAGGGTAACGCCTCTGCGTTAGGCACGCTGGTCTCTCTGTACTGTGTTCTCCCAGCTGCGAGCACGGCATGGGATCTGTTTATGTAATGCGGGCATTTTCACCATGGGAACTGACTCGTGCTTTTGATTCTCCTAGGTATCTGGGGGTGTCTGGCTTCAGCCTGGCCCCTTTTCAACTCAGCCTGCTGGACTGCACCTCAGCTGATCTCTTATCCCGCTGCTGCGTCACCGGTGTCTCGGGCAATGGCCGAGTCCAGACAGAGCGAACGCAAACTCCAAACTTACAAGTCCTGGAATCCCTGGTATGAGACAGCAGAGGTGAAGACATCAAGCAGCCCAATGACCTGATGGAGAAGAAAAGTCCACATTTAAACCTGGAAAGCATTTGCTGTGCACGTGGGACTCAGGTAGCAGCACACGCACGTGGGTGAGCACCGAGAACTCCATCTGAGGAATCCGAGGACTCCTCACTATGCTGCACAGCTGCTTTTCCTCTTACTAATACACGAGAGCACCCATTACACATCTGCTTCAGCCTGGTGCCAGCTGGGTGCAGCAGACAGGGCGCATTTAAACCCCACGACTGCCTGCATGTGCCAAGTGTTGGGACCTCTCAGTTAAAATAAAGGTGATGCTGCCAGTAAGGACTTGCTCCCAGGTGGCAAGAAAATCCCCCTTGTTTCATCAGGAACGGAGAAAAATGAGTACTTACATTCTCGTGTTGCATGTGCTTCAACAGCATGAGCTCTCTGTACGCTCTCTTGGCAAAGATCTCCGACTGGAAGGGGCGGCAGAGCTTCTTGATAGCCACTTTCTCCCCCGTCTTCTTGTCTATGGCTGAACTGCAGCAGACAAATAAGACCCAGTGCTGATATTGGCAGTATATTTCAAGAAATTTTGCTAACAAAGGTTTTCTCCTGGAGAAGAGCTAGTTCTGGAGCTCGCAGAACAGCAAGGAAAGGCCCCTTGAGAAACCCAGTGGAGCTCTGCCCACACAGATGTTACCCTGTGTGACTTTGGGCACCAGACCACAGCCCGTGCTCTTTGGAGGACGAGGTGGGACACCAAGGAAAGTATTAGTGGCTCGCCTTTATTCCCCGTAACCTGCAGAAACGAGCTGGAGCTAACAGAGCTGAGAGCAGAGGGAAACACAAACGGTTAAAGGTCGGGATTAGTTCTAACTCGGCCTTCTCCTTCCCTAACGCATGGAGATAAGGGAATCAAGCAATTTCTGCTTTGCCATCTGCTCGGAGGTTGTTCGCTTTAAGGTTAACATCAACAGCCTTTGCTGTATTCTGGAGCAAAGACAGTGGACCTCACGCACTGGAAATACAGGCTGCTGGAATTCATTCTCCTGCATTCAGGGTCTTTGACGCTATACGTACGCTTCCGTGTAAAAGCAGGTCTGGCTGAAAAGGAGAGTCTTTTACAGAGCTAATGAAAGTACGGTACAGGAGCCGTCGCAGGAGACACGACGTGTTCTTCCCTCTGGTCACATTTGCTGTCTGCAACTGGCCAGGGTGATCCCACGACACTTTCTCTGCTTCCGGAGGCTCTTTGATCAGATCGCAAAGCAGGGCCCCGGTTTCCCAGGACAGGAAGCGGGGAGGGAGTTCCTCAGGCAGAGACAGCTGAAATTCGGGATTCTCTGTGGTGTTTCCCCGTGGGATGTCAGTGTACCCCCCGACACATTGGTGCCTCAGCCCTTCCTTGACCCCTCCAAGAGGCAAACGGATTTTAAATGGTGCTGGGGGTTTCCAGAGCAGTTCCTGCCGCTTTGTAAATCCTTATCTCATCTCCCGAGGAAACAGAAGGGCTATAAATCAGCACGTTCAGTCCCACGGCTTTCAGCTGCACAGGGTAACCAAGCCCACGTGAAGGCCGGCATTAGCACTTTGCACGCGTCCTCCAGCCTTGCACAGACGCTTCTCCCCTGCTTCCTTCTCCGAAGGGCTGCGTGATTCACCCTGCCATGGTCCCCAACTGCCAGGCTGCAGCCACCGCTCCTTCCCCCAGGCTCTCGGAGGACCCGAGATGGGGAGGGGCAGGTACCGTAAAGCTGTAAAGCGATGTTACAGTGACCTCCAGGACCGTCACTCAGAGGCAAGACTTCATAAACTGAATAAACAGGGAAATGCCAGCTGTGATAACACAATCAAATAGTGCATTTTGCTGGGTTAGGGCTGATTACAGTAAGAGAGGGGCAAGTATCCGGCTCTGCGTGGCTTTCCCTTCAGTTCAGTGCTGAGGAGGGGCTGGGTATCAGCTCCTTGCAGCAAACCTTGGAGGTCTCTTGCAGAGGTTTCTCCGATTGTCAGCCACAAGCGATGAGCTGCGGTGTGTGCTCTGGCAGTCTGGGCTACCAACAGCTCTCACCAACCTCCCCAATACCATCGGGCAGTCTCCCTGCCCTTGGCCACTGAGGTCCTTTCCAATTGCTTTAAGTTGTGCATGATGAGAGCAAAAAGCATCCCATTGGAGCTTTGGTGTGATGGCGATTTTGTCAACGCATTCAGCTGGGAAAAGCAAAGAGAGCGCTGGCACAGCTCCGTGAGGCAGCTTCAGCGCTGAAGATGGCATGAGGGATCTCAGGAGGACAGGGAAGAGCTGTCTCAGCTTCAGGACCTCAGCGGGTGTTGGCAGAGGGGACCGCACAGGGTGAAGTTTTCCGAGAAGCCAGGGAAATGAGAGGAAGGGACTCGGACCAGAGAAAGAGCTTCTGCAGAACCCACGGCAGATTTCCTAATCCAAGGGTGCGTGTTCTTACCTGCCTTCCCAGCTGCTGGCCTGCCGCGCGTCTGACCCCACCACTCAACGGGTGAGTTGGGTGACGGAGCTCCAGCCTGCCCAGCGCAGCCAGCACTACTTTCACCCTAAGACACAGCTAAGGGTTAACTCAGCTGACGAAGCCGGGAGAGCCCACCACAGGTTTAACGAACGGCTGAAGTTCAGGATGACACCGGGCAGGCAGAGCTGTGTCCCTGCGGCGGCTGGCAGAGATCAGCAAGCCCAGCGTTGGAGGGGTCAGAAGACTCTTTTTCCACACTGACATTCCATCTGGAAGCCAAATCACTACAGGGTTTGGCAGAATTCATGAGGGAAGAAGCACATCTTTGCTGTTTTGCCTGAATTAGTTTCTCAGCTGCTCGAGGAGGTGTAAAAGCCAGCAGCTCTGAATAATGCCGCGATAGGGAAGCCTCCCAGCAATTCCCAGCAGAGGACAGCAAATCCTAGCTCCACACGCTTCCACCTCTGCTTTGTACAGGAATCGGCAGCAAACCCTCCCTGCCGAGCCCTGTCCCTGCGATACCACCGATACCAGCGTCATCCGGGGCCCCCGGCTGCTTTAACGCCCATCCCTCCGCTCCGGGGACCTCCAGAGCGGCCGGGACTTTCCCTGGGACCAGTGAAAGATTTGTCTTGGTGGTGTTTGTTTTTTTGTGGTGGGCAAGGACACTTTGGAAGGATTTCTCTCTTCCCTTTTTTGTCCTGTCTGTATTTTCTTTTACTCTTCCTCCTTTCCTTCATGACAAAAAAACATAAAACACCAAATATAGAAAGAGTCAGGTGTAGTCTTGCCTGATTTTGCAGAATTCATTTAAGCATCTGCTTAACTGCAGCTGGACAGCAAAACGGGAAGAGGAAACACTGGGTGCCTCTCTGTAACCAGGCAGCTGGGGCCAAGGACAGAACCTGGGCCCCAGGGTTTCGGGATTCGTGCCGCGGCAGCCGGCAGACTTTGCCCAACACCTACAAATGGGGACACACCTTTTTTTTTTTTTCTTTCTTCCTAGCTCAGCGTGTTATGAAAGCAGGGCTCCGTCCAGGTCCTATCAACGGGCTGCTTCGTATTTAACCTTATGAAAAGTCACCCATCTCCTCAGGTTCGCCAGTCTAAACCAAGCCAGACCTGACTTCTGCTTGCTCTCACAGCAGGCACCTGCGCCCAGCTGATTCATGACCAGCAGCTCCTGCTGCCCTCTCGTAGCCTGAGGTTTATCATCAGCCAGGAAGGAAATCCCAGTCTGTTACTGATCCTGGCTCACAATAATTTCTATCTATTTTATGATTTCAAGCTGCAAGCAGTATCAAGGCGGGGATCGTGTTGTCCAGCTCCTTCCCCATGCAGCCCAGCATCAGCTGCCCTGGACGAAGCAGCAAGGACATGCTGCAGCCACCACCTTCATTAGCATCTGCTAATTGCTTTCAGACACCCAGGTATTTCCCCACCACCACCCTTTGCTGCCAGACAGAATCCTCCCTCCATGCAAGCTAGAGACCAAGGCAGCTCGGCAGCTGCCTGACCCCAGGGCCGAGGTGACAGCCCAGGCTGCATCCCTGCTCCTCGAGCCCCTGCCTAGGGACGCCTGCCAAGGCAAGCTCAGGTGGGAGACCTCCCCCTCTCTGCCCACCCAGGGCGACCGCAGGAGGAAACATCTCAGTTTCTTCAAGTGACCAAGTGTCCAACCCACTGCCCGTGCCGGAGCAGGAGGCAAACCGCCTTCATCACACATGCAAATGGCCTTTCCTAATGGACGGGTGCCCACAAGCACCTCCTCATCTCCCCCCGGCGTGATACTTCGAACACCCCCAGCTCACCCCTTCCTGCTGCAGGCAGGACCCCACTCACCACACCGAGCCGTAGGCCCCGGAGCCCACCGGGTGGAGGGACGTGTATCTCCTGGGCAGCTCCCAGAGGGTTTTGTTCACCTCCTGTCTGTAAAAGCCTCTTCTCCTCGCGATGTTCATCGCCCGGCGGGTGCGGGACTGCCACCCCCCCAGAGTACTGGAGTATGGGAGGGCTTCTGGGGTGAGACAGGGACAGCGCAGCCTCCTGCGCTGGTGGAATAGGCTCTAGTGAGTCTCCTGCTCCGTTTTCAGCTGTTGCGAGCGTGAAGGGACATGTCTTTGGGCCCTCCTCCCTCCGCCTCCACATTGGAGGTGAGGCATCAGGTTTCCCGACACGCCTCGGTCGTGCCCAGGTGCCTCTGGACGCTGCTGCGGCAGGAGCCGAGCACCCAGCCCCGCGTCACCTGCAGCTCCTGCTGCCACCGGCCACCAGCCGAGCAATGTCCTCGTGGGGCGCGGAGGGGGCCTCGTGAAATCCCTGCTCTGAACCAGCGGATGAGTAAGGACTTGCCGAGCCGGGGAATCTGGAGGACAAGCCACAGCGCCTCGTCAGACAAGCAGGGACATTCTTCTTCCAGCCGATGGAGGACAGCTCCGGGCTCGTGATGGAGGACGCCAGGGCGCTACATCCACAGGACAGCAAGGAAGCGACGGTGATTTTCTCGCGGGCTTGGTTTCCCAGCGGGGCGGGGATGTGGTGAGAGCAGGCTGAGGTTCTCCGCCTTCGTCCAGGCGACCGCAGTGAGGAGGTTCAGTCAGGAGCAGCTGCGACATGGGACCGTCCTGAGAGCTGTTCGTGCCCCGGGCTTTGCTGGGTCGGTTCCATCTCCCGCAGCAGGTCTGACCCCTTCTCGGGTCATCCTGCACACCGCAAAGCCCAAGTTCGCTGCTGTGCCCAGCGGTACCGCGCCGGAGCAGCAGAGCCAGTGCGCGAAGGCCTGTTCCTGGTGAGCAGAACGCCTGGACATTCTGCTCCAGCCCCAGGAGCGGCGGTGGGGCTCCCGCGCAGGAGGTAGGTGCATCCCGCCAGCTTCCCAAGGGAAGTGACTAAGCTGCGCCTTACCGAGCCAGCCCCGCTGCTCCCCGTGCTCTGCCCACCAGCCCCAACCCTGCCCCTAGCCCCATGTGGAAGGCGGCCCTGCTCTGAGCACGTCTGCGTTACCTGGAAAATGGGAATGAGGGGAAAAACACCGTCGGGGTTTTAGGGAAGACTCCTTTTACCTCCTCGCAGGCAACTGCTGCAATACTGGTCAGTGTTGGCCCTTAAACTCTGCTCTTTTATAAAACACCAACTAGGGACAAGGTGCTACAGCAATTTTTTAGCCTCACTTAAGCATCTTTGAGTAACTAAACCCTGGCTATGGCAACAGCACAGGCAGGAAATAAACTGATGAGTGGCTCGGTTCTAAAAATACACCTGTGAGCAAGAGGTGTTGCAGCAAAAACTCCGGGTACATAAGCAAACCTGTAACTCATCGGTCATTCTGTGAACACAACTCTTGCTCAACTACGCGTGCACACACAGGTAATCAGCGCACAATTAAGGAGTTCCAAATATCTAGGGCATGTCTTGGCTGTAGAAAGACAAATTAATTCAAGTGAACAATTCAAATCAAATAGGAAATTAAGTAATTTGATTTTCTAGGTGTATTTTTTTTTCCCCAATTCAATTCTCACTGATTCTAGTATTTTTTTCGCTAACCAGGATACGTTATAACTGAACACGTTCTGGAATTGTCTATCTTGGGTTTTGGAGATTTTTTCCTCCCAGAAAACAGTAAGTGCCAGGTCCTGTTTAGGCTTTTTCCCCCCCTCCTCAGCCTGTGCCAAGGCAAGCAGAAGGTGAAGGCGAGCAGGAAGGCAGCTTCCACACAGCTGAGAGAAGACCCCCAGCTCTGCTCTGCACTCACTCACAGCGGCCGTGGCGCAGCGCTGCGGCAGGGCAGCACACACGGCGTGCGTCAGCTGCCCGCCTGGCACCAGCACCAGCCACCGTGGTTCATCAAGGCCCGGGAATTTCGGCTGTCGAGGCTTTTGTCAGCGTGCAGAGCGCAGCTCCGGTCAGTCGCTCCGCCGAGGGAACGGCACTGACACAACAGAAACCGGAGTCTCCACTGCGGAGAGCCACGACGCTCCTGCTCCCGTCAGCGCCCTTCCACCACTAACTAGGTGGCAGCTGAGGAGGGGAAAACATCCCTCTTAAACAGCAAGCGAACACAAACCAGTACTACTGGGGAAGGCTCTCAGGCCTGGGCAAGTGGCAGAACGCCGGGCTACTATGTTGAGTAAGTGCTTCCCTATACTAAACAGAAAATAAAAGTATTTTTTTTTCTGTGGCCAATACTGACAGTGACTCTCTAAGCTAGTTTTGCAGCAGAGGAATTCACTTGGGACAAATATGGACACAGGCCCGGTGTCAGCAGGCAGAGCCAGTCAACACGTCATGGGGCCCTGGCCCCCCGCCCCAACCATCACACGCAGGATCCCGCACGCACGAGGGAGAGGTTCGCGACAAAAACCAACCCTTCAGTGCAAGAGGTTTGTCAGTACCATCAGAGCAGTAAATCTGAAAAATAGGTTTTATTTTTAACCAGTGGTATTGTGACATCTTATCTGGCATAACCAATTACAGCAAAATTCATGGATAGAACCAAAATAGCAGATCTCTTCTTTGAAGTGCGTCCTCCTGCTCAGCCTGCAGGCAGCTGAACAGCATTGCACTGAAGGAAGGGAGTGCATGCCCCAAGGGCTCCCGGCAGCCTACGGACTCCGAAGGAGACATTCCCACTCACGCACGCGCACAGACACACACGCACACACACACAATGTCTATATTTTTTAAAAATCTGCAGCAATATTTCCGCATGAAATCACACTGTAGCATCTACACATAAAATGGCTGATAAAAATAATCTGGCTGTAGGTTTACATAGTCTATCTACATTTTCATCTGAATACCTGGACTGATGGTCCAGCAGAAAAAGGAGGTTTTCTGTCTTGATTTTGTTGGGCTGAGGAGAGTTTTGTCCCAGAGCACGACACAACTGCTCTCTTCATCTCACCCCAGACCTTTATTAAGTGTTTGACCTGAAGAGATCACTGAAAGTCGCCTAGGAAGAAGCAACAGCCATGCTATCCGTGTCCCAGCCCTTTGTGCTGCCTCTTCCAACAAGGGTAAAAACACTACGAAGGGTTCCTCTCCACCCCACAGGTAACAAGAATACAAAATACTGCAAAAGCCTTTCTCCTCACATACACAGGAACGTTGTCCACACGGGATCCCTGCAACAAATCAATGCCTGCAAGCGTCTCCTCCGCGAGCCCCAAAAGCGGGCTCCGAGCTCCCCAGGTGCCGTTCCAGCACAACCACGCCGAGGCACCTCCTTCCCGCCACTCGCTAACCCTGGGCGCTTCCCTCACGCAGAGTCCCGCAAAATACAAAATACTCGAACCATGTTTGTGTTCAAACGTCCGCCCTTCTCGTGTTTCCTCAGGCAGAGATCAACCTGCTAAAAAACAGCCAAGAAGCTCTTATCTGAGAGGGTAAAAAAACCTCTAGTAAATGTTAGTTTTATATATATAAATATTTATATTTATAGATATAGACAGTGAAAGGGAGATTGTGGGTTTCTGCATGCTTATTTCTTTGCTTTGGATTCCAATACTTCTAAGAAAATTCTTTTCAGGAAATAACTTAAGTTCTGGCACAAGACGCCACAGTTGTTTCTTTGAAGAATGTTTTTTACATTTGATCTCACGAGAAACCCTCCGTCCCAAACTCTCCTCCTCCGAACCCAGAAGGTCAGAACAAAGAAAAAGGTGCATGTTTCTATGCCGTAGATTTTGTCCTTTCCTCGTCGAAGCCTCCAGAGTGGCAGGTATTTCACAACGAGCTGCAGCACAAGAGGAAGGATGCTGTGACTTCATGGCACTGGCTGAGGTACTCAGTAAAATAGTTCACTGATGATTTAACTGCCCCAGTGCCGCCCCCAAAAAAGTAACAACAGAAAATCAAGCAGCTCTACATGCACATACAGCTAGGACATGCAAACACACCCCACTTTTTAAGGAACAAAATACACAAACGTGTGGCTAGCAAGAATCTTCTCCAGCCTCTGGCTCCTGGGAGCGAATGCTGGGAAGCCTCGGAATGAGAGGAGGGGAAGAGGGAAAAACACAGGAATATCCAAATCCAGGGGTAGAGGCTGTTGCCTCGGAAAGTTATTTCCTGATTACATCAAGATCATGCCTGGCTATCCGGGAGCCTTCACCCTGAAAAAAAGTGGGTCAGAGATCTCCACTCCAGACTTCCTTTCCTCTCTCTCCTCATTCAATTTAAGGCACAAACATATTTACAGTTTCAAACAAAACCTTTTCACGTTCCAAGAATCAGACATTCGCAGGCCTGCACATTCTGCTGTGCCACAAAGATCCAGACGTAAAGCGGCCGTCTGGCATCGAACAAGGACACCCCTCAAACCCACCTTCAGTCCGGAAGAAAACAGAGGACTCTCTAAGCCTACAAACCAACTTCCATCATTCTGAGGTTACTTAATTGTAGACCAATTGATAAATGGCAATGATTGTAACCAAACGTTAAACGTCAGCTGCCCCACCTTGCCCCAGCAGTGCCAGCTGGCTGAGCACTGCTGCTCTGGAAGGACCGGAGAGCAGTCAGAACAGGTCTCCAGAGGCTTGCCCCAGGCTGGACACAGAACACAAGAGAGCATGCAGCATGTTTACACAGACTCGGCTTTCTTCCCTCCCCCCCTCCCCAATTCAACACACACAAAACCCCTCCACCAAGGAGAATATTGTTGTGACGAGGCACTTGAACGATAATTGGAGAGTCCCTAGGAAAAGGCCTTCCCCTCACAGTGAAGTGGGACAAACAGAAGAGAGCAGTTGCTCAGGACTCCATCTCCTCTTGGTCAAGTGGTGGTGGCACAAAGCTGATGACTTCATCGTAAGTCAGGCCTGGGAGGAAAAGCATAGCAGAAACTTAACAGGCAGTACTAAAGATATCCCTCACGCAAGAAAACCTGCAACAATCTGAAAGGTTCTAACACCACTTTAAACAAAAAACCATGGCTTAAGAAGAAAAAGAACAGAATGGTTACACCATTTTCAGAGACTGGCATGCACAATAAAAGACACTTCCAGAGCATTGAGATGATGTGAGTAAGTTTGGAAACAAAGAGATAAGCAACTATGTCACCTACATGTTTGTACGCTCATAGTAACAATTAGTTACCAGGGATTATGCTCATTATGTGCACAGCACGTGGCAGATTCACTCAGTGTGAGGACCTCAGAACAAACAGCATGGCCGCGTTTTTATCAGCTTCTTTTGTGCCTCTAACTACCATGGCTCAGCTGAACCGCAGCTGTGGCACAGGCCACCAAGGAAGGAGGTCGGCTTGCTCTCTCATCCCCCAAACTCACTTTTCCACTCTTCAATCTCAAGTTCTCTGCTTTCAAAGGACTGGTCGTAGGGGTCTGCCACTGGTTCGTCATCCGGGTCGTGATACTGAGCAAAGTAGGCATGTGCCAAGGCTTCTGCTGCAGTGATGCGTTTGTCTGTGTCCAGTACCAACATCTTCTCTAGCAAGTCCACAGCTGCAAAAGCACCAAACCAGAAAAGAAAGGATTTTACAGTGAGCTGTGTGACACTGGGCTTTTACGAGCTTACATTTCAGAATGCAATGTATATGAGGAATTGCAGTTTTTCAGGACCCGCCCATCATCCACAATCTCTTCCTCTTACACCCTCAGCCCAGCCACGCTTTGTAAGCTTTGACAATGGCACGTAGCTCTGTTCTGAACCACTTCTGCAGTCAAAAGGAAACTTGGGGAAAGCCTTGACGTCCCGGGACATGCTCGCGCCAGCTTCAGGAAGAGCACACCACATAAACAGCGAGCCTTACCTAGCGGATTGGCACCAATAAACACATTTTCAAAGTTCATTTTCGGCATGTAAGACAAAGACTGAATGTAGTTTCTTGCCTGTGGAAATAAATGCTCTGTTGAAGTACAACACAATCCAGGCACCAAGATAAAGTACATTTCAATCATCCTGAACCACCGGTTATTATGGTCTGCCTCCTCGCTTTGCCTTCTCTTTACTTATTCTGATACTTACTAAGCCCATCAGCATTGCCCCTTCCAACTAAAGGCCGCTCAAGACAGTAGAGGAAGAGCTGACGTTACTTGGGGTTCATGCAAGACTGAAAAGCAAAGAGGTGCTGCCAGAGCTGACTGCCTCAGAGTCCCGGGAAGGCTGCGTGCAGTACAGAGTTGGCTGGTAAACCGCACAGCATGGCACACGATGCAAAAACAACTCGCACCCGGGCTCTCCTCAGTCTCACAGCTCTGGGGTTGAGTACGCACTGTCCAAACCTCAAGTCTTCATATAGTACAAAAATCTTGCTGCAGAGCAGGTAGTTAATTGCCCACCCCATGCCACATGCGAGCATATCACTTTGAAAAGCAGCAAACACTGCAAGTGAAGACCTGCCCTGCAAACCCCCTTCATCTGCTCAGGTCTCACCTCGTGGCTGGGCATCCTGTTAATGAGATATGCAGGGGGTGTTCCCGTCAGACGCATGATCTGCTGAAGCTGGTTAATATCTTAAGTGCCTAGTCAAGGGCTTTGTTAAAAACAGTGCAAAAACCATTTTAAACAGAAAACAACTGCATACAAAGCATCTCTTCTGCAAACCACAAGGCAAAAGCCAAACAGGCAGGCTCCACTAATTTTTTCAAATACTTGTGAAAAGCTTAGCAGTTGCACCAGTGAACACTTAATGGAGAATTACTGACCAGTTGGTAACAGTGTCAGCACAGACAGTATTTCTGTCCGCCATAAGCAGCATTATACTATAATGTGGTTGCGTTCACATTTCCCAACAGTTTTATGCCACAAGAGCAGACGTTTCCTTTGGCTGAAGCTACTCCTCAGAAATTTTCTTAGGCTGCTGCAACTACATACAGCCCCAGGAAAATCAGCAAAAATTAAAACAGCAACAAAAATTGTGTCCTCTGCACTGGTTACCAGCTTTTTTTCTTGCTGCATAGAAAGTACTTCAACTCCTTGTGGTGCAAAGTGAAATTGGCTCGCAACTGACACCTCCTTCTAAACAGCTTTGAATGCACTTGGAGACGTGGGCGAGGTGACAGAAGGCAATAAACGCAAAATTAGCAAAACATTAGCATTGCATAAGACAAAGTTAGCTGATGTCAGTGAACAGACAGAGAAAGTAAGAGCAAGTAAAGTAATGCAACAGAAAACCAGAAATCGTTACAGAGACACACTACAGGCCCTCCGACGCTTCATAGCTTTGCTGTCTCTGTACAATACAAAAAATTAACAGAAACAGTACTTCACTGCACCTGTTTTTTTTAAACAGGCTCTTGATTTGGACCTGGCTAAGAGAAATTGGTTTTTTCAATGTGCCACATTAAAATGTTAAAAAAAGGACCCACTTTAATCTTATGTATGTAAACTCATCTTTTGCTTAACCTGGTCAACCTTTAAGCTCCTCTCCCTTGCTAATCCCCTGTACTTCACACACCATCCTGCCCTTGCCAGGTCCCAGAAGGTCAGAGCACAGGGCACCCACACAACCTGCAGTGCCTGGATTCAACCTTTCCCAGGGCAGAACATCCCAGGGCTGTTCACACTGGTGTGATATCCAGTAAGCTGACCAACTGATTCCAGCTTGCACCGCATGTCTACCTTCATCAAGTGGCTAACCTCACATTTTGCATTCACCGTCGCTGTTACATGAAAAAACATCAGCTGCAGTGCAAAATAATCTTATCATCACCCTCCACCACGCTGATCCTCTGTTACGATCAGAAACAGCAGAGTGCCTTGCTGCTAGTTACCCCTACGCAAGCTCGGTGCTCACTATGCACTAACCTGCTCCTCCGCACTGTTAGGGCATCCCTTGCTCTAACCTTTGTGCACTTCACCTTCGAAACAGGGAAAATTAAACGCCATTTAATACTGTCTTTGCAGTATTTCACAATTCAAGATTGTAACAATCTAGAAATGGCAGTATGGCTGAAAATATGAGGTCGCCCTTTAAAAGGGAGATTGCAGAATTTTGCTATCACCTGGATAACAGGGCCCCATACAGCAATACCCTTTAAATACACAGCACAGTGAGTTATATTCGCAGCAGACTATCTGCTGTGTGCCCTGGAAACAGCTGCCACATAAAAGCACCTAAAAGGCATTTTGGATTTTATGCTACAAAAACAAAAGATGGTGGCAGTAATGTTTCAGAAGTCAGCTGTACTACAGCAGGGACTGTGAGCATTTAGCAGATAATGTGCTTGCTCCTGTTCAGAAAGATCCTTGGGTAGGCAATCTGGAGAAATAATAATTGAGACAAGCCTCAGGCTCTTAGCTGTGAAACATACTTCCCCAGCAGCATCTGATCGTACAATATATCACGAAGTATAAGCCCACAAACTGAAAGTCACGAAGCAGTAAAATGAGAATATGGAAGGAAGAAATCATACCACAGGCAGAGGCAAGAGCAATAAAGATCAGATATGCACAGCATAAGAACTCAAAGCCATCCAAGAGCAAAGAATGACAAAGGAAGAAAAATAACAGAAAAAAAATCCCAACACATACTACAGATAGACTACAGGAGGGCAACACACAAACTTGGGACTTCCGAAAGGGCAGGTATTACAATCAAAGTGTAAACTCACAGACTCTGAGGAGATTTTCTTCAAAAGCTCAGGCCCTGGGGTTCCAACGAGTCTCAAAATGAGCTTCAACTGATCAATATCTAATGATGGACCATAAAGGAAAATGCTGGGACAAATCAAAATGAAAAGCGCAACATATCAGCCTAATAATGTCAAAAGTTCATGCCTGCCAAGGCCTGGACTGAAAAGCTGTTTTAAGCAGACAGTACTCATTGCTCTCGTTTACAGTCGAACACCCCCTTACGACACAGCTCTGTCTGTATCAGACAGGTCGAAGGACTTCTCTACAAACACGCCCCATGCATTGAATCGGTCTCTGCATCCTCAGCCACCGCGGAGCAGAAGTCGCAGCTTTCGCCCCAGCGGCGCAGGATCTGTTCACATGCTCGCTTCGCCCTTCGGGCCCCGCACCAAAGCAGCAGCAGTTAGCAGGACTGTGTTAGTGACAGACGGAGTCAAGCAGAAGGCTCAAAAGTGTAGGCACTAATACTACAAAAAAGTCAAGGCCTTTTGTGAACGCCTTCCAAGGTAATTCTTACTTTCTAAGCTTTAGAAGTGGCTGAAAATGACTGGACCCTGCTGGTGACCTACAGCAGACCTCCACCCAAGCACAGGGTGCAGCTTTCCGCGGCCCGGAGCAGCCAGGCGCTGCAGCCGGCTCCCCGGAACAGCAGCACCCGAGCACACATCTCCTCCTGCCCAGCCACAGAGAGGACAGAGCCTGGGCTCAGATTTAAAATCGCTGTGAAAAGCCTCAGAGTTCCTGTAATACTGGCGAACTGTATATGAGGGAAATCACTATTACTTCGCTAAAACTTTTACCTTTTGATGTAAACTTTGGTCTAAAGTTTTACATATGCAATCAATTGAAAGCCCTGGAAATGAGACTTCGTCACAACAGCTAAACTAATGTCTCGCCTCTCTCAAGTTGCTTGGCCAACTCTCACCTATGTGAACACTCCAAACCTCAGAGTAAATCCAATGTATCTAGTCGGATTTAGCTTAGCTGCTGAATCATCAGCTCTTAATTGTCACTGCTTAAAATGAAGTCAGTACATCCCCTGGTGCAGGAGAATTAGCAGAGGGTGCCACACTAACCACAATGAGCTCATCTCAACTGGCTTTGCTTCAGTACCATTTAGGACAGCCCTTACACCTTTCACTCGTTCTTGTGCAAGAAACAGTTGTGCAAATTCTGGACTGCCAGCATGCTTCAGAAATCGCATGCCGTACCTCAGATAAAATATTTAAATTCTTTTAAAGGCATTCAAAATCATGTGCACCAGGTACCCCAGCAGTATTGCTGCCCAGTTTGCTGTCAGCTCTCTTCCCAGGGGTCAGCATGCTATGGGAAGACACTTATGTAATATTCTTCAGCGTCTTCTCAGATAAACAAGAGGAAACCCAGAATGCACAACTGGCACGGCCACAGGCACGCCAAAACCCAGCCCCTGCTTCTAGTTTCAGGCCTGCCACCTATAACCTGCTGAACTGAGCATTCGTTTAACTACCGGGCCTACCACGTCACAGAGAAATGAGCCGTAAGCAATTAAAAGACAGGAGAAACACTTAGTAAATACAAAGCAAAAGAAAAAAACCAACAAAACACATGTGCATGGAGAAGGAAATGCAGCATGCAAACCCCAAATGCTGTCACCAAGGTACCCCCAACGACTGCCGAGTCTCAGCGATTCTAAAATTCAGAACACCACCTGCCGTCACCACCAGCAGCAGGCACCGCAAGACTCTAACAGCTTATCCAGGTAAAGCAAAGTTCAGAAGCTGTTTTAGCCGCCACCACAAGCAAGAGTAAGGTGTATCGGAAGAACAGGCAATTTCAGACTGGTTAGTCATCATGGAAGCACCATACTACTGAATAAAAATAATAATAAAAACACTCTTCAGAGTTTAAAGGGAATACAGTCAACTTCAAACATACAGAAAAAGACAATTGGCTAAACTAGTGCAAAACATTCAAGATATTCTTATTTGTACTTTATATCATTTTAATGCAAGCTGAATTGTCAAGCTTAAAGTCAACTTTCCTACTTATTTGTATGAATCACTCACATTACAAGAGCTGTAAAAAAATTAGGAATATACAGTTTTCACAGAAGCCGACCTTGGTATGAGACAAATAGGGTAATAAAAAGAAAGCCTCTAGCTATGCCTCACATTAAAATCCTGAAGGACTCTGATTTTCATTACCTCAATTTTTCATCTCTGACTAGTCTTGCCCACAATCTTGCTCCCTTTCTCCATCTCCTAGCAGAGATTTTACCAACGTTAGAAAATCATCTTTCATCCAAATACGTACACCCAGAGATTACAATAGGAACATTCAATTAGCTCACATTCAGAATTAAGTTAGAAACTATGGGTAGAACTAAGCCTCTATTAATCATAGGGTATTTTTTTTTTTAAGAGTATTATAATTCCTGCTTTAAGACAGTGGCAGCCATGTTCAGAATCTCCACAGATTAGGTCCTTAAGAATTTAAAACTAAATTCAGCATTAGTTTATCAGCAGCATAATCATCATAGCATCGAAGATCATCACCTCAGCTTTATTACTTACCAGATTAAAATAACTGTACAGCTTGGCAGTACTGAAGTCCCTTACAAGTAATATATGCATCTCTGTGCCATATAAATAAATATCTGATGGACTGCAAATAACATCACACCATTTCCACTAAATCCTTGGTGAAAGGGACCAATATTTCAAACAAGGGAACCATCTGAACAGGAGGATGATCATCTTCAGCATACTGAAAAGGCACTACCTCTTCTGTCAATATCTATTTCATTGTGGAAATGTGAAGTTATATGAGAACATTAACATCTTGAGACCAAAAAGCAAGAAGAATGTCTTCAGTTGTCCAACAGGAGCAGTTTCCAGCTTCCTGAACACAGAACACACAGTCACGGTGCCTCCACCTGCAGCGCAGGTTCCCTAGAACTGCGGTGGATTTGGATATACTGCATCCTTGGCTATGAGAAGCATGGAAGTACAGCTTGAATTAAGGATGTTACTATTAATCGCAAAGTCAGTAAGTCAGCAATTGCACAGTGACACTGCAGGAGGAACACAGGCCTCTGCAAATCTGTGGGCACAAATAAATCATTAAGAGCCCAGAAGTACCCAACAGCATCTACATCTGCAAAACTCCTCAAACTTTCTCCAAAAATCATGCATCTACAAGGCTTTCAAAGAGCCTTCCAAGACAGGAAGAAGCTAGACCGCGTTGTTATCTTAGTTCTGCTTGCTGTCTTTAGATGTCAGCAAAGCCGGAGTGAAAGCTGACAGCTTGCTGCCTTTAGAGACCCTTGGGTAAGCGTCACATGCATAAACAAGATTCATAACCACAGACCCTGCTCCACTTCTAGCTGTAACCTCACGGTCAAACAACTTATATGTTACTTAAAGTGGGGAACCACACACACAAGCTGTAAGAACTACAGTACTACAAAGTTTTATCTACAATGGGAAAGGATTGGGCCTTATTTTTCCTAAGATCTAATCGATTCAGAACAAAAAAAGCATTTAATTCAAAAGCGTTACTACCATTTGCGAAAGAAATTTGCATTTAGGCTGAACAATCTCAAGCATCTGCTACGACATATAAATTAGCAAAGTATCTTAGTAGGACAAAGCAAACAATTTAGATCCTAAAAGTAAACTTTATTTTGCACTGCGGATGTTATTGGCTATAATTCAGAGCTAAGAACACAGCTAGAGAAAAAAACTTCTCAGGTTTGGTAGATAACTGTTTTGTTCAATTCATAAAGAACACATTGTGAAGCATTTCTTACGTACTGCCAATGCTATCAGCAAATATTTCATCTGCAAGTATCGAGATTTTAAAATCTGAAGTGTTACTAAACAGTGGCAACAGCTTAAAGACTTCTGCTTTGTTTGAAACAACAATTCTTGATTATTTTTCTTGACAGAAACAAAGAAAACCTGCCCAAATCAAATCATATGTGCTAAATCAGCCAACAGAAATCTGGCAACTCTTCTCTAGCTCATAAGCCACTCATGTTAGTTCTGCTTCTGTCCCTGATGACAGAAAAACACAGCAGAGCCAACTAAACAGTAAAATGTAACAAGGTCAACAAATTTGAGAGAGATTATGAGATGGAGACAGGCAGAAAAAGAGAAAAAGGGTAAAGTTAAAGCACATTGAAAAGGGAGATGAAACTGCAACGAAACTGGAACAAAAGCCTGCCCCTCCGCCAAAGAGTTTGAGAACCTAGATGCTTTCCAGCAGGAACGTAGGACACAGAAGGCCAGCACTTCCAGCACTAGTTTTCCTTTAATCAAGTGCTAACATATTTGGGTTAACAGATATAAATACTGTTAAATTAATAAAAGTTATTAAACAAACTGCGGTTGAAAGAATAAACTTTGGTAAAAGGTGAGCAATGTAACTTTCTCTGGCAAATAACGTCCAATTACTAGGCAATGCAAAACCTTGCCAGTAGTAAAT
>Ga0181612_146352_pt1 | contig 22001 bp, 6 predicted proteins | sample HoacroProtozoa21_FD_119630 | JGI IMG/M metagenome (GOLD analysis project Ga0181612, IMG submission 119630) | Hoatzin crop microbial communities from Cojedes, Venezuel. Combined Assembly of Gp0051906, Gp0051904, Gp0051908
CCAAACCATTCTATGACTATGATTTCTTGCATGAGATCATCTGATGTCAAGTGATGGAGCAGTTACTAGTACAGAGATGAATGTGATACTTCAAATAACTAGTGAAAACTGACTTATACAGGCCTATAAATCTGAGATGGTTTGAAAATAAAACGTACATGCTTTTGGTGAAACATACACATTTTCTTTCTAATGGGAAAGTTCAGAAGTTTTTTTCAAGGCCTCTAATTCATAGGTTATGTCTTTCAGATACAGTAAAAAAAAAAACTTTTTAGTTAGGCTTCATTGTTTAATCTGAGTTGTGATGACTGCAGTTTTGTTGTTTAGCTTGTTTAAGTAATATTGTCCTATATAATGCATAAATTAGGAGGCTCATCAGTATCCTCCTGCATCTATTTCCTATCCATAAAGCTATGGTAATTTAGGTAGGCCGCTGAGCTGGCAGTGCCAAGCAGAAGAGTTGCAGCTCATCAAAGTACTTCCCAAGATTTTAGAAAACTTTAGGGTGTAGGAGTGCAATATGGATCTATTTTATTACTGAAGCAGCAAAACTATAATATGTATAGGACTGCAAGTTTATGTATTTGGCAGTTGGAAACAAATTTGAGGTTGCTTCTGTCATCAGCTTTTTCCTCCCCTGCTCATTACTTTTCATCAACAAAAACAAAGTATCCGGGAGAGGCAAGGTTGGTCTACCTAGATTTAGTTATACTTGAATATAGTTGCTTGCATGACTTGATTATTCAAAACTGTTTCAAAAAAAGAAAAATCTGTTCTGTATCCATTTGGAGTTATTTTACATATAGTATGATACTTTTGTTTTAAGCTTGATTTTTATTACTTGTACTGTACAGAAAGCTTCAAGGTTGGATCTTGTGGTTTCAAAATCAAATATGTTAACTTCCTAGCTTTAACTTGTGTCAGCACGCAAGCATTTGACTTTCTTAAACATGTAATGTTTTATAGACTACCAGTTTGAGAGTAATTGAAATATTTGGGGATCTTAGTTGGGTTTCTGCTTCAAATTTCTGTGGGTTTAGTTATATGGCTTTTTCTTTCCAATGTAAACATCTAATCATGATAAAATCACTGTTGAGGTTGCAGTGGCTTCAACCATAGTACTTGGTCTTGGTCAAGTGGCTGCTTATCCCACCCTCCCGTATTATTCCCCAGAAGCCTATCAGGGGTGTTCTTTGTAGGAGTCTTGTTTTCACGTTCCTTCTTTCCAGCCATTTCATTGTTTCTGTTCAAGCTCCTTTTTACTCTGGGATGATGAAGGTTTAAATGCAGTCAGTGCTGTCCTTGAAATAGTGTTGGGGGTTTTTTTGTTTGTTTCAAGAAATAGTTTCTTGCCTTTACAGTCTCTTCAACTTTTGTCAGGTGGGGTAAGGTGATAAATGTAGTGTCAACTGCATTTTCCAAATAGGTGTAACAATTCTTGTTAAATTTCAGGAGGTTTAACAATAAATTTGTGCTACTGTGTGCTGAGATTCATCTGGAGACTTGTGAACTCAAATTGGGTTACAAGGGATGATTTGTTATAACCAAATAAACCCACTCTTTTTATTTGAAAAAGGAAACCAAGCAATCCTTTCCCTTTTCCAGGAATTAGAGAGGGGGAGTGAGTACTATCCTGACTGATGCCGTTTTCTCTGTCCTTTCTCATAAATGTCATGTATTACAGAGAGCTGTTTATTCGTTACCCTAGGAGTCGTGAATTCCAGACAATGCCATTCAGTGTTTAACCACATCTCCTATAACTTTAAATAGTCTTATCCCCAAGATAAGGTGCCTTGAGATTCGCACAGCTATTATATACCACCATGAACCTAACTGGTCTTTTTTCTACAAAAGAACAGCCAGCAGCACTTCCACATACCAGGGCATGTCTTTGTGTATAGCATACGGATGTTCCTCTGCTGTAAAACGTTAAGAAAGCAATTGTAGTCTGGATATACTGGGCATTTAATCTTAGTGTTGATGGTTGACCACAGTAGATCTTGGAAACTTGCATATAAAGAAGGAATGGCTGCTCTGATAGTTACAAAGAAGAAATGCTAATATCGTATTTAGTGGATTGAAAATCCGGAACCTTGGAAGATAAACAGGCTGGAGTAGTCTCAGGGGGAACTCAAAGTCATGCTCTGCAGACATCTTGGGAAGGATCTTTACATTCATGTATGACATGAAACAGCAATTGCTAGACCTTGATGCAAAAGGGAGAGTGCTCTTGAGAGATGAGGCCCCTAAGATAAGAGAGTGAAGCTCTTAAATACCTTGTTAAGCAGCTGGTGCTGAGTAAGCCTACGTGGGAGCTTATTGGCAACTTACCCTTTATTCTAAACAAAATTCTTTTGCAGTCTTCTTGAGTTTGCATGTGATGCTACAAATTGTTTCATGGTTTCATCTGATAAGCTTGATGTTCTTTTATAACTGCAAAATACCTTTTAATAAAAAAATGTAGGTATGTTAGTCACCTTAAAGATGGCAGACTTTCCTGGCAAGTACCAAGAGTTGTTTGGGTCAGGTGCTGTGATATGTTGTGCTTGAGAAGAACAGCAGAGCTTCATTCATTGTTGTTACACCCTTTGTGTGCTGCTGTTTAGGTGCATGGACAAAGTCATTTGCTAAAGATGTCGGAGTTAAGGATAACGTTTTATCTGTGTTTCAGAACTACTATTGTAAAGTCTGTGCTTATTCTGGTGGTTAGAAATCCAAATATTTGCTAATACGTATGGGTTGTTTCCACACTCTTTCTGTAGATAATGCTTAGTATGTTCTTACAATTTGTTCGCAACAAGTGGGATTTGAAATGGAAAGAGCTTGGTTGTAGCTCTCCCTTTAAGGGCTTTAAGGTATGAACTAGTGAAGTGATGTGTACAATTGTGAATCTATAAATAGTAGTAGTTATTGCTTCATTAATTACACACAATATTGAAAAAAATCAAGATCATACTTTAGGAAAGAAAATTTTCTATCCATACCTTGCTTGTTACTGTAATGGTTTGCAATGTTAAGATGGAGTCCTTAATCTGTTTCAGTCTGGGCCATGGGAACACTTTCCTCTTTTCCATCCCCCACCCCCCCAATGTAATGATTTGTGTTAAAATATTTTATGGATAATCTTGCTCCGTTCTGCTTTTGAGAATAAGCTTTGATGGAGAAGTTTGTTTTGCTGGTGCTCACAACAGCATTTCCCAACTGGCGGTTTGTAAGACAAAAGCAGGCTGGCAGCAGCAGCTGTGGAGGCAGCGCATCTTGACTGGCAGCTACAAAATCCAAAGAAAGGGGAGACCTAAGAGAAACCCATGAATTGGTAGAAGAACTTGCAGAGCAGCAGATCATAGCTAGTGATTATAACAGCAGTTCCTTCCTCTGCTTCTTCACTGTTTCAAAGCTTAAGGAAGCATCTTTCAAAATCTTTGAAGCTGCTGTCTGAAGGTGCCTTAAGTACTTGACTATTTAGGCATAGTTCACCAAGTGGATTAATTTCTGTTGCAGTCAGCTGAGTGCACTAATGAGTGTGGGAAAAGATGAACCAGGGTCGTTGGCTGGTTTACGAATTGCTGGTGACAGGAAGTAGAGAACTGGTGGGTTAAGACCCAATTTAGCTGTGTTAGTGTGTTGCACAACAGCTCAAAGCAAATGTGTTTCGTGTTCTGACATTTCAGCACAGTATGGTGAGAATATGATTGTGTAGTAGTTTACAAGATGCTTGACCTATCCCCAGTAGATTGACTTCTAAAACAAAAGAATTGGTTAGAAAATGCATTTGGGGAATGTTCCTTTCTCATATCTGATATGGGCACTGGCGTATAGATGTCTAAAAATGTGAAACAATAAACATAAAAAAAATGAAAGATGACAAAAGTTAGCCAAATTCTAATATGCTTTTTTCCCTTTTGTAGAAATACAGTAACTTTGAAGTGGAACTAAACAATGGAACCAGATATTATTCGAATGTACTCCTCATCCCCTCCACCACTAGACAATGGAGCTGATGATGATGATGAAGATGAATTTGGAGAATTTGGAGGATTTTCTGGTGTGAGCACTGCTGGTGTAGCTTTTCCTGATTTTGATACACCAGACTACAGTCATCCAAAGGAGGAATTTATACCGACAAATCATTTCATCCCACTTCATGATTATTCAGACAATGTAGCTAGCATTGCAACTTTCACATCTGTTAAAAATGTTAAAGATAAAGACTGCATTGCAGAGCTTCCTACTCTTACTAAGGAACTTTGTGATATATCAGCTACTAGTACCAGCAAAGAAAAATCTAACTTTAGAACTTCAGGTACTGCTTTAGAAGATGTAAATAAAAGAGGGGAACAAAGAGGCAACACTGGGAAATCAGAGGTTTTTTCTTCTCGTGTCATTAGAACTGGTATAGCAGATGAGAGCCAGGATGAGCAAATAGATGCTTGTAATGGTGAGAAACTTCCATGTCTAGAGATTCTAACAAATGGATTTGCAGCATCGGACCCTGTAAATCCTCAGGGAACAGAAGATCTAGACAGTATTGGTGACTCAAAGGGACTGAAAACTGTTAGTGGCCATAGTACTGAGAAAAATTTTAACTCAATGCCTAGCTCAGGTGAAGACTTTGCAGATTTTGCTACATTCTCAAACAAAAAAACAATCCATTTAGAGGGAACAGGACCTACAATACACAGAGTTCTTAATGAAAGAGACTCTCTGAGCGTTCAGGAGAACAACAGAATAAACAGAGTAACTTGTGTTGAAGAGGTTTGCATTTCAGAAACTAGTTGTGAACAGGGTCCCTCAGCACTGGAAGATAATGAATTTGCAATTTCTAGTACATCTCGAACAACTGGAAGTTCAATATGCACTACTGAAAATGGCGAACGCAGTGGGAGGAGACGACAACATGACACAGAGAATGGCAAAGATTTTACTAGGCCTGATGACTCTTTGGGAATAGAGGACATCAAGGCTGATAAGATCCAAAGCCTAAGCAGTGATCTTGCAGGAGAAAAATCGGGTGATTCCGAAGAGCTTAAGAATGGTGGAAGTAGTACTGAAGTTGTAGCCTGCAGTGACACACATGATGATGATTTTGGTGATTTTGGTTCAGTTGGCAGTGCATCTCCCACCGTCGTTAATGCTCAAGAATCAATAAATGCTTTAGATTTAGAAGGAACTTCTGAACAGCCCGCACACATTAGCGAACCTAATGATGAATTTGGTGAATTCAGGGACACAAGTACTGTTTCTCAGCAGCCAGCAAGGTTGGATCAAGTTGAACTAAATCAGACTGCTGACAATTTAGAATGTGATACTACCAGTAAAACTTCAGGCTTAGACTTCCAGCATACTACTGAGGTAGAAAATGGTGATGATAGTGAATTTGGAGACTTCGATGCAGTGCCAAAACCACAGGATGAGAGTGTTGCTTTTCAGGACTCTGACGACTTTGCCGACTTCAGTTCAGCAGGTTGTAACCAGGCTACAGACTGGAATGCTTTTGAAGATGAACAAAAAGACAACTGTTCTTGGGCTGCCTTTGGAGATGAGCAAGCTGGTGAATCTCATCACAGAAAAGAGATGTGGCAATCACATAGGACAGATGCATCTGCTGGGATTGATGGTCCAGTATTACACAAGACTGACAGTTTTGCTTTGACATCTTTGCAAGGAACTACCAGTAAGCAATCTCAAGAGCCAGCACCTTTAGTTCAGGTAAGGGTGATTTTGATTTTGTTTGTACAGTGGTGTTCTGCTCTTGTGCATACAGCTCATCCTCGTTCCTGCTTCTGCATAGAACAAATGCTTGGATACTGCTTGTTTGTCTTGTGGGAGTGTTTTAATTTGGTGGGTGAGATGGGCTGATACGAAATAGTATGCTGTGTTTGCATCTTGTATCTTTTGCACTGTTACTTCCCGCAGAAAAATGAGCGGGGTATGCTGGAACTTGTATGCATTTGTTTTGATGATTGTATGTATTACATAAACTGATCAAAGGAATAAGCTGTCATAAACATTTCCATCATAAACATTTTGGAGCCTGTGATAGTTCTTCCTTTGCTTCATAGTTTACTGCCTATTGAAGGGGAGCACTCTCATATTGCCTTTTCATAGAATAGTGGTGTGACTGGAAGCTGAGATTACTGGTTCTCAAAATTTTTCATCACCATTCTCTATTATGTTTTCAAAATCTGATTTAAAATGTTGACTTGATTTGTAAATAGCTGCATTCATATGCTTAGAGCAGAAAGCATTATAAAATACGACCTATGGAATTCTGTCCCTGGTATTCCAACTCCTGGGAAGTTAACAATTTAAGTTATTTAAAAATAAGTTTCTGTTGTACATTAATTGTGGGAAGCTCCACATTATAGCAATATCACAGATATAGGACTGGTGATTTCTTAAAGCTGCTGCTATTTCTAATTAGCAGTGTTGGGGAGGGTGAAGTAGATAGATTTGTTTCTTACCCTCACGCCCTAGGTTTCTGCTTTAGTTACTAAGTATGTATTAATTCCTCACTAATTCCTTCCTGGGTCTTTCACCAGTCATCTTTGAGTTATGTGCCTGTGTATACATAGATTTTTTTTTTTAATATTACTTTTACAAAATTGAGAACACAATTTGAGTTTAAAATTCTCTTCAGTGCTGCTTCTTACAAATGTCATCCTGTGTGAGTAGTTTTGAGTATGCTCAGTCTTTTTGAAGCATGCAGCAACACCTGAAATAAAGGGTGTTAGTGATCATATGTGTCTAAAAGATTTGGATCTTTTTTGGCAATAGAAGGAAAAGAGGTAAGTCCCTCCTTCCAGTACCTTGTGTAGGCTTGGTGACAGCCCTGCCTCCTTCCATTTCCTACCAGTGATATATGAAATGGCTTTTCAGAAGAAGGTTGTGCCAGACGCAGCTTTGCAAGCATCAGCAAATGGAATGGAGCTTTCGGGGCTTAGTGCTGATTTCTTGTCACATTAAAAGGTGTGAGCCTCAACTCCTGATGCTTCCTTCTTGCTGTTTTGTGCAATGACTAATACACCAAATTTCAAAGTGGCTTCCTGAGCCAAAAAAAGGCTTGCAAGTGAACGTGCAGGTGGATTTTTGTGCCTATGCAAAACCTTACTCGTCATCACCTGAATGTGTGGGTCCGTTTCTCAAGTTGAAAGCACAAATGTGTTGTTACCTCTTCTGTTGGTCATTCGCCCATAAAACTGCAGAGTACTAAGGTCATTAGTGCACCTAATCTAAATTGTTCCTGTTGCTACTTGAAAGACTGACCAGAATCTGACAAAAGAAATGGGGTGGGGGAAATGAGTCTCGTAAATTATCCACTTTTCTAGTTTATCATGCTCTTAAGGGGTAGTCTGAAGCTTTTAAACATTTATTTTTACTAAAAATTTTCCATAATTTTGTGATGGGATTTCAATAGAAAACACTTTGGAATGTAGATGTTTATTAAAGCAGAACCTTCAGAGGTTCAGTAGTTGTCGTGTGTGTCCCCCCCCAAGTCTACCTTGACAAAGGATAGAAGCCAAGTTACAATGGAAGTTCTTCAGTGGCCTGTGATGAAGTCATACAGTAGTTTGGTAAGATTGTAAAGCAAGTTTTAAGACTTAAATTATTTTTTCATTCCTTGTCTTTGTATTACAGCCAGTTGTGACTGTTTGGATATAAAGTGGTGTTCTGCCTCTGCTGCCAGTGAGGAAGTACAACTCGGAGAATGCTTTACACAAATAAGATGTAGAGGAAGTTGAGCTGGATATGTTTTCTCTGTTGCAATAGTTTCCTTAGCCTTGCAGTGACTGTCAATTGCTACGTTATTTTTTAGGATTAACTCGTAAAACAATAGTTACACATTTTCAAAACTTACTTTGTATTTTGTAAGTGCCTTAAGTTTTGGAAGGATCTGCTGAAACCTTTTTAAATTTTTTTAAAATGTTTTATTTTAATCTTAAGTAGTAATTATGTTTTTAATCCATTGAGCCACAGTTCTGTGAGTTGCAATTAGAAACATTGAGGTTAGTCAAGTCAACATGAGCCAGCAGACAGTCCTAGTACTTGAAGCACAGAATCTTAGTAAAATTAAACTCGGATTTTGATTGGCTTTCTTGCTTTTGCTTAAGAGAATGTCACTGAGGTCAAACCACAAAATACAGCATTTTAAATTGTTTCCTGATCTTCTGTTTCCCATGTATTAAAATTGAGTTCTAGAGTTGAGACAAAAAAGCAGAAACGCTTGCATGCAAAATAAAACTAGGGAGAGGTAAGCAAACAAAGTTTTATATTAGCCTGACCAAAAAAGGGTGGGAGAAGTAGCTCACTTGCATCAGTGTATTGCTGGCAGATCTATAAAACACTTGCTGTAGCAACTTAAAGAGAGCAGGCTGTGCAGGAGGGAAATACTGCACGTGTTAGACACTTGAGATAGATGTGAAAATTGAGACCTCAGCATAGACTAAAGGTCAACAGGGATCATTTACAAGATGCTGTATACACTTGATCTGTAATGTTGAGGCTAGGACAGTCACTGTAATGTGGTAGTGAAAAAATTTTGAATGGTGTATAAACAGAATGACCCTAATGTAATTCTTTTCAGTTTGCTACTTTAGACAACAGCATTACTGTATACATAATTCCCACATTTGAACAGCAATTTTCATCCATCCAGAATGCAGCATGAAAGGAAAATTATTTACCAGTAGCTCATGATCCCTTGCCAATGGCCTCTGTGTAACACATTTTCCTTGATTTTTCCTTAGTTTGTGTATTCTGGATGTGGAAGTGGCAGCAGAATTTTGTGCTTTCTAAATGTGGTCTTGATCATAAGGTATGTGTCAGGCAAACTGTATTAAAGATGGTGGACTTGGTATAATGTTTAATTAGAAGTTAGACTTTGCTTGAATTCAACTGATTAATCCAGTTTTTCTCACAAAATGTAGAATACAAATGAGGAAAGTAAGGGGAAAAGGTCACAATAATGACTTTGTATAGTAACGTGTAGTAACAAAAAGATCATTATGTCCTTTCTTCTTTGCCTTTGGTCTTAGGCTCTCTGAATCCTGCACACAATCTGCAACGTAGGGTTTGTAATGTGCTTACCTCTTCCATTCAGTAGTGGTGCATGGAGGCGAGAAGAAAAAGGGCATGGTATATGGTATTCAGTTAGAATTACTGGAAGAATTTGTAGTCTCTTAGGAAAAAGTTGCAGTTTCAAAGACTGATGGACACAGATACGCAAACTGTTGTTGGAACCCATATTAATACTACCGTATACCTTCATCATTTAATGTCTGTCTTCAGCTGAAAATTATGTAAAATTTGGTTTCAGAATAACTGCAGGTTTATATTTGAGATATGCTTTTGTGTTCATTAAAACTGATTTAGGATGTAGTAGTGGGTGAATTGGTTGATCTGACAAGTTTTGAGCTAACCTGCACTGTGCCATGTGGATTAATCCCCTTTATATGATCACATAACATACTGCTAAGTTATGTTTATAAGGAATATAATAGAGAATATAATATTATAATATATATAATATGTAATACTTTTTCCATGAGATAGTGTTGAACATTAATCAGTTGAAGGGGTTACTCTGGTGTATTGTGCATTAAGAATATATGTAGGACTTAGGCAGCAAAGCACAAGAGCAGTTGTTACCTGTGGTGATCGTGTGGATGGGTAATAGGGCTGTGCCTAGCTGTGTTCAAGGAGTATAGGCGTCTCTAGAGGAAGAGGAGGTGAATAATGGCTTGGTTGGGGGGCAGAAACTCTTGCCTGATTTAGGTGAGAGTTAACAAATCCCAGAAAGGGAGAAAGGGAAATCTGAACAGCCCTCCAGATGGGTTTGAAGATCCTCCACTTATTAGAGAGCCTGTGCTCGCAGGCTCTACCTCTTCAGATTAATCGGTGTGAGTGATGTACAGTTACTAAGCCACAAGTATGGATCAAGACAAAGAAATCCCTGGATCGCCGTCACTGAGAGTAATTTGTCTTGAGCAGTGAATGAAGTCATCCTCTTGGAAAAAAGTAATTATGACCGTAAAGACTTCAGCCTCCCAGTTCACTAAGATAAATTAAGATAGTGTTGGATAAATGAAGTTCAGACAGTTGGGTAACAACTTCCAGTGTGAAAATACCTGTCTGGAAAAGGTTGGGTTTTTTTAAAGCCCATAGTACAGTTTTTTAAGTATGTGCAGCTGAATAACAGTAGAAGACAGACCATTGAAAGTAGCCCGATATTGCTTTATTTCAGAACGGGCTGGCTAGGGGGATCTTACAAAAGAAAATAGTTTGGGATGGGATTGTTTTAGCATTTCTGTTTATATATCACAGCAAAAAATTATTTTACATCTTATACACCTAAGTTTTGTCTGCTATACTTCCTCTTGGAGCCTGACTGAAGAGCTGGTACAGCACCCTTAGATAATAATGACATGAATGACTGAAATGTGAACTAAGTTTTATGTAATCTAGATAAATAACTGTTAAACTTCACTTTGCCTGCATGGAAGATGCAAGATTTGGTACATTCTTAAACTGAGGGCGAGTAAAAGTGTGAGCCTTCCAGCGAGGGAAGAGGGAGACAAATTCATATTTCTACAGTGGATTTCCCTGTGGTTTGTAACTCTCATATCAAGCAGTGAAAAGACTGTATAAGTCTTGGTTTTCTTTCTCAAGCCACTAAATTTTCAGATTTGCTTAGCGTCTGAGCTCAAGATCTTTACAGTGACTGTTCAGAAATGGGTTTTGGAGATATTTAGAACTATCACTGCCTCTTTATAAGTCTTTAAATTATTGTAATAGTTGTTACTCTTCATTTCTCATTGGTGAGGATTTTTAGCTCTTGTAGCATCATATTTGATTGCATAACTGCGTAGCATCCTCTTGATGGCTTGTAAATCTCAGTTTATGACCAGTGTTTCCATTATAAATTACCTGTGGGAATAAAAATGAAACAATACACTTTTTTTACCTCTAAGGAATTTATGTCACCATCTTAAATCGATCTGGGGAGGTGGGGGGGTGGAGAAAAGCCATCGTATTTGTATCATGAGAAGTTAAATTTGTGTTCTTTGTAAGCTTTGCTTCTGCTTTTTACTCAGGAGTTTTTCTGCCTGCAGCTTTTCCCCCATTACTTCTTAAATAAAAAACTACCCCCACTAACTAGGAACTTGGTGATTTGTTTGTGTGAATGTGTTTAGTTAACTGTTTAGCTTTGCTTGAGCCCGAAAGATTTTGAGATGCACTGAAGCTGACTGGTGTGTTCCCGTGCTGAGATGCATCCACCGAAATCCGTTTCTCAGCTCCCCTGTGTTAACTGCATGGTCCTGTAATTCAGCTCTTAAAGACAAAAAAAAGAAGGGAAAAATAATTTTAAAACAAACATCCTACCAGAAAAAAAAAAATCCCACACATGGTGAACTAACAGGAGTATATGACACCTTAGCTCCGTACGGGTAAAGGTGTTGTTGGGAAATATTGTTTGATAGGAAACCCAGCAAAGGGAGTTTTTCATTTAACGTCTGCTTTATTTTGTTAAAATGGCCATAAATACCTGTGTTAGGCACTCTCCAGTGCAGTGGGTTTATGATTTATAATAAATAAAATCTGTTTCATCAGTTTATTTTCTTGGCTTCTGGCCCCTGAGCTTTGTTCTGCTATTGTTTGAGAGCCTTCACTCGGCTTCTGAATTCTAACTAGAAGCTGATCATGTCCATATGGACTTTATTCATTTCCTAAATTATACATTTAGCATCTTGGATCCTTTGTATACTCATTTCTGTCTCCTTTCTTATGTTTTTCTGTCATATGAGAAAAGAGTATCTAAATATTCTCAATAATTTAACTGTTATACTGGTTTTATTTATTCTTAGGTCTTCCAGTTTTGTGTTTGATAGATGCAAACAGCCCAGAGCTCGAGTGTTGCTTCCTCCATAGCCTCTTTTCCCTGCAGCAGGAAAAGGAGGGCTGAAGGCGTCCTCTGCTTTCAACTCTCCCTCTTCTTAAAGCACCTCTGAAGGCTGCCAGAGCAGAGATGCTGCAGGCTGTGAGAGTAGGATGGGGGAAACAAGGGACTGCATGGAGGAATGGGGCTGTCCACTCTGATGGAAAGTAGGAAGGAAGGAGGGACAAAGTGCTACTCCACCGTTGAACTTCCAGCATAAGGAGAAGTTTGCTGGATGAGCTCTTGTGTCTGTTCTGCAGCTTGTGTGTGACTGGGACCATGGAGAGAAGCAAGAAGACTTCTTCCCCCCCCCCCTTCCCCCGTACACAGACTTCCCTGAAACTTCACCCAGAGAAGCTTTACAGCACTGATATGGTAAAAAATGCAGTTTGTATCAACTGCTTCTGTAGTGTGGCCCAACTGTGTTGTCTTTGTGGCAAGTTTTAGTATCTCCTCTTTTCATAGCCCTAAAGAAAGGGACTGACCTGCCACTGTTGAGTTCACCTGGAGTCGGCTGGGGAGGATTTAGTGTGCTGGATGGGCAGTGTAGATTTATTTTGTGTTGAAGGAGTTCATTGATTCTGTAGTCTCGTGGTAGAGAAGAAGAGAAAAACAAATTCTGCAAAGCAAGTACTTTGACCTTTCATCTCTGAGGGCTAGATCTTGCCCCCTGTTTAAACAGCCAAGGAGATAAATTCTAATCCTGTGGTTATCATTCTCACTTGAAAGTCTGTTACATCTGTGGTATTTTTGTTGTTTCAGGTGATGATTACCACGTGTCTTAAGTGTTTATTGAAAACTTTTATGCTTTCCCAGAAACTATGGGGCTTTGAGTTTGTTACTGTTTGGACAATCATGGTTAACTTTTAGAATGGCAGCTGTAGCCTTCTTTCACATTTTTCAGCATGTGCCTGTAAGAATTACTCTTCTCAAGTGGCTGTGCAGAACACTCAGGTATTAAATATTTTTAGTAACATGAAAAGTGGAGAAACGTTCTTGTTTTCTTTTATGCCTCTTTCTGTTCAGGATTTTTCATCCTGAAAGACATGGCACTACTGTGTATGACAGAAGTAATACTTTCTAACAGTCCACGTTGTACAAACAATAGATTGAGGTTTGTAGAAGATAGACATTTCCACTAATTTCAAAATCTTGGTTATCCCCTTTAATACCTGGGAGCTGTGACCACAGGATTTCGTCACCGATTAGAAGAACAACTTCAGCTTTTTCCTTTAGGGACATTGCCACTGCCTGGGAGCTACATGTTTGTACGCTCATCCCTGTGTCCGTTTGCATACATAGAATGAATTACTTCGGTTTGCTATGGAAACCGTTCTTCTCTATCATATATAAATAAGGGCTAAGCATTTCTGGAAACTTAGAAAAGATGAAAGGAAGTGTAAAGAATGCTATAATTAAACTGTTCCTGAAATTCTGGCACAATTCTTAAACTCAAATTTGGAATTGGGTGCAGACTGAGATGCTGCTTGGTTCTTAGAGACCTTCTGTTAATTCTTTCATTACCTAAGCAAGCATGTACTTAGTCACTAGCATGTTCTCAAATGTTGATCCTTTTCGAGAAACTTGATGCCTTGCTGTTTTCGTGATACAATGCCTTCGCTTCCCTCTTCCTTTTCACTGAGGATATGTATTCCTGCTGTATTACAGAGATGAAGTAAGCATCGCCTGTTCATGTAAGATAAGGGCAACTGACGTAGGCAAAGCTAATTTTTAAAACTTAAGTAGAGCATGCTTTTGTATGTTGACATGTTAGGCTATAATCTGGAATACTGTTTAGTTTTACTTCCTAAAAATGTAAATTAGTGTCTCAGTTCTGATCAACAAACACAAAACAGCCTACCGGTAATGTGACACATATTGTAACTTACTGTATGGCCAAAATGATTTGGCATTAAGAGGTGAATAAATGGAAAATTACATACTGTAGAACGTGACTCATTATGGTCAGAACATACCAGTGAGATAATGAGAGGAGAAGGAAAAAAAAGTGTGAGTCAGGAATTATATCTGTGTAATTCAGATCTTTTGATAGTATTGTAATTATGGCATTTGGACATTACGCTGTGCAAGTAACTGAACCTGGTGGCTGTCCCTGTCAGGCATTCCTTTCACAGCTAGCAAAACTGAAGAACTGGTGTTCAAGTTAATTTTCCTGCTTTTTGCACTTAGTGGCTGAATAGGGAGTATAGACTGAACGGACATGGCTCACAGTTCCCAATTCATCATCCTGACTCCAGTACAGAATCAAGATATTCTGATAACATGGTGTTTGCTTCTGTGTTTCATTTCCTGTACTATGTTTGCTGATGTGCGTGGTCAGTGGTTTGCTTAATTGAGACAAGACACAAGGCAAACTTTCAGATAAAAATTCAGATGAGAAATTTTGTAGATAACTATTACAATTGTGAAGCAGATATTCTGGTGCATGAAGGTTTGTCCTAACTGTATCATTGTTCTAATTAAAGTATGTAACTTCCACCTACCAGCCTTGCTTCTCTGAACCTTAAATCATTTCAGTTGTAACAAAATACCTCTGTCTGAGGTTTATGTTTGTAAATTCAGCATTGCTACTGGAATATGCTGCATCTCCACAGGAGGGCTCTGCTGGCATAGCCATACTGGCACGCACTGTGGGATGCTCGTGGGATTTTTCGCCTGCTCAGTTTCTTTTCCATTTCCTATAGAAAAGTGGATGTTGGAGCTCTTGAGCGCTGCCCTGTGTGTGGTGCAGCAGAGCATTGAAAAGGTGGCTGCTGAGGAACTCCAAACTAGAAAGACAGAAGTGCTCCTCCTGTGCCAGGCCTGCATCTCCTTCCCCTAACATGAAGCAAGATTTGGGTGCTGCTGTTAAAAACAAGTGCATCAAAAAAAAAAAGGCTTTAATTTCGTTTTTATGAGCATACCTTGCAAGCAGTACTTTTTAATAAATGTTTAGAGATTGCCAGTTACCTGTTGTTAATGGGTTGAACTGGGGGAAAAAAAGTATATTCCATGGCAGTGGTACAGTGGAACAGTGAGTTCTGAGAGCTATAATGAAGTTGAAGCTCTGTGGCTATATGGAAATAGAACAGAAAAGATAGAAATGTAAGAGAAGAACTTAAAAAACAGAAAGCATACTAAGCTTGTCAAAAAATGGTATTTTTTTGTTTGGTTTGTTTTTGTGGGGGCAGGAGGCGGTTTGAGGGGTGTTTTTGTTTTGTTTTGAATATTAAATCAAGCTGCCGAAGCCCAAGTGGCAAGAATCGGACTGTTCTCCAGTGTATGCAGTGGAATTAAAATACCTGGAAACCATTAGTACCAATATGTGCTCTTTATATTGCTGAGACCTTATCCTACCCAACAGCAGTGATCATGGCACTGGTGGAGAGAAAAGCAGGAGACGTTTGCTGCGTTAAGAAACTTAAGAACCTTGTCTGCCTTCCTCAGATGCTGAAGTTTCCTTTCTCCCAAGGGACACTGAAGCGATGGCAACATCAAGACATGGTTGCAGCTACTGTGACAAGCAGGAAATCCTGCCTAGTCTCTCAAAACAATGGAATATAGATCCATAGACCTCCTGCAAAACTTCTGAGTGTTTATATTTACATACTTTTATTGTGACTTTAAAATGTAAAGCATCAGAAAGAAGGTCAGACGAGAGTAACCTTGATCAGGTTGTGGTTATGCAAATCATGCTGCTATCTAGCTGGCTTCTTATGCAGCTAAAATACAACTTAGTGGGGTTTTTTTGTTGTTTAAGTTATTTGGCTAGGATGGAAACATTCCCAAGGTTGGCTTCTAACCCACGCAGAATCACAGAATACAGCATCAACTGTCTGAATCATGAATCGGAGGAAAGTAATTCTTCTATTTAAATTAAACAGACTCTGACATGTAAAAACACACAAATAGGTTTTAGGGCATGAAATCAAGGCATTAAGTAATTCTTTTTCTGCTTTAGTTTTTTTTGGCCTGGAGAAGCATAAAACAAATGTTACAAATACTTTTTGACAAACAATATGTTTCAATGCCTTAGTCTTGCCTCTTCTGCATTATACTTGTCACATGAACTGTAGCAAATGAAGCTGGAGATGATAGTTTTCCTACATCTGAGTCATTGATACAACATTTTTTTTAGGAAGTGTGCAGTCTTTGGGCTATAAATAATTTTCCCTTAGCATTTTCAAATTTATGATCACACCGTGAGTATGTTGCATGTCAGGCTGTTTTGTGAGACCTTTAACTGCATATGTCTTTTGAGAAGTGGCGCTATCTCTTAAATAAATGTTGTGTCTCAAGTTTGAAGTGCATCATCATTAAGTGAAATGATACTGGGTATGGTTCATATTTGAGACAACATTGAATACCAAGCTTGCTGAAAAAATGTCTTCAGTAATAGCATTAGGATGCGTAGAAATGGAGACTATAACACGTTAGGTAAATGTAGCCTTATACTCGTAGCACATCTTTTCTGCTAATTTGTAAACAAAGAGTGACTCCAGTAAGAACTATTCTGAACTCGTCTGGAAGAACTCATTTTGCAGAGGACAAGATTCTTACTGTTTCTCAATAGCTAGCAGGCTGTGTTCGGCGCTTTTAAAAAAATCTGCGATCATCTGACAGTTACAGATTTTGTGATAAGTGAAACTTTGTAAAACTACGTATTGGTTTCCAGCTTCACTTATTTCTATAATTTTAAAGCATTTACCAAAACTTGACAGAAGTATTTTTCTCTTTGATATAGACAACATTGCTAAATCGTCTGGAACGAATATTTGAAGTCTGTTTTCCTTCCATGCCTGTTCTTGAAGTTGAAGAAGAAATAAATTCCTTGAATCGTTTGTTGGAAGCAGGTGAAAAGCAGATGACAACTGAGGAGACCTCAGGAAATACTGGGTAAGAAGCCACAATGCAACAAACTTAGAATGAAGTAGAAACATGTCTTCTTTGGGAACTTAAAACATATAGCAGTAAGTAATACAAATTAAATTGTTTGCTTCAAGCGTTTTGAAAAACTATCGAGTGAAAATTAGCGATCTAGCAGAATGCTTATTTTCAGTGACTTCACATACCAAAAGTATTTCACTTAGCATATCATCTTGGTCAGCAGCATATCATCTTCTTTTAAGTGATGTCTTTGAGTTAATTGGAACGGGTCTTATTAGTTACACTTGATATAAATTGCTGTATTTATTCTTGTGATGATGAAGTCTTAGCAGGCCTTGTCCTGTCTGCTGTGGACATCATTTTCCAGCAGTAATTCTGAACTATAATTGTTCTAAGAACACTGTGCAATTTTAGTTCCCCTAGGTGTTGTGCTTGGGCATAAGTTTAATTGGAACGTATAAGTCACTTGCTTTAATAACTAGAATAAATACTCAAGGCTGCAAAGCTGTTATTCCCATTGACAACTTGATTTATGATGGCTTGTGTAGGGAACTGATGGACGTGTGGACAGAGCTGCAGGATATCCACGATGCATATGGACTGAGATACCAGTGGGGTGGCTCTCACAGCAACAAAAAGCTTTTGTGCTCCTTGGGAATCGACACAAGAAATATTGTGAGTCTGTCAGTAAAACTTGGTTTCTAAATAAGGGGGCTGCTTTAGATGTAGAATCAAGTGGAAGTCTTTTTGTATGAATACTTGTCTCTTAATTGCATAGATGCATAGACCATATGATAATTTAATATTTTATAAGCCCTGTTAATATTAGAAGTTGCATTAGTTTTTAACCTTTGTGTTACATTTAACATAGTATTTATTCTCTGATATTGTTCTTATACAAGTTGTATAACATTGAAAACATATCGCTGACAGAAACTCTTAAGTAATTTTTTTGTTATTGTTTTATCAGCTCTTTACAGGCAACAAGAAACAGCCTGTTATAGTACCCATGTATGCAGCAGGACTGGTAAGCTTTTTTGGTGTTATTTTTTGTTATAGTTCCAACAACATTATATAATTAAATATATAAAATGACATTAAGCACCAAGTATGCTGAAAGATATTTTTGTAAGTAAGGTTATGGATAAGCATCATTCAAAAGGCTAGAAAAGAATCGTCAAATACACTGTTTTCATTATACGTGCAAGCAGATACTTTTTAATGCAAAAAGTATCGATTTACTTATCTGGCAGAACAGATTATTTATCTAATAAGGTGCCCTAGATAGTCCAAACTCAGTTGAGACATTTTCTAAACAAGAAAAGAATGCAGTAATGTATTGTTGAATTTTGACCATGAAATGTAAGGTATAAATGTAGAAAATGTCTGCTAAAACTTCACACAAGAAACTAGGTGGTTAAATAGTTGTCAAAAATGACAAAGGAACGTTAAAATTAGTCCAAACATCAGTTCACATCAGCAGTTGTGGGAAGCCCTGGCACTAAGATCAGGTGCTTCGAAGAAAGGTTAAGAACTGCTAGATAGTTACAGTATTCCATGAAATGTGTGTAGAAACTTTTCTTAGCACTCTTGAGCATTACTCTTTGTGCAACTGTTTCTCTGACAAACTGTTGATTAATTACTTGATTGCATCTCAATATTCTTAGATCAAGAGGTGCATGGTAATGCTCTGCAGTGTGTTACTGACATATTTATAAAGGACTCACACGTATATATATATTAAACTATTTATGCATACAAGAAGCATTGTATAGCCAGTATTGTTGTGTTGTCTGAAGTGCTAGATAAAAATAGCGAGCATAATTTACTGTAATTACTGTACATTGAAGGAAACTCAAGCAACCTGGTGCAGTAAGACCAACTGTTTTCACTTAAGACCATATTCTGTAATTCCTGTTTGGCATTTCAGACTCTGTGCAATGTCTGTAGTAATAAAAACGTTCAGAAGATAAGTTTTGCCGGTTTTGCTAGTCTGAGCAGAGCAAACATTCTTTTTTCTGGAAACCTATATGTATATATATATACACACACACACAGATAGGCTTTTGTATGGTCATTCACAAAATGAATATAAAAGGATTAAAGTTTTCTATGTGTTAAGCAAATTTAATCTGTAGGATAATTTTGTAGAGTGACTTCTACAGTCAGTCTCTAGAGCTGTTCTCTTCTGATTCATCAAGGTCAGCTCATGCACTTGTTTGGATGTAGGCATGGTATTCTGATACAGAGAGGTAAAACATTTCATAGCAATTGCGATTTTGTTCCTGTGACACATTTTTGAGCAAGACTGTGTTTGTACGCAACATGTGCAGGTTTTTTTTGCAACAAGTTGTTGTTGCTGATTAATTATCTCCCTAAATTTTATGTATACTTATGCACACAATAAGCTGGATAGAGATGATGGTAGGAGTAAAGTGGCTTTCTGTTGCCACACTGCTTCATGTGTTTCTCCGCTGTTGAAAAGAATTGATTTAACTGGTGGTTAAATTCCGAGCTTCCCATACATGGTGTAAAAACATTTGAGGGGCAGCTGATTTTGGTGATTGGCTTCCTGAAATTATTTTAAGATACACTGGTTGCAAATCCACTGGTTTTATTTGAGGGTTTATTTTCTCATACCTCTTTGTTCTGAGATGGTTTGCATGTCTCGGTGCATATTTTGGTCTTTCTGTAAATCTCTTTCTCACCCTCAATTTTATTCAGGAACACCAGAGACTTCAGAATTTTTTCATAGCACTGTTTAGCTTTGAACAGTTTGTTTAAAAATGTGGTTTTAATTATTTTCTTAATGCTTTTTAATGCATTTATTTCCACATCAATAATTATTTTTCTCGGTATAACTGCAACCTGATAATTTGACTTGTTTCTTCTGAATTATGTAATTGTTGAAATGGAATAAATGCACTTGCCCCTTCCTGAGGGGCCGTTTGATATTTCTGGGATAGTCTACACATAATTGGGAGGAGAAGACATCACATTATCAAGTAACTGTTTCCTCCAGCTTAAATTATATTCTTGAAAGTTGAAAGTGAGCTCTAGCTAAGCACTTGGCTTTCTGTTATTGGATCTGAAATGTTTCTTTGGCCTAAGGAACCAGGATAATTCTCTCCCCTGCCCCATCTCCTTCTGAGTCCTCCTCAATGACAGTGTCCAGAGATGTATGGTTACCCCTAAGCCACTAGTTGAGGATAGTACTACCTAGTAATGTGTTGTCTATTGTTATTGTGGCTGTAGTTCTGGGAATACATATGAGTGTGTGTGTGTGTCTGTGTATGATATGTTTCTCAGTGCCTTCAGTAGTGTCATTTAACACACTGTAATAGGTACAGGTGTGCTACTGCTGGCTTGCAAACTAAGTCTGCCCCTTGGGAGGGCTTTGTTCAAATCGCAAAGAGCTTATTCCTCCCAAGTCTTACAGTCTTCAGCTTACTTGGCCACCTGCTCGAGGAAGGGAGTAGATGGCTGGGCCAAAAGCGTGTGTGTGCTAATGGGTCAGTCGAGCACTTGGTGGAGGTGCAACTGCTGCTACCTGCAGTGTCTGGGCTTGTCTTGCTTTGGTCTGGGGCATCTTGGGACAGGCTTTAATCTGTGTCTAGCGCTTTCTAGGACAAGAATGAATGTTCAGGACCAAGCTTGGTTCTGATCCAGGGACCAGACTCCTTCAACAAATAGTAGGAGTGAAGTGGGGGCAATTTCTGTGGGGGAGAAGGTAAGGGGAGGAGGAGAGATCAGCCTCTTTGGCTCAGCAGAACATTTGTCTGGTGTGCTGTCACAGTGAGGATGGGAACAGATTCCTTGGGAAAAGGGTTGGGGTTTCTGCCACCTGGGAATAACCTTCTGGATTTGGAAGAATAGTTGCAGGTTAGAAGACCGCCCCACAAATGTCACTCTAAGCCCAGGGCAGAGTAGCACTGGGAGGGTGGTGCTGAATTTGTTGAGGCAGAGTTAGCTGTGTTAAGTTTGGCCGTATCACCTCACAGATGCTGAGGGAACAACTGCAATATGTTGAAGACTCTTCCTGGGATGAAGATGAGAAAGGGTGTCAGTACTAATCGAAATTGGTCTTCCCAAAGCAGAGTTGGAGAAGGGAGGAATGGCCTTCTAGTACACAACAACCTCTTTGTCTGTGCTTGGTCTCTGACGACTGAGAGCAAGGAGCTGTGCCTGCATTTACTTCAGACAGTTGATGGTTATGGTGGTCAGATCCACAGGTGACTGGCTGGAGCAAAAATAAACCCCAAACCTGACCACTAAGTACACAGGCGCTGGCGTTCTCTAATGTGAACTGTTGGGAGGAGTCCTTATGGGAAGTTTCTCACAAAGTATTTCCGTTCTGGGTAGTATGTTTGAGGTGCTTACTGGGTTTAAGTATAATTTTGTTGTTTAATTTATAAATAGTTGGAATTGACTTGGGCTTTACTAACCTTTTCTTGGCCCGTAAGATCTTAGGTAAACTTCCTGACTTCTTATTCAAACTGCCATCCCTGCTTTCTTCCATCCACAAATTTTGTCTTTCATCCTTAGACTTGAAACAGCTCAGTCGTGCTGAACTTTATTTATCACTTCTGCTATAATACTGACTCCTCTGTTTATTTCAGTGACACTGTCTTCCCCACCTTTCTTGAGCACACCTCTGTAATTTTCCTCTACAGTTCTGTGTATGTGTGTTCTCCACAAAAAGCTGTTCTTATCCCTCTTAAATTTAACTTATGATATAATGTCAATAAATTGCTATCAATTGACCATGTTTGATATTTGCTGTAAATAGTCATTCTTTCTTCTTCATACTGTGCTAGCATTACATTTAACCTTACCTAACTGTTTACATTTTCATAATATACAGTTTAAGCTTTGTGGACTATCTGCCACTGTCTTTACAATATTTAACAGTGGCTCTGGCCATGCTGTGATTTCATTATTCGCTCCTACAGTCTAAATGATTAAGTAAAAACTTTTGAAATCAAAAGATTTATCTAGAATGTGGTTGCTGGTGTCTGTAAGCTTGGCTAACCTGGAGGAACTGCTCCCGGAGGTAGAGGAGCTCCTTTTGGCAGAAGCAGGTGTTGCACTGAATCATTCATTCCATAAGCAAACTCTGTCTTGATGATGCTGAATCTCTGACCCACCAAAGGCGAATCAAGCTCACTAAAAAAAAAAA
>Ga0181612_100277_pt1 | contig 22000 bp, 10 predicted proteins | sample HoacroProtozoa21_FD_119630 | JGI IMG/M metagenome (GOLD analysis project Ga0181612, IMG submission 119630) | Hoatzin crop microbial communities from Cojedes, Venezuel. Combined Assembly of Gp0051906, Gp0051904, Gp0051908
CAAGTACCTAGGGCAGTGGACACCCCTGATATTTTTTAAACTCACCCCTGAACAAGTGCAGAATCCGGACAAATCACACTACTTCTGTGAGAGAGGTTTTTCTAAGATTATATTAATCACAAATAAACAAAATACATGTAATTTCATTACAGAGGTGGAAAAGAAGAAGTAATAATGCACCTGAAGGAGCTAGGTGAACAAATTGTCTTCTGATATGTTGTTATGCAGTATCATGACATGATGTGAGGATAACTGGCAAGGAATTCTCAGACAAAAATGACTTGCACTGTAAATGCATTTATATCACAGAGCCATAGAATCATAAATGATTTTAGACTGGAAGGGAACCTGGGAGTGGTTCTTCTAGTCCAGCTCTCCACTCAAAGCAGATACAACTTAGATTGTATTGCACGTTGTTTGTCTAGTCAAGTTCTGAATGTAAACAGTTAAAACAAGGAACTCCAGGGATTCCAGTTCACAGAGCCTGATTACTAGAAAAGCCTTAGATTTAGCAGCGTTTTCTAGATCTTACTAGACATCATTACCCTATAAAACCTGGCAACCACAGCTTAACAAGTGAGACTGAGCTACTACCAAACTTCAGTTTGATTTTAAATTTTAAAAGCAGAATTTTCCTCTGTTTAAAAATAAGGAATTTCTGCAGTTCCACCTTTGATTTGAAAATGGAATGATCCATCATCCCTCCAAATTTCCTATGCAATCCAGGCTGCTTGTTGGAAAGAGAATCACAACACTTTCTGTTTTTTCTTCTACCAAATACAACACATGCAGGCAGATATATTATTCTTTTTCTTCTATAACCTCATGTATATGAAGCAAACTATACAAGAGTACATGGTTCTTTTGAGGCATATGTACAATCCAAGCAGGAAGCAATATAAATTAAGGACCAATAAGGTAAAAAAAAAAAAAAAAAAAAAAAAAAAGGCTATGTATTACTACATCGGAATACTGTTATTTAAAAGTTTTGGCTTAAGAAGGCAGCCAGATATTGACAGAGAAGGATGCAGTAATCGCAAGCGGAGTAAGACTATTAAACAAATCATCTCAGTAAATATCTCTGCTGACTCCTTGTGACATCTTTTTTCTACTTCACAATGATTCTATTTAGTCTCAAAAAAGCAGTCAGTTGATGCACATATTCAAATACTCTAACAGCTAACATTATCTCAAATTTGATTAAATAAGTTTAAGCTGCATGTTTTAGGTAATCCATATTTTTCATATTTTATGACCTAAATGAAGATATAGCACATCAAATATGGCAAAATTTCAGAAATTTAGGTTATGATAGTGACATAAATCTTCAGGTCTTGACCTGATGAAACTCACAGAGCTGCAGCTCCAACATGTTTGGTACTCATCACTGGCCTCTAGAAACTAGCTGAAGCAAGATAAAATCAGCCTGGGTCAAGGTAGCATCCAGCCAGGTCCTGAAATGCTGTACTGTTAGGCTGATGTAAAACTTTCTGTCAACCAACAGTGGCAAAAACTATATTTACTAGGCTTTGGGATGTGAAAAAAAAATGCTTTAGGCTTTAGAAGTTCTAGACTCTTTATTTACTTATTTTGGTTTATTTGTCTTGAAACAAATCCTGTGTTTGTATTTTCTGGGCTTTCATACAGAACTTGCTTTAAATTCTGTGTGAAATTCAGCTACTGCGCTTCTAAAAGCACATGCTGAGATAATCCTAATGACTCACCTTAGTGAATGTCAGGGTAAGGACCCAAGTTTATTGTGCAAGGATAACACTCATTAAAAACTTTCCTCCTACTTCTGAATACATTTGTTCATCATCCACTCACCATTCACCCTAGCCAATTCAGTACAGTGTGTTTACTGTTCTCTTCTGTTCACAAAGTGTGGTCCTGAAATGTGCTAGTGAAATCTGGACAGACATATTAGATGTGCTCTAACTTCACACTTGTTTGGACAAATATTGCGACAAGCTTGTTCAGACGAAAAGGAAGATATGTTATCTGGAAAGGAAGTGATTACTGATATATTCTGATTTTACTTCAGGAATCCTTAACTGTGCTTAAATAGCCCCTGGTTAAAGAATGGTTTTGCTATAAAAACTATTTAAATCCACACATAAAAGGTGTCATAAATCAATTTTCAAAAACCATATAGGTGGATCTCGTTTTTCAGCTTCATAAATCTCTGATTTTTTTTTTTTTTTACAGCTTCAGCAACAATACATAAAGCCAAGGAAAAGATGTGTATTTGAAAAATTTAAGGCTGTATTTCTTATCTTTCCCTCTAAAGAAGACCTATTTTAGCAATAGCTGAAGCTGGAAAAATTCAAATTTATTCAGTAACCTGAGGCATAATGGTCTCTGGATGATTTCTGGCTTTCTTTGGTATCAGATGTCCTACTGTCTCTGTTTTTGTGAATGAATCTGGGAATCTAAAGTGATTATTGGCAACAAAAAAAAAAGACTGCCAAAAGCTACAGTACTTTATATCAGGAACCAGCATTGCCACTGTTTTCAAGAATTGAGGAATGCTGAATGTGTTACCCACATACAAACCCCTTCGAAGCAGTTATCTGGAGTAACAACTGTTCCAATATACTTTATTTACTTATGAGGGAACTGAAAAATATACTTACTTTGCATGTACCTTAATAACTATGCTAATATGCCAGGTTTTACCTGGAATGTAAAAGTTATGCTGGAAAGGACTAGAAAAGATAATTTCCTTCTAAACCAAAAAGTTATCTTACATTACTACATGAAGACCAGATTTACTCCAGCGCCGCTTTTAGCCATGTCAAAGACAAATTTTTGATGAAGTTGTTTCAGTCATCCCTGGGCTGTGTTTGACCCCATGTACACTCATCAGGTCCCGTCCCGACACCCACTTGCAGGCTGACATCACAGCCTGGACTTGGCCTGTCCCCATCCCGACAGAAATGCCTGATGTCCTTCTCTGCGGTTACCCCTGACTGTCCCCCCAGCCTGCCGTGCTCCCTGGCTGGGGGTAGCACGATGGCCTCTGGCTGAGGTCCTGCGCTACCAGCCCCTAGGGAGTCTACACCAAAACTGATGCCAAGGGAGCCCCTATCCCACACAGCAACCTGAAATATATTGTGGAAATTTAGGTTATAGGGAGATGAGATAGGTCACATTCAACATCTTTATTAATTATCTGCATGATAAAGTAGAATTGTTCAGCCTAGCAGAGAGAAGACTCAGGGCAGATCCCATCAATGTATATAAAGATCTGAAGGGATGGTGCAAAGAAGGTGGAGTCAGGCTCTTTTCAGTGGTGCCTAGTGACAAGACCAAAGGCAATGGGCACAAACTGAAACACAGGAGGGTCCTCCTGAATTTAAGTAAAACCTTTGTCACTGTGGGAGTGACCAAGCACTGAAAACCTTGCCCAGAGAGGTTGTGGGATCTCCATCCTTGGAGATTTCCAAAAGCCACCACAACATGGGCTTTGGCAACCTTCTCTAGGTGATCCTGCTTGAGCAGGGGGTTTGGACTAGATGACCTCCAAAGGTCCCTTCCAACTTCAACCTTTCTGTATGGCTGTCTGCTGAATCCTGACTAAGCAGCAACAGTTCTGGATGTCATACCTCACATTCATTGCTTTGCTTTCTTCTGTCCTAAAGGGAGAACTAGTTTTCAACCTTATGGTTCTCCTGATATGGTAGATGTAATGGACTGTCTTCAAAATCTTCCATGTGACTTCAGTTGGACATAAGCTGACAAAAAGTAACTAAAGGCACTTATGTAGCAAGGACAGAACTTTCTATGATGCAGACTGAGTAGTCAGCAGATTAGATGAATAGCCACAAGCACCAGACCCTTCACACTGTTTTCAGGTACTGCTCCCTGTTCAGGACCATGCAACAAAAAGTCTTGAGATATTTTCTTGGTTTGATTTGGAAGATGGGAGATTAGCTTCTTAGAAGATATGGAGTCCAGATAATCTGGTTTGTTTGTGTGAGACTGACATTCTTATTAAGGTTTACTAAGCCAAGAAATGATGTAAAGAAAAAGAAAATGAAAGATTTTTCAATTTAATTTTTTAATTTTTTTTAGTAACAGAGGAGGGAATAAAAAAGATATAAAAGCCTGTTGTCAACCATAATATACATTAGTCAACAGATAACATATTATTAGATTTTATAGGGTTGCAGGCATTTTGCTATTAGCTTTCTGTACTAAATCTAGTTTTGTAACAAATATAATTCTTCAGGAGTATTTTCAATGTGTAATTCAATTATTAGTGTTATCATGGCTATGTTATCACAGATATTTGCATTTGAACTTGCAGCAAAAAGAATGTAAGAAGTCAAATAACTCCACTACATAAAGAAACTACAACTGAAACAGTTTAAAGATATGTAATATTTTTCCTCATTCATTTTCCTTATGCTAATTTAATTAATAAAATAGCTGAATGTGAATTCAATTAATTCAGGCTTTTGTTACTTATAATAATATATTCTCAATAATCTAGGTAGCAGATATATAAATTTACAATCTTTTTATTCTGTTTTCCTTAATGTAGAAGATTGGTGTAAATCCAATGTGAAGTTGTAATATATTTGAATATCATGCTCACATGTTGAAGACTCTTTCTGCTTACAAGATCTTAAACCAAAAAGTAAGTGCAATGTTATGACTAAACTCAGATTTTCAACAAAGAAGCCTGGACTATGTTGCAGCAAATCAGATCCTAGGAAGCACACTTGCCCTAGGCTTTCCCACAGTGTATAAATCCTCTGTCTTATACAATGCAGATCTCAGCCTTCTGTGATGAACATTATGTTCCTAAACTGTTTCACTTCTGAATATATTAAATTACAAGTAATAAAGAGATCAAAACTGATTTTTTTTCCTAAAGCAATTCAAATGCAATTCTGCTTGTTAAGTACAGTTCAAATCTGCTTCACTACATAAAACTAAAGAATCAAATATTCCTCAGGGCCTTAGTCTCAAAGCACTTTATACTCAACAAATACAGGATTTGCTCAAATTTTCATCACAAATCAGGATTCCCATTCAATTTCCTTCTTATTATTCTTGTCAGCTACCTACAACTTACCTACAGAGCTGTACCATTGAAATGAAAGTAGAACTAGCCAGTATTTTTTAAACCTAATCATGTCAGTTATATTTTCAGAATCTCACTTACACCTTTCAGAATACTGGCATGCAAAATGATTAACATACAGGAGGACACGGAGGTGAGGGAGGGAACAAAATAACACCAAACCAACCAAACAAAAAAACTATACCCCAGCCAATATATTTTTCAGTACTTCCTCATTTATTACTTCAGTTTCATTGATCTCGGCAATGAGGCTATATACGTACATATCTTTTCCAGTCTTTCTTACTGCTTTTAATCATCTGTTACCAAATAATGGCTTTACTTTTGCATTTCTTTTGTCTTGCCAATATATACATATTTGTGGTTTCTTTCTATATCTAATAGAAGAATAGCAAGAATGTGCCTGCACATGCCAACAGGGTCATAGGGGAAGACTGTCAAAAGCCATTTTAAGAAAACACTACATGTGAAATAACCTTTTTTTTTTTTTTTTTCTGTTGAAATTTCATAATGACAGCTAAGACAAGCTGAAACCGTAGTCCAGTATACATGATTTCTACCAGGTCTGGTATAAGGCCAGAGGCTCTGTACTACTCTTGCAGTGCAGGGTCTCAGGACCTTACTGTACCTACCTGAGCCTGTACTCAGTTTAACTTGCTGTAACAAGTGTCTAGTGCCAAAGTGCCCATTGTCAGAAAACTCTGTTTCCAGGAGCTAATCAATTTTACAAAAGTAACTATTTGGTCCAAGCATAGTGATGTGCTAACTGTGAGCTAGCACTGCTACAAATCACAGTGGAGAGCCACACAGACATACCAGAGAGCTTGTTCAGGTGCTTCACATGATTTAAATTTGTCTTAGTTGCTCTTTGACCAGCTTTACTAACGTGATACTCATTCATGGTTGATTTACATTTACTGTTGACTTACTTCTCAGTTTCAAGTTATTTCCAGCTCCGACAGTATAATACTGTTTCAGTATCATCCTTCTGCTTATTTTGTTCCAGAATACTTGCCTTTAAAAAGGATCAGGGAGAGGATCTTTTCTAGTGCAAGTCTTTATTTAAGGCTGATATGATTATTTCATTTAATGAGTAATGATTCCTTGAGATATATACCTCATGTTGTTAACAGGATCAGTACAGCAGTTTACAAAGGAATAAAGTAACGTGTCAGAATGCCATGGCAACAATAGTCCATGTTTAAGAAGTAATTCAACAACAGAATGAAGAAATGAAGATAATTACGCAATTCTTGGAACAGACTGATGTCAAACAAAAGACCAAACTTGATCCCTGTTGTTTCCCCCTTACCAACTGTAACAAAAAGAGCTACTGAACTTCAGCTATTTGAGCTCATAAACTACTTTTGTCTACTGCAATTAAGGCAAGAAGGATTTAAAATCTACCCTGTTTGCACTAGCTTGAAGGAATCCATCAAGTTGTTCTTGTGAATTCTACTTATCTGTAAGAAATTGCAATTGCACCACCTTCCAAGCAGCACTGTTAAATTCCCGGTATGAAGCCAAGTTCATTGTATGTTTTGTATGCAAATAGTTTTGATAAATGTTAGCCTAGACTTTGAATAAACATAGCAGGGAGGAGGAAGGTCTGGATGCTCACCATGGGGCAGGAGTTCGGAGCAAAGGGTGAATGCAAGACAGGCAGAGCAATGCCCTCTCCTGACAAGGAGCCAGGGCACTAAGATGGCAAGTTGGGGTCAGGATCAGGCGCAGAGACAGTGACCAGGGACAGCCTCGGTCCAGTGATAGCCTGATAAGCCTGCTGGGGCAAGGTAGGTCCAAGACCAGGCCAGAAAGCTATGTGCACGAGTCCAGGCTGGGTCAGGATTGAAGCAGTATGAGCCTGGGCAGAGACACGGCTGATGAGTAGCTGCAACACTGTTCAGGTAGGGGCAGCAGGGACAGTCTCTGCTGAAAAGCAGCCCTGCAGGGGAAAAGGGCAGACCAAATTTCTGACTTATCAACAGACGAGGTAACTTTTGAGAAAATGGCTTCACTCCTCTCACAGAATGCCTTAGCTCAGCCCACTGAACACCTTGACTCAGCCCACTGAACCTGTAGGAAGGGGGCTGTGGTCAGGATCTTGACAGAATGGGCAAGAAGAAAATGCTGTGTCTCAGTCATTTTCAGTAAAACCCATAGCTCTTTGATTTTTCCTAGCTTAGAAGGAATGTCAGCTGAATGTTGTTTTAATTAGTTACAGTTCAAAATTAATGTAAGGACTGAATTTATTTATGGGATTATGACTATTGAACCTGATGAATATGTACAAAAACTAAGGAATACAATTTGTGCCACTGGGTTATTAATACCTATTCCTACTATTTTAAACCAATAGCTCCCTCTGTCATCTTGAGAAATACTGTATAGTTTTTCCATGGTTGTTCATTCAGCCATATCTTAATTCTGCAATAGCTCATTGACAGGTTCAGTTTCGCAGTGTAAAAAGTGATGTCCACAATTTTAATCTACAAAAGCTTATCTAAGATAAAAAGCTAAAAAGGACTACACAAAAATACATATATACTTTTATAGAAAAATTACATTTGAAGTCTGGACTTGTTTGTTTATTAGTTTTCATGTCCTTTAAATACTTCATCTTGTATCCACTACTAGATTAACTTCTGATTTCAGGCATATTTTACTCTTTTTTTTCTTTCTATTGCCCTATTTGAGAATTCTGTTTACATCAAAAGTCAAAATTGAGACACCATTGTGAAATACTGTTTTAAGTTTACTTTAAGATTCTTGGCAGTCTCCAAAACACTAAGCACCTGCTTACCGTGTTGCTTATAGGCTTGTATTTCATACTGACGTTCTGTGTAAAGACCTATATTATGTGCTTCTATGATGTGAGACAGGGTGCCTTAATATCCACAAAGGTTACGTACCATCTCCTGAGATTTTTTTTTTTTACAAGACTTATTTGAACATACTCTTGTCAAATTTTATGCCTTTTCTAAACCTTGTCTAAACAAATGAGAGCTGTAGCTAACATCTATGGCCCCACCATGCTATTCTAGAAACTGGATTAGTGTACAGCTAGCTGAGTGCTCTGTGGAGCAGTGTCATGATGTAAAGAAACAGAATTCAGAGATGCTCCTACACTAAAAAGTGTGGCTCTAGGTTACGGGTTGGAAAAGACTGAGCACAGACAGATATAAGGCTATAAGTCTAAAGCACTACAGACTTGAAATAAGTTAGTAGCTGAGTAATTAATTGCTTTGTGATAACTCCAGAAAACTGTAAATGATCACAGGGTGCAAGTACAGAATCACATTCATTATGTGATTAGTATTTTCCCACGAGCAACATTTTTAGCTAAATTACAAAGGGGCAGTCCAAGATAAAATGTCTGAGGAGACTGAAGTGGTTGATACATGGGTAAGGCTTCAAGTATAATTTGTCACTGCTGATGATATACAAAGCTGATGTCTGAACTAGTAGGAGATTCAGTAATAAGGGCTGTCGACACAACACTTTCTCCCAACGATAAAACCAATAGAGGAAAGAAAAAGTTAAACTCTGATAACATAAATGGATTTTGCATCTTTCAGCCTCAAGAAGACCCGTGTCTCTGTTAGGAAGCGCAACTGAAATTTATTCCTAGGCATTTTGGGAATGCTACCATTGCATAAGCTTGTGATATATGAGAAAAACTTACTGCTGGGAAAAGTAGATAACCTTCTGGCTTATGGAAATTATATTTTTCTCCCAAATAGCTAAACAATTAATAAGCTAGAAAGTCCAAAAGAAGCAGATGGGAAAATTATGGGACCTAGTATTATATTTAGTAATTATAGAAAAGTAGTATGCCAGTCAGTCTCTGCAGGGAAATAAATTTCTTTGCCACTACCTCACACTGCTATGAATGCAATGTGACTTACTAACTGACAAATTTCACTTCAGGAAGAGTAGAGTTCTATTCCACCCAGTCATGCAATCACAGACCAGTTTAGGACATTCATATTTCATTTGTACTTCCCACAGCCTTCTTGGATATCTGAGGAATACTGCTGAACTTCCCCAGCATGGACTGCCATGACAAATAACATTAACGCAGTGGGTTCTCTTGATATGTAAAGGACAAATTTTGATACAAATTGCACTAGTAATCTCAATTTTGGTCTCTTTCTGGTACTTCCTTTCACTCTTATCAGTGGTGCCCATCACATATTGTAGCAAAAAAAAAGGTCAGAGTCCAATATGCTTGCCTTTTTGTTTTAATGAATTATGTATTGACATGTTTTTGTCCAGGACTAAGAAGAAAAAACTAAACAAATTCCTATATACTGAGACCATGATTATTTATTACTTGTATTGGAATATCTCATCTTCACTGAGAGCTACTGTAATCTATAGAAATTTATTGCTACTTATATAAGGAGCATTTTCTTGGTTAGAATTATGATGTGCTTTACTGATTCAAATCTGTTTTGGCTGATTTTAGAATGAATGAGTTTCATATGTAAATACGTTTTTAATCTCCTGCTTCTCTTCTGAGGTCTGCAAGTGAACTAAATAGTCAATAAAATTCTCTAGCTGATTAGGATTTCAATTTTTTAAAAATAGAAGCTTTATTTCTCTGTTTCTTAAATAGAGAAACCACTAAACTATTTCTCTGAAGAGTATGTAAGCAGCACAACAGCACTCTACAGCAAAACTTGGATTGTCTTCTATAACCCAGACATTTTGGAATGACAAAAGTTTGGATACACATAAATCTCTCCAAAGTGCAGAGCCCTCAAGTTAATGCCTCTGTAACAGTAATGCTGTTGGAAGACAAAAGGTGTCAGAACGGACTGGGGCATGAATTCAAAGAAAATAAGATAAGAAAAATGTAGAAGTGGCTAACAGGGAGACATGGGAAAGAAAAAAAGAAGTACAAATTGGTTCAAGAAGGTGGAATTAGAGTTTAAATGAACCTCGGCTGCCTTACAAGGTTGTGCATGTGGTCTTAAAATAGCTTCCTCTGTATGCAGTGTGACAACTTCCTTTCACTGGGAAAAAATTGGGGGACGGGAAATAAGGACCAGCAGCCAACAAAGGGGAGACTTGTGACATCATCCCTGAAAAGTTGTTTCGCCTAACTTTGTTCACTGTTGGAAGAGATGATTGTCCTGGTTTTGGTTGGGGTAGAGTTAATTTTCCTCTCTGTAGCTGCAACATTTTGGATTTAGTACCACAAGAATGTTGGTAACACTGACGGTTTCACCTGTTGCTATGATATCAAAGACTTTTTCCAGTCTCCCATGTGCAGCTACTGAGCAGGTGTGCAGGAGCTGGGAGGGAGCACAGACAGGCAGCCAGCCCAAGGTGGCCAATGGAACTATTCCATACCCTAGATGTCATGCTCAGTTTATGAATGGGGGTTGGACAGGGGGCAGGAATGTTTGGGGTTTTTTTCCCTCCTTTTTTTTCTTTTTTCTGTGAGTTTGAATCCTCTCTTGACTGTAAGTTTTAAACTTTTCTGGGAGTTAGTTATTTTTTGGGACTTTTGCAAAATTCTCAAAATCCACGAGTTCCAGGTTCCACTGTCACTGCTTGGGGACTGGCTGCAAACCCATTTTCAGGCAGTGAAAAAACTGTATTGTATATAGTTTGTTTTGCTATTCTTTATCATAATTGTTACTAGTAGTATTTCCTTTGTTGACTTATTAAACTGTCTTTATCTCAACCCATAAGTTGCCCCTTTTGTCCATTTCACCTCCCCATCCCAGTGGGGGGAAGGGGAGGGGTGAGCGAGCAGCTGTGAGGTGCTTGGTTGCCAGCTGCCAGGTTAAACCACAACACAGACATACAGCACAGGTTTTATAGATGTATGGATAGTGCATGCAATGTACATGGGCAAACGAGCTGCCTCTAGTTTACACAGGCTATCCAAGACTAGTTTTAAAAAGGGTATATCAATACTTAAATTTCAAGTATTTCTCTGTACTCACCTTTCTTGGTGAGATCAAGAACTCTGCCTAACAAAAAACCCACCTCAGCACCTACTAGGAGATTGTTTACAATGCAATGAAATTAAATGTTTTCATGTGAAGTACTCACAGCTGTTGCCTCAACTCAGGCGTGTCCTGTGGTGTTCCAAGCTGATGTAATATTCTTTGTATTTCAGCAGCTGTTTGTGAAGAGGAAAAGAAATTTTAATGGGCCATAGACAATTCCCACTTAATTCTATGCATTTTTGCTTGACATTTCTAAAGCAATAGGAGTTGAGAGAAACTGAAACTCAAGACTCTTTCAACCTACTACAAAGACTTCACTTAAGAAATCTCAGAACAACTAGTGAATGGTTTTTGACAAGTTAAAGACAAAGCCCAGGCTTTCTTACAAAGGAGGGGAGTGTACTGAAGTGTCTAGGTAGAAACAGGCAATTTAAAGATCAGTCAATGGTTTCACTATAATATGGATAAACCAGTCCTTTTAACATTAATTTTTAAAATAAGCAGCACAATTCTTGTTCTGGTTTAATCATATTTTATGCTTGTCACTTTGGAAAGCCATATGAAATGCTGCCATGACATTATCATACACAAATATTTCAGAAGGAGTGCATTAATGAAGGGACAGCAACAAAGCATTCATGGGCTTACAGTGCATTAACAAAGAAAAAAAAGGTCAAGTGTCCAGGTTTAAATTGCAGTTTTCAGATCCTTAGATTTTTAAACATGGGATACAAACCACCAGTGATTTTAAAATGCATTTCATAAAATATATTAGCTTTGTACTGCAAAAAGTGACACATCAACTGAGCCTTATTTTCAGCTTAATATATTTCACTGTCACAAGAGAAAGCAAGGAGAAAAATGGACAGACACTTCAAGCATATGCAGTTTATCACCCTGCAAAACTAGTATCTTCGACGTGCTTTATCTCAGCTTAACACCCTCACATCTTCTAAAATGAAAGAATACATATGCAAAGTAACTTATTTGTGCTTGACCTCAGCTAGCAGACTTGTCTTCCTTGTGTTTCTGTGGCCCTCCCCAGGCAGACTGGTGTACCACAGTCAGTAGAAAATACGACAGTGTGATAGTACGTGGGATGCTCGCTTTACTAGCACGCTATATTTTTTTCCCCTAAAGACAATCAAAATTGCAGTAAAAGGTATCTCTAAATAATGAGGAAAACCATAACAAAGACTATTTTTCCATATACTATGGAAGAGATCTGTAGTAACAGACAGAACTTCAGTTACAAGAAGAAAGTTACCTGTGACTCACGTTACACAGTTAGATAAAACTGGAACTCCTTAGAGCATTTTTAGAAAGAATATTAATTCTAATCTTTGTTTCATAACAAGTCTCCAGGGAATTAGATGACACTGGATTTTCTACACTGCTTTACATAACGTCATGATGTCGACAACTGCTACAGCCCGTTCCCTCTGTGCAGACCAAAGTAACAAAGACATTAAAAAGAGGGGAAAGTTAGTACCTAAATTTTGCATGAGGTAAAAATCAAATACTTCAAGACAGAATTCTTCGGGGGAATAGAGACGACATAAGCTACTAAAAGAATTACTGAGGGAGCAGCACTGTAAGATGGGCTTCATGTGGTTTCTATTTTAATTGAGCTGAAAAGCAGCAAAACATAAATGAAAATGTTTGAACTTTGTCACCAGTTGCCACCATCCCGTCCTGGTAGGGATCTCCAACCTGCTGGGGCCGGAGGGCCTGCGAGTTGCTCCATGGCAGCCGGAGGTGGTCACGCGCGCTGGCGAAGACCGAATCCCAGCAATTAAGCCGCCTTCTTATATTCAGTATAACGCATTGTTTTAAAACAACAAACCAACCAACAAACAAAAAGATACCTGGCTGGTGTTATCTTCAACAGTGTGAAGTTTTAATGTCTACAAAACTGAGCAAAAATTGCCCTTTATTTGTTCCAAGGCACTCTCCCTTCCGATTCAAGAGCCAAGCTGCTCAGTTATTCTGTATGTACTTTCACAGGGAGAATAAAAAAACCCAACCCCCCCAAACAAACTGCAAGCACTCCGTTCTCAGCCGTTTTGCAGACAAAAAAAGTACCGGGGTGTCCTACCGCCACCTAGAGATGCGTTATTTAACTGCAAGTAATGAAAAACCAGGTTTGTGTTCTAAATAAAGGCTCTCACTTGAAAAAATCTCTGAAATAAAGCCTATACTTAAAATATTTGCATTCCAAGTTAAACATTTATTTATCCTGCTTCTAAAACTGAACACAAGTAGATAATTGAAGGGAAATTAAAAGCCAGCACCGCGTAGTGGCTCAGCTATACAATCCCAGGCAGGGGGAAGTTCATCCCAGTTCAGGTCTTGTGATTCAAGAGTTCACCACAAAATTAAAACACTTTTTACCAAGAAATCTGTAAGTATGCATCAAAATACCAAAGTTGTAACAGGCTTTCAAACCTCAAGGGGAAAAAAATAAAGTAAAGAAAAAAACACCAAGGACTGAACTGACAAATTTTTCTGGGCTTCCTTTAATTTAGCATTTTTCACCTTAACCTGTCACAATAAGGATATTATTCAGAAAAAAATCGCATTTCTCCCTTCAATTTTTTGTTCATATAAAGTATTCTGCATTGAAAAGTGAAACATCACTTATTCAAGTAAGCAAAGAGAAAAAAGGTGGAGCAGTAAGTTACGGCTAACAGTCTTCAGCTGCACTCCTGAAGCTATCCTCATAAAAAAGCCAAAAGCAAGTTGGTAGGACCAGGATAACACAGGAAGCAGAGAGATGACCTCCCTGAAATCTTGATTTACAGTACATATCTGCAGGTTGATGAGTTAAAGAAATCCATCCTTTGTAGTCCTTCATATTAATATAAACATTCTAGAGTGTACACAGGCTGAAAAATATATTTCTTCTATAGCCTTGTAATTCTTTTGGTTTGGCTTAGGGTTTGGTTTTGGGGTTTTTTTGGGTTTGGGGTTTTTTTTTCAGATTTCTTACTGTAGCTACTACTCATTCAAACATTTGATATAATATTATACATATAATCACCAAACCACCTAAGTCACAGACACGTGTCCAGAATTCTGAACTTGTACAGCTTTTCTGACAGAAACAAACTTTAAAATATGCTTCAAGACAGTACCACCTGGATCACAGAGGTAAAGTGTCTTGTTCCCTCACATGTACACACAGAGATCTTACAGAAATTGATTCAAAGCAAGAACTGGCTTTGAAACTTCTTAGGTCAAAGTCGCTACCCCTTTGTTTTCTCAAGGGAAAAGCAGGGTGGCCTTTCCCTCTCCTCCCAAATGTTAGAATGTAGAAACATCTCTGTTGGCTGCTTCCACTGCCGTATTTGGAAAACAAGCAGGGAGAGGGTCTCGGCACTGAAGAGGAAGAGCAAAACTGTTGGAAACCCGGGATTACTTTTCGTAAAACAGAGGCCCCTAAGCAGCTTCACTGCTGATGGTGGTACTTATAATGGTACTCCCTCCCGCGTTTACCCCAGCTAGTCACCCCTGTGAAGAGGGTTGGGGCTGGCACATCCAGGCACCTGGGAGCTGCTTTGGTGCCTCTCAATTCATCAGTAATGCTCAAGTGTCCTGGAGGGCCAAATGCTCAGGCCCAACTCAAAGTCCTACCACTGCACTGCAGACATACTGCTAACAGTCAGAGACCAAAGATCAGAGCACAGGTTTGACAGGTTCCTAGGTTACCTCACCCTTTATTGTTTTCCTTTCCCCGTTTCCCGATTCTTCCAGCTTCCCAAGGAGCTCTGGAAGACAGAAGTAACAGGACCACCAGAGGCCCCTCCTGTCCTTCTGGGCATTACAAATCATGTAGCAGAGCCTGACTGGGTCTTGTGCATGATTTTAATCCATTTCAGTGCAAAGTCTGACACTTCAGCTCAGGTTCCTTGGGTACGTGCAGCTAGCTGCTGGACTTTGCTCATGACCTGCAGACGGGTACACACCGTGTGCACGCAGGCGTTCTTCACCAAAGTCACCAGGATATGGCAGCAGCCTCCATCAGAAGCATGCTTATCCATTCAGCCACTTCTACACTGAAGATCAGGGCAGATCTTTGCATATAATGAAGATGAACAGCTCTTTCAAAGCCCATGCTGTAACCCTGCTCGAGCAGCACCTTGTCAGCCATGGGCTGGCAGTGAGCCACCATAGAAGGTAAGTCCACCTTGGGACCTGGGCAGCGCAGGAAGTAGGATGCATGATACCATGCAGGCAAAATGGATTTTCCCCAAGTGACAGTTGTCTCGCATGCAAAAGAAAAAGAATCTCACTTTTTGCACATCTGAAAATGAGTCTTGTATTAAAAAGAAGCAATACTGTATTAGTAAGAAGAAATATCGTATTAGTAAGAAGACCTTTCACTTGTCTTTGTGGCATACCCGATCTAGATCTCATAACACATAACTACCAGCTAATGAAAGCCACTCGGCTACTCTCAGACCGGTCACGTGCTCAGGAACAGGTCAGACATGGTTAATGATGAGCCAAAGAAATGATTAAGACCTAACCTGAATTCCTACCGGGAAAATAATTTAAGAGTCAGCTCATGTTTACTCTTACTAAGCCAAACAGTGGTTCCATTTCTAGTCAGTGGAAACCCTCCCTCTAGTTAAAGGGAAAAACAAAAAGGGGCACAGAAAAAAATAGTAATACTGTCTCATATAAAAGTACTCCTTTTTTCTACATGAGTTACAGGAGTAGTGAGATTTACAGCGGAAATACTTACATTTTTTAACAGATAGGAGTATTTGAGAAACATGTTCTGGTCAAATCTGCAACACACTATTTTTTCCATAGATAAAAACATATTTCACATATTGGATCACACATTATCCTTACTTAACAGCTGACTTTTAGCTAGCTGGGAAAGAAGAAAGTTTCATCTCCTTTCTCCTCGTCTTCCCTTGTTCCATTGTACCCAGTTTCACACAGCTACGGTCTAACGCTTCTGCAGGAAATGCGGCACCCCACGGGTGTGCTTGGAAAAAACACCGGCAGCAACAAGAGCGGCAAACACCGAGGCACTGTACTGCAGAGGACAAGAACCAGACAAGCAGGCAGGGCGAGTACGATGACACCTGCCTTACAGAACAGCGAGGCTTGAGACCTGCCATGGGAAGAAGGGGCAGAGCACTGTTCCAGCCAGCAGCTACTGCTACTCTTGAACCTTAACTGTAACGGTGAGGGTCCTCCCATGCCACCATCTTCCACTTAAAAAGGGACAGACAGGGCTTTAGTCACTGCCTAAGGTTCATGGGACTAAAACTAATGATGGAGATTTAAACCTATTCAGTCATTTTCCTAGTTCCTGAGCCCAAGCAGAATAAACAGCATCAGTAAAGCATTCCTCTGTATGCACCAAACACAAAGTCTGTTCCACGTGAGGCTCAGGCTCAGCTGTGGCTTCATATGGCAAATTAGCAGCGTGTTGTACAACACCAGCACAGTCACCATTCAGAAATGCTTCATCAAAGACTTTGCACACACTGCCACTGGTTGGGTAACTATGAAGAAATCTCTTTCTTGTTTCCAGCTGAACAAGTGAGTCAACAAACTGCACTTCCAGTTACAGATTAAGTTGTGTGGAATCTAAGAAACTTCAGAGTCACTTCAGAGCAGGTTAGTGGTGTGGAAGCATTATTTATAAGACACCAATTCAAACTGCTTTTGCCTGGGGACGACAGGCTTCCTCAATTCAATGTATTTTCCTTCTGCACTTTGAACGTACTTGAATAAGGATGGCCAAAAGCTGCACAAAACATTCCTGGATCAATCTCTTATAAAAGCTGTGACATACAGCAGCCTAATATAATGGCAATAAATCCAACAGATTGGAGTTTCCTGTACAAGTGTAAGTACCTCTTTAAAGCTACTAGTGTAGTTCACACTCACTAAAGATTTTAAATAAAATACTACACCGCTGTGCTGTACACCCTGCTATCCCTACTTTAACCAAGAGTGACAGTTCATTAGACAAATCAAGTCCAGGACACTAGTCAAATGACCCAAACTCAGTAAAAAGCAGCCCCACACCCAAGACCTCACCTAACTGGATTTAAGTATCTAAAAACTTCAGCCAGTTGTTTTTAAGTAATTGCTTTTATCCTGTCTTAACTCAGTGTATAACAGTGATTATTCCAAAACAAGATAATACATTGGCACAGAGAAACAGTAACTGAAGTACATATGGGAAGGAGACCGTAAAATGAGGATGGAGATGAAGCTTGTTCTCAGAGCTCTACAGACTAAAGACTCAGTAAGTACATAAGAGTGGGAAAACCCCAAGTCTTATACCCTTTCCTGTTGGCTATCATTAGAGCTTCTAGCATTTCTAAGCAGAATCATGTTTCCAAGTCATCAGGAACATCAGTAACAACATCTGGAGTTCAGAACCTGCCTTCAGTTTTTTCAGTGCAGCTGAAATTATTTCATGCTAGTGTACTATCATCTACAATGGTCTTCGAAGGACACTGGGAAGTGGGATTGAAGTAGTGCCTGTTCTTGTATGTGCGAGTAGACCACACTAAATACACATTAAGTGCACTGTAACTTCTGATGTGGTCAATTATTACAGCTCAGCCAAGGTGAAGTCATTAAATCAAGCTGTAACCACTTTACATTCATATCGTAAGACGTCCCTGGTAACTCCCTGAAACCCCAAAGTTCAAACATTTCTCTAAAGAATACCAGTAGCTTACTAAGTTATGAAAACGATGCACGATTCTGCAGCAAACAGTAGCTGCACAAACACCATAAAACCCAACCCACCTACACGAAGAAAGCTTGTTTTTTTCAGAGGTCAGGCCATTAACACAGGAAGCTAACTCATAAACTAGCATGGAAGTAGAGACATGCAACACATAACAGACTGGTCAACGCACGCAAGTAACTGTTACTCCAAGGGCCACTGGCAATCAACTACTGACCTGGGTTTATTCTGAGCCCTAACTGGGGTGCAGCCTCCTGCACAGCAGTTTTACAGGAGATTTGATGAAGAGCTCTCAGGATGATCACACTGCCATGCAATCTCCTGCGCAGAAGGAGGAAAATCCAACAGAACTGAATTGGAACAGGTATTTTAAGTACCTTACGGAGGCTCTGAAAGGCAGCTCTCTAGAAATAGGAAGGAGCATGAAGACGCTGGCCACATCCCTTCCCGTCTGCTGCAAAAGCAGGCTGTTTTGCAACTGTTATCTTAGAATCATCGAATCATAGAAAGTTTTGGGTCAGAAGGGACCCCTAGAGGTCATGTAGTCCAACCCCCCTGCAGCAAGCAGGGACACCGCTAACTAGATCAGGTTGCTCAGAGCCCATGAGGACTCTCAGTCTCTCTGACAAAGTTGAGGAACAGTGGAGCTTCTACATGCCTTATGTACCTTTGTTCAGTGTCTTCCTGAGCAATCTCTCCAGTCTTCTTGGCTTATATGGGTTATAGTAGGAAGTAAACAGTGTTAAAATATACTTTTTAATAATAAATAAACATACCAGTTGCACACATGACATAGAATAAGTTGTCACTTCTTTCTTACTGAAGGTAAGTGTTAGCTGTCTTCTGTCATTGCTAAGGAGCTTATTTCCTTTTGGCCATGGTTTTAGTTCTAGGGTCCATGTACAGACTTTTAGTCTGAGAGTGAAATAATCTGCAATTCAGCGGATGTATGCTTGGTGTATCTGCAGAGCTATTCCACCTGCACAACCTGGTACAGCAAAGCTTTCTTCAGCCTATGCTTGACTGCGATTGTCTATGGTGGGTTTCTCAGAGGCAGCTTCACTCTCTGAGTTCAGGCTTGAAACACCATAACTTGCTGAAGTGGTTCAAAAATGAAAGAGCTCAGTTCTTGGAGACCTTGCCTAGCTTACTGAGGCAGTTCATGTGCATCTGCCACCAGGTGCCTGTCCACTTCTTTATCCAAAGCAACGGCCCCTAAATCAAGCAGACAGCAAAATGAATTTGTGGCTCTGCACAGACCAGAAGTCACAGTCTGTAGCAGCAGGACAGATCAATTTTCTTCAACAGTTCAAAAAAATACACTAGAAGATCAGGTGAGGTGGATGAGATACAGGAGCAAAGTTCCTCTGTGGCTTTCCAAAAGTGCGACTCCTTTGACAGCAGGAGAGACCTGGGGCTGAAAAGGCCCTTGTGACAACAAGATGATCCAGAAATTGAGCCACAGCATCCTCAGAGCTGTTTGTTATCATTATTATCTGCCTACAGTGACAAAAAAATCCCCCAATGTACACTATTTTTTACCTTTACAAAGGTAAAAAACCTCACACTTATTACAGAGTTCCAAACGTATGATGAAGTTGAGGGCAATATATAGCAAATGGATTTTCACTGTATTGTATTTTAACACAATACATAAGTTTGTATTAAATAGCCTCCCCATCATGTCAATCCACTGGCTATATAGGTGGACAAGGAAGTTACCCATGTTGTTGAGGATCATGTTTTCCCAGTCACACACATGCATATTATGAATGGAGTACAGTTGAAGGCTCAAGAGGTTAACTAGATTATCTTGCTTCTGATTTGAATAGCAGAGAACTCACATTTACTACAGAGAACTACATCTCACACCTCAACCCAAAAATATGAGTGAGTTTGCCCACTTTTTCTTCATTTTCATCACTAAAATTAAAAGCAGAATGTGACTCTCAAAGGAGGAGTTATTTGGACTGTAATTCATTTGATTTGCGAGCTGTCTTCACATCATGTGCTTGTCTACATTCAGGGTACTAAAATCCTGATCATCTAACGGTGACTCTGAAGGCTGACTAGAACACAGATAAATAGTATTAATGAAAGTTGAAAATAGATTGACAATGCAATTAAGATCCAAAACAGAACTGAAATACAGCAAAGCAATCTCCAACTTCTATTTAACGGTTCTGTTTCCAAATTTTCAGAGGACAGTTTGAGGTATGCATGTGGACTGAAAACTGCAGAAGTTTTCTTTTAGAGATGACTGTTAAATAGATCATGAAAAACAGACTACTCAGTTTGGAGAGGTTGACCTGAATGCAATTACTGAACATATGCTTGAAGCAATAAATAAAAATCAAACAATAGCAACTGAAACCTATATGTTCAGATAAAAAGAATGAAAGAAATAGTAAGAGTTTTGATTATGCCATTGGCTAGTTCTTAAGAAAGTGATGAAGCCATAGCCTGTGTGTGTAGTGAACCACTTGTTCTGTGAACAAAGCAAGCAGGTGGTGGGCTGACTTCTATCTTAAATCACTTGCAGTGCAATGAACTTAGTCCCAATTTGCTTGGGTGGGCAAAATCTTCCCATCTACACACAAACCTGTACGTATTTCTTTTCCAGTAGGATGCTGTTTTTTATTGGAAGAAAAAGTATTTTACAAGTTCTATAATAATTACTAATTTTTTTTCTATTTCTTTTATAATAAGAAAAATTATGCTGGTAAATCTGCACTTCATACAGTGAAAATTCAGTTTATTCTATGAACTGATAGCTGTGATATGCTGCTAGATTTGCTGATCTTTGCAATAAAGTCTTGAACTTCTTGGTTTTATGTTATATGTGACTATTTAGAATTAATTTGTTTCTTTTTTTTTCCTGTAGGGAATGAATTAAGAGACAACAGAGAATGAGATTCATTACCTTTTTCACAGCTTGAAGGTTTTTTGTAACTGCAAGCTGAGATGAAAAGGAGTGACATAAGGAATGTCTCACACTCTTCTGAAAACAACCTTTTTGGGTTGGATTAGGGTATTCCTGATGTAATGTCCTGGGTAATGCCCTGTGGCACTGTGACGAAGAGCTGCAGGGAGAGAAATGCCTGTCCTGACCCTGCTACCCAAACATCTATTCCTGCCTTCTTTGAGATGATCCATGCTTCCTGACAGGCCAAGACACACCACTTCTTGCAGGTATGTGTCGCCCTGTCTCTAAAGACCTACCAAGTTGTTTTTTGGGGAATGCTCTTCCTCCTATGTGGAGTTAGAGGTGTGAAGAAGTGACTTTCTATTTCTTCACTAGCTATTCGGGGTTGGTTTTAAGAACCCTTCATGATATCCATAAGGAAGCCATATAGCAGAATCTGTCCCAAAAGAGAACTTCTTGAATTCTTATTTTATTAAGAATTCCTGCTTTGAGTTCCTCTGCATTTTTTTGTACTGAAGTGATCTCAAATTTCTATTGACCTATTTTCACTTTATGAATTACTTGCAAATCCCTTTGAAATTAATTATTTATCTTCAAGATCCTTGTCTTCATCTGTTACCTGATATTTTTCTTCAACAGGTATATTTTCACAAAAATATTTCTCATTTGCAATGACAGAAGCAGTTTTACAAAATTTACTGTGTTGCCATGGGAACGAATGAGTTCCTTCTGAACCATCATGGCCAAACTAACTCAGATGAAACAGGAACAAGGCCTAACCTTTGCCCATTCTTCAAACATACGTCAAAACTGTTTTTTTCTGAATGTTCAAAAAAATTGAGAAGGTCCCTGGGATACTTAGGTGGATTTCTAAAGTTATTTATATTACTAGAAACACAAAGAGTCACCTGCTGATTTATCTGCACCCTTTCACACTTAAATGCTTAAAAAATATTTGTCTTCCAGGCTGCAAAGAATAATTAACAGCTTACCATAAAAGTTAGAAAGGAAGGATATTCTTTTTAAAAACCATTCCAAATTGCATTTCATGCTTCTTTCCTTTTTGGATTTTCCAATATATTTTTATCTTTATAATAAAAACCTGGATTTTGATCACTTTCACAAAAATGGCTTTTCCTTACTATCAGTAGATCCAACAGAATCTGTGACGTATGGAACCTTTTGTGCCTACTTTTACCCCTTAGATTTTGGCAAAAGATAGAAAAAATGTTGAAAAGTTACTGTGGAAGACAGTATAAAGAAAAATAAGAAAGGAA
>Ga0181612_103601_pt1 | contig 22000 bp, 14 predicted proteins | sample HoacroProtozoa21_FD_119630 | JGI IMG/M metagenome (GOLD analysis project Ga0181612, IMG submission 119630) | Hoatzin crop microbial communities from Cojedes, Venezuel. Combined Assembly of Gp0051906, Gp0051904, Gp0051908
AAATAAAGTATGAGACCTTAGAGTCACTTATCCTCTGGCTCTGTTTTTCTCTAATTAATTAAACGGGTGAAAAGCAGGAGCTGAGGGCCCATAGTTCAGCATCAGCACAATGCATTTCATAATTGCTCTGTGAGGACAACTCCAAACACCAATCAGAGGATACTTATTAAAGAGGGCTTCTGATGTATCCCCTTATAGCAAAAACCTGCTGGATGCCCCAAATTACTCAGTTACACCTCATTAAATTACGTCAGTTGTTTGTTGCCAGCATATTCTCCATGCAGCCCAATGGCTTTGTAACCAAAGCTGCTGGAAACCTGTTTAATTGCTCAATTGTGTTTTTTTTTAAACTTCTTAGGCAATGGGTGGAATACTGTAATTTGTTAGGAAAAGCACAGAGGACATATTAAAACAGAAGAAGATAAAAAAAAAAACCCAACACAAAAATACAAATCAGAAAATCAATGCTGCTACATGAAGGTTTTTACTAGGTTTCTTTCAGCTACGTTTGCTTTCATGTTCTTGGCCAAAGAGCTCTCAGGTAAGGAAATGTTCAAAAGTCGCTTCCTGAACAAGTCTCCTCAATTACTTTGCTGCCTCTGCAATTCAAACACTCGCAGAATTCTTTCTCAGGGCCGCAGCAGCAGTATTAGCAGAGCAACTGGGGTGGTCTTGTTACTTTAAACCTCTTTGAAAATTCACAGCCTGCAATCATCTCACATGCCAGTGTCCACTCTGGCTTGGAGGCAGAGGAAGAAAAAACTTTGGAGAGGCCTGTTAAATAAACCCTGTTTTCACAACAGTAAAATCCCTAATAGTTTTGATTCACTGAAGCAGTGCTCCCAAACAACCCCCTTTGTTTTCAATCACTTTTATAACAGTCTCAGACTAAAAAGCCAGACCAGAATACCTGTCTGCGTGTGTACACACATATAAATTACCTCAACCGACTGATTTTTAGGACTTCTTGTCAGCACAGAGTAATTTTTTATTTTTTATGTTTCAAGAAAAATTTATCTGACTCCTAAAATAGATTTGAATCTATTTGCTCCTCCACACTTAACAGCACTCCTTTGTTAGCATTTCTATATTACTGTGAAGACATACATCACTTCATGAAAAACACAGACAGTAAAAGCCCTGGAGTTGTGTTGCTGCAGATCCATTATCAGCCAGACACTCCTCCTGTATTTATTCCGGTTGAGAGGGGGAAAAATAATCTCTGGCTCCTCTTCACTGGAAACTCCAAAGATATTTTTATACAAAAAAAGGAAGTTTAGGGCCAAAAGGAAAATTATTCAAAATGGATGGGTGCTGAACACAATGCATTCCATTTAGCTTCTGTTCTCCTGCTTATCAACCTCCAGCTGAAACATTAAACACTTAACCCACAAGATGCAAAGGGATTTTGAAAGACCCCTCTTCAGGGATGGAAATAATTATCTCCCAAGCTTTAAGTTCCAAGGGCTTAGAAGTGGGACTGTACAAAGAACTAATTAAATTAGAAATGGCACCAGAGCATGCTATCCTGAAAAGGTGAACCTGTGGGCTGCACTGCATTGTTAGGAAAGAACATGCACTGCTTGTGCAAAAATAGAAGAGCATGCTGGAAAGGGATAGATTTGTGTTCTCAGCCCTCAAAACCACCAGTCTCAGAAATATGCTTGCTGGAGACATACAAGAAAAATGCTAGTATGAGAAAGCCTGATTTTATGGGTTCAGGTAATCCTGAAGGAATAGAGAGGAAACCCCAGGAGACAGCCCTCCCTGAAAAGTTATACAAATCAGCTGGATGACAAGGGAGGCAGAAAACCTTGCTCTGCCAGGTTACAGCTAGCTATTCTGAACCTCTCTTTCCCACTCTCCACGGTCCCATCTGGCAGAGTAGCACTAATGAGACATTCAGATAGCTGGGAAAATGTTGTTAGAAAATTAAAAATTTCATTTTAACTGTAGAGGAAGCAAAAAAAAACCCCGAAAAGCATAGATGTTCAGTGGAATGCTTTTTACACCCTCCTTAAACTCCAGATAGTACTCTGTAAAAATTACATTGTAAAAGACCAGCAACAGCTTCCTTTATATCCTTACCTGTATATATGCACGCAATGTATGTGCTTTACTGCAGCACCTATATAACGAAGCAGCAAGTGAATAAATTAAATTCTATTTCACAAAATAGGCCAGATCCTTAGTTGAGAGAGCACAGGATAGTTTCCACAGGTTTAGTATCAGTTCTCTCAGATTCACTGCTTTTGTTAAGCTTGGCAGGCAGGAGGAAAGAAGCTTCCACTTCTCTTATCAGCACAGTTAATCACTGCACTGATGAAGTCAATGAAAGCTAAGGAAGAATGGGTCAGGAACTGTTGGCCATAAACTCACTAAAGATCAGTCAGCTATCATTAGTAAATATCTAATAGGAGGAAGCAGGGAAGGAAACGGAAATCAGAATGGGACTCGAGACTCCTGCGGACTTCCACGATAAATTACAGAGGTGCATTGCTTAATGAATTTTACACAGAAAGTGTTCCGACACTTGTGTACAATTAGACTTTTAACTGTAAGCCATGTCAAAATTTGAAGTATTTAAGTAGAAAGTTATCTCAAATTTGCTTGAAAATTCTGGGGGAAGAAACATTGCAGATAGTTACACATCTACGCAGTGAACTATATGGTCATGCGCTATTTATGCGAGATTTCTAGTTAAAAATAAAGAATAAGATAAAGAGCATGTTTGTGCTGGAGACAAAATAATTTCAAATATGAATCTGCATGGAGCTAGAGGTTAGAAGACAAGGATTGTCAACATCAAGCAATTTCTTTCCAGTTAGGTGAAGTACCAAAATCAGATTTAACTAGAAGTCAATAAATTTAACTTCCATCAAAACAGTACGGGCCACAGCAGTTGTGCAAAATCACACACTGGGCACACAACCATCACAGATGCAAACAGCAATTTGCTATCAGCTGGAGAGTAGCCATGACTTACAGCCCAAAACACGCACAACAATTATATCTGCGAGGTTTCACAGAAAGGCATAGGGTAGCAGGAAAAGCAACTAAGAACAGCGAGCTAAAGATCTGCAGTCTTGTATAAGCTTTTGCAGTGTGGCTCCATTTTTTTCTCTACAGTAAAGCCTTGCCACGGATCGCATGGGGACACCACCATTGAGATAAATGGTGCTCATCAGAGGAACTCGATTTATTCTCTGTACTGTACTGAAAAAGCTCACTGTCTGAAGACTAACTGGTGTCTGTTCATCTGTACGCACCAGCTTTCTGACCAATTTACAGTGAATGACGTTTACACAGTTATTTACCTCATTATCAAAACAGACTTCCAGAATCTCCGGGGTCATCAGAAGTCTGCAGGAAGTGAGTAAGCAAAATTGTGTGACTGAACCAGACTGCCAGCTCTCCGCCCAGTCAAGGTCAAAGAGCTGTGGGGCTGTGTGTGGCGCAGTGGTTGTGTCTTCGTCGGTGGTTTGGTCAAAACGTTCTTCTATGCTGGGAAAAACCCCAGAAACAACGTATTCTGTCCCTAGTACCTGATGATATGATATTAAAAATGTATTAAGTAAATACAGGTATGTACAAAGGATGGGTGCAAGACCCTAGACACGTAACAAGGTTTTGACAAGGTACCACTAATAGTTCATGATGAGACGAAACTGTAACTCTGACCTTTAGCTGAAACAAAAGGCAAAAGAAGCTTTAGGGCAGCGCAGCCACTGACTCCTCTGAAAATGAGAAGCACTGATTATTCTCCTAGCCTAGGGGAAAACTGCAATTCAAAAGTTGCTTGTTCTGGTCACAGTAAATCTTGAATGCTTTTAATGAAAGTTTCTCTCCTTCATGAAGTATTTCTTGCCAAAAACACAGGACAGCACATTAATACCAGGCTTTAGATATCCTTAAAGTCAGGTTTAATTGGGGCAATTCCCTCCAGTGAATCGAAAGATGACATTCGTCTTCCCTGCCTGGGTGGAATGCTAAACTGAAAGCAGGGCTGAAATGTCAAGGTAAAATAATGCTGCTAATTATTCTGAATGTTACACTCCCCTTGACCTTGGAATTTAAGAGGCTGAGATGAAGGCCTTTTGTCAAAAGTCAGGAAGTCATCTGGAGACTTCATTGACATTTATGATTAATACAATCTGGCAACTTTAGGGGAGGATTACAAAATATGCTATTAGTTTCTAGCAGAAGGGTAATTTCATCTTATATTGTTGTGGGATCTACCAAGAGTACAAAACAACACATCACTTGTAATATTACTGCTAATGCTTTTAGTTAACATGAACAAGCTGAATGCACTAACCATAATCTCTACAAAATAAAATTCATACCATGAAAGAGCAGAAAATATTCTCCATTTCACAGAAGTAACGATTTCTCATAAGACACAAAAAATAGGGCACCAAACCCCCAATCCCCCAATGTCTTGTTATCACAGAAGATTTTCCACTTCATTTGCAACTTCACGCTAGAACGATAACTCTGTGGGGTGAAGATTTTATATATTAGTATCCTGAAGCGACTCTTCCAGCCTTCATTTGCACCTCACACGTGACAGAAAATGCCTCCCCCACTGATGGCAAATGCAAGGCAGGGAAAGCCCTCAGTCTTTCATGGCCAATGTCAGAGGAGGCTCAGCTCACTCAGCTTCCATAGGAGGAGTGGAAGGGGACAGCGCTCCTTTGTACTCCTCTTTTGATCCGATCAGACTACTCCAGGCAAATGAAATGCTGCAACTGTGGACAAAAGGAAGGATGAAGGCAAGTATCTGTTAACATCTTTGCTGGCATCTGCAGAGCTAACCCTTGCCACAAGTTCCGTTTCCTAAGATTTCAGGAAGGAGATAATTTACTAACATCCTAGGTTTGACAAGTTACTCTTTTAAAATATTTATTAAGAAGATCTAAAAGGCCTTTAAGATTAAGGCCATTTTAAGTTTACACACATTTGAAGATATAACCCTACAGAAGATGCTGGCAAAAAACAGTGTCAGAAGAACATGCCCTGAAAACGACACGCAACAGTGAAAGCGTGACTCATGCTTTGTCCTGATTCAGCGGTGGACCCTAACTCTTAGGCCTGGAAACAAAATAAGAGAGGGAAAGTAAGGCGACACAGGTATCCATCATGAAAATGTACTTTAGTTAGTTTGGTACTAAAATAATTTCAAGCAGTGGAGATACTTCACTTTGGAGGCTGCCTACTGGGCGTGTAAAAATGAATATTTTCCCCAGCTATGTTTTTAATTGTGGTCCATACAAATCTTAAAAAGGTATTTGCATAATGAACTCCTACAGCTCATAAAGCCCATTATAGATTATTGAATAAATGGCAGAACTTTTAAGATGGTCCAAATAACGACTCCAGTCCCTGGATGGAGTGTTTATAGACTTTAGCTTAATAAATGCTCCATGTGAGTATCCTAAGCCACATCTGAAAAATCCCATTTTATTAAAAGGAGTTTGTAATTATTCCAGCATATTGAGTACCTATCTGGCTGACGTATCCTCTCTGTTAGACATCTTTACGAACTTATTTTACTAAATGCTTTTCTCTCTCAAAATTTATTATTAATCTCGTGAATTTTCTATTAAATGCAAACAAGATGAGACTACAGAAATGGCAAGGGTTCTTCAATTTGTGGAAACTGAATTAATATTTTGACTTATGAATTCAGTAAATATTGTACAGACGATCCAAAAAGAACAGTAATACATTGCCTAAATAAAGCAGTCCAGATTTTTTAAAAAGGGAGAAAACATACAGAGCGCTACATGGCTGTTCAATTTTAATATTCAGTTACTGTTACGCATATGTACATAAAGCAACTATCTGCATATGCCAATACAGCAGTAGATGCTAAACCAGCCATCTGTACATTCTATATCTTATTTAAATAAGAAACATAATAGTTGCCTTTTTTTTCCAGGACTATTTGCACGGCTTTCCACATTCTTTTCTAAAAAAATCCTGCAGAAACTCTGCATGTAACTGGATGACTGTTTTAGTATACACAGGCCAGAGTTTATACTTTAAAATTTGCATTGAAATATCAATGCTATCAGGATTTCTCCAACAGAGGACTGATCTCTCCAAGGACAGGTACTTCTCCAGTCACGCAGCTACTCAAGAATCAGGCATAAGCTGTAATGCTACCATGTGCTCCCCTTTCCGGCACTGGCAGCCTGAGGGTTTGGAGGACAGAAGAGGCCAACTGCACCTTCACACTTCATTCTCCAGGAAACTGAGTGAGATCACAGGAGGATGGAAGGGTGAGGTTAACTGGAGCTGCCCAGAATGTGCTGCAGAAGTCATTAAGCATAGAAATGGCAAAGTTAAGCATAGTTGGCTGGCAAAACACACGAGCTCCTGAGCGAAACCGTCCACCTGGTCCAGTCTGTTGGACATGAAAGATTCCTGGAAGCTGCTGCCTGACTGTTTTCCAGCCTCTCTCAGCTGGAAAATGGCCAAAGCAAGGCTCTGCCCATCAGACACTAAAAGCCGGCACATTTTTTCCCTGTGACAGTTCCTGCAGCAGCAGGGACCACCACTGGGAAGGGAGCATCGATCTCTTCTCCAGCTAGGCAGCATGTTGAACACATTTGTGTGCCATGAGCTGCCAGCATACCACAGCCTGGAGACACTTGGAGTTTCATCCAAGACTAGAAGGCAGACATTCGAGTCAATAACCAGTGCACTGGCTCAATCGTTGCCCAGATCAGAAACGCTCTCCGGAGCTGAGTGAGAAGCTGGGTGAGGAAGCACAGGTTTAGTGACAAGTGCTCGGCCAAGGCTCCCGAGCCTTCCCAGTACTTTGGGAAGCAGTGGCTAATGATCCCCATCATCTCTAATTCAAATGTTTTGCAATACGCACACACGGGCATTTTACATGTAAATGGTTGCAATACAGAGAGAACAGCATCATGGCTGCAGACTTTCATCAGGCATCTGCAAGTATATTTTAACACTAACTGAACACAGGCTCAGTCTGTGTTTTTTTAAAAAAAATATGTTAGTGAAGGGATGTGACTGTGACAGGTTGCAGGGATGGAAGAGGTAGATGGGAGTATGAGGTTAAGGTCCCCTGATTCGTGCGGGACAAATACATTGGCTGGGACCAGTTTTGAAGGGGTGAGGTTATGTGGCAGAAGAGGGTGAGGGACACCTCCTCATGAACACGCAATACAGGCAGGAGTCGCTGGGCCAGTGACCCCACCGTGGTACCTGTGGCTGCTGCCATCCATAGATGCTATGGGTACATTCAGCCACTGTTGGTTGCAACAACTGAAGAAATTACGACTGGGGACTACAGGCTTGAATTCACAAAGGCAGATGTTTCAACAACCCCCTAAGTGATTTCTTCACAGGGATCAAAGGCGAGGCAGAAGGGGGAAGAGAAAGCATTAGCACAGCACTTCAGAGCACAGCAAAAGCTGGGCATCACCTCCTCCACAGATGATGACGACTTCTCCACAGCAGTAATATTTTGCTGCATGTAAAGAAATCATTCCTGGATTTAGTCGAGTTCCTTTGGTCGGGGGGAAATCTAGGTAAAATGAGAATTATAACAACATCTGGTGTAGTCACTCTGCTGAAAAATTTTTAAGCACCAACTTTACTACTGAAGGTGTCATTCAGAAATTTCTTTCATCGATGAATCTTACTGAGTTTCCAAACAGCACACTGGGCCACACTGTTGCAAGAAGCTAATGTACTTCTTTTACACTCTCAGCAAAACACTAAGCAAGTCATTGAGGTGCCCTGGAAGCGGAGCTTGAATTTTCTGCTCACAGTCCTGTGCTCTAATAGATACGGGACATTTCTACAGCCAGGAACACAACCTTTGGGAACGCTGCATGGACACCTGCAAATTCAGTACTGACACCAGGCTGAAGACTAGCTGGGTCACACTAGTGTTGAAAAGTACCTGCAGCTAGTCAGCCGCATCTTGCTTTAACACCTCTGGCTAAACCAGAAGCTAGCATTCACACACAAAAATTCAGGATTACGGAAACACAAGATTCTTCAGTGCAACCAGTGCCAGAGCATACAGACAAGTAAAAACCCCAAAATATTATTTAATAAAAAAATATCCATGCCAACAAAGGTATTAAACTTTAAAGAAATGTAGGCTGGGGTTTCTGAAAGATGCTGCATGCTTCTACGAGTTCCCTAAACCATTTCTATCCTGGAGGCAAAAACTTGAAACCATCAAATATATATGAAATCGAAAACAATGCCCGGAGGGCTTCCCAAACACCCATGACCTCCATGGTGTCCTCATTGCATCTCCTCAACTGACAAAACCTGAATCTTCACCAGTTCTCCTGGGAACTTCCCAGCTCTTCTCGGTTTAGGCTCTGGCATGGGTTACAACGCCCTAACTGTCAGCAGGGCTTACCCATGTGAGTCTGACAGGGTTCAGCAGCTCTGTCCCTTCCCTCTGTTCTCCTGACAAAGAGCAAGTACCACCGTATTGTCTGTCTGAATTGCAAGAACAGGACAAAACTTCAAAGAAAAAGAGTTTTAGAGCTATAAATGGTCTCCCTGCACAACTCCGCTACCTATTCCCTACAAAAAGAGTTCAGGAGGTTCAGGCTCCTCAGACCTTTCAGTAAGGTTTTTACATGAGGAAATAGCTTCTTAGCAACTCCTTTGCCCTGATCTGAAAGACATTTTAAATTCTTTATAGTCCTCCTGCTTTCCAGTAAAAACAAAACAAGCTGTTTCATTTCATTGCAGCCTGACAGTTAATGGTTCCTGCATTGTCTCCTCATCACACCGAGACGTCATTCGGAGGATGTATCATTGTTTGAACTTCCTGCTAGCTTTTTTCTTACACAGCCTGCCATCTCACTAAATGAACTGTATTCATATTGTCGCCATAATTTACAACTTTTTAAAGAGACGTGACACAGATCTTTAAAATCATAAGTGACCCACAAAGAAGGTGAATCAGAGAAGGGTTATTCTGTGTCTTTCAAAAAAAGAACTAGGGGAGACTCAATGGAAAAGGCAGATCAGCATTTCAAAGCCAAGAGAAGGGGATGCTTCCTCACACAGTGTGTCAAGATGGTTGCTGCATAAAATTGACATGAACTGATACTACACTTGCTTTCAGCTTAAAGGCAGGCAGGGATGTGGAGACGAGACAGCCAGCCAGTGTAAGCCAGCATGGCAGTTCCTGCGGTCTTATTACAGTGCTGTTGCAGGCCCTGTCTGTGTCTCCATGGAGAAAAGCAACGGCTTCACAACAGAAACAAGCCACCATTCTATACTAACATCATTACCAGTGCTAGATATGAAGGAGTAGAAGAAATACATGCCTTCACTTTTTCCCCTACATTTAAGTGTGTAAGTTTGTATTATGTATTTTGAGAATTCTTTTCTTGCTTAGCTAAATTTTGTTTCCATCGTAACTACTAATCTATTTTGCTTCTTCTCCTTGTTTTTCCTTAGTTCTACAACATCGCAACACGCCCTCCCATATCTTCCATGAAGGAATCTCTCTTGATGTTACAAACACAGCTCTTCTGGAGCTCCTTCAATCTTAGACTCTTCCCAGATCAAAATACGAATATATTGCGTCCTTTCACATCTGTACAAGATTTGTATTGCATCAATCTGATTTTATATGTAAGAAGCTTTAATCAGAGCAAAATAAGTGCCTCACCCAAAGTCTGTGATATTGGTGGAGGAAAAGAAGAGCATGGCTCAGACTGCTTCTCCTGTGCTCTACGTATAACACATTGCTGCATCTTTCAAACTGGACCCCACAGAAAAATCCTTCTGTTATTTTTAGTCTGTAGGCAGTTTCCCTCATCCCCTTTCCTTCCTAAATGATGGTAAATCCAACCATTCTAGGTTCCTGAACAAAGTGAAGAGGCTCAACCAACACATGATATCCTTTTCGGAAAAATGATGCAAAAAACCCTGTAATTTTGAGTAACTGCTTGGTGAAATATTATACATTTCCTAACAGCATGGGTCAAAGCAATAAAATGCAGGAAGTCTTTCATTCACATACTCACAAACGCTCCTATATTCTAGGCTGAAACAAACGGTCAGCAAAGATGGGCTGTAAGAGAGATCCAAGGTGTCTTTACCATACCCCAGAGCCACAGTTAGCTGGAACTGCAACCTCTACACACTGTGACCCATCTTCCGGGAATTGTGTCCTTCAGCTCCATGCCCTGCAAAGCTTGCGATGTAAAGAAGTCCCAGTAATATTAATTCACTTCACCTCTCTTTTACCGGACAGTACGCAGGCACCAACTTTGTACCAGATTTACCAGTAAATACCCCCTTTCCATTCCTTTTTTGAGATTCTTCTCTACCAAACTGAGTAGGAACGATCTGCAGATGGTGGTCACCTTTAGGTAAATCCTGACAGGTACCAGATGTCTCCAGTCACTGTGCCATATTCATTAAATGAGAAAAGACAAATATCCCATTTAAAAGAAAACTAGTAACTTTTGAGGAAGAGGAAAGGACTTGATGAGATGATACCATACTATAAGCTTTTGTTGTGGGCAAATAGAATCTTATATTTAAAAGTAATTATCTCATCAAGTTCCACCTCATTAGAACTTAAACTAGACATCATAACGAACAGTGGACTAATAATTAACCAATAAGAATTTGGCTTTAGTCCAGCTTGCTATCTTTTCTGTAATGTAGGTTTCAGCTCATCCCCCCCAGCTTCACCGGACAAGATGACACACCTCTTAATTTTCTATTCATCATAAACCTATGGGTGAATTAGTAAATTAGATTAAATTTCCTTTCCCAGTGCCAGAGGGGCACTGGGAAATTTGCATGAACTCCCTTCCCAGGAGTCAGCGCGCGGAGAAAAGGGAGAAGCAGGAATTGTCAGAGCAAGTTCAGCTTTGCCCCCTGGACCTTCTGCATTTTTGTGGAGGAGGGCAGAATGTAACAACACTTCCTCTCTGCCCGTCCAAAAAGATAGCGCTGTGATTGTAAGTGGGAGATCACTTCAGAAATTAAAGGTGGCTACAAAATATTTTGGGACATGAAGTACTATCTGCAGCAGGACAACTCTGTTGCAGATGGGAAATGGCAGAGTAGAGATTATGCAGTCATTAGTCATGCTGTCACTCAGAGGATTAAATTTTAACACTTTATTTTCCTTACTATCATTCTCCTCACTGTGATTTTTTTTTAAACTCCTGCACCTGTCCTCTAGATATTAGATAACCCAAACATGAAAGAGAAGAACCTTTTTGGCAGCAAAGCTGAAATCCTCCTGTTTTGTCATGCATTCAAATGGGAATCAGACTAACTGAATCCTGACCCATTTCTCATACTGAAGCTCCTGCTGGGAAGTATCAGTTTGAAGGCCCACTGGGAGGTCATTCAGACTGGTCATGGTTATTATGGGAAATGTGACAGAGAGGGTAGCTATCCTAGGAAAAAATCATTTCTATACAGTTCTGCTTCTGAAGTATTTACCTATCCAAAGTGTGATAACTTCTCATTGCAGTTTTCCTTTAAAATAAGCTTCCAGGTCAACTTCCGGTGACAATAAATAAGTCTGCTTCATTAATCGGACTAGAGCACTTGATGGACCACTTCCCAGAAACCGTTTCTCTGAGAGTGGCCAAGGGTCTTCACCAGCAGTAGACAAAACAGTTAAAGGTCTGCACAGTGTCCTACCATGTGCACCATACTCCTTAGAGTAAGTAAAGGGATTACAGGCTTGTTTAAAAAGTACTTTTAGCCCACGTAAGGTAAAGTAAAATAATCTCAATGGAGCTTTCACTAAAAACGTTTTGAAGCAAAAGATGAAAACCTCGCAGCTTCAATCCAGCAGAGACGCAAGGGGTAGCAAAGCAGGCGGCTCCCTGCTGGCTCCTCAGCACGCGTGTTTCTACCCAGCCTCTTCCCACGGCAGAAACGGGGAAGGAGTTTGCAACTTCCCCGCACAGGGCTGAGCGCCGGGCCTGCTTCTGCCTTTTCAAAATGAGCCCCAACCAAGAAGTCTCTGTCCTACATTACATTTTTGGCAATTTCTTCAGGGTGAGGCAAGTTGTTTCTCTCTGCAGGCCTCTAATCCCTCCCCAGGCTGACTTAATACAAAGTATAAACACTTCACCAGAGAGGCCCACAATGAGTTGCACATGAAGGTCACGCTACCTCCTTCTGCCATCCTTTCCCTCTCCCAGTTTTCCTGTGAGTCTATACATCCTCTCACATCTGAGGTCATCCCTATGGCAGCGCCAACTATTATTACAAATGCAAACCATTTTAATCGTGTGTCTGTGCACACACCTATGTATTTATATATATATATATTCTGAAAACAGAACATAAATTAAAATTACAGTCTCTTCATTTTAACAAAGAGCCAGAATCAGGCCGTTGAATAAACTGAGGGATCAAAAGCAAAAAAGAAAGGAATAAATCTCTCTCCACTTTTGAAATATAGCCCAAGGGCAGCAATCACTGAGTTAAATTCTCTGGTCTGTGTTACGTAGAAGGTCAAACTACGTGGCTGTAATGGTCCCTCTTGGCCTTAAATACCTATGAAAAAATACGGCATAGCTTTGCCTTTGCAGCGGATAGTAGGACATCTGCTTTACCCCTCGTGTTGGGAACCTGTGCCTGAAACCTGCCAGCGCAAACAGATACTTTTATTAGTAATTTCAGATTAAAAATATTAAGCACAGCAGGCAAGAAATTCACAGAATCGTTGTATTGTTTTTAAAGCCCTTGTCTATGATCTCATCGTTGCTACTAAAGCTGGTGCTGTTTCCATGGTATTTCTGATTAACCAGTGACCCAGCTTCTAAACCGTTAAATTTTTTATTAATATAAATTGAAATATATTTGTGATTTACACCCTTTTCACCCGTTTATGCTAACTAGAGCTTATTTAGAAGAAGTGTCCTTCAGTGTAGTAGCTGAGGGCACCGCACGTGCCTCTACGGCACAATACACCTTCCTCAGCAGGCAGCCCGGTCTTCGTAGAACACAGGTAATGCCCCCCACACCCCAGCTTCTCCATCCCTCATCATACACATCTCGTGTCAGCAAAACAGGCTTAGCTGAGAATGTCCCAGCAGCACCTAATTATATTTATTTTACCTTACAATTAAAATGGTTATTTTATATTCTGTTCACAGGGCTGTGGGATCTAGAAACAAGGAAGGTTTTGTCAGAAAATCCAAATCCAGAGTATTTTCTTCCAGTAGGGCCCTGGTGACATGAAATAGCACTGCTGCCTTGTGATTTGGCAACACGATTTCTTGATTTTCAGTGATTTTAAATACACTTACATAAAGATTTATCAGCATTTTATTAAAGATTTATAGTTTTGCACCTAATTTTAAACATCCTTCTCCACTACGCTCTGCCCCAGAGGCACGAACGTACCACATAAAGGTAGAACTATTCAAACAGCAAGAGAAAATACCACAAGACCATACATAAACCACAAATATACAAGATTTTTGTGCTCGAGGGAAAAGGGGAGAAGAGGAAGTGATAAGACCTGCAGAGGGGCCAATATTTAGTTTAAAATATTTCTGCCTTTCCTCTGCATTTTCAGAAGTGGGAAGCAATATCCAAAGCAGGTGGGCATGGGCTGTGTTATTTGAGCACCACTACTTAAATGCTATCACTCTTTCAAGTAATATGTGCAGCACAAGGTAATGGAAGACATTCCAGTAGTATAGTATCATCTTGAAAAGAGATGCTCAGACATATTTTTTGCCTGGATATTGGAAAGTAACAAATGAGTAGCTATTAACATCTTCACTCTCAGGTCAAAATTCTATCAGGGAGAGGATACACCGCTTTGAGAATCTAATAATGACACCTTTGCATAAGCTTTACTTTTTGGTTATTATCTGTATCGTCTCCTCACCATTCTTTGTGAAATAAAGCCGATGATCAGGGAAGATCTTGGAGTGATTTAACACTTAATCTAGCAGTACTGCCAACTCCTGGCATTTAAAGATCATGAGTCAGTGTCTCTAAAATCATAGGATTTTATTAAATGTAAAAGGTAATTACGTTGTGGTTTTGTATTTTTTTTTAGTAATTCACTTTCTTCTTAAAAGAAAGGAAAGAACTCTTATGTAGACACTTCAGCAGTGTTTCCAAGTATTTCTTGGCAACCACAAAGCAAAGAAATGTGCTTCAAGAAAATGCAAGCTAAGATTCTCATTATATTTAGCTGATGGGTACTGGGACTTTGTGAAAAAGATTCCAAGCTTGCAAGAAAATATGATGTAGTTACAGAAGGGAATAACTACAAAACTCAGCTCTTCTAATACCTTTCACCTAGCAAAGAACTCAATTTCTTCTCCTCTTACCCTGGCTAAGCAAACCCTCAAACTCATCCCACAGGTTAAGGCATTTCAGTCCTCCTACAAACACCCGCAGTGCTGAGATTCAAGCAAATGGAGATGTCCCTGATTTGCTGTTCAGAAAGCTCACTCACCTTGCTAAAACAAATTTTGTAAAGATGTCTGGGATTTTGGGACAAAACTGCCAGTGCCCAAAACCTCAACCCAACAGCACTGCACTGGCAATGCCAGCCCGAGCTTCCCTCACCACCATGAAGTACTGCAACCTTTTTACTGAGCAAAATGATTGGAGCTGCTAAAACAGCCATTTAGACTGCACAGGGCAAGTAAAGAGCCTGCCAGTCTTGCAGCTGATGGGGCCCGATGGCCAAAGGTGAGGACAACACAGTCCATTAAAATTGACCACTCAGCACCAGGATAATCAATGACACCTCTAATCTGCTTAGTGTGGATGTCACAGCAGCTTTCCCAAATGGAAAGTGCAGCACATCAGTGCACAGAGGGCATCTCCTATTTTTTTATTTGTTTTTTTAAAAAGATTTACTGAATTTTCCAAAGAGCCCTTGCTGAAATAGTCCATTTTTTCTACTTCTATTTATTTTAATCAAGTTTCAGTAGTTGAAAAGACAGGACAAAAAGAAAAAATAACTCCTAATAGATAGGAACAATTACAGATTACAGTTTTGGGTTTTTTGTTTTGAGTTGGTAGGTTACTTTTAACCATGAGCATGATTGACTTAGAGGTCAGCAAACAGGCTGTTCTCAGGCTGATACTGCTTTTTTAGTTTGTTTTAGAGAACTGCACAGTGCAGGCGGGACTTCCCACCCCGCAGATTTGCTCCACAGTCCACCAACAGTAACTGGTTGCTGGCACAAAGTTTTTACTCACTAGTTCTGGGCACGAGGAGGCAGGGTGTGCAGATTCATTCTGAAGACTCTAATAGCATCAGTCTGTTAAGAATAGCTTTTTATTTCTCTCTGAATTATTAGCTAAGGAAATAAGGGAGGGAGTGAGGCTATCCCTTCTTCCTTAGGTAATGGAAGGATCTGAATAACACCACACCACACTGAGACTCAGAGGAACAAATCATGGTCTGGTCTGCTCTCTTGAGAAGACGACTACAACATTGAGTCACCTTTCTTACAATATGAAGTCATATCTTTCAGATGTCAGAAGAGGCAGTCTCGGGAGGATCAAATATGCCTTAACTAAGTCTACTGTAGGTAGACTTCTCCTGGGAAAACATACGACCAGGAGTACAGCCATAACCGCTTCCTCAGTGCCATACCACTGACATAAACAGGTGAAAACCAGTTCTCTGCAGGAAACCTCGGCATCACCACCGTGAGGCCTCCATTTCACACGGGAGCTGAATGGAATTCAGGGATGATCATCAGAAAGGCCATTATAGCATGGGGAAGTCATCTTCAAAATGCCATTTGGTAAGTTTTACTGACTACAGTACAAGAATGATTATTAAAAAAAATGAAAGTAAATCTTAAGGAAAAAAAGCAAGGCAGCTTTTTTTAACCATTATTTTCAGGAATCTGAAATTGAACCACAAACCACTGTTTCAGGCCAGCTAACAGACTGGATGGATAGATGGAGAAAGCAGAAAGTACCTAACCCTGTTCCACAGCCAGGGAAAGCATCAAGTTTCACTGACAAGAAAAGAAACATACATCAAATCCAGTGCCTGAGATGAGGTGAAAGAAATTGAATGCACAAATCTTCAATGATCCAAACCATGATAATGATAAATTAAAAGGAAAAATGTTTATTTTCAAGGCTATTTTCTTGGGATTAACTTAAGAAAGATACCATCACATCCAAGCAAGTTTTTTTGAACATAGAGTGTTGGCCACCAGGTTTGATTTAAAAAATAAAGAGAAAGGAACAAAGGTAAATTTGTTGTAAGATGGTGTGCTGTGTTTCGTGTATATTCAAGACCGCGTCTGTTTCCCAGACCAAAACGAGCACTTGGTCTCCACACCAACTGGATCCCTGATTTGTGAAGTGCAAAAGAAACCTTGGTGAGGGCCAAATGGATTTCTGCTGGCATCGACCTGAACACCACCCAGAAGGCTCCAGTGCTGAACCCCCGTGTCCCCAGTGCAGTGACGCCCCACGTGCGAGCACCACGCGTACATGTCACTTCCAGGGACGCGCTCTGCAGCCACTTTAACATGCAGTCCATGAAGTGTTCCTGTTAGACGTTGTCACTTCATCTCCTTCTATTTGTCAATTCCATTCAGCCTTGCTTTCCGGGTGCAAATGAAGGGCTCTGCCTGTATAAAGCCCAGCTTTTCTGCCAGGCCAGCTCCTGTTCCCCACACCCCCTTCCTCCCCGGTTTTTGATATTTATAGCCGCAACACTCATTTACAGCCGCGTAAGTGTAAAGCAGGGTGTCTTTCTGGGTTTTCACGCATCTGCCCACACGAAATCACCGCATTAGGAATCACCTCATTGTTTAAGCTCAAGATGCAGCAAACAGAGATTGCTTTTGCAACCTTGCAACTTCACAATGCCTTAAGATAGTAGAAAGGGATGCAGACCAGCAAAACGTGTTTTCCAGAAAAGGAAACTGTTTTCCTTGCACATTCCTTGCAAGAGCTTTGTCCCCTCCCTCATTTAGCAAAATTTAATACAGGGTAAGCATTTTGTCACTGACTGTTTTAACTTACATTGAAATATTGCATGGCTCTCACTTTGAGAATAAAAAACTATTTTTGTCAGAGAAAAAAAAAGGTTTATGTTTATCTGTTTTATTTCTCAGAGGCTTTTTAAGATACTAAGAAGCCTAACCTTTTGCTATTGCATTTCTGCCCAGTATGGCTGCAAAGAACATACAGGCTCTGACTTCTAACTTGTTTATACAACTTAACAGAGAAGAAAACAGAGGAGACAGAAGCAAAAAAATGATTTTCCGTGGTCACCAAAGCAGGTCACAGAAGCACAGTTGGGTGTCGGGTCAGGCTCTCTTGGCAGTCAGCCACAAAAGACGCACACCAGACAAAAAACATTTCCTGTAAGGAAGCGTTTGATTTTCAAAGTTGCATGAAATGTTCGCAAGAAAACCATGTAAATGCCCACTGGATTGGGGGGGGGGGTGTGTTTCATTAGAAACTGGAAGCCCTCTCCTGTTTCACCAACAGATTGCTTGTCACAAGCACTGCCAGCTAGCCTGAGGTGATTTTCATGTTTTGTATCAAAACCAAGGAAAAATTAAGTCTCTAGCAGTTTCGACGTGAATTTGCTTTGAAGTTCATTTCAATGTGACACCAGTCAAACTCTATGGATAACGAAGAATTTTAGCCCATATGGAAAGAAGGCAATATTTTCCCGAGTCTCCACAAAAGGAAAGGACTACTCTTTCTGTGCGCTGCTGCAGACACACGCCTACACCGCACACAGCTGCCAGGGCTGAAGACACCACGGGCGCTCCTCCTCTCCCACCCCACGGCTGTCTGCCACTGCCCCATCGCCAGGATTTACTGCCCCAAAGGCACCCCAGTGGGTCCGCGCCTGCCCCCCAGCCTGCACCAGGGCACAACCCGCCCAGGCAGCCCAAGCCACCGGTAAAGTACTTTTAGATAACCTGAGGAGTCTGAAACAGACGAATCATAGTCATAGGTTGGAAAAGGCCTCTAAGATCATTGAGTCCCACCATCAACCCAACACCACCATGCCTACTAAACCACGTCCTGAAGTGCCACATCCATACGTTTTTTAAACACCTCCAGGAATGGTGACTCAACCACCTCCCAGGGCAGCCTGTTCCAACGCCTGACCGCTCTTTCAGTAAAGAAATTTTTCCTAGTACCCAATCTAAACCTCCTCTGAAGGAGCGCTCGCTCCACCCCTTCCATCAGCACAGCGGTGGGGCCAGCCGCCGAGGCCTTGACTGCGTTTGGAAGCGCCGTGTGCTCACAGCCGTGTCTCCCAACGCACAGCCTAGCTAGAGGCACACGTCAGATGGTGTTACTAAAACTCGCACCCTCAGGTTTCGGCATAAGCTATGTCAGGTAGGAGCAGATAGAGATTTGACCTCTTTCGAGTGCGGGTGAGCCGAGTGCGGGTGTAAAGGTATCAGCCACTCTGCTTTTCTTCTGGACTGCTGACCTCACCAGGGGGAGGGTGACAATTTTACTGTATTATTACCATGTAACTCTTTGCTTTTACAGGTGCACTACTGCTGTGTAAGTATTTCTTATGGAAGCATGTAGGAGCCCTTTTCACAGACCACATTCCCCTTGTGCTAGGTGCTGTAGCTGGGCAGAACAGCGTGACAGTCCCAACCCCAAAGCATTCATGACCTGAGTGTAAAATGTTGGGGCAGTATGGCCAGGGAAGGGAGTAAAATAAGACAATGTCAGCCAGCACATGAGCCATACACAAAGTCTTTAAAGAGGCAATGTGGGAAAGAAAAGTCTTAAGCTAAGAGCCAACAGAAGCTGCTTTGCAGAGCTTCACAGGATGCTCCTCCCAAGCATGAAGAATGTTTAAAAATGGAATGAGTGCTCAGAGGAGGCCAGGCCCGTGTGTTACTAGATGTGGAAGCTAACTCTTCAGTACTGAGGAAATGAGGATAGGTAGGGAGAAGACAGGCCATGATAAGCTTTGAAGTGAAAACAAGTAGGTTCAGTTTCTAGAGCAAGGCAATGGGAAAGCACAAAGAACAGACAACATGGTTCAATACAAGCATTGGGAAAGTTATCTATGCAGGAGCACTGGGGATGGGTAGAGTGCCTCTGTCAGATTTTTGATGTACAGTGTCTGATGAGTACAGTGTTTGTGATGTTATCTGTTGGATAACAAAAGCTGAAGCTGAAACACCAAAGTTATAGTTATCTGGGTAGAGAGAAAAGGATATATTACATAGATGGCATGCAGAATGAATTTATGAGACTGGGTTATACATGGAAGAGGATGTAAAAAAGAGTAAGCCTTCAAGAGGAGGAGATAATTCTCATCTTTCCTAATGAGGAAGGTGCATGGTACTCTTCACGTAAAAATAATAACATGCCCTGGTTGTGCAAGGGTTGCTGCGGCTGGCCACTGGAACACAGAAGAGCCAGTGTCAAAGGAGTTCTGTGGCTCTTGGCCTGAACAGCATCGGCTGGCTCCAGTGCCCACAGGGGTGAAAGAAAGAGAAGGGCAGAGAATATCGTGAAATACAAGAGTAGACACTGACATGTGGAGAGGCCACAAAGGAAAGCAAGTCAATAACCCTGTGACAGACAGTATAGCAGAGAGTTGTAGAGGAGAGGATAAGCAAAGGAAGGGAGGAAGATGGCACATCTGCTCACTTGCCTTTATGAGAAACTTGCAGAATCACATGCAAACAAAGGACCTGGTCAAAGGGGCCAGGGTCTAAAAGACTGTCAGTAGCAATAAAAATGCTTTGCCTGTATAATGCGATTGTAGTCCTACACCTGCAAAGTGCTCCCAAAGTAAGCTTACCTCAGCCTCTCTGTTTAAGACCTTATCTATCCTGGCGCACTTTTCCTGGTACAGAAACACCAGTCCACAGCACAGTGCACCGCAGGATGAATGCTGCAATAAAGGCAAAGCTGCATCTCTTATCAACTATGGACCGCTCCTTCCCATACCAGCCTTCCTTACATACAACCAACACGCACCCTGGTAAAAACAGAGTGTTCCTCAAAGTTTTTTTCCACTTTCTGGGCATTAGTGGTACAGCAGTGTCAGTCAGAAGCGGAACCATCACAGCCGTGTTCACACCAGACCTCTGAACAGCACTGCTCCGTCACAGGTTTCGTCCCAGCTTACCTCCTTTGCGCTGATGTCCTTGCTTTCCCACACCTCCTCTCCCAACGCACTGTGGCCAGGCTACGCACTCAGAGGTGAAACGCAGGCCCTGCCACGTCTCGTTGCCTTCACAGACGTCCTGGGTTCCAGGTCCATCGTCTATGTTCCGGCCAAGTAGTTCTACACCCGGAGACTTGGCTTCTAGGCCCCTGTGGGCACTATATACCGTGGGAGTTCATTAGTGCTGTGATTAATCAGGACGCTATGCACCTGGTAGTCAGTCCCATCGATGTTAAGCTAAGTTCTGGGAACTTGGTTCTCTGCTACAAGAAACAGGGCTTCCAGCAATTTCTTCTCCTCTGCTCCACCGCTGATCCCATTTTCCAAAGCTCCCCACCCCACATTTACTTCAGCATGATCCCAGTTAGAGAAAAGGGAAAACAACAGCCTCAATGACTAAATAGTTTGGATGCAAAATAAAGAGGTTGCACAAGATTTTACTTACCTCTTGGCTGGGGAAAAAATAAAAGGACTGGAAAAATAATCTGAAAACAGGAAGTTTTTACATCTTAGAAGAGTTATCTCTTCATAAACCTGAATCCACACTTCTCTTGGATAGAGCACAGACATACCTGAGTTATCCTGCACCTTTGCTCACGTTTCCCCAGCAGCCAGAACCCCATTCCCCCAAGTTCTCCTGCTACCTCCTACAGCAAAATGGCACCAGATGACACCTGGTTATGCCCAAACTGGAGTTCACGGCTCCTGCCGTGAGGATGAGGAACGGAGTACAGTGCCAAAGGCATTGTGCTTAAGTAGGACAAGAGATCTTTCTTTTGATTGCCTTGTATTTTTGCTGGGGTGTGAAACTGAAATCTGCCCATGCCTGTTCTGCTTCCTGCTGTTAGAAGGCTGCTCAATAAAATTCAGTTATCTCTCCCCGAAGGAAGCTCCGCTGGCCTGCTGCTTGCTCAAGCCAGTTACTGCTGCTCAGCAATGAAGTCTGAAGTGCCACTGACTTCCAGGGGTCCCTTTGGCACCAGCATTTTTGTATTCCAGTGGCCAGCAGCAGCTCCTTAACTCTTCGGCAGCCACAGCTCATTATCATTTTTATATAATTAAACAGTGCTGCTCGTTCTCCTCATTAGATTATCACAGCAAATTGATGGTTATTTGAAGGAACTGTCACATTGGGAGACAAAACACTGGCAACAGATAAAACAAAAGGATGCACACAAAGCTCTTTAATTAAACTCTGCGAAGGGGTATGAATTCTAGCAGAGATTTTAGTTACCCTGCTGAGCTTCTTTCTGATTAGCTACAATGCATCTGCTGGCTTTCCCAGTATCCATCTGTACTGCTAAAGAGAAATGTATTCTGGCTGCAGAAGATGGCCTCAAAGACGTCAGTTGTGAATAGTCTAATAGTTTCTGTATGTTGACAAAGCGGCTCTGAGTTCTTCTCGATGTGTTGACACAAAGAACCATCCTCTTCACATCTAACAATGTGCTTAATATGGGCACACACACATATGTATGTCTGCATACACAAATAACTATGAGGGGCTAACATGAATGCTAAAAGAGGTTCGAAAACCTGAGGGAAAGGATTCTTTCTCCAAGTTTATCACCACAATTATTTTTTTCTTTTGGCATACATCATCTCTTCCCCCCCAGCACTCTCCTTCCCTTCAGCATGCAGGTGCAGAAGCTACAGTGAAGGCTAATGGATGGAACAGTTAGGCTGTTACTTTGAAGTTTCATTTTGTTTAGAAAAATCTAAAAAAAAGAAAAAAAAAAGAAAGAAAGAATAAGAATTGACAAGAGATCTGTCGTGGAGCATTTGTAAGAGGCAGTGCCACAAAACCCTTCGGGCCCT
>Ga0181612_143483_pt1 | contig 21999 bp, 16 predicted proteins | sample HoacroProtozoa21_FD_119630 | JGI IMG/M metagenome (GOLD analysis project Ga0181612, IMG submission 119630) | Hoatzin crop microbial communities from Cojedes, Venezuel. Combined Assembly of Gp0051906, Gp0051904, Gp0051908
AAATCCATGATTTTTCCACACCACCCAATAAAACATGCCTTTGGTGTGGTTGTGCCGGGTGAATTTTTTTTTTTTTTTTTTTTTTTTTTTTTTTTTTTTCTCCCCAGCCTCTCTCTCACACGTGTACACACATGCACGCTGACAGCCCGGCCCCTGGCTCAGAGACCGACCGGACCCAGCTGCTCTTGGACGCAGGCACATCTCACAGCTTGGGATCCAGGCTTTGCCCCTGCCAAAAATTCCTTGGGGCTGACTGTAAGCGTTGCTGACCCAAGTGGCACGGAAACCCCAGAAATGTCTGGGAGCACATTAATCTTCAGCCAGAAGGGACGAGGAGGCCCTGCCAAGTGCCTATTGAATTACAGGCATGTGCCATATTCTGTTGCGGTCCCACCGCTGTTGAGTGGGCAGGACAAAGCCAGATCCAAAGAGGCAGTTGTCGTGGAGCTGGGCTGTGAATGCTCTGGCAGAGATGGCTGCAGTGACAGATGGAAGAGGGGGAAGCATGTTTTCCAGCTATATTCCAGTCTTTCTACATCTTTGCTTTTTCCATTTCTGAGCACTATCCGTTTATTTTCAAACCCAAGTCAGTCCAGAATTGACTAAAGATAAGCAATCCCTTCTGTTACAGTTGCTCCAGAAACACAGCAGGGTTTCACAGGTAGCTGTTAAAGCTTATTTTACACTGAAGTGGCATGCCCTAAGCAAACCTATCTGCAAACATTTTCTCCTCTGTGCGTGCAGTTCACGGACAATACCAGTCTCTACCCTGCTGGAAAACTGCTCTGCCCTCCTCCCACAAGGGCAGAAAGGCATGTGAAAGCCACACTTATTATATACACCGAAAAAAGAAAGAAAAAGGAAAAAGATATCTAGGTACTGAAGTAATATTTCAGCCATGAAAACACTTCTCCTGTACTGAGTTTACTTCTGGGTTATATCTTAGCTGTCACTAGATACATGAAATCATACTCTTCCTAGATCATATCCATCATCCGCTTTCCTGTATTTATTTCATTGCTTTTCTAGGTGGAAGTCTTTCCACGTTTTTTTTTTCTTTTTCAGTTTAAATGGACCAGTCAAGAAATGTACTCACCATTAAGGGAGGTCACTCTTTAAAATGCATCATTATGTTTCCTTTAGAATTACAGTAACATTTGTGGCCTCCATGAACTAGGAAATAAAAGTAAGAAGTTTAATAAATAAGTAGTAATTATACTGTATAATAATTCTGTTAAATTAACATAAATGATAATCAATAGAGACAAGTAACTGCTAAAAAGCATATTTTTTTCCTGTGTTAAGATTAAAGGATATTTGAAAAATCACATATAGAAAGAGCAGAATCCTATAAGAAGTTAACTGTGCAAATCTCTAACGTTAAAATGTGATAGAAAATTTTCAACAAACAGATAGGTAGAAGAAAATGTAAAATAATAGTTCAAAATTATCCTTTTGCTCTGATTATTTTTAATGTTGGTTTGGTTTTTATTTTTTTAAATCACACCTCATGCCTGACAATTTTCAAGAGAAAAGCAGTGCTCATGAAGGAGAAGGCCTAGGATAGGCAGCTGTGGCATTTGACTCAACTTTATCATGTAGGGATCAAGCTCTATTTCCTTTCTCTTGTGAAGAAATGTTTCCGATAGAAGAAAGACTGTTTTATATGGGAACAGCCATAGAGCCTACACAAACCTGCTTCTTTTCTCACATACTTATTTTGTTATAACAAGAGTAATTACTACATTTTGATGTTGGCGTAAGTAGCAATTTAAGTCTTGTGCCATATAATTTGAGAAGGTGGAGAATAGAATTTGGAAAACATAAGAGCTGGCAAGATTAATGCTGATCATTGCTAATATTATTTTACGTGCTTTTGGGACTGGGGTGCTGTTTCCCTTACTGTTTGTATCTAATACACAGGCATGTGTGGCACTTCACAATCCTAAGAAAAAGCAACCACATTATTTATTTATATACAAAAGCCACTTCTTCATCAGTGTAACTCTGGGATGAACTACATGCATAGAAACTCAGGAGAGCTCTGGAGAAAAATGAAAACAGGGCCCAGTGTACCAACATGTCTATGACAATATCTATACCAGCAATAGCAGCATGATTTTACTTAAAATCAGAATTTGAAAAAAAAAACTTAAAAAGAGGAAGAAGTTATGTGGCAAGGAAATAATGGTAAAGAAGGGGAGCAGAACAGTGTAATTCATCACTCAGGGTGGACAGTGTTAGCAATTTATATACATTTTCCCTAGAAAAGACTTCAAACATTCTGTTTTTACCCTTTCTAAGGGTCTTTCATGTCACTTGGGCTCCCGGTGAACTCTGCAAACTGGGACTTTATGTTGGCCTTATATGAATATTTCAAAAGGACCTGATTTTCCAAAATACTGCACCGATGACGAGTGAGACTCTTTCACACTGATACGATGGTTTATCAGCATTATCCTGAGCAGGCACGAGCAGTACCCACCTGCGCAAGGATGGGAGGTGAGGTCCCAGGTGGCACAGCTGCAGTTTGGCTGCCTGTAGCCTTCCTCCTCCTGGGACATGGAGGCTTTGCTTCCATCCACTGAAGAACCGGCTGCTTATGGTTTTGCACAGGCAGCACCTCAGCATTTTCTGGCATCCAAACTGCACAGCATTCAGAAGGTGCTGACCAGCCAGCTGTCACAGAGCTGTGTGTGGGGAGCTGATTGTGAAGATTTATGATGCATCCTTTGGTCTCTCTCTGGTCCATTTCCTTAATCGTGATGCTGATTACTAGGGCAATTGTTTTTAGTTCTTTTTTCATTTCATTTTACTTTCCTTGGAAGCCATAATGAATCTCTTTTTTTTTTTTTTTAATTCCCCTCCAACCTTTAAATCAGCTGTTCTTCTCTCAGGCAGCTGTAGGCACAGAGAACACATTGAACGCACTGTTGTGTTAAAGGCACTGGAGTGTGAAGCAAAATAATTAAATGGGGCTGACTTGGCTTTCAGAGAGGTTTGCTGATCTATCCATGACAATTAGATGGCCTCTGAGTGTTGCTCAGTCACTTGCAAGCAGGGCAAGAGTATTCAGAGGTAGGCTTTAGAGTATTACCCAGCGAAACACTCATTTTCCTCCCAAGTATTGTTTTTTTGTGACTCAAGAGTGCACTCCCAACTATTTATTTCTGCTTTTTCATTCCAGCTTGATCTTTTCTGTGACTAATGGGCGTTTTTCAGGCTGCATAAGCAGCTGAGGCATATCCACCATGCCAGGGAGATGTCAGGGGGGCCACAGCAGAGCAGGTCAGGACTGGCTCAGGATAACCCATGGCCGAGCTGCAGGACAGGGTCTTGGGTAGGTGGATGGGGGATGGCCACCAGCATCACCTACTCCAGACCCCCCCAGGTTTTGCCTCTTGGCCTCTCCCTGACAGCTTAATCACCCACGGAGGTCTGGCCCAAGCTGGCTGGCATGTTCCCACCGTGACTTGTCCTAACAGTTTTCTTCACCAGATGTTTCGGTACCGCAAGCCTCCCGAGCGCTGGGGATGCTGCATAGGGGACACTGCTCGTGACAGCTGGGAAGACATGGATGTCCTGCCAAGGGTGCACATAGCCCCTTCCTCGTGCTCACCAGCTGCCGTTGTGTCATGGTTAATGAGTGTTTTGCTGAACCAAAATGTAAACATCGTCCTCTTGGCACAGCAGGATTGACGCACCTGAGGCTGCAGGCCAGTGTAGCTGCAACTCTGCTGATCAGGACAAGGAGACAATTAACCTGCAGCTAATTTTTCAGCAAGGCTTTCACTTCATCTGCTTGCCCCCAAAAATCAGGAAACTGTTGTATGTAGCTAATGAAAGACGGCAGAAGAAAGGGCTACTAATAGGGCTAATTAACAAGTGGGGCTGAAAAAGAATGTCATGTGCTATAAATCAAAAGAAATACAGCTTTTAAGCAGCGACTGTTAATTACATGCTTGAATTAAACTGTGTATGTTACTCATCTGTGGGGCAAGTACAATTGCCCATCAGACTCTTACCCAAGACAAACACAAGCTAAATTTTATCTCGGGAATAAAAATAGTTTTTTGGTGAAATCTCTGATACAAAGAATCAAGTGTCAGCATTCAAAACAGGGCAAAGTGCCTGCAATGTCCATTGGGTGGAATTTAATCTCTTTAAGTCTAAACCCAAGAGATGGGGATATAGAGATGGGGATGGGTTAGATAAACAGGGACAGTACAGTTATATAGTCATAGTTCTATCTACTTGTATAGTATACTTACAAATACATATATATACACACATATATTAATTTCCGTTATACTACCACCAAAACAGCAGTGAATTTGCCACTGTTATACTATGCAGCCTTGATGTGAATCTCCTGCCCTCCCCCGCAAAACCCCCATTTCAGCGGGCAGACAGAACTCACCCTTGTAGTTGAACTGGCCTGAGAGGCACCCTGTGTCCCACCAGCGTACCAAAGAGCTAGCTAGTGTGGCTTCATTTGCAATTAACCCCGTCACAAGGACTTCCTCAGTGTCTTGGTCCCCAACATCTGGCCAGGACCTGATGGGTGCCAGCCTTTTTATGAGTGACTGGGTAGCTGGTGCCTCCCCATACCAGTGGCTGGCAATGGGGGTTGGAGCAGATGCCCTCCTGGGTCCTTCCCAACTATGAGTTATCCTCTGGTAGCACAGTCAAGGGTGAAACACTGCCCTGGCACAGAGCTAAGAGAGGTTTATGATAAAGCACTCCCTTACTGGTGACCCTTGACTGCAGGATTTACTTTTTTTCCCCTCCCTTTTGAGCCTGTGTAGGAAATTCAGGGAGAGTGGATAACAGCTTGGCTAAGTGATTAACAGAATTTTTCTGTATATCCCCTGATAAGTGAGCTCTTGTTGATTTGAGGATTTTCGTGAGATAAATGTTGACCTTTCTTTACCTGGCTTGTGCAGACTGCGGTGTGTGTACCTCACCAGTCATTCCCTTGTTGAGCAAGAGGAGGAAAAAGACAGGATAACATCTTCCTAGAGTGTTCTGGTTTAATTCCCTTCCTAGAGTGTTCTGGTTTAATTCCCCACCTCTGTTCAGCCACTAATGTTTCAGGACCTGGTGGTACACAAGGTGTATGCCAGTAAGAATACATCTTCAGGCAGGTGCACTTACCACGGTATCTCCGTCAAGCAGTGGTTTTACCCTAACACTCAGGAGAGAAAGAAAATTGCTAAGGAAGTTTGCATTTTTTGTCCCAAATCACAGATTTTGGTGAAAGATTAAAAGCACTGTAGACAGATTATATACACTAGTCAGCTGTTGAGAGATACATAAAGAGTGTGGATTTTTCCTGAGGAATTCCTGGGCTATAAAGATAGAATAAGCATCTCTCAGTATGCGAGTGTAGTATTGTCCTATCCCAAAGAAGAAGCTCAGCTAACAGATACTGCAGAATCTGGCTGGACAGTTTTATTCATTAAACTTTGCAGAGATACTGCTTTTTGTCCTGTGGATAAAAATACCATAGCGTTAAGCATTGAAAATGATTATTTTAGGTTTAATTCTATTAGGCTCTATGTGACTTTTATAAAAATAGCTGTGTATGAATAGTTTCCCTCCTTTTAATACTTTGTGACGAAATTGTCACAAGAAGTTCTCATTTGTCATGATGAGATACTTCCTACCTCTCTCACTTTCACTGGATGTTTTCAACAAATTCAAGTTCTTCCTGAGGTTTCTAGGCCTTGGAGTTCCCATTGATGTCTACCGTTTGCCAGCAGCTGAGGAAAAAGAAATGGCACAGATTTCCTTCCGTCCTTCCTATACCTAGAATTTGCTGGGTAATTTTTAACTTGGCACTAGCAGTTGCCAAAAGATGGTACATTGATGTTTCGTATCTCCAAAGACATGGACCTAAAATTTCCAACATTTAGCTGCTTCTGTTTCCAAGAGGCTATCTTTCAAACAGCTGTTCTTCCTATTTTCTGCCTCCTGTTCTCCTGATCCTTTTAAGAGCAGAAAATCCCAAACAAAATCAAAGAAAAAAACTTGACCTATTGACAGAGCAAATTTTCTGGGGAGATGCTGCTGAATTTGACCAGTAGATGAGTGTAAGGAATCTTAAAGGGTGCTCACAGGGCTTATTCTGCTCCTACACAGATATATTTGACACGTCTGCAGTTCTACTGACAAAGTTAAATAACTCCTGGTTTGCACTGGTTCAATTCAGCCTTGCCCCAAGAGTAAATGATCACAGAGCCATCCAGTGGGCCATAATGGAACACTTCTTACAGCTGGATCAGAACAAAAAATACATAAAAAGCTGTGTGGGGTTGCACACCTTCTTAGCTGTATCCCAACTTTTGTTGTGAAAATCCTTCCCGGCACTCCAGACCATGCATTGCTCCTCTTCCTCAGACTTTCTAATCTCAGTGGTTTGGAAGGGCCAAAAACATATGAGCTTAAAAGTGATGAATTCTAACAATCAAGTAAAATACAAAATAATGCACTTTCTGAAACGTTGCCTTTTGTTTGAAAGGATTCCTACTTTATTTATGTCGAGTAAATGCTCCAAAGTCCACAAATTTTCAAGTGATTTAACCAAAGTTAAACTACTGTTGATTCCTGACAGGTAATCTTCAAACAGTAACATAGTGTTGGAAGAGGTATCTGGTATAGTTGGCAGGAATTAAGCAGTTAATGTTTTATCAGCTTGAGGTTAATGATATACACAATATTAGTGCTTCTGCCTGTGTTCTCATAAACTTTTCGATGCATCACCCTGGAAATGTTTTGTCATTTGGTACTGTGAAGGTAACTCTGTTAATTCAGGTGCCAAGAAACTTAACTAAGTGTTCTTCCATTATATCTGTAAGTTTTAATGATAAGCTGACGGGGGAAGGCAGAGAAGGACTGAGAAAGGAGACTGCAGGAGTTGGTGAAAGTGTTCCCTCTGTTCCCTCTGCTTCGTGGCACATTCCCTTGAAGGAAGGGAGGGTATGGAAATAAACAGGCCTCAGCTGAGCCTAAAATCTCTCCTCCCAGAGTTCTTCAGATGGGGCTGTAGGCATGTCCCTGAGAGGAAGTCTACGCTCCTGTGAAATTTCACCAGTGACAGATCACATTGAGAAATGCTTCTGCGAGCAGTAGCTGTGAATGAAGATCCACCCTGTGAGATCTATTACTGCTTTCTTTGCTGTAAGTGCAAAACTTCCTTCATCATTGCTGGAACAGCTGCAAAATGCACATGTAATCCTTTAGATGTTCCAGTGAAGTTAATCAGGAACAGAGGGCAGGAGGAAAAGGTGACCATAGCCAAGTTTCTTTGTTGTTGAGGCTTTATACATGAGGTTAATCATCTTGTACGGTTTGTGTTGGAGTTGTATTTGTGGGCATTAGGTGTAAGTGCACCCAAAAGTCTGGATCCTGTTTGAATCATTTTGGGAGAGTCTTATTGGAACACGTGAATATGTTTTGCTCAAATGTTTTGTTTCCCTACAGGATGGATGAGAATTCAAATCTTAATGACATGCTGAATCAAACTGCGGATCAGAATGAACAAGTGATGAGATCGTGTATTTATTTACTGAGCTGTTTATTCTGCCATGGTCAGAAGTGTGGTATCCAAAATTAACCATGCCACTATAATCTAGAGATCACTTGATAAGACAGTGGGAGTCCTGGGAGTTATTGCTCTTGCTGAATCACACACAGAACTCCTACCTTCTGCAAATTTATGTTTCTTATGTCCTATGGTTGTATTTTGACTGTAGTTAAACAGACACAGTGAGCCTGACTTTTTACTAAAACCCTGACACAAAGGAAGACTAGCGAGTGTGTTCAAAATGAATGTTTGTTGATGTGTTATCCCTGAATCAGTCCAGAAATATGAAAACCCAGCAGACACAATAAGAAATGTGAGCCCTTCCCTGAAACTTTTGCAATGGCAAAGCCTTTCTGCAGTCAGATGGCTTAAGGACACATCTGAAACCCAGGGAATGCAAAAGTCGTCATTTACTTGATTCCCAAGAGGTTTGGATTAAGACCTGGAAGAGGCAATGGCAGCCTTACGCAGATATTAGAGATATATATGGGATTTCTTCTTGGCCTTGAGTCACAGACATTTTCATACGGATACCACTGATTTTCTATGCTCTTAAGCTGGCTGCATGCCCAGCGATAGGCTAGCCGAGGACAGAGGAATGACAGCATTCCCATCCTTCGTGCACACTTCAGAGATGCTGGAATATTTATGTTCCCCATTAAGAACTTGTGTTACATTTAGTGGAGAAGCAAGCAAGTATTGCAGGGAGCATTATATGTTGTTACTATTTTATAAAACATGGTGGCTAATTATTTCCTGTGAGCAAGTGTGACAGCTTCTCAGTCTTCTGGGTTGCATCATAGCTAACTTTCCTGCACTTGGTGCTTTTCTCTACTCCACTTGCTGTTTGGTAATTAGTGACTGCTTCTCCAGATGCTGGGCAACCGCTTCCACTTCCATGGAAATTCAGGGCATTAAGCAACCGTCAGAACTGTGCTGTTCCACCATGTGCCTGTTACGACAGCCGTGCCCCACCGGCGCGGAGTGCCACTTTCAGGGCTAAACAAACAAACGATGATATAATAAATCATTAATAACTCAATGAGCCATAGCTGTTCTTGTGAGGAGCTGGTATCTGTGCTGTCAATCCCATTTGGAGGGGCTCTTAAATTGCCAGGGCCCCCTGAGCGGCTTTTTGCAGCCGGGTGCTGGACACTCCAGCTGGCAGGTCACACAGAGCCATTAGTGTCACCACCATCAAGATGCATCCTGGAGCCGAGATCGGTGATGCTGTCATCTCCCAACTCAGAAAGGGGCTTGGGTGCTGGCTTTGCGGCTTTGTTCTCTCTGAGCCTGCCAAGCATGGCCAGCTCTTGAAATCAGCTGGCAATGAGGGGGGAAGCCTTGGGGCAGCTGCAGGAAGCTGCTTGCGAGCACATTAGCAAATATCTGCACGCGTACATTTCGCCTTGGTCTGCAGACAGCAGAGCAATTGTCTCACACTTAATTGTGTGATACACATGGCTAACAAGTCGTACTCTACTCAACAAAAAGGGCAATCCTCCTTCCCTGAAGCTGTTGTAACACTGTGAACAAATATACAGAGGGAGAAAATTTTTATTTTGGACTAATCAGAAACACTGAAGATTCAGCCATCTATAAAAGCATGCCTCCAAAAGGAATCTGATGTATTTTTGTGAAATGAATGTGTGGTTTTTATTATGCATGGCAGGTATGGTTGGAATCCAAGTATTAAAATTGTATTTTACACTGTAGACCCTTGGGTAATGAATTAAATGGCAACACAAACATTTCTACCATGGAAAAAAGCCACAATATGAAGGCGGTTTCAAAAAAAGCGAAGTAAATGAACTGTGGGAAAAGAGCAGCTAAATGTTTTTGTGTTTGTACCTCTATTGTTCAGTGCTATTTACATCGTTTTTTTGTATTGAGGAAGGAGATGCCTGTGTTAAAAAAGAAGATAAATTCTGTCTCATCTACTCAGCACCCTCAGAATCTGCTCCTTTGATTGTCCAGCTCTAGCATCCACTGACTACATCACAGAAATCACAATGTGGAAGGGGGAAGAGTGCAGGCTTGGGACTCATCTTGAAGTCAGGATGAAGGAAGTGTATCTAGACCATAAAATCCACATACAGGAAGGTTTTCTGAGTGGTCCTAGGTCTGTCTTATCCGAACACTTTAGCAAAAGTTTGGTCTGGCTTTTTTTTTTTCTATCTTGTGTGGAGTTGTTAATTTTAAGCTGTTTCAGTTTTTAGGGTGCCCCCATCCGTTTTCAGTGGATGAGTGACAGGTGTATCAGCACACAAAATTCTCTTTCAAAACCTTCCACTGCCCACTCTCTCATGGAGCAGTTTTCTGACATTTTAGATGCAGGAAATCATCACATTCAAGATACCTAATGGTAAGTGTTAGCAACAAGCCTGGCTACATACACGTGCTTTACTGTTTCCAAATATCCATAAGCTTGCAACAGTGATTTGCATTTTTGAGGGTGGCTTTTTCATTGGTGAATATAATTTCAACCAATGCAGCCTGGAGCAGGCCGGGCTTTTCTCTGATCTGATGCAGCTGGCACTTCAGAGCCTTATCCTGAGATGCCACAACCTTTGGTGCTTGGTCACCTCATTGTGAGCACCCTCACAATAGTTAAGGTATAATTGTGGTTGCCTTCCTTGTATCCACCTACTGAAGCAAAATTGTCCTCTCCCATCTCTTGCCTGTAGGCTGACTGGAACTTATTATAAGCCCAGTGTTATAATGTCATATATTAACGTGTCCCTCAATTTGTAAGTTGGCTATAGTGGCCTGAGCTGGTGCTATACTTCAAAGTGCCACTTTGCTCTTGATCATTAATATCCTTCAGCAGAAAAGCAAAATTTTAGCACTAAGGTCATACAATAAGTCATTTAATACAGAATCAACAGTGCTTTCAGGTTGGTAGACCTTTGTTTCGCACTCCAACATTGGAGACTCTGAGGAGGAAAAGAAGCAAATTAAATTACACTTTCTAAGTTGTATCTTTCCACATTAATAAGCGAGTTAGCTTTAGGAACTGAATAAATAAAGAACAGGTAAGGGATGAGTGAGAGCTGAGACCACACTGTGAGATATTAGACTTGAGACTCTGTGTAAATAGGAGAATTACCAGCTGAATCCTCCACTTTTCCTCTCGTTCCCATAATCTCCACTCTCAGGGTGTTACCAAGGAAAGGAGAATGAACTAGGATTTCCCATCATAGCTACCTGCCCCTTTCTATCCACCTCTTTTGCAGGGAGCTCTGAAATAAATCTTAGGTTTAATACAATATGATAATGCCAGTTTTAAAAATTTGTGCACAATCTTACTTTCACCAAGTAGTTTTTGTTCTTAGCTTTGACTTTAATGGGAGCTTTTGGATTGTCTCTTGATGAAAGCAGCAATGGACTTTCCAACCATGTCTATTCTTACAGGAGTATTAAGAATACATCACATACCTAACACTTATTAACCGTATAGTGCCTTTCATCCAGGAAGCTCAAAGACATTTTCTAGTTGTTTTTTCCTCCCCTACCGAAGATCTAAGGAAATTATCAGAATGTACGGAAATGTACAGAGAAAATCCTAGCTGACATTTTCAAGTTTAATATCTCTCTTCAAATATATGTATTTTATCTGTCAGCAGTGGAACATTAGTATCTGATTTGATATGCTCATGTTTGGTACTCTCCATACTATAGCAGTAATATTACTGTATCTATTATACATATATAAATATTATATTATATTATACTACTTACATTATTTACGTATATGGAATGGCTTACAACTTACACAAGTCTTTTTTATTGTTAAGAGAAATTGGGTTAATTAGCTGGCATGGAGCTTCATGCTGTAATGACTAGATCATTTCCAATACCCATCCCAAAAAGCAGAGTTGGGTCCCACATTTTCATCCAGGCCTTGGCTCCTATGTTTTCAAAACATGGCTCATGTTTTATATCTGAGGATAAACCTTCAACAGCATAATTGTCTGTAAACACTGAACAGCTAGAGCATATACTGATCAAAGCAAGGGTCTCTTGGCACACTCTGGTGCTTGAGTCCCTCACGTTGACTGTGGAGTTATAAACAAAGTAATCAAAAATGTACATTAATGTAAAATTAGACATTACTTATGTGTGATAATGAAAAGGCTGATTTCATTATGTGGACAGAATAACTCCCTGATTTTAGCTGTTTATTTTTCTTTTCAATTTTGAAACAATGAGCATAAGTTTTTGTGTGATTGCCATCATATTTTCTGCCAAATATACTTATTTTGACTCCAAAACAGACATGAGTCTGACTTTCAGACATGTCTTCGTTTTGTTTTTCATTGTTAACATTGGTCTAATTTTTATTTCTATTAAAATTCAAAGGATTATTATGATTGTATATTGCAATAAATGATAATAAGGATTTTTTTAACAAAATGTTCAACATTAGCTGAAAGGACATTGATAAATGTTAGTCTTGACTGTAAACCCAGAATTTTTAATTTTTACTCTGTTTTCATTTTTCTCTGGAAGGGATCAGAGAATTTGGCACTATTTTAAAGTTATTTTTTATTTCTACTTTCCAGGGCAATAGCTATGCTTCAGTAAGTTCTTTTGCATATGATTTACCAAGTGCAACAAAATATTGCATGATATTTAATCAGAAACAGAGGGATGTCTTTAAAAGACATATTTAACTTCTCAGAAACCCAAATACTTTCAATTACCCAAAAAATGGACTCAGAAAGCTGTAGCAGTGATTTATGGAAAATAAAGAACAGGAGCCTGCTAATTCTTTTTTTTTTTTAAAATCCCTGGGTTTCTGCCTGGATGCTGTTTCCTATGAAGCATCCTCATCTGCCCTCTCATTTGGAAGATCAGTTCAACACAGAAGAGGTGATGTGGCACAGTGACCTCAACACAAATAGCACCAGAAATTTGTGGTGGCTTCTCTGTTATGTTGTTAGCATCTCAAGTTATGTATGCATGTGTCTGTGTAAAATTGTGTGAGGGAAAGAGAAGCATTTATTTTAAGCAAAGAAATTGACTCTTTCCCTGGGAAGCATTCTCAAGAAAATATTAATTTTGTCGAGTAGCCAATTTTCTTTCCAAACAGCTTGGATCCAATATCTTTGATTTGCCCTGGTGCTAATGAAAGTCCAGTTTGGCAATTTGTGTAATGTGAGACAGAGCACAATCTGAGTCCTAGCTTGAGTTTGCAATGCTGAGGGGATGTGGTTTCATTTTCTCAATTCATAACACAAAGACAATAAAACTATTGACATGAAGAAGGCGGCTACTTCTAAATGCTTGTAGACTGAAGCTTTAATTTGAAAATTGAACAGTTTTGATCTGGAAATCATTTAGAATCAATAAGGCACTATTTTTACAACCATTTTCTAGAAATGATCAAGTCTCAACATTTAGAACTTCTTAAAATATTCTCTTATGACCATCCAAAAATGATTACTTGGATTATGGTGATCTGGGAGTGATTTCACAAGAATTGTGGGTCTGAGCTTGAACCAGAGGTGCTGTAACTGGAGGACTTGGCTGTTCAGCCATACTCCATAGGCAGATTCCTGAGGACGGTATGTGCTAAGGTCTAAGGAGACTGTTACCTGGTAGCAGCAACAGACCCCTTAGATCTCTGCAAAAAACTTTTTCTCCCGTGTGTCAGCACGAGTAAGATGGGGAAGCCAAGAGGAACCCAAGAACTAAGGCCCGTCCTGGCTGCATGTCGTTACAGGAGCAGTGTAGAGAAAGAAGCGGTTTGATGGTTTTATCACCATTTTTTCTTGAGGTGCTTTCTTTCAGGTGTCTCCAGGGAGTTCTTCTCCTCATCACCACCACCCCAGCTCTGGCGGTTGCACTGCTCTCTATGGTCTCTGATTCTCCTGATCTTCCCCCTGTACTGGGACAGTTTCAGACCAATCGCTCCCTGAGGGGAGCAGAGAAGGAACATGACCCTGGCACTACCCCTCATTGGCCTGACCTCCACCCATTTCCACCTCCCCAGCCCAGCTTGCTGGACACCATTTTCCCACACCATGGTGCAAGGAAGCTCTTGGCTCTGGACAGAGAGGTGGGATCTTCCTGCAACAGCACTTATGTTCAGCAGAAGTCCAGCCCCTAGCTCTGTGACATCTAATAAACAGTGAGGATCATCTTCTCTTCTGTTGTCTTTATTTGACCTGTCTCCTCATTTCTTTTTATGATTGCTTTCTATGGAAATTCCCAATCCTTGCTTCTGACCTGTTTATGAGACATTAAGCCCTTTTTTTCCTTCTGGGTTTGGAAGAAAATTCTGCTTCCATAGTACTTGCTTCAGGTTTGGGGTTTCAGTTTGTTTTTTTTTCCTGTCTCTTTCGATTGCAGTTGATTTTCCCAATGTCTCTTTGTTCTCGTGCTGTTCTTGCCACTGCTCCCACCACATATGCTTATGGCAAATACATAAAAGAGATCCTGCAGAAAGATTTCCTAAAAAGAAAAATAGCAAGTAATCCATTTTAGTCATCTACTCTCTGATCGGCTGTCTCAAGGTGGCCGCTTGTGAATAATACAACACCAAGAGTCTCGTAAGCCAATGGTTTCTTCTTGCTAGCTCCCCATATTAAGCCCTGATATATTATTGCTCATTAATGAGTTATCTCCTCATCTATGAAGCAAGAAAGCATGTCATTGCCTTCATTAATAATATTGCTCGATATGTATCACATTTAAAGTCATTTTGCTGAAATCATCCCATATTTTAAATCCACACTTTCAGAGCTTGCAGCTGACCTGGCCATTAAGCTCTGCTAATATTTGTTCTTTGTACTATGCTGAGGGGGGAGGGATTGAGGGCACAGAGAGGAGAAATATGAGGCAATCTATCTTTTTTTTTCAGTATTGTCACCAAAGATTGGCAAAAGGTTTTGCAGATAAACTAAAAATGTGACATCAGGCGCATTTTTCCCCACTTTTGCCAAAAATCACATGCCCATCATTTCTGATAATCCCAGTTTTATACGTCCCCCATTCCTCTGATAAAAGGAAGGAGATACCTTTTGTTTCTCCCTTGCTCCCTTTGCCATATGTTTAAGGGGTCTTGCAGGGCCCTCTGTGACCTCCCAGGCAAGCTCCGGTTGCGTACCTGTGTTAGCAGGGCTTTGTAAGGCGGTTGTTCGACCAGACCAGCTACCTCATCCATGGACTATGAGCTTGTGTAAGAGTCAGTGTTCACTGAGGGAGGGGGTGGGAGAGCACGACATTCCAAATCCATGGATCTGGAGGTATTTTACCTCGGTCTTATAATGTGTGAGAAGTTACATCAGTGACTCTGGGGATCTGATCATAAGTCCACTTGAAATGATGTCATTGCTTATAGTAGTTTCATCTTTTGTCCATCGTGAAATCCAGCTTTATCAGCAGTAAGACTCTGGTTTTGTAAACAAGGGATGTTATTTTAGGAGGTGTTGGTGAGTCTGCATTGTGTTCAAACAGCTGCTTGATGATTTATCTTGTAGTCATGCACTGAGCAACCTCTTAACACTGAACAAATCATTGTTATCTGATTACCTTCATAGCTTATTTGCGTGATAATTTGGGAATCATTTAGATACTGTAGCTGTTTAATCAACAATCACATATAACACGAATATGATGTTTTCTGATTTGGTTTTCATGTACAACTCAGATACAATGTCTCTGATGAATGTGAAGATTAATTATACATTAATTAATGGCTATTTATAACAAAGGTCATCAAAATAGTTTCTGTGACCTCATTACCATGTTACGTGCAATCTAATTAACTAATACAAATATTGCTTCAAATGCCTATTATAATTTTAAAGTGATAGATTCTCTATATAGTCACACCTGACATTTTCTAGACTGTTGCTGCTCTAGGAAATGTATGGAGGCAGATTAAGAGCACTTACTGCGAAAAACCACACACCATCCTCTTTAAGATGGTAACAGAAACTAAGGTACAGCTGCACAATGATTTGCGTTCGGAGTCTTTGAGCATGTTTCTCTGAAAAAAGTAAAATAAACCCCACAATTTTTTTCTTTTAGAAATTTAGATTTTTTTGTATTTATCCTTGAGTTTTCCTAGGTCATAATGTATGTTACTGACAATGCGTGAAAAAGTAACACAGGAAAATAAGCAGTGAGCTTTTTAAATGAGTGGTGATATTATAAAATCTATGTACCTGATTCTATGTATCTTGGGTATTTGAGCTTTAAACAGAATCTCACACCTGTTTCTCCTGTAGCAGTTGATATCTTTTTCAATTCTTACAGGTTTAGTCTCAGGATGGCCATTTGTTAGGCCATGACAGAAGCATATTGGGTTGTGAAGAATGAGAGATATTGATGTGTAAGTGAATGGGATGATACAATAGCAATGATAAGAAAAGGAGACAAAGCTATTGCAGAGTCTTTTGCTTTACAAGTGTTTAGTTAAAAAATAAAGCAATACTATTTCTACTGAACAGAAACAACAGTGGTCTAGGCCTCTGAGAGTTGGATTTGGTAGATCTTCAAGTACCTTGGAAAGACTTGCACTCCTTTCCTCTTTATGTCTTCCTTTGCCTCTGTCTCCTTCTTTCTTATTTTGGCTTCTGTGTCAAACTTCTTATTTGCACACAAATATGATTACTGAGAACAGGAGACAAAGGACTGAAAAATCTGTTCAAGGAAACATTTTAACAGTTAGAAAAGAGAGGACTGCTCCCCTTGTAGGCTTTATCTGGACGACCACAGGTCATGTGATTTGCTTGCATTGTGCAACTATATATCCATTTCTGTTTTCAAAAAACAGCAATAACACAGAATAACAAAAGAAGATACTTTATGGGCAGTATGGCAGATCAATTTAGTAATATTAAATGTCTTGAAATCTGAATTCAAGTCTTTGCATGCTAAGGTCATGCATAAAATATATCTGTTACTCAGAACTAGCATGTTCCCCAAAATAAACCCTCAAGAAAGGAATAGTCATCTCAACTACACAGTCTTCTTATCTACATTGGATGAAAGTCAATCTGAGTGCAAATGTATCTATACAGGTTAAACTGTGCTGAACCTCAGGTGGATAATTTTATTTAGAATTAAAATAAGTTTTTTTCTTTCTTCAAAGTTATCTTGTCTCAATGTAAGAATTGAACAAAGTGATTCTTAGTAAGGGTGATTGGCATTGCTGTGTCAGAAGTCTGTGCACCTAACTAAACTTCACTAATGCAGTTTAAATGTACAGCTTCAGTTGATTCAGAGAACTTTTCTCAGTCTAGACCAATTTGCATTTTCTGCCTGTCATTTCCAGAGACAAACAGGTCAGATGGTGTGGAACAGGGCAAGGTCCACATCTCCTGAGGTCTGAGCCCTCGATACTTCCATGAATCTCAAGGGCTAGTAGTACAATACTGCCTACACAACTCATGCATTTCCTTCCACACAGACTTTGGAGGCTTTTGCCCAATGAATCCCACTCCAGCTGCAGGAAACAGCCTTTGTGCTCACAGTCTACAGTGCCATTCTACATAGAGCTAAGAAATTATTGGAAGCAAAGAGGCTGTTTGCCAAAAGCTGCTGTTTATTTTTGCCCCCAAAATGTTCACAGACTTAAGCTGAATGCACTTAACAATTGCAGCTGGAAATACTTTTGGCCAGGAATAATTGAGGCTGTGATCCACCAAAGGACACAATAGCAAGGGCAGGCTTTTACCCAGAGATCCAGTGACAGCTGCAGGAGACCAAGGCACAGCTTCTTCCTGTGCATAAAGGGAGCTGAACTTCTTTTCCTTTCAAAAAAATATCCTGACTCTGGGTTATGAAAAATCCTACAGCAGGGTCCTCTTGCTTCCCTCTGTTTGGACCCTGTCTGACCTCTTTAAAAGCACTAAAATAATTATTGAGGGAGGACCAGGAAGACACATGGCTCCAGGTGAAAATGGTTGGTGGGGAAGCATTGCTCACAGGACTCTGCCAGAAGCTAACAGAAGCCTTTGACTTTCTTCCAGACAAACCCCGACCCAGAATGGCAGAAATGTTGTTCTTTAGGTTTTAGACATATTAACAGATAAATGTAGAGGATCTTGGAATATCCTTCATCTCTGTCATGCCCTCACTTTTATAGATAGCCTAGGGAAGTTCACACTTGTCCACACTTCTCTCAGGTGACCATGAGACCTACAAATCTGGAGCCCATCTTTGCTAACAGGCCTCTACTGATTTCATTGGAGTTTTGCAAGCAAATAATGTAACTTTTGCCATTAAATGACTCCTATTTTTTATTCTAGTGGTAACTGAAGAAATATGTTGTAAAAATATGATTGTCCCCAAAAAAAGAAAATCCTGCCATGTGTTGACTCTTCCCCCTCCCTCCCTCCAAATGTGTATATTGACACTCTGGAGTGTTTAGCTCACGTGTGTTCAAGAGGTAACAGGAGAATTTTATTAAGCAGTTAATCTGCTTGGCTCGGTTGCAGCAACAGCACGCAACTCAGAGAAGAGCAATGGTGAAGTGACACCATTGTTCCTCAAAGGAGAAGGAGTAACTTGAAGAGTACAGACAGCACCCAGTAGACTAATAACACCTTGGCCCGATCTGACTTCAGAAAGGAAGCCTGTGATGGCTGCATTGCACAAACGATATTGGCACCAGTACGAATGCAGGTGGGGGTTTTCTTCCTCATTTTATGTTCTTCTTCTTGGCTTTTCTTCAGGGGTCGTTTTTTAATCATTTTTTGTAAAGTCAAAATCTTAGCAAAGTGCTTGAAAAAGAAGCAGTAAAAACCAGAGCATGACTGAAAATCTGGGTTGCCTGGAAGACTTTTCATCCCACTTCCTTACATATCTGCATTTAGCCGTAGCATATTAACATATTAATAGATGCAAAGGCATATTAATAGCACTCAGCTTATCTGCCAGGAGCAAAAAGCAAAAGTAAATGAATGCAGCATATAAAGGAGCAAAACTAGGTGCACAATGTGGCTAAGAATGAAACAGCACAGCCTATTCTTGTATCTGTTGGTATTGTCATATCAATGAAAGGAGTATTTAGCCCTTGCAGTTTAATCTTACAGCAAACTATAGACCAGTCTTTGAAGTAGTCCACGTTAGGTATTAAAAAGGTAGACAAAAGGTTGTACAAAACTGTAAATTATTTGGCATTCTCATGCTCATAAGTTAAAAATTTTTAAATACGGTATTTGGGCTTGACTGCCTGATTTTTTTTTGGTTAGAAGACACTTTTTCGCTAATAAATAAAAAGTAATGCATCCCTGAAATATTTGCTCTCTATAAAAAAAAAAATCCCTTTCTCATAAATTCTCACTAATTTGTCAATATTCTTAATGGTTTGCGTGAAAAAAAGAAAGGAGATAATGTCACAGGAAGAGAAATTCTCCAAGTCTTCATCCCGAAGATAAAAGAAACACTCAGGTATGCTGATGTGCTGTTTCATTGCAGATCAATATACTGATCACAGCAACGATGGTAATTACAGAGTCTGTCTTCTGGGAGCTAAGAGAACTCAGCTCCCATGAAATCAACAAAAGTCAAAAGCATTTGACATCTTCCATCAGGAGGGTTTAAAAACAGTGAAAAGCAAGCAAATAAGCGAGCAAACACAAAAAATCCAGCCACTATTTTGTAGAGGGTCCCTTGATTTCTCCTGTTTCCATACGCACCTTTGCTAGAGCTGAAGTGCAGCATCATGGACACAGTCTCCTTCTCTGAAGGTAATCCATGCAGAGACCACTTTAAAGATAACCTTTTTTTTTCTTTTCTTTTTCATCTGAAGTCAGTTTAGATCCCCATATTATGCTTTCTGATAGAGCAGGCAAAATATCTCCACTCACCTCTCTTTTTTGCCTTTTTTTCGAAATATTATAAGAAGCTACACTCTTCTTAAAAGTCTGAAGCTGTAATCTTTGGGAGGCATTTGGTTTTATGTGAAAATCTAAGTGACATTTTCATTTTAGCCCTATATATTTAGAAACACATAATTGTTTGCACTATAAAGAAAACACTGGACATCCATGGGGACTACAATATCGATAATGTGGAAAATTCTGGCTTTTGAAGTTGTTTTTTATGATGACTCAGAATATTATGAGTTACTTGGGGTTTTTTGTTGTTGTTAAAGATTTTCCTTTTAAGAAAGTGACTTCAGAAAAATTTTGACCAGCTCCATCACAAAAGAAATTCTTCCATGTGGCAGATTTCCCTACCACACTATGAGGAGCCGGGTACTGGTCTATAGGACTTTCCATCCACCATGGCAACCTGTTTTCTTTTGTTCATCCATAGTTTACACTACAGGCTCTTCGAAGCCTGGGCTCTAATGATGAGTTTGTGCTTAGAAGCATCATGATCACTTTTAGAATTGTGAAATTATATCTGATACAGTACTCTTAACAGCTTGTAACACCAAATATTTAGTTGAGGATGGTGAGACTTTCTCCCATAGGGGAAAAAGAGTTTGTTAAACTGGTAGCTGTTGCAAGCAGTGAAGTAGTCTGATACATAGTGCCAGTAGTTAAATGAAAACTATTGTAGAGGATTTATTTGTCATGCTTTTTGATCAGAAGCAGAAGAAGTGTAGAAGAACTGATATTTTCAAACGTTCTCAGAAACTTAATTTGTTGGCTTTGATGGAAGGGCAGAAAATATGAATTAAAGATACAGTATCTAAGTTTTGTGTAAAGAATGTTTTCCAAAATTGGCAGGAGACAAATCTGAAACATCTGAGAGGTTTCATTTTCTGTAAGCTCCCAGAAATATCTGATCTTAATCACAACACCCTTAAACCTGTTTACTTAAGAATAGGACTGCATGTTCCGGAAATCTTGTCTTCCTCACGAACCTGAGCAGAACTAAACACCCTAAGGATGGATCATACAGAAGTATATTGACATTTTTTTGTCTAAAAAATAAGGAAGGAGACACACAACTGTATAAAAAAATGGAGAAAACCTCTTGGGCTGCTTGTTGACTGGAAGGCAGATGCCTCCTCTCTCTGTCCCCGCTCCCCAAACATCTGCATCATAGACATGGACACACTGTTCCTCTGGTCTATGGAAACGAGGATTTTGGAAAAGCAGACTGGTGTGCTTCTGCTCTGGCCCTGGCACAGCACCAGGCTGTGAGCAGGGGCTCAGCTAGGGGAGGAGGGTTATTCCCGGACTCATACACTTAGACGCGATCTAATTTATTTTACATCCCTAAGAAGCTGTCACGCTCAAGCAAAGAGTTATGAGTTTGATAGTTGTGCATCTCAGCCCCCGTGCCACCCTGCACACTTTCACACAATCTGTGCAACACTTGGGTTGCCGGTCCCTTCCCCCTCCCTCCCTTCATCACTGCAGGTCGCCGCATCCTAACAGGGACCAGGCGCTTTTCTCTTGCTGCTCTCCGATAGGTTTTCTGCCAAGGAAAATCGGCATTTGTCTCTTGCTAATGCTGTCATGAAGCTCAACATTCATTATGCATTTATGGTGTGACAAAAAGCCAAGGACATCTTGTCTGGGGCAGCTTTTCTGCTCCTGGAAACCAAGTTAGCTTTCATCTAGCTGGCCTGGGTGCCTCCACACTCCACATGAGTGTGCACAGCTGTGAGGGGCTGCCAACACCATAAAAGCCAGTCCTTAGCATTTAACGGAACAAGCACTGAGGCTCCCCCTTGCACAGCACTCTGCAAAATGAAGAGCAGCAATCTAGATTTGACAGAGAACTTTTAAATTACAGGTAAAGGGGGTTTTAAAAATTCATGAGATGTGGGAGTTTTTCGTTCCAAATTCTGTTTTAAAGAGCAAAATATTTAGCCTAGGGAACTACTGGCATTCGAGTATGAAGACTGGAATAAGGTGTGCAACTGCATGAAGCAGCACTGTGGCTGGAAGTAACAGATACCATCACTCCCATGTGCCTGTGTCACAGCTGAGGCACGTTGTAGACATCAGCCTCCTGTTTCAACCTCTTTTTTCCTCCTTTTTCTTCCAAGGATACATTCTCCCAGGGGAGGTCCAGCCTCCTCATCTATCCTAAATATTTGCAGTTTAACAGGCAAAAATTGATTAACTGCCACACCATGTGCAAACTAATCACAGGCAAATGGTCATTTGTGGTGGCCTGGGAAGGTTTATCTAGTTTCTCGCTGGACAGAAAAACAGCATGAAGGAAAGGCGTCCGCAAGGCAAACCTCAAAAGGGAAGTATCAGGCTGAACAGAAGTGAATATAGCACCATTCCTAGAAGCACCCGGAGGCAGGTCAGCATCAATGTAAGGAAAGGCAGCATGAAGCATGGCCTGAAGCTCCAGGCACTCCATGCTCTCCCCAGGTGAGCTTATGGTTCAATAAATGTTACATATCATGGAATACTTTGAGGTGCAAGAGAGAGACAATTATAATCGGAGGAAAAAGCAACTAGTTTTGACCAATT
>Ga0181612_156227_pt1 | contig 21999 bp, 13 predicted proteins | sample HoacroProtozoa21_FD_119630 | JGI IMG/M metagenome (GOLD analysis project Ga0181612, IMG submission 119630) | Hoatzin crop microbial communities from Cojedes, Venezuel. Combined Assembly of Gp0051906, Gp0051904, Gp0051908
ACATGTGGTATATTAAAATGAAGAAATACACGCATGAGCCATGCTTAAAGGAAGGGCCACACTCCCCACTTCTCACCTGCAGTTCCAGAGAGTTCCACACTTAAGGTTTGTTCAATAGTCTTGTTTTCAAATGGGGAACCCTTGGGATCACTGGAAGACAGGGCACATTTATAAAAACAAGCTGAAATGGAGTTGCTGTAGCTAAAATCTATTGAATCCCCCTCCCTTTTATAGATGCTTGTACGTTTTAGTACTTACTTTGGTGACTCGGGTGTCAATGGAAGCGATAAACTTGTTGGTTTGGCTAAAGGGAAAAATAAAATGATTATGGAACATTTAAACACTTCATAACGTATACTAAAAAGATTTCTTTTTATTTTTATGGTGGAACCACACTTTAAGTCAGTTAGGGCTGAGCTCTGACAGTTCAACAGCCATTTCAGTGTATCTTCGATTGATAAACAAGGAGGCTTACCCCGATTCCTTATTCCTGGTACCAAAAGGGCACCTAAATTTCAGCAATGATTTCCATCAATTACTGTACCTCTGAAATACAGTACATAACCCAAGTGCCAAGAACCTTTCAGAAGAAGAGCAATGAAGAACTCTATAGGATACACTGTGAAAATGTTCTTTCTCTTAGAGTTAATTTAGGCTACACTTCACGTTTTATTTGGGAACAGGAGCAGCAGAGTAACTACGAAGTACCAGAACGTTATGAATATTCAGTTAATTTTTCTCCTACAATATACAATTTTATATATAGCACTGAGAATAGGTTGTTTCTACGAGGCCAGAGTCCAACCAGCTATAGTCCAAATTTCTGCAAATTATCCTACAAACTATGACAAGCTACGGACATAGTCACAGATGGTTAAAAATGGGGTTGAAGCTCTCAGCACTACAATCCCAACATAAGCAAAAAACCAAAGCTCTAGCTATAAAAATACAAGCCTTTGTAGCATTTATTCATGCAAACTTGTATTTTTGCAATGCAATCCTAGAACTAGGATATTGTAATACAACTAATATTCCTCTAATTGCCAGTAAAATGTTTAAAAATAAAAAAAAAATCACTTGCAAATTTTGCTTTTCAGAAGTTAGATTGATGTTCAAAAGCAGAGAGCATTGTACCAAGAACAACAGCAGGGGATCTCTTCTGCAAATTAATTACTTAAGACAAAATGTTCCCCTTGAACACTCCTGCACTGCAGATCTTTCGTCCAGAGTGTCACTACTGCATATTTCATATTCATTCCAGGCTTAGAGCTCCCATCAACATTAAAGGATTTTATATGCAAATTGATTACTTTTATAAGCTCTAGAGCATTCCTGAAGTAATATTATATTTTTTTTCAAAATTAACTCAATTCTCAAGAGCTGCATATTGTTTCTCCTCCTCCCCATATGAAAGTTAGAAATGGAAGCTCAGGTATTCACCTCAGGTTCACCTTCCCCAGAAGTCACTGCCGGAGTGAGAAGATGCACTTCAACGAGTTATTTGTCTGATCCAGCATTGCTGCTGATTTGTGCATAAAATCAGGTGCAGTAAGACTCAGTGTAACCTGACACATTTTTGTGTATGTTTTATATATATTTAGGAATAGTAATGTTTCCCAGTGGCTACCTAGAGGTAAAACTGTCTTAAAAAATCCAGACCTTGCAGTAAGGCTCTGGAATAAAGTTTTATACAAAGGCTTCCACTTCTTTTTAGAGGATAAAAATCTGCATACTTTTACCTAATATAGGCCTTCTAAGGAAGTTGAATGTGTAAGAGCTATTTAAGCTTTTAAAAAGTTTCATTCTAGCTCTCATTAGTCCCAGAGAATAGTCCCACATGAGAATATATATACACGTGTGTGTGTAATTCTGAAGCACTGAGGCACAATGCAGGTCTGCCAGAGACGGGCACAGAACCAAGGCGTTATCTCACACTTGTATGTATTCATTTTAGGTAGATATCACTAAGCTCTCCCACTGAGAAATTCGCATACCAAAACACCCATCAGTTTTCTTATTGCTAGGCAAGGGCTTGACTAAACAGTATTCCTGCAAGGGATTCGTCCTGACATGCAGCTATTGATAGTGTAAATATTTAGCCAAGACACTATCATTTTCCATGGTGCCTCTTTATTAGAGTTTCAAGGTCTATTGTGGTGTGTTTTTTTCTTATTAAAAAGGGCTCACATGAAGTTGCTTGTCCCTGTAAATTGAAAACATCCAGGTTCAAAAGAACCAAGATTCCTCATGGGCAAATTTCAATGCAAAACCACAGATGATCTTTGGCATGAATGGGTTTGTGGACATTCCCGTGGGTTTGCAGTATGTTTGCAACAGTAACCCTAAAGGAAAATATCATTTGACTTATCCTTTGTGAGCTTTCCGTAACTTTGAAAGAAAATCTCAGACCCTGATTATTTTTTAAAACAGAAGGAGACAATTTTCTTGTACTTTTGATTAAATGTATGAACAAATGACTGCAGGCCTGCAAATATCAGTTAAATTTGCAAGGCTGATTCTGCATGAATTGACTGTCCAAGCTGAAAGCATTATATTCTTGTATTTGTATTATATGCAGATCCATTGATATTGAAGTCATATACTGGTGTATGAGGCAAATTTGATGAAAAAACAACATTTCCGAAGCCTGCAAATTAAACTGCAGGAATTAAAGAAGAGAGTAATTTCTCTCTGCCTGCAATTTCACCTGCAATACGACCAAAGTCACAGTCGTCTGTCAAACACTGGTAAGTTAGTTATGTGTCCCTTTGGACTTCCCTCTCCTTTTGCGCTGTTTCCACAACCCAACGTGCCCCGCTTCTTTGCACTGAATCTACACCATTGCCTCAGCTGGGGAAAAAAAGGCAGCTCTGATCTGAATAGGAAGATTTTATAATCCGTATTTATGTGTGTGTGTGCATACATCTATGTATGTGTATAACATACATGTGCATATAGCACGTTATACATGATACACCTTATCACATATCACCTGAACCCCCAACAGTGTTAACAAAGACCGCTGTAGCTTCTGGCAGGTCTGTGTTTCAGTACCATTGCAGTAAGAAAGCCAGGTTTTACACGTACAGTTCAGCCTGCATTTGGCTGTGAAGCAGACTGCTGAAGCCATCCAGAAGGAGTGGCAGTTGGCATCCAAGAAGCTCTAGGGCCAGCTGGATTTCTTTCTTACAAGAAACATTGTTCAGGGCGTTTGAGACCATAATGGGGAAAACCATACTAAGGATGGCAGAATGTACAGCTGCGAGAGGGGTATTTAGTGGCGGGAAGGGAAGATTATTTTTATTATGTTTGCTTATACTTCCTAGTGAAGAGTGAAAAATTAGATTTGGTGGGGGCTGAAAATACAGAGAGGGGGGAGGGGAAAATAAGAAAAAACATATACAGTTTACAACTGTTGCTTTAAAAATACCAGAACAACACATTTAGGGTCATATCCTGATCTCTGTTGCAGCCAGATAACTTCCATTGACTTTAGAGGAGTCATCCAGGATTTGCACTGATGTGACCAAGACAGGCACCTGGCCTTCTAGATACCAGGCCCATATATATACACAGATGTATTTTAAAGCAACAGTAACTTTTTAAAAAGCTCCCTTTGGGCCCCTAAGCTTCTACAGCTTTCTGTTATCTTGGGAAAACAGGAAGGGCAAGAGGAGGAGAGAAAGCGAGAGAGGGGACTTGAAGTTCTTGCATCTCTGTCATAGAAGCTACTTGTAATATAGACCAGTTCTTTATGCATCAGGGGATACTAAAAGTCAATGCATGTGACGAGTTTTGGCCATACAGAATCTAAAAAGATAGAGAAAGATCAGGATGGTAGCTAAACTTTCAACTATTTACAAAATAAAATTACAAACCGGCATTCCAGCTTTAACAGGAGTGACACATTTACTGCCTTCTCTGCAGCAGTGAGAGCACTATTTATTGTCTCTTAAGGAGTATGTGGCAGGTTAACAATGCCTTCAGTTTTACGCTAGCAAAAAAAGAACAGCTCACTAATGAACTGGCCTGCCCAGCTTATTTAGGGGTATAACGATTTCTTAGTGGTACAGTACCCTGTGAATAAGTATCTCAAGCTAGCTTGGTAGATCAACATGTGGTATTTGTTAAACTTTTTTCCCTGAGATTCTTTTTCTGAAACTGAGGGAAACAGAGACAGGATTAAAATTGTTTAAAAGCTAAATCTACCTGACTAATTCTAACTTCATTATACTGTTTTAAAACTCTCCCTACACAGAAGAGATGGTGGATTTACAATACTAATCCATAGAACGGAAGAGGTATCGAGGGTATTCACAACCATGCTATTTCAGCTTCACTGCATTACTGCTGGTACCAAAGCTGTGTTCTGCGGTCTCACACCTACCTTGCAGATGATTTGTCTGAGACTGCAGATGGGGCTTCCTTTTGGAGGTGCATTTCTCTTTGCTGCTGTTCCTGTTCTCTGCTGGTTTGGTCTGAGGAGGGTCATCATTCGTAGTCAGATATTTGAGGAGTTCAGAGCAGGGACGTCTTTGAGGCTTTTGCTGTTGACAAATGCTCTTTGCTTTATTGCTCCATGAATTCTCAGTCTTAAAAACAGGGTGTAATAAAATAAAATAAAATAAAAAAAGCTAAAATTAGTGAGCTGAACCTTATCAGAATGGATATAGGTTTTCTGAAGAGATGAGATTTTCAATGAAGTGTTCAGTCTAAGTGTACTAGATCTATGAGCTGTGAATAATTGTTTGCAGAACAAGGAAAGAAAATTACATTTAAAATTCCTAAATGACATTTATGTAGCTTTTTATTTCATTTCTCCTACATTTCAGTGTTCCTACTCAGCAACATGTAACTAACAAGACCCTACAGCGCCTTTACGGTGAACAAAAAAATAAGCTGGTTTAAGCCTTAATTTGCTGCTGATTGCTTGAGCCCAGTATTCACAACTCTCTTAAGTGCCCCTAAACGCTCCGTTTTCAGTTACAGTGAACGGCAAGACAAACATTGTTTAATACTGCCTGCTAACAGAATTATGTCAGAGCCCCCATTCTATCCAATTAATGGCTGCTATACATCTTTTGCCAAGAATTCAGTGTCATTTTTCTTAATGGACAGCTGGTAAAATGGCAGTCCTGCATCCTGGAGTCACTCATAAACAACACCAGCCCATCAGCAAATCTTATCGTACATCCTACTACTTTGTGTATCAATAAAGTAGGCAAGAGTAACAGACGGTGGTACTACAGCTGAACTCTGCCAGGAGAAAACGCATAAATGAAATATTCAGAGCATAAAGGAGCTCAGGTGATTTTCTGGAACCCAGCCTATAATCTGTTAACTTTTTTTTTTAAAGCAGTTGCAAGATAGTAGGCAGATTAATACAACACATACAGTTCTACTGCTTGCCTGGTTGCTGAAAGCATAAAAGACCTTGTTACGCTCTTTCTTTCCTTTTTTCCCTTTTTTCCTTATTAAAAAGATGAAGTTTGTACCTTAACAACCACAGGGCTTGTTCTGATCCTGTGATTAGTGTTTGCATGGTTTTGTGTGCTGAGACCACTGCATTCATTGTAATTTAGCTGAGTGTTGGCTGGAGCCAGCAAGAGCTTCTTAAGCTACAAAGATATCAGGGAAAGGGAGGTGGAAGGAAAAGAGTAAAGTTATGCATCTTTGTGGATTAAAATGACTTATCTAAATTTTTGCATAGTTACTTAAAGTTAGCTATATCAATTCCAGCAAGCAAAGTACAACAAAACGGCAAGAAGGCCTTGATACTCCCCAGAGCAAACAGATTTCATTTTCTTCTGGCTTGGCAGCGTATTTCTGCTCCCTTCACTGCAGTATACTGCAGGGCAAGCAGAAATTATAGGGGTCTTGGATTTCTGAATCCATGACAAAATGAAATTCTTGGTGATCTGTTTGACAGAAGAGGCCTCTGATCTAAACAGAGCTGTCAACTTTAACAGACTAATGGATGCAGCGTCAAGATGCAGGAATCTTGCTCTGCTTCCGCAGAAGCCAATGATAAGGGACTTTCAGCAGAAAGAGAATCACATCTCAAACTGGTTTTAGTGAGCAAAATACATACAAGGTTTCACCCACAACCTCACATGAGATTCAGTTTTGCCCTGATTAGCACTAAGCTGGTGCTTACTGGTCAAATTAATACTAAAGGCACAAAATTAGCCCCACGTCCCGTCAGACTCAGTGGGTCTTTCTTTACAGATCACCAAAAGTGATGTCTAAACATACATATGACAAAAGCCCCGAGAAACGAAATATGAATTAAAAACCATTACCCTGACTTATTTGAACAGAATGATAAGCAAAAGTGTCAGCCATTAGCACAAGAATCTCAAATCCAATCTCTTCAACACACTTTTTAAACAGATTGCCTTATTAGTCATCCTATGGCTATTTGGTGGGGTTTTGTCCCCTCTTAATTTTCAGTTCTTTACTTGATTTTCCTTTCCAATTTAAGTGAAAAGTCCAGACCTTACTGTGACTACATCATACCCATGCAGCGGGTAGCCAGAGGCACATCCAGTTCCTGTTAAACAGTAGGAAGGGTTCTTACTAGAGACGGCTCTTCTGCCTCCTGAGTTGGAGGGGTGCCGTCGGGCATCGGGGAAGGGCTAGCGGCATTTTCGTTGGTCACATCTCCATCTGTCAGTGCATCAAATGAAGGCAATCCATCCTCATCCACAGGGATGCTGTCCAGTGTTTCAGTGAGAACGGCTAGCAAGTTTGCCTCGCTCTCTTCATCTATCTTCTGCAGGAGGGGACAAAATGAAAAGTGGAACCAGGTGAGAAAAGGAACAAAACGATGGCCCTCTATGTGAAAAAGCAGTCAAAACACAGATAAACCAGCCCTTGAAACAGTAACCTGAAACAGCGTCTCGGAAGATGTAATTAAGCACAATAAAACTATCCATCTCTGTGTTCCAGAGAAATCTCTTTGCAGTTGCACTGTATTGCTCCAGTTTACTTTTCTTCCACAACTCTTTTTTTTTTTTTTTTTTATCCAGTGTTAACAACGAGAAGTAATCACCCAGGGATTGTATTACAGGATGTGCCTAAGCTGCTGACACCTAACGACGACAGTGTCAGCTCAGGCTGTCTCTTTCTTTCTCTTTTCTATGCTGAACGTCAGCTAATTGGCCTGACAAAATTACAAGAATCAGAGAATAAGACAGCTGATCAGAAGACCAAAATGAATCACCAGTGAAATTTGGAAAACCTTTTTCACGTAACACAGCCTGGTGTAAGAGAGAAAGGTTTTCCCTTCCATACTTCTGGAAATCCTTGCTCCAAAACCAAGTAAAAACCCTTTCGCTCCTCAGCGTTTTGCCGTAAGACAAGAAGCCATCAGGACTTGTACCGTAGCTGGCAGGCTCTTTGGGTTTCTTTTAAACAAATGTATTAGGCAGGTTGCCTTTGAAGTTGTCCTTTCGAGTTATGTCGTTTGAGTGCTCAATGCGACTATTGTATGCGTTTATCTAATTCAGGCTGCAATTATAAGAAGTAGATTAATTCCTAATCAGATGTGGCTGTAATGCTAATTTATATTAGATATCTTATTTCAGCATCAAGACTTCTTTTTGTCAAATTGAGTAAATTTAAATGACTTCCATTTTTTTAATGAAATACAGTCCCTACTGTAAATTAAGGTACAGATTTTTGGAGTACTGAGAGTTCTGAAGAATAGAATTGTGTAAAATTCATTGTATTTATTTTTCAGAAAGACTGGAAATTGATCTTGACAGATCAATTATCTAGGATTCCTAGGCTGATCCTAGTGCTATTAAAATAAATGAAAAGCCTTTCACTGATTCCAGGGGTATCAAATTGGGAGATTTTCCACCAGCTTCAGCGTGGTTCATCACGCTCCAGGTTCACACTGCAAAGAGATTTTAGCCGAGTTCAAATCTTAGTTTAAAAGTGAACTAGCAAGGAATACACCAGCAAGACAAAAAAAAAAAGCTCTCCCTTTGAAAAAAATAGAAAGTTAAAAAAAGTCAACAACAAAACACTGCCAGCAATAACTCAGAAAACAAAAAAAATCCAGTGAATCTGGGTATCCCCTTAGCATGACTTTTTTCGATAATGCTCTATCTACCAGACTCCAAACAGAGATGCTCATAAACCACACAGATAATTGCTCCTGCCAGGCTTCTCTGCCAAATCACACCTCACGGCTTCTTACAGAGAAGCTCTGTCTTCGAGCTAGAAAGCTGCGGCAGAGCACAGACTGTTCTGGTGCTTACAGCATCATCCCCGAGAAACAAATAAACACTCAGGCAAAGCTAATGCTAAGAAGAAGTGTTTAGTTAAAAGGCCTAATGGGGCTTGGCCACTGAGAAAAAGAGTCTAAGTCCCAGTGTCTGGTGATTTCCACCACACCAAGCAGACACACGCCCAGCCCTGTGATAATTCAGTGTGCAGAGGATGGAAATAAGCAGAGGGAAGCCACCTTGAGAATAAAACCGTGCTCCAAATGCAGCTTTTCACAGCCACTTTTTGAGATGCAGAGAGGAAAATGATGGTGTCACCTCCAGAAAAGTACGAAAAGGTGTTCTCAGGCGAGAAAGTGCTTTGCGATGTAATGAAGCGCTGACTTTTTTTCCAGCGGCGTTTCAAACCCCGGTGGGCTGAACGGTGGCGAGAGCCAGCCCCCAGCCCCGGGCTGGCTGTGGGGGGGGGTCTGGCTGCCTGACCCCAGCCCGGCACCAGAAGCTTCTCCAGCAGGTCTAGCTGGTGGGGCGCACCACCGCCCTCCGTAACGGAGCCTTTCAGCTCACAAAGCTGACAACAAAGCTGGAAGTGTTGCTATTTCTAACGGGGAATGCCTCCTTTAACAATCACATGCCAGGAGAAACCCTGATATTTGCTGTTAGCTGCTCAGCTCTCATACTTTAAACAGACACTCAAATGCGCTGACATTCACGAACAGAAAGTTGAGTGGACACCGGTCCTCATCACAGCAATTTCAATTAGTTTTGTACAAGTTTCAACATTCAAACACCCCAGAGAAAGCACAGGATGTGACAAAGAGGACTCTGTTAAACAATTAATGTCACTTTCCATTATTGCTTCAGTCCCAATTTACAGAGCAAATAAATCAAAGTCACCACAGATGAAGCACACTAGCTGGCTAACACATGTCTATTCACAAACGACATGGCAGCAGGAACACATTAGTCAACAAAATGACACTGCGAGATAACCTCTTGAAGGTTTAACTACGCTGCTGCTCCTAATTGTCCTAAATTACTGTTTACAAAGAAACACAATTATTAGATACAGCAGAAACGGTGCTGAGGGGAGATGCGGAGGGAGAGATGGTCGGGTACATCAACGTCCGAGCAATAATCACCAAAGCAGCAGCTTTCTGCTTTGCTCTCGCAGCCTGAGTGTTGGTGTTGACAGCACTGGGGAGATGCAATGCCGTGGCCAAATGCAGGCTCTTTCTTTCACGGCTTCAGCACTGTCATCAGAGAAGTTCGTGTTTCAGACCGGTATCCAACCCCCGCATCACACAGGCTCGGTGGGTCAGGAGGAGCTGAGCACCTTTGATCCCCGTCGAGGTCAGAGGAAGCGCAGTGTGCCCTCAGGAGCTCACTCTGCCGTGCCCCTAACTTCCAAGCAGGCTCACACTGAAAGAGTTTGTTCCTGCCTAAAGGAGGAGATCCCGAGTATTCAGACCACCTAAACGAACTACAGGGTGTAAGAAAAAGGGGTGGAGGATAATCTCGAACATAAAGCCACACAGCTGACACATGCAATTATTAAACACTTCTGAAAACAATTCATAAAGACTGCATCTTGCTAACTAATGGGTCTTTTTAATGCAGAAGCAGTTATGCATCGCTTCCCAGCCACAACACACGAACTTCTAAACATCCTTGTTTGTTGCTTTAACATACAGACATCGGGACCAGCGGTTTTTTTGACCCCTGTACATTTTCACCCTGGTCACCGAACGCATGGGTTTCCATGTTTCTGATAACAAAAGTTTCCAGCATATCCAGAATGGCATTAGTTCTGAAAAGAAATAAGATTTGGCATTGGAGTCACTGTGTGTGGGTGAACAAAAAGGGGAAAGCTAGCTAGGGCTGTAAACTGCCAGAACACCAGCCGACACTCAAAAATCAGTGATCTTGGAGCCTAAAGATCACAGAAAGTTTTAACTGTGCTCTTCTCTGCTTTTACATGCTTTGCTCTAATGCTTTAATATTTCTACAGCATTAAAAATAATTCTCTGTCTGAAAACACTTTATTAGTTGTGTAGCAATCTTACTCTAATTGGGTTTCTGCCTTCAGTAAAATGTCTCCAGAGATATTCTCTCTTTGGCCAGTGAAAAGCTACAAGAAATGAGTTGATAATTTACCCACACAAAGGTATTTAAATCCTCTACCCCTGACAATTCTTTCTTCTTTGCTTATTGTGCCTATTGATGGAGCCAAGTTCACCTCGTGTTTAGCATTTTATGTCTATAATACATGTTACTTGTCGGCAATCCCATTGCAGATGCCTAAGACTGAGCTGTAACGGAGACTCGGCCACCTTGTCTTTCCCATGCACCAATCCCTTCTTGAAAACCTTGAAGCCAGTGTGCAGAGGTCCAGACACAGGGCTCTACTGTAGCTCTCTCGCAGTCAGCCTGGGTATGCTGATTTACTCCAGAAAAGGGTCAAGTCCATTATTTAGAAAATCTTTTCCAAATGTTAACAGTATCTCCCAACATCTTGCCTCTGGTTGATTCCCTCCACCTTTCATTCGGGATCACTTCATGCACAGCCTTTGCTCACTGTATCTCACGGAGTGAAATCGGCTAAGGAATGATGATGATGCTCTAAAGTTTCTTTACCGATAATTTGAACAGTGCAGGGGCCCATCTGAAAGATCAGGGCCTAAACTGCGATACTAATCCACAGCCCCGAGGCGCTGAGAGCAGTGGCAGATTGCCACATCTTCGTAAAAAAGCCCAGAAAACTCTGGGACAGATCCGCAGCTGGTAGAAGCTGTCACCACTCCAGCAGCCCAGCTCGGTAAGCAATTCAGAGCAGCCAGGTGTACAACTGAACTCACGAGGGATCACCATTTCAACATATCGACTCATTTCTCCTCAGTAGCCTAAGATCTATTCATAGCACAATTAACAAAGAAAATAAAAGATTTTCCTCCAGCTGAAAATATCTGAGTGATCTAAAAATACTAATACATTATGGCACTGCATTCAAAAGCACAAAAATGACTTGTGAGCACATCTGGGACTTCCAACGGACTTAATTCTTTAATGACACATTTCTAAACAAGAACGTCCTTAAGATTCACACTACTAGGAGAAATGAGGGGTACAGATTCGCCCCTTTTTGCACATCGGGATGCAGAGGCACCCAAAAGCTCAGCAACACCACCCCAGCCCTGAGCACCTCCCATCAGCAAACATGCAGGAGCAGGGGCAAATGGTATCTCAGCCTGGCCCCACAAACCAAGCTTTGCCACCCGAGGACAAGGAGCCGCAGGCTGGGCAAAAGCACAGGGAAGGCAGGAGCAGGGAAGGCATTAGGATGCAGGCTGGGCTTCCTCCTCCCACCAGCAAAAAACGAGAGCTGAGGTCAGGGACGGTGAAAGGGAAGAATTACAGCCCAAGTTTTCCCTCTTCTGGAGCAGCAGGAGCCAACCAGCCACAGTACTGGCACAGACGGTGCTGTCATGGTGATTCTGTTGCCTTCTCAACATGCTGTCCAAGGCAAGTGTCTCCTTCTCCTCGACTTAGAGCTGGCCGTACCTGGCAGTATATTCTTCCAGGGCCAAAGAGCAACCAGAGGTCCAAGTGGAGAATCACCTGTTCCACTGTAGCTGCTCACAACCAGTACCATGCCACCATATATTTCAGCTTTTATTTTACTGTTCAACTACTTTGCAAATCCTCAGGCGTCCTGCGCTGGCTTACAGTAAAAATCCACATGATGCATTTGCATTAGAACGTTTTTCCAAGGTCTGTTAGTCTGGTCCCCAAGAGACACTCCCATAATTGAAATGCTTAAGTCCAGAGCTACCAATTATCTTTAAAAACAAAATGGAGTCCCACTAGGAGAAAATTACAGCCAGGTTTCTTTATATGTGGTAGAAATGTGGGGATTAATTATCACCACCCCTGTGCAAATGCCTTTAGGGTATGGGAAGGAAACAAGAGATCTTCTTTTCTTGAAGGAGACAGCTATACTCATACTTCTTACATGCACCTGTAGGCAAAGACTGCTCGAATCCAGAGCTTGCCTTCTGATTTCGGCAGTCCCATTGCCCAACGTATGGACCGCGTATATATATCTCATCTGTAGAACCAACCACATCTCTTTATTTATGTAAAAGCTTCACTCCAGCTGGATTTCTGGAGATCTTGTACAGACCTGAAGTAATATGCATCTGCCCCAAAACAATGTTAAATAAATAGTGTAATTGTACACAATGCAGGTACTACAATGCTTAACTTCCAGAGTTAGGTCCCTGGAGCTGAAAAAACTCCCAGCACCGCTTCCAGGGACATTATGGCACCACAAGAAGGACCTGTGCAAGGTCCACAGGCTGCAGGAGACGGGACCACCTGCAGCATCCATTTCCCCCCTCCCTTCCTTCTCCAGGGTATAACAACATAGAAGTAACAATATTTTCTGTTATTCATATGCTCAACAAGGTGCATTTTTCTAGTCTCAAAAAGTTCTCATGTTTAATCTCGGTATCTGAACTCAGCCTACTTTCTCCCTGGAAGAGAGACACGCTCTACTCACATTGTAAGACTTCTGTTGAGTATCTGGGATTAAAGCATCAAAATGCAAAAGCAAGGCACAGGCCATTTGCAAACAGGGTTTTCTTTAAGATCATGCCCTTGATCACCCAAAGTAATGCTGCCATAGCTCCTGTGAGATGGACTATCTTTTCAGGTGAAAAATCTCACCTTTCTGTTCTAAGCTAAACATGTCAGTTTAAAAGAGCCTACTAAATATTCTTCTACCACAAAGTCACTTTTTTTATTGCTTCTAACGAGTTGTTGCAGTTCAGAAGTTTCTATTACAGCCTGGCAATTAAGTTCCTAATAAACTGAAGAGCTACTAATTGACTTGTTCAGCTCACAAACTGAGGATCCAGCTAGCAACCTGTAACCCGTTTTACATCTTCTGACCAAAATTCATTCACGTTTTGCAAGCCATTTCAATTTCATTTGTGTAAACTGCATCCTTCCCCTCTATGATAGTAATCTTTGATTCCGGGGAAAAGACAAAACAAAAAGTCACCTGAGAGCAAGCTATTGTGCCGCTGACTCTGTTAAGGGGACCAATGATAAGATATTGCTGTGCGCAAATCGGTGTACCGGTGGTAGATCCAATATCAAAAATTTATGGTAATTGAAACCACAGAATCTTTGGAAATGCAGTCAATTTGACTCAGTATCAAAAGGTCACTCTATTCAATTTATACCTGATTCTGAGCACAATACTGAGAAAACACCTGAAAGCAAATCATCAGCAGTCTGGGCCTCAACATTTACTGACTACATAGGCTAATTTGCTGATTACTAAATAAATGCATTATCTATGTTTTGGACTGTGCTAGCTCATCAGAGAGGCTTTTTAACTTGTACGGGACTTGACACCGTCAAAGCATTACCAAACCTCCTGCCAGGAACTTCACGTCCGTAACGCTGAGGCACGCCGTGGACATACTGTTGTGCTGCCTTGCGCAGTGCCAGGGAAGATGTCTGGTCTTCATGGGTGGGGAACTGCAGCAGGAGAAGACCTGGCAAGTTCTGTCTAGCCCATGGCAGGCTAGGTTTGGGCAGAGCTCCACACTGAAGCACAAAACTCTACCTACATCTCCAGTGGGCAAAAACAAGAGCAGGGAAAGGGCAGATGTGTAAAATGGAAGAAGAGCCTGATGAAGAGCCACAGAAGAAGGAAAGGCTGGGAGTTTGCCTTTGCTCTGCAAGACGGCCAGAGAAGCAAAGGGGAGATGAAGTTTGCTTGCTGCCAGCACTGGTGGGGAAGCCTGGGTGAGAAGAGGAGGAGGCGAGCTGCCGCTGGGCAGGGGGGATGCAGGGCGGGCAGCCCGACTCACGCGAGCAGCTCACTGCCCGGGGTGTGAGAGGGTGGGCAGACCGCCCTTCGAGCCACCACCCCGCAGCTCTCGCCCGGGGCAGCACATCGCGCCTCTCACCCGTCCTCCCCTCCCCTCCCACGGGCAATTGTTCCTTCACGTGGTAACGTCCCGAGCAACAACCCAGCCAGAGATATCTAATTATTACTACACATCGAAAATATACAGGAGGGTAGGGAGTCACCGTTCCTGACCAAGGGTCCCAAATCAGACGAGCCGTAATGGGGAACGAGCACTGCAGAGAGAGGGAGGCAGGGGGAGGAAGGCTACAGGCCACAGCACCTGGCAGGGAAGATGGCTGGGACTCTCTCGGCTGCAGAGCTTTCAGTGACGGTGTCAGCAGTATTTCAGTCCAAGTATTCAAACGCTGCTTGCTCAGATTTATTTATTTACTTGATTTATGGTACATGCCCACACTAATCTCTCTATGCACTGACATGAAATTTTTCAACATTCATACACCTTTGTTAGGCAGTATAGCATGTTCTGGGAAAAAAAGAGCTACATATATTCTGCAGTGATTATTTCACAAATGTAATTGATATAAAAACTTCTTTTTCCTCTTGATAATGGCAGACATCTCTAAAAAATGCATTTGAGTGGTAGTATAGACTTTTCCTTTGCAAACTCAGAAGCATAATCTTGTCACTTTTGTTCATTTTCTATTTCAGTGTTGCACTTGCTTCAGTTTTAATTATATTGGACGTGTCAGGATGTCTGTCATAATCCCTACTTCTTTCTAGAGATTTATGACTCTACACAAATATAAATTATATACAATATAGCAGATAAGTGTTTACATATATTTTTTAATTTTGTTCAATTATGTGAAGACTGTTCTTTGTGTGAACAGAACACACACTCAAAAATTCCTTTTTAAACAGCAAAATAAGACACTTCTATCTGGTGCTTTTACTGTTAGAAAATTGGAATTTAATTTGACCAGGAAATTAGCATTTGTAAAGTATCAACTTCATTAAATGCTTTTTATGATGTTTTAATTTTTCAGCCTGTTCAGCTTCATCAAGCCTACCTCCATGCCTGTTGAACAGGTACGACAAACACAAGTCATGTCTCACAGGAAGAAAAACACTGGTTTTCCTTAGACCTGCAGCATGAATGGATCAGTACATCATTAATACATCTGGGCTTCCCATCAGTTTTTGTTGTGATCTAACTGGAAGGCTGCCATCTGGTTTGAGCTCACTAGAAGAGTTTATTCAGACACAACACAAAAACTTGTTCAAAAGGCTAAAGATGCATTTACTCTCTATGTTTCACCTATGTAGCTATAGTCCTGTCTCTAAGTGTCACAGCAATGGTTCCAACACCCTCCTGGTACACACCAGCAGATGTGTTGCGTGACACACATACCATCTACAGAGGTGGTTTAGCTAGGTAAAATAAACAAAGACAATAGACATTAGCCCTAAAAAACCTGCGAAAATCGCCACAAAGGGGCAAAATATGTATCTTTAGATATGCGTGCTCCACTCTTACGAGGCAAAAAAAGTTTCAGCAAACCTCAGTGGCATTCCTGTATCTAAGGAGATGCTCAGCTGAGAGGACACCCCAGGTGCTCATCCTGTGAGTGTCCTAGGCTGAAATCAATAAAAGACTCCTTTATAATGAAGCACTAAGTGAGAATGTGGAGATGCCACAGTAAGGAAGGTGCTAACAGGTATTGGGTTTAACACAGCACAGATCACAGGTGCATTTTCCCAGGCTTTTCATTTTGCTTTTACAGTCCCATTAAAATAAAATGGAAGCTTGCCCCAGCAGGCAAATAAGCCCTCGCCTCAAAAAGCAGCGATTGAACAGTGCATCCTGGTTAACCCCTACAACGACCATGGACACTCTTCAGGATGAGGAGACGTGTGTGAACTTTCTGCTGGTTAAGCATCTGGATTCATTTAGATGCCTCATATCATCTTTAACTATGTATTTCCTTAATTTGTCACTAGGTGCTAAGACTTTAATGTTCTTTCAGTGCAATTCTGTGTATGCAAATAGATCGTAAACGAGAGATGGTGATTTTAAAACAGAAAACTTAAAAAAAAAAATACAGATCACAGAAGAAGTGTCTGTTGCAAAGCCTCCTCTAGAGGCATGTCCACCGTTGGTTTGTTTCTAAGTTTCGTGGAACTCTAGTCTTCAGAGATCACGTTGATAAGACGGGGTTGACACTAAAATGTAAAACTGATTTGCTAGTTTACACTAAGGCTACCTTGTTCATTTACCATCAACCAGCCTAGCAGTTATGTAGCACATGCGTACTGTGGTGCACACCACAGTTCCCACTGCAGTTGCCTCTCTTCTGTTTATTTCCTAGTCAAAACTGAACATATCGCTCATTTTCTGCTAGTCTTTTAAAAAAGTGCATGTTCCTGATCACCAGCCCTCCATCTGTACGATGTAAAATATCGTATTTTTCTTTGTGAGGCATTCATGTTAACCAGTCCTTTTTTCATCAGAAATGGTGAACATCAACCTGGGCATTTTTTTGCCCTCTTTAAAAATGACCCATAACAGGCAGTCAAGTCCAGCTGTACTTAATCAATGCACTAAATATCATTATTAATTAGGCTATAAATTCCAATAGGCACGGACTGTCTTTTTGTTATGTGTTCACACAACTCCTTTCACAATGGTGTCCTGATTTACAATAGGGCTTCGAGATACTGCCACAGTACCTACAATAAATAATTCGGGGTACTTCTATTTAATCCTGCTAGCAACCAAAAGAAGAACTTGGGTCCAGATGTTCAGCTGCTGTAATTTAGGGCCTCTCCACAGGTTTTAATGGAGTTATGCAGATTTACACCAGCTGGGGACCTGGTCCTCTGCTCTTTGGGTATGTCGATGCTGAAGCTGAGAGCAGCAGCTCCTGCATACTGTATCTGTACCAAGCTGTCCTGGGACTAACAGCAGTCCAGCTAGAGACCAGTAAGGGCTAATTCTTCCTCCTTATCAATTGAGTTTTGCAGCTAAGCACTACATTGCTACGACTAAGAAGGTAAGTTTGAAAGTGACTTGGGTTCATCTTGCCTACAATGCGGTTGATGCTAAGCTCACATTCCCTACTGGAAATGCACCGACATATTTATTCATGTCAAGTGCATCTTAAATTTATAAGTTATCCCCACTGAAGTTAACACACATCATAATTTGAGCCTATGTAGCTGCTAGATGCACAGCCAAAACCCCAGGGGATGTGCCTAGCCCCAGGAATAATAAGTAAATTGCAGCCATTTGAATACTAAACCAGAGGCGGGACCCTGCAGATCACTGGCTTCAATACAGCCTACGTTTCCCTGGCTCAGATGACCTCCCTTCACATCAAGACATTTTGCCCTGCCCTATCAGCACTCAAAATAAGGGGGAAGAAAGAGAGGAAGGGAGCTGTGGACTGGAAACAGCCCAAGATGAAAGAGCCGCACTCCTGATCCAGCATCCTGGGAAGGGAAAACTTGTTTAAGTGGCACTTCTGGGGCAGAAGGCTGGAGCTACTGCCATTAACCCAGGCAACGCGACCTCTGTTTCCACCCTCTTCAGACAGAGGACGGGATACTGCGCCCAAGTCTTGCTCAGCTGGCTGAGAGGAGCAGGTGGGACCACTCGTGTTTAGGTAGCAATAAAAACCTGTTTTGTAAACATATATGAGGATTGCACACACATCACCAGAGAGAAGGGGAGGGAAAGGAAAGGAGAGAGAGGAAGGGGAAGGGGGGAGAGAGAAGAAAGTAAACACGGTTGCACTTCTTGTTATATGTTAGGAGAGGGGGACCATATAGTATTTCCAGTAAAAAAGAGCTATCTGTAAGTGAATGATACTGCAAAGTTTTCTCCCTCTGAAGCACCGAAGCAGCAGCGTGCACTGAGCACCGCAGTGTTTTACAGCGGCACGTGGCCTTGCCCCTGTTCCGACAGCAAAGCGTGCCCGAGTGCCGGCAGCACAGGGAGCAGAACGCCCACCCCAGCTTGGCTCTCCTGGGGGCCGCAGCAGCACAAACCAAGCGTCACCCAGCGAAGCCCATGGAGTTAAACCAGGACAGATAAGCCTAAGTGAGAAGTAAATCAGGCCCTTTATGATTGCCCCACCTTCCCCAACAAAAAACTAAATACGTTCCTTTTTCCTCAGACACATTGATAGCAATAGCCTGACCTGCCCCAACTGGGTTTCACCGGTGGCAACGCAGAAATACTTATTTCCATTAGGCTGCGTCTATAAAATCCTCCTTTCAGTTCCTGTGCTTCTACAATTTCCAAACAGCAAAGCCTGACATTTTGGTCTCTGACAAGCAACGCTTAATACTGGGACATTCGAAAAAAAAAAAAATCCATACAAAGAAAGCTCTTAAGACAAGATAGGCTGAGCGTTTTCACCACAAATGGTTTGTTTCAGCTATCTCTCTGCCTTCTGTAAGACGGAAATCAGACAGCTTACTGGCTTAGCTTGTTAGGCCAGGTTAAAGGGATGCAACGCTGAAAGGCTCTTACAGAAGCTTACCCTTGGACTAAAAATAGCAGGCACTAGAGAATTATCTTAAATACTACCAAACTTGTTCTGCACTGTGAATGCAGATAACTGTAATATGTTTCCATTTTTGGTAGTTTTAGAGCTTTTTAAAGTTATGCTCGCTTTAGCTGACTATTTAATTAGTTTCTGATTCTATTTGCCACTTTTTTCTCTCAGAGATATAGCCTGAGGGGTACTTTGCCTATGAATCCTTTGTATTTAGCAGCGTTGCTATTGTTAACATCTAATGAGCTGTTGGATTTGCCAAACACTCGGTATAGGTACAAACGCTTCTTTGAAATATAAATGTTTAACACATAGCAAATAGCAAATCAAAAGATACTCTAACGCGGCATCCTCACTCTCATTGCGTGTCTCATCAAAAGAGAATAAAAATAAAAATCTGCTTTATTACATTTAATTCTGCAATCCCAAAATGCGTATCTGAGTGAGACATTTTTAGCTCATTGCCTGGAACTTTAGAAGAAAACTAAATGATTTTTGATACCATAAGAGGACTCGCACATATGGGCAAGGCTCCACGGTCTAACGCAGTTCCCTGCCAGCTGAACTGTGGAGCTATCAGTGTTTCCTTTGGGGAAAAACTGCAAGATCCTACAGTTTCTAATGAAGCCACCTCATCTTTAAAACATATAAAATGAGCTTTTTTTTTTTCAAGGCTACAAGCAGTTCTCTTTAAGCAGTCTTAAGCAGGATACATGTTCATCTGCTCTTCACTGAAACCCATGACAAGATACCAAAACAAACTCCAAAGCAACGCGCAAAACCTTCTCAGTCCTTAGACACATTCTACTCGTGCTACAGCCAGTCTGAAAGACATCGCCGCAGAAATCAGTCATGTAGTGTAGCATCCCTACTGCTGTTGTTGCCTCAACCCTCTGCACTTCGGCAGGTGACGCTATCGTGGGTATTCACTGTACGAGCACAGATCGTGAACTTCACCGGATTCAAGCCGCAAGTGCCTCCGCACATTGATTCCTGCCCATTGCCTTCCACACGATGTCCCAGGTACTACACCAGTCACTGTTAATATAGTTTAAAACCCCCACCCTGAGTAAGGCCGACTTCTAGAAACAAATGCTGGGCAAGGTCAAGCTAAAACCCAACCATTCAGCTGAACAGAAGTTCCTTCCCTTATTGGGCAGGTGTCGCACCTGACTGCCGTGGAGCTGGCAGAGCCTGTCCTCTCAGACACAATTTTTCTTTGACTCTCTTTTCAGGGTGAGAAATGTTTTCACTCTTAAATAGTGGTGGAATTCACAGATTCCCTCACCAGATATATACCCAGTGCCTTCATAAGCTCACGCGTAGTGGCACAACCTAGCCACATGTCTCACAACTGCCATTAAAACCCTCCATATGTCTTCATTTGGGAAGCAAGATTTCTTTTTGAGTCAGGAGTTAAGTTCACAGCCTCTCTGTCAAATAAACAACATGTCTGTTGTCACCTGGCTGCTGAGCAAGCCCTGTCTTTGAAAATATGCACTCGGTGAATTTAGCCGTCTATTTCTCAGCCTTTCCTTCCACAGTCATGCAGCAAAAATAATGCTCCATCTTCATTACGATGATTAACATTACTATCCACCTCCTGCAATTTAAGTTTCTCCTGGTTAAGTGTCACTCTAGCACTACCAAGACAACAGCCCTATTGCACTGAACATTCTACAGTCACATCGCAGGGGAAAGTACCTGCAGAAAGTACTCACAGTTCAATCAGAGAAGACCAAGAAAGGAGGATCATAATCCTCGCTTTATAGCAGGGGACTTGATGCGCAGAGGTTAACCAACTTCTCCAGGCCAGAGAGCACCCACGGGCACGGTGGAGGGCAGGGCTCCAACCAGCAACACCAGCCTCCTCTTCCAAGCAGGGGACAACATTTCACGGATGTCAACAGTGCCCACAGTCCCTAACTCAAAGCACCTGCAGCCGAGTTTCCAGCTTCCAGAAGAGGACTGAAAAATGGTTGTCAAGTGTGTTGAGGTCACAGCAACATAACTAAGGGGAGGCTCATTTTGTGCACTCATGAAAATTGGTGATTTTGCCACTTTTTGTACAGAAAAAGTCCCCATCATATTTGCTCACTTATTACTGGCATTGCAGAATGGAGTTTTCCAGAGAAGGTTAACACAGAGAGAATAGTGAATGGCCACAACAGAACAAGGCTGGTGTGGCACATGTCCCTCCACACCAGAAGGCCACAGGATGCCTGTACGACATAGCGGATGTAGGGAGAAAATCAGCGTGCTAGAGCAAAGGATACAAGTTGGGACCAGTGGGAAGGAACATGGCCACGCCTGAGTTCAAAAGTAACCATGGAGACCACCTAGCTTAACATGGAAAGCTGGGGCAACCCCCCCAGACACAGGAGGAAGAGGCTACAATAGAACAGCAACTCAGCAAGTGTCTTGGGAAAACAAAGGGTCCACAAAAGGCATTGTTTGAGTGGGGCCCTCTCTTTGCATAACTTACTTCGGAAAGATAAAAACGAAAGATAAAAACGAGAGAACACCCAAAGCTGGTCGGGTAAGTCATTACCTGTACAGATAGTCACGCAGATAGGTTTGCCCCAAGGAAAGATAATCAGGAGAAAGTGAACTGAAGGTTCCGCAGAGTTTCATCTCAAAGAATCCAAATTACTATAAGCCAAATTGGAAAATATTTTACCTTAGAATTTGGACGGTACTTAGAAACAAAAATATTCAGAAAAGTAACCCCTGTTCATCCCCATGAGCTGCCGAGACGGCAGCTTTATTGCATACAGGCCCCAAGGCGCAGAGCCCACGGAAAAGCAGTGCACGGGGTGGCTGACGACCAGACAGACAGAAAATGAGAGAAAAAAAGCTGTTGTGGTGCTACTCGCCTTTTTACTGTATACTTTTTCCATTCTTTTCTTTGCTAGTGAAGAGACTACGCTTTCCGGCTATAGTAATAGCTCAAGATCAGGGATCTGATATCTCAAGATCAGGGACCTTCTGAGTCGAAGTGACAGCCTGAGATGTGGTATTTGTTTGCAGACTTTCGTATGTAAGTGTGTGCCATTCACCACAGCCTGCACAAGTCGTTATGAAGTCCATAGGAAGTCAGACAGCAGCGAAGGAGGAAGAAAGTGTCTCTGGCACAGGATCAGGGATAAAATACTTTCTCAGAGGCATTTGTGGGATATCAGGCAGAGTGAATTGGAATTAGGATGAGGAATTGTGCCATTAACACCAGCAACAGATTAAGTCCTGATGATTTTCCTTGCGTATGAGGTGAGAGAAGACAGGCTAGATATTGTGTGTTTATTGAAGCAAGAAG
>Ga0181612_101348_pt1 | contig 21997 bp, 13 predicted proteins | sample HoacroProtozoa21_FD_119630 | JGI IMG/M metagenome (GOLD analysis project Ga0181612, IMG submission 119630) | Hoatzin crop microbial communities from Cojedes, Venezuel. Combined Assembly of Gp0051906, Gp0051904, Gp0051908
CACCGCGAGCGTCCGGACGCCGCGGGTCGGGGCGCGGCGCCTTCCCGGGCCCGGCCCCCGCGCCTTGGCTTCCCGCCCCGGCCGCCTCCCGCCGACCCCACTCACCCTCCCGGCGGTGTCGAAGTAGCTGGTGGCCAAGGACTTATCGTAGTCCGCGTAGAGGTTAGGAAACGCCCGCTGCGCCATCATGGTCGCCACCCTCCCCACTTCGCTCCGCCGCGACCCGCCCCCGCTCCGCCCCGGAAGGGAGCGGGTGTCGGTGTAACCATCCCGCTGCGCCCGCCGCCCCGACTCGCGGGTTCGAGTCCCGCCGTGCCGCTTCGGGGGCTTGAGGGGTGTAGGGAGCGTTCTAGGGGTTAAAGGCCCCTTGCAGCTGGCTCAGTGGGGTTTAGGGAGCGCTTTAGGATTTCAGGGCCCCTTGCAGCTGGCTCTGTGCGGTTTGGGGAGCCCTGTAGGATTTGGGTCTCCCTGGCAGCTGTGGGGCTGAGAGAGCCCTGTGGGGTTTAGGGGTCCCCATTGCAGCTGACCCTGTGGGGTTTAGGGAGCCATGTAGGCTTGAGGGGCCCCTTGTGGCTGGTCCTGTGGGGTTTAGGGTTCTGGTGGGGTTGAGGGGTCCCCTACGGCTGGCTATGTGTTGTTTAGGGAGCCCTGTGGGGTTTAGGGTCCCTTACAACCGGCCTTGTGGGGTTTGGGAAGCCCTGTGGGGTCTAGGGGTCCCCTGTGGCTGTCCCTGTGGGGTTTAGGGGCCCTGTGCAGTTTGTTTCAGCTGGCCCTATAGGGCTTGCAGGCCCCTTGCAGCTGGCCCTGTGGATTTTGGGGTCTTGTGAGGATGAGCACCACGTGGTCAGCCCCGCAGGGCTGGTTGCCCCATGGGTGCAGTGCCCAGCTGGTGCAGATGGTGGCAGAAGGTCAGTCCGAGGAGCTTGTGTTGAGTCCTGCTCCCCTCCAGCAGCTGTAGATTGTCACCCAGGTTGGGGCCAGGCCTGGACAAGCGACAGGCATTTCCTTGCTGTCCCCTGCCATGCCGCTGTGTCTTGCCCGTGCCAGCTGAGACACATCTTCCTCATGACTGGAAAGTAAGCCCTTGCGACTCATAGCTCCAGGCAATGTAACTTGTACTCCTGCTTTTTATCCCAAATGCCAGGTGACTGTGATGCCCTGGTGACGGTCTCCCTGCAGTCCTGCTGTGGTGGTGTGCCCCTGTGCGGCCAGCTGTGTACAGTGTACCTTTGGCTAGGGTGTAGCATTCGTTGGGCTGAGTTCTCTTTGTGTGCTGTAATTCTGAATCCAGGCCTTGCTGCCTTTCTACCTGATGTAATGCTGTAATGCTGTGCCCAGCTCACCTTTGCCTGACCCTGTAGGCCTGAGGCGGGTTGTGGCGTCCCTGCTTGGGGTCTGGCTCGCTGAAGTGCATGACAGGCATAGCTGTGGGGCTCCCCAGCAATTCTAGGTCTGCAGGCTTGCCTGCATGTCTCTTTGGGAAACATGAATAAATGGGGCTGAGCTTGAAGCTTTTGGTGGCTTTTACAGGTCTAAGTACAGCAGCACTGCCCATGTAGGAGCTGAATCCATCTGGGTGGGTTTAGTGAAAATAGCAGCTCTAAGAATATACCTTCTGGTGGTGACTGAGAACGTGCATGGGAATACATTATGCTGCTGTGTTCATGCTTGGGACAATTATATAAGGGAATCTGGTTTTCTGTCCATGTGTCCATTCTTTGTTATAATCTGTAAAACCAGAGCTCAAAGAAAAGAAAAAAAAATATTGCAGGAGATGGTGAGAAACAAGCAGAAAAGAGGGAATCCCAATTATGTTCGCTTTCAGTTCCTCTTTCACTCAGCTGTTCCTTGTTTGGTGAATTTCAATCATGTCAACATTGCCTTGCACTCAAGGCAGGGAGGTGGACCGTGCAGCTTTAATATTCAGACGCAGCTCTGGCATCAGCAAAGATAACACGGGGTCTTCTGCTTACGGCCAAATTCACAGCCCTGTATTATGGTCTTCCCTTCCATCTGCAGGTCAAAACAATATTCACTGCCCTCCTTCCCTCAGGCACAGTTCAGTATTAACTTCCAGCATAAGACACACCAGCTCACAGTGGCTGTCTCCCAGGGCCCAGGTAAGTGACTCATGATTTGTTCTTAGTAATCTGTCTATGTGGAATAGGGAATGAAAGATGGATAAGAGCCTGAGAGGGAAGCTGCTTCTGTGTTCTCATGGCAGTCCCAGTCACTCTGAGGTGTTTGGGGGTGGAGGGCTTGTTTGTTTGCTTTGTCTGAAAAGAGTCATGCTGGATTCACTGAAAAAAAGCAATGAAAGCAAATCTGTTCAGAACATGTCTAGAGACTAATTTTGTGTGCAAGCAGCTGTCAGAGTAGACAGAGAAAATGGTGAGAAAACACGCCCCAGTAGCCTTCCTGGCAGTCCCATCACAAAGTTAGCCCTAGAAAAGTCTCAGTTTCTGAAATGGCTCACAGTCAGTGGTTGAAAAGCCGTCCCAAAACCTTTCTACTGGTGAGAAAAGAACAGTGTGTAACATTTTCTGCTCCACGGCATTGTCTAAAAGGCAAATCCTGAACGAATTTTAGAAGCATAAGGATCCTGGCTGTTGGTGGTCCCTGCTGGACTGGTGCCATGTCTGTGCGTCTTGTAGTTACACAGATAAAATTAAAATCACAGTCCTTCCTGAAGAAAACCGTAGGATGCCTGGGTGCCTCCTCCCTCCTCATTACAGTGAGGAAGTGAATCTCAGATCTCTGTCAGATGTTACAGCTGCCTACAGGCCACTTGGGATCCTGCCTGAAGACTTACTGAAACACCTCCTACCTGAAAGGAGATGCCTCCTGCTGGGGTCACTGCCCTTCACTGGCTGTAGGCATCAGTCAGTTCTGTAATCTCACCTACCACTGATCTCCAGTCAGCAGGTGCCCAAGTTGGGCAGTGTAGATGAGGACTTGGAAGTGGCCTTTCCAAAACTGTGGTTTGGTATCTACCCCTCTGCATAGCCTCCTCTCAGGGTTGGTTTGACCTCAGACTGTGGCCTCCATGCTGTAGACCAGATGACCTTGACATAGTAATCCCATAATAGCAAGTGTGAGGGTTGCTTGTTCTGCCTTTGTGACTGCATGCTGTATGTGGGGGACTACAGGGGGAAAGGATAAGGTGTCCTTCATAGCCTTGTCAGATAGAAAAGGGAATTTGGGAGGCTGCGTGGGGAGGTGCTCCACAGAGCATGGTCACCCTCGCTGTGTATGAGAATGTCCTGGAAAACTGTACACGCAACGCACTTAGGTGGTGGGAGAGTTTTCAGCTGCTGAAAAATTGACCCAGGGATGTCTCAGCATTATTCAAAGAACTACTGCAATACAAAATGTTTTGGATGATTAAGAGATGTAAACCAAATTGTGGTATTTATCTCCCCATCTCTGCTTTGTTTTGTTCCTTTTTTGTGTTGGCTTCTTTGTGTTCAAGCTTCAGACAGCAAAGAGTAAAAGCAAGAAGCTTCCCAGCTGTATTTATTAGCCTGTCTTACACATTATTTAGTCAGGAACAGCATGGCTAAAGATACTGCATATTTAGTATTGATGTCCAAAATGTCCTAAGACACATGAAAGATCAAAGATGTCCTTTTCCTCTTTTAAAACAACAGTTTCAAATATCGGATGTTGTTTCAGCTGTAATGCTATGTATAAACCACTGATAATTCTAGAAGCTTTGCTATTCTTTAATATTAGAGCCATGACTCGCTGTATTTGATCTCAGTAAAAAGTCAAACCTGTATTAAGAGACTGAAGATCTTAGCACCATTCTGAAGCTAAGTAGACTTGGTTTTGGAACGTAAAGCAAGTGCTATGTCTTGGTGTTATAGTGGTAAAATTTTTCATTTTAGAAGGATCTCCAGAAGAGGGAAAAAGTGTCTTATTTTATTGCATTTTTTTTCCAATTCACAGTAAGGATGATTGCAGATACCATTGATTGTTTTTCTTTCAGCACCTTCTATGAAGAGATCGAAGCCTGTGTATTGGCCATGGAAGCTGAACTAAGCTAGTAGATTGTACTGACAGTGTATCTGGGGCACAGGTCACCTATATCCTGCTTGCATTTGTTGTGGCCAGATGTTAAGCTAAGTATTCAGTAAAAGCCCATCCTGACTGTATATACACACACAGTGGTAGGCTTTGAGATAGCGATTGCCATTCAGATCTCAGAGATGTAGTGGGTGATTCTGTGAAAACACCAGCTCACTGGTCACTAGCAGGCGAAAGAAAGTCATTTTCCACTAGCAAGTGAAAAGAGCACAAAACTAAGAATGCTGCTATGTATGTCCATAGCTCACCTGCATCTCCGATACTGTGTTGAGTTCTGATATCAGCTCAAACAGGGTAGCAGAACTAGCAGGGGTGCAAGTTATGGAACTAATCAGGCCAAAAAAAAGCTGATCAGCTGCACGGAATGGCTTATGTGCTAGGACTATTCAGGCTGGAAAAGAGATATCTAAAGCCGGCTGTAGTAGATGTCTGTAAAGTCTTGAACAGCATCACAAATGTGAACAGGGGAAGGTGACACAGTGGCTTTCAAAGCTGGCAGACATCAACTGAAATGACTGGGGCAGCATTCAAAGGTGAAGGAGATTATTCACATAATCAGGCTGTGACAGGTTGTGAAGTAAAAGGACACTGGTGTGCTTGTGCACGGGAGATGCCTGAGCCACTGACTTCTCGGAGTTACGAGACTGCGTTAGGGGATGTTGCTGCATGTGTTTGCTAGTATACTGCCTGAGCATCAGACATGAAATCCTGTTGGAAGATTTCATCTGAACTGGTGAGCCTGATACAATGGGTTTATATTTTGCTTTACAACATGCTAGCCTGGCTAGAGCAGTTAACAGCCTAACAGTTTTGTAATGATCTATCTGCGTGTCGGCAGCAGCTGCTTCGCACTTGAGCTGCCGACATTGCCCTGATTACAGCGTAGCTGCAACTCGTGTTGCGGTGGCTTCACCCTGCTCTTCTGGGACTCGGCCACTAGATGCCCCTGTCCCACAAGCAAGAAGCCGGAGCGGTGCACTGCTCTCGTTGGGCCGTGTGGCTCTTTCCTGTCGTGACAAATGAGCAGAGATCAGTGGTCCTGTGCATCAGGCCAGAACTCTTTGGAGAAGTGCATGTAGCAGTCCTCTGTGGCATTTTGCCATTTTCTTCTCTTAGTGGACCATAACATACCGACCCCCAATGCAGTGGGAATCCATCCATTCTTAGCAAATGAAAGAGAGCAGACCTGGTTGAGAAGAGATCGGTAAGGGCTACCTATGGGCAGGAGCAAAGAAAACCAGACAGGAAACTGCTGAGAGTGGGATGAAGCACTCTGTTTTGGTGATGAGGTCGTCTGGAAGACAGTAGGTTTTGCTGAGGGTTTGATAGACTTTGATCCCTGGACAAGACTGATGTCAAGTCAGATTTCTTTTGCTTTTCTGTACTGACTGAAGCAGTTCTGCGTAGGGCACTTGCGTCCTTAATGCTGCCTTTAAAGTTCAGTGTGAGGATTAGACGTGATTGCCAATGAAAACACAATGTGGGTATGGCTGATGGCTCAGCCTGACTCTGTATTTGACATCCGTCTGCCCCTGCGTTCACCTTTGCACGTCTACAGGTTGAGCAGTGCACAAGCATGACTGTTGACTTGTTTGCTTAGCTATGTGAGCAGTTTGAGGTGGCAGTGACCAGGGTCTCCATGACACTGAGCAATAAAGTTAGGCTTTACAGGTGATCTAAGGACTCCGAGGGGCACTGAAAGGACCCTGTTGTTTCATTTGGTACCCTGTGAAGGTACCTTATGCCCCTTCCTTCTAATGAAATCTGCTGTTGCTCAGCGTGTGCAAATGTTTTTCTGGGAAACTTCGGTGTCATGTTTTTAAAGGATCTTCAATCTCAAGTGACTATATGAACAGCAGTTGGGACACCCACGCAGTATTGCAGGGTCTATTCTGATCCAGCTTTGGCACCTGTGCCAGTCTCTTGATATTCGTTCTTCACGTCCATCTTTACGGTACATAGAAGCCCCGAGACAGCTTCTAAATGAACTGCTTTAAATCCTGCCTCCTATAATGTGTAATGCCACCTAATAAACCTAATTTCCTATAGATTTTTGTCTCCTGTTGAATACTCCAGAGGCTAATAAGCAGTGAACTTCTATTAAACTATTTTTCTCATGGTTTCAGATGTTCAGAATGGCTCTTAGCAAAGATTTCCAGTGTCTGGTATGCCTTGAATGCAGCTGGGTGCTTCTTGGTGTGAAGCTGGGTTCATACTTACCTTGAATGTAGAGGGTGAAGGTGGTCAGATCATCCTTTCTGACACTTATTTAATGGTGATTACAGTTTTATGACTGAACAGGGACTGGAACGTTAATCAGTCATTAACATCCTAGAAACGGTGGTAAGAAGTCTTTGTAGCTAGTGGGTATCTCAACAGGCAGGTGTGGTGAAGGTCCTCTTCCTCGCCTGTGGTGCTGCTGTTTGCACCCCTGAGGTTTATGCATAGCAGAAAAAGAAAACAGATGAGCAGGGGTTCTGCCAGGTGACCCTCATACAGCTCTGCTGAGGCTGGACCTCACTGTCCCCAGGGAAAGAGCTGCCCCTGACTAAAACAACTGTAAAAATGCAGGCTTGGATGTGCACCTGACCTTAGAGAATGCTGTTTCATAACCTGGATGTGTCCCTAACGCTGCATGGGTTTTTTTATCTTTAAAAAAAGCAAGCTGCTCTGCTGAGGCTTTCAGGGGGAGGACTCATCCCGGCTAGCACGCGGCCAGCACAGCTGCCTGTCACTCAGCCACAAGTCATGCTAGCAGTGCCAGGAGACAGTGCCTCACTTTCTTCTCCAGAGAGTGACATCTCTTGATGGGTCACTGCCTGGGACACAGGAACAGAGCTTGCTGTGTGCCAGAGAGTTTCTTGCTCTCCTTGTCTTTTATATATTTTGCCTTATTTTTGTTCTCAGAAGGGCTTTTTAAAGCTTAACTATTAAGGATTGAAAATATTTTGCCAACTCATAATGTGGCTCAAAGCAAAGGGGTGGTTTCCTCACTGTATTTTCAACCTCATGCTTCCCACCTTGCAGGAATAAGGTTTCATCTCGGTTCACTTTCTTGTGACTTCTCTTATGATGCAGAATAAAGGAAGAGAAATGAACTGCGCAGAGTATCAGTGTACTTGTTATACTGAAGATATTCCTTCTTTAGGAATTCTGTTGTGCAATTAACTAATTTCTCATTTTCTAATTTTCCCTTTCAAGGAGTTTACAAAAGTGTACAATGCAAACAAGAAGAAATCTGATGCACAAGGAGGGAGCCTTCCCAAAGAAGGCTCTTGGATTAAGGGGAGTGCAGGTGTTGGGCACTTAAAATGTCTGCCGCTCTGCAGATTATCATGTGCTCACTGGGCTAGATTAGTTGATGTTGTTTCCAGTCTGACTGACTAAAGATAGATTGATATGGCTCTTTGCAGGCAGGCCTAGGCAAGAGGCAGGAGAAAAAATAAGTGCATAACCAGAAATTTCTCTGTTTGGTCAGCAGCAGTGCTGTGCTCAAGCTGTGAAGTTCATGAGCTTCTGTTTTGGGCTTGTCTTGTGCTGAATGGATTATGAATGCAGGCAAAGCAACCACAGGTTTGACTGTGAAGGACTGTGTAGATTTATGCTAAATGACCCACATGTGACTTTAGTGCCTATGTATTCTTCAGCCTTGGAGGAATATGATGGAAGTGTCCCATGTGTATTATTTTAGGCATGTGGAGGGTGTGAAAAGGGTTTGCATAACACCACAGCGTTTCCAGTGTGATAAGTTTGAAAGCTAATGACTGTCAAAATATGAAGAATTTCTCATTCCTTATTTTGCTTGGATGATTTTCAGTTATTATTTATTTGCCCTTTGGAGAAGCCTGAAAAGGTTTTCATCATGACTTTTCCAGAGGGATGCAAGCAATGAAAGGATGACATTCATCTCAGTTCCCCTAGTGATCATTTGCGAAGTTGGAGAGAGTGTATATTAGCTGACTGGCAGGATGGATGGAAATGCTGTTAGGGACCTTTACTAGAGAGTGCTGTGGCAAATGTTATCAAAATGGGTGCTGTCCCAACAGAAAGAACATAGCAGCTTGAAACGCGTCTTTAGCTATGTCTCATGGAACCCATTTCCCTGGAAAAAACTCAGAATTTGCAACAGCAGGCAGTCTGAATTGCCCTAGCTGCAGCTATATTTGTGGCTGATACTGGGATGGCACTTAAATACAGGTCTCCATATTTCTTCTGAAATCTTCTGGATTTTTCCCCCCCCCCCCCCTCTGGTTCTTGCTACAGAAGCAGCATCCCTTCCTGCCTCTCCTACCCAGTTATTGAATCTTCTTGTGCCTATGAAATTACAGTCCATCTGTTGTAGGGAGCTGGTAATGAGAGGATGATGGTAAACAGAAAACTGGAAGCATACACAGCGTACCAGCACTGCTGTTCTACCTGCTGGCTGCACAGGTAAATGTATTGGGGGTCAGAGCTCTGATGAAAAAGAGTATTTTGCCAGGATGAGGTGTTGTGGTAAGTGTCAGGAGAGGAGGAGGGCTGGGGCAAAGACAGAGATTTGTATAGGTTAAAGTTTTAAGCTGCATGTGAATCAGCAGAATGAAAAGTTTGAGTCTTTTCCAAAGTCATGGCTTGAGACCAATTTCTTTTGCTGTTGATGCTGGAAATCAGACCCATGCTGCCCAGAATGAGCTTCCAGATTGTTCAGAGGACACTCCTGAGTGTGCCACAGCTGCAGGGGGGTTGCTAGGGGCGGAACGGAAGGAGAGAGACAATTAGGTTGTCTGGAAAGGTTAAATGAGATTGCAGGAGTGCATGACTGGCTGACTCCCTGACTGGAACAGGGAAGAGGTAACACTTCTGTAAAGCACTCTTTTGTGGTTGGTGTCCCTAAGAACATTTCCACCCACCCTGCCTACCAGCTGATACACTCTTTCGACTATATCATTTTTAAATACGATGTGCTTAGTTCAAACAGTGCTTTCTGTTTCTGTGAATTCTTGCTGCTCAGAGGCAGACTGTGTGAGGCTCAGACAGCAGCAAGTGGTGTCCCAGTTACCCATGGCCCTTCTGTGTTGCTTGGAACAATTCAGCAGTGCTTCTTTACAAAATTGTCTCTTGATAAGCTTATTGAACCCTAGGTGTCTGGTTTAAAAGACCTAATTTTTTTTTCTGCATCAAACATGCTATCACACTTCAGATGCTAACACTTCAAATAGTCGACCACCTCCCTTGCTTCAGCTTTCATATGTCAGCTTTGGTGGTCCTATTCTGTAGTCTGAGAGACTGTTGTGCAATAAGGAATGCATCTGATTTCTGGACAGCTGTCTGAGATGGAGATTATGCTTGTAAGAGGCCTGTGTTACAGGGAGTGGATGCAGTAATATGCAGTTGTTCAGACAAAGCAGCACTTCAATGTATTTTTGTTCCATATTTGAACAACCCTGGGCTAGGTTTGAACCAGTTTCACAGACAGCATGTCAGCTTACCATGGGTGGTACCAGCCAGTGATCTTGGATGCCTCACTGTATGGATACCTGCTATTTAAGTGCTCCCAGTTCTGAGGGATCTGCATTTTTCAAGCCTTATTTCCTCCTGCAAGTCAGAAATGGCAAACTGAAGCTCTTCCTATCCATGTGGCCTATATAAGCAAATTACTCGTCTTTGCTGTGATCTCCAAAGCACATGTTCTTGTTGAGACCTGTGTGATCAGAGTAATGAAATTGAAACTTTCCAGTTGTACTTAGTTGTGGATTTTTATCAGGTTAGTGCAATTTCATTGCACTGGATGTGGTAGTTTCTAATTGCTTTGGTTATAATGGATTGTAGCATGATGGAACCTATAGGAAGTGGACATAAATGAATAGAATTGATTTTGTTTTATTCATGGCAGTGGATAAAGATGAAACACTGTATATTTAAATTACTTTAATCCATACAGGAAAGTGAATAAGCTACCTTTGTACTACTCTCCTTTACAATTTGATTGCTCATTTTACTAAAATCTGATAATATTGTAACCACATCTGTTCATGAAATTAATTATCTGAACACTGAAGCCTGTGTTTAGAGCTCTTAGCTGAAGTAGGCATGGATAGCCAATTTCAAAAAACATACATTTGATTTATTCAGGCCCTAGCTTTGACTCTTGTGTGGCTGAGCGAAGCAAATCCACAGATGTGGGTGTTTTGTTCTTTTCTAATAGTACTATAGCATGTCGACACTGTCCCGACTGTGACTGTGCAAGGACTCGATACCAGCAAATTCAGAGGGCTGTTGGAGGAGCACTAACCAGATGGGCCTTTTTGGTGTCTTCAGCTCTGTGGTTAGTTACTGTGCTCTCACTGGGGGAAGGTCTGTGTGCTTAAAGGAAGAAGGAGAAGCATCTTGTATTGCCTTGGTCTTATCAGTGTGAATTGGGGTGTTTGAGATCCTGCCTTCCTCAAATGAACAAAGAATTAGGACCCTGCTGACACTGCATATATAGTGATTTCTTCCCATGGGGTGATTAATTTAAACCCTGCCGAACATTGGTAGACATCAGAGTGAAGTGAGTTATGGGAACATTACAATACAGAATGTCTTCAGAGAAAGGGCATCCTAACTGCACCCAAAGCCTACAGCACTGGTCCCACTCATGTCTGCCGGCGATGTGTGCCCTCTTTTAAGGTGTGCAATAGAAGCCCCTGCTCAAAAGCATAGACTCTCTTTAAGCCAAGTCGTCTTTGTGAGGAGAAGCCTATTTCTGGGGGTTTTGTTAAGGAAAATACTAGTGTAAAGGGGTGTATTTGTTAAAGTACATCAGTATGTATTGCTGGGTAACAAACTTTATCAAGGGTGTCTCATCCCCATGGAGCATGATATAGTCTTTTAATTAACGCACTCAGAAAGTTTCCGCGTTATTACAAAAATACTAGCTGAATAGACACACTGGGACTTCTTGGGTTAAAGTCTTACCTGACAGCATCAGTTACTTCTTTAAACCTCTTTGCTCTCCTGCCCTGAAAATGTTTTTCAGTTAATCAAAATCACATGCCTTCTTCCCCTTCCCAACTAAATGACATTACAGATCCATATAGCAAGAATTTGCTGTGCTGTTTAGAGATGTCCATCCTCAGGCATGTGTCTGCCTAATGTGTATCTATCCGTAAGTTAAAGTAAAGGCTTCAGTGTATGACAGCCAAAGCTTTTCATTTTTTTTTACCCCCAGGGTAATCACAGGAAGAAAAAAAAAAAAAGTAGAAGTGGGGAGAAGAAAAAAGGCAAACAAATTTTGCAAATCCTTCCAGTCTGAAGCAGCAGGCATGAAGCAACAAGGAAAATGCTGATTGATCAGGGATGCTTTATATATGGTGAGAGGCCAAGGCCATGTTAAGTAACTCCTATGAAATGTTAACTCCTCCTCCCACCAAAACCAGTAACATCCAGCACTGCATCGACTGGTACTAAAGCGATGTTGAGTATTTCCTTTTTCTTTAAAAAGAATAAATATATTTATATGAAAGGGAAGATTAATTCATCTGTATGCTTTTGAAGTTATGGTTCCCGTTTTCTGTGGGAAAATTTCTGTATCTTCTCATATAGAATACTTCAGTTGGAAGGGATCCAGAATGATCATCTAGTCCGACTGCCTGACCTCTTCAGGGCTGACCAAAAGTTAAAGCATATTATTAAAGGCATTGTCCAAATGCTTTTTAAAACACTGACAGGCCTGGGGCATTGACCACCACTCCAGGAAGCCTGTTCCAGTGTTTGACCACCACCTCTGTAAAGAAAGGTTTCATAGTGTCAAGTCTGAACCTCCCCTCATGCAGCTATGAGCCATTCCCACATGTCCTGTCACTGGATATGATGTCTGTTGTAACAAAAGAAATGTTAGAGCATATCATCAGTAGAGTATTGCCTGCTCAGGACAAGCCTGGTCGAATAAGGCCGGGAGATGTTACTTGAACTAAATACTCAAGGTACTAGCCCATAAACTGATCATTAGGACTCATCATGTGTTCCACAATTTTAGTGGAGCTTTTTTTTTCCCCAAAATGAGGCTAGCTCTAAGCTGTAGGCTCTAAGCCTCAGTAACATGCCTGGAACAATAAGCCTGTTTTATTTGGGTTTTTTGTAGTCCGAGGAAGGGGTAGCTGTCCTGCCAGTGACAGTTACTGTGAATCGTATTTCAGAATACCTGTGAGGACCTGTTGTTCTAAGGAAATATACGTGTCTATAACATGCTTTTCTGATCTGGTGCTTATCTCTTCTTATGGATGCTTTCTAATTAATTCCTTACTTCCCTTCTGTGTTTCCCTAGTCACAGATCTGAGATCACAGACTACAGAGTGGTGTGTGATGGGTCTGACCTCTGTCCTCTGTAGATGTCCACGAAGAAGGTTGGACCAAATGATCCCAGGTCAAAATGTCCATGAAAAGTATTTGGTCATAGAAATTTTTATTTCAGTGAGGTTATATTTAACTGGGAAAAAAGGACTGTCACATCAAAGAAAAATAGCAAATCTGTCCAGTGAATACAGTATGTGCCTGTGTGAATGCCCATACACAGTTTTATGTGCATAAATTAGCAGCTCAGGGCAGTTTATATTGTACCTTTCATTCTAGATAAAAGCCTATTTATTTATAGTCTAATCAAGGGCAAGTCAGTTTTGTTTTCCTTTGCTACAACAAACACACTGGGATATGATAACCTATTGAAAATTCACCCATGATAGGACTGCCACAGAAGGAAGCAAGCATAACGTGGCTCTTGAGCAAATGTAGCTAATCTTCATTGTAAGGTCATGTTATTTTTAAAATGTGTAAGGAATGTGTAGCATGGGGGAAACAGTGTTTGTGTAGTCGTTATAATTTGTTTTTATTTCATAAAGCCATTTTGGCCTTTTTGGTGATCCCCGGGAACAAGCCAGTGGAATCTGAGCCTCTGGAACCACAAAGGAAAAGGGATGGCTCTTAATCCTGGCCCTCATTTGTAAAAATGTCTTTTTAGAAAATGTAAGGGAGTGAGAAAACTTGCTGCCTCCAAACATCTTCCAGTAAATAGAGTTCAGCTCTGGGCTGAAGTCAGACACAGCGGACTCCTGTCGGGTAGCTCTAAGACTCCCGGGGCCAGCCTCCCTTGGTTGCATCAACATGAAAATTAGAGTTGTGTCTGAGGTGTGGTGCTCAGTTTGGCACTGGGAGCAAACTGCACTTTGTGTAGTCATTATTACCCCTCGGGCAATACTTTTCTGACTGCACTCAGTTTTAGCTAACTCAGGGTTTTCTGAAATTGCCCTTTTGGAATAGTGTCAGTCTCTATTTCTTCCAAGTCAGCCAATCTAAGAGGAGCTGCTAATCCCAGTGGCAATGGAATTTGACCCATTTTAAAGAAGTTGATTCTTTTTTTCTTGCTGAAGATAAGGCTCTTATCTTCCTCAGGTTTGGGTGAAGCAGGGGCTCAGTATCCCAGGCAGCAGATGACCATACCCTGGTCTGCTCAAGCCTTAAAGAAAAGTTTTAATCTTCTTGAAAATGGATTTTCTCTGACTTGGGAATGGATATAACAGTCTTGCTGTCAACCATTATGTAAACTTTACCGGTCAAAAGGTTGTCTTGATTACTGCTTATATACAAAATTTGGAAAAGAAGGGAGGTGCCAACATGGGCAATTCAGAATTAACATGAAATTTGCCTTTTTTTTTTTTTAAACTATCTTTTATGTGGCCTTGGTTTGAGATTTTTAATTATTCTGTTACAGTATTTTTTCTTTTTACAAAATGAAAAGTCTTATTCAAAGAACTCTTGCACGTTGTGTTTTCCATTAATTGAAGTTGGCTCAGGGCTCAGATCTGTAAATTCTCATTCACCCAGATATGCATGTTCTCTGTGAGTGAGGACTGCAAGGTAGGGATTTAGGAGTAAGATTTTGTTGTGCTGTTAAAGACAGATTTTGTACTGGTTTTCGTATTGATTACTCCCTTCTGTGGGAAATAGTTAAGCTTTGATAGGATTCTTGCCATTTCTAGTGTGAGGTGCTAGTTAGCAGAGATGGCAGTCAAAATCTGTCCTTGCAGGAAAAAGAATCGTGTAGAAAAGTATACGAAAACAAAGGGAAAAGGTGCAAAGGCAGGAATTAATTCTGCTTTTCAAACTGACTTCTACAATCCAATTTCAGCTATCAATGAAACATTTACAGCTTTGTCTCTGGAAACAGATAAAACTGCCCTTGCATTCTCTCCATATTTAGCTGGGTCTTTGGCTAGTAGATGTGGAGGATGAAAAAAATAAATTAGTGGGAAAATATAAAAAGGCAAAAAAAAATTAAACATCTGATCATGTAACCGATCTGATATGAATTTGTCATCTTTATGGCTGTGAGTTATATTTTTCCAGATGTTCTCCCTAAAAACTTTCACTCAACCATGTTATTCAATAGCTGTTTTTCCTCAACAGGAAGTCCTTTCTCAGTGACTCTCAGAACTGAAAAGAGCAGATTTTCTGAAATTCTCCTCAAAGTTCAGCAATTAGTGTAAGGAAATAATGGAGTGAAGTTGTGGATGGGTGCAGAGTGTGCTGCCCTGATACATTTTAATCTGGTGGGTGAAACTGTGCATTTAAAATCTTATAGTTGAATGTTGCCATGCTTACAAAATCGTGTGTGACTTTAGAGAGTAGTCCTGGTGAAGGCAGCAGACTTATTTGTAAAGTAAGACATCAGCTACCCTATCAGGCTGATGTGTTACTGAGTGACAAATCAGGTTACAGTGATTTTGAGGGAGTTACAGAAGTGCCTGCCACTACCACATAGGCAAATTAAAAAACAAATTAAAATAATGATACAATAACCGATTTGTTCATTCTTTTTGTTGTGTTCCTGTAAGTAAGTGGTAGTGGGGGAAACTGAACTTCTGTAGACAATGAGGCTGACGTCTTTCCTCTGAAGTGTGGTTCATGGGAAAGCAGCTTTCAGGACCCATGGAGTGTGGTGGGCAGGAGAGTCACATCAAGGAGCTGCGAGAATGTTACTCCTGCAGAGAAACTGTGGAAGGAAACAGAGAGTAAAAAGCCCAGGTCTCAGGGGTAGAAAGGACAAGGGACCAGAGAGGACTGGGCAGTTTGCATCTCAGGCACGGAGATGTCTGGAAAACAAGTTGCAAGCAAGAGCACTTCTATAAGGGCACAGTGGGTAGCTAGGAGCAGTCCATTTTTAGTCCCTGTTCTTCTTACCTTGTCACTTGGAATTGTTTCCAACTAAAAAACCAAATAATATGAGTTTATATTCAATCATTCCTGTCTTCTGTCAGTTTAAAAGCTATTTGGTATTCTTTGGGAAGCTCAGGGTAGAAAAAAATGTTTAGGATGAAGTCTAGTTTACTTGGGCTATTCACACATCCAGTTTCTGCTTTACTGAAACTAGAATAGGAGGATGAAAACTTTACCTTTACATTTACCTAAATATATTCAGGTCTATGGTAGAATAAGAAGTAAAAGAAAAGTCAACAATCAGCAGTGCTTGGCTTTTTGGATAACAACCTGTCTCTCCATCTGAGGAATCAAACAGGTGGATTTTTAATAAAGTTTATTTGGCTTGTCAGTAAGTTAGGCAAGCAAAGAAAGTGCTTATCAACGTTTATGCCACATGACGGCACTCTGGAACAGTAAGAGAGCATACAGGCTCAAATGTCTGCTGTTTACTCAAAATTTGACTGAGTCTGAAGTGGAAGAGGAATTGCTACAGCTAAACTTTGATTTTTTTTTTTTTAATTTTTTTTTTCCGTCTATATGTAGATCTGTAATATACTTCTGTCAAAATACCAGTTGGCAGGAGCTGTCAGATTCCACATGGTTGCAAAATGGATTAGACATTCCCCCAAATCATGCTTCATACTAACCTACGTGTATTGTTCTGCCAGGTTTCATGAACTTTCCCAGTCATATTTCTGTGAATGTGCAGTATGGTTCATGAGCTGTGAGTTCCTAACTGCAGGTCAGCGCCAGACTTGCCTTCCAAGCAGGTGTGCTGTTGAGCTGCACACACAGAGGAGAATGATGCTTCCACAAATCTTTGATCTCTATGTGTGAATTCTAGAGAGTGAATCTGTGCAGTCAGTGTTTCTACCTGTCCAGAAATCCTGAACGAATGTATGAAGCCATCAGTTGCTGCTAATGCAGTAATTCTGTCTGGAAATAGATAGGATCTGGCAAGACTTTAATTTGCTATAATTTGAAACGTAACTTTTAAAAATTTATCTTCTGTGCTGAAGTCAGAACCATGTCTTAAAATTTTATATCACATCTACAAACCTTTTTTGCTTCATATATGAAGGCTGATGTTTTCTAATAATGAACTGCTACTGTTTGGCTGGACTTCAGGAGAAAGGAAAAATGTCAGGATGTACAATTATGTGAGTTGGTAAGAGTGAATCAAAATGCAGCACCCGAATCTGAAGACTGTATTTTGATCTGCTGTGAACCTCTCCCATTAAAATTTAAAATACCCTTTTCCCCAGACCTCCTCTAAAATAGAACAAACTATGTGGAAAAAACCCCATGTTCTCACTGTGGGTTAAATAACAGAAGTCAGGAGAGCCAAGCGGTAAGGCTGGCACTTGATTCTTATTCCTTTCAGTTTCTTTCCATATACTCAGGTGAAGATCAGCCTTTGTTTTGAAATTCTTGGCGTGTCACACTTTGCATGACAATTACTATGTATTCTAAACATTGTGGATTTTGCTTGAAATGCTTCATTTGATGTGAGATTGGCTCAAAGCAGCAGATCTGAAAGTGTAACTGAGCTTGCTTTTTCTCCTGCAGTAATCCAAGAGGATCAGGTGATGGGGATGCCTGGGTGCTGTTAGTTCGTTTGCGTGTGAGTGAGAGAACTTCAGTTTATTTCCCCTTCTACATACTGCAAACAAAGTAAGTTGTGGTCGCCGAAGTAATGGGGTTTGATAGAGTTGTTAGCAATATGCTGTGCTGTTGTATCCACTGCAGTGATCTTGCATGATAAACTAACACTTGATTAGAAAATATATGGCAAATCCTAATATTATTCAGGCAATTTTGAAACTCTTCCTGAAAGTTCCTTGGGAAGCAAGTGGAGCTTGCCGTGAGATGGAAGACAGGGTTTCCGAATCACTTTGAGGGCTTTTCTGCTAGCTGTAGGGATGGAGGAGAATATATGTCTTGTTCACTGTGGCAGGAGAGAATTTCAATTTTGCTGGCACCTTCAACTGTTCTGCTTTTCCACTCAATATTTTTGAAATGTGTTTTAGTCGGGGCAAGACAGGTTGGTCAGAAATCAGACGCAACCGGGCAGATGGCAGGAGAGATTTCCAAAAGCATCTGAAGGACACTTGGGGAAAACAACTCCTCTCTGATCTCAGCTACAAGGAGGAGAGTCCACGCAATTCATGTGGTCTCCTTGTTATGCTGATCCCAATCCAGGAGAGACTTATGCCACCGGAGCTCCACTGAGCTGGAGGCAGTTACTTGAGACTTGCACTGACATGAATCTGGACCAACGTGCCCACAAATTGGCTCTGATCTCTTGTCCTTCAAGGAAGAACAGAGCTATCTTGTGAGTTTTTCAGAGAACATGAAAATGAAAAATCCTGCATAGCTCGATTGCTCATAGCAGAGCTTTCCAACTGTGGCAAGCAACTTTGTGAGCTTCCATTTTGGGGTGCCAGACCTGGGGCACCTAAGCAGGACCTCAAGTGCTCCAAGCACTTGTCTTCTGAAAATCAAGCAGTGTGTTTTAAGCCTCTGAAAATGTAAACACTTAGCTTTCTTTGGATATATTGGCCCTGGGGATTTACAAAGCCACAGACCACTGATTTTGTTTGATTTTTAGGGTACAGTGGGACTATGTGATGAATTTTACTTCTAGTATTTTTCACTTGTAAACAGTAAGAAAAAGCTCCTCATATTAGTAAGCACTTTTCTCTCCTTGTCCTACTCCCTATGTGTGTAGGGTATAGCATAAATGAATATGAAACAAAAGGCCGTCTACCTTTCTCTAAATGGCTATGCTGAGTCTAAGACCATGTTAAGGAAGCCCGAATTGTGAGTACTTCCCTTCCCTCCCACCCCCTGCCCCAAGTATTTGAACTGTTCTTGTCTGAGTGAATTTTCTGCCTTCATGGCTTTGCATTCTTGATTTCTCTGATATGCATCTTTCCTTCAGAACCCCCCAAAATTTCTTTCCTGGAAGGACGATAGGATTGCAAGTCATGTACCAGCAGACGGGTTTTAAGCTCAGGCAGTGTGGTTGCATCTCCATAAAACCATTCGTCTCTCTATGCTCTCCTTTAGAAGAAAGCTGGCTTCTGAATTGCATCTGTGAGTGCATGTGTGTTTGTATGTTAGGATGACCTTTCTACTACAAGGTATAGGTCTTTGCAATCCATTCACTTATAAGCATGCCTTTTCATTCTGTACATTTCCTCTCCCGTGTGTATCTCTGACTTGGATCACTACAGGCTAGAGCAAAGCAAATAGAGGAAGATCTAACAAAAGCATCTCCCCGTTCCCTGGGGTCCATTTGTTTGTTTGCAAAAAGTGAGATCTGTGTGTCTAAAGCTCCATCTATGAATCAGAATGATTGTCAGGTATCTTCTTGTAGGAAAAATGGTTATGTCTGTCATAAACCACACTAAAGTTACCAGTGAACATTGTTGGCTTGCTTCTCCCAACTCTGCACACTTGTAAAGCTTGTGTTAAAGCAGGAAGCTCCTCTACTCATGGGATGTCTTCCACGCTATCAATATTTATCTCTTTCAATCATCTGGATTCAGGCCTTTCCCATGTGTTTCTCATCCAAGTGTCCCATAAACTCACATCACAGAGGGTACTCAAACCCATTGCCCGCTCTTCTCTGTCTTTTTATTACATACCAGCTTGAACCATCATGCACTATAATGAGCTGTGCAGGAAATATTTTCATGTGATATTGGCGACAATTTAGACTAATGTCAAACCATTGTAGACAAAGAAGTCCTGATTATTACTGTCAGTGATTAGAAAAGGTCACCTAAATCCTTTATAGCAGTATATGTCCAGCTGAAAAAAAACAGTCTGTATATATCTTTTTTTTGTTTTCTTGCTCTTAGCTAATTGAAGCTTTGGTCACCTGGGTTTCAAAAAATGCCTCACCATTTTAGTTCTTGAAGAAGAATAATAATGTGCATGCTTCTCCCACAGCTTTTCTCTTCATTAGGCATTTTCATGTCTGGCTAATGAGGAACACGATTCTTTTTGAAGACTATAGTGCAGGATTATAGGAAATATGTGATAGTTATAAAGATCTGTAGTCAGTTAGGAGATAGCATATGGAACATTTAACCTTATTTCAGCCATTGCCCATTGAAGTTTTACCAAAAGATGTTATTCTCTTGCAGCCATTTATTTTTCCTGGTGATGTCCTTTTCATTCATTTGGGGAGGGGCAGCACTTTGGGACCAGTGCTAGGGCATCTAGTGACTGTGTACTCTCCAAACACAGAATAAAGACTGCTTTCCAGAGAATTTGTTCTTGCCACTTCTTTTAGTACAAGTATTCTTGTAGTAGTCAAAGGCTGTCCCACTAGCTACCGTGCAGACCCCAGATCACACTTTGGAGAGCACTCAAAAGCAGACTATGAACAGACTCTCTTAACTTGCTTAGACCACGTGCTGTTAGCAGAGCAAGTGGTGCTATTCCTTGTCTCTTACTGAAAAGTAAAGTATTTGTTTCAGAGAATGAGGACTGTCGTAATTGTTCTGGGTATGATTTCTTTAGCAGGTTTTGCTGTCTTCCAGCAGGCAGGGCTAGTGTCTGGCCTGTGATGCAACCGCTCCAAGAGTGCTCAGAGACCAGCCTGAAGAAGAAAAGTGTTGCAAGGGTGTCTAAGCAAGCACCCCTCCAAGGAGGGGCGGGAGGAGGTGGGGCTGCACCAGAAGCTTTTAATGGCAGAATGAATAGGAAGGTGGAGGGCAGCACTGTATATTCAGTCCAGTGTACCTGCGGTGTCTCTGTTCTCTTCCCCTGTAATCTGCAAGAGACGGCGCCAAATCTTGAAGAAATACATATGAGCAGATTTTTGTTTTGTCTTGTTTTCTTTAAACTTTAGTTACCAATCAGCAACTTTCAAGATGACAAGAATTTTGACAGCTTGCAAATTGGTGAAGACTTTGAAAGGCAGGTTGGAGTTTTGCAATGTGTCTGCTGATCACTGGAATTTCTCAAGGACTGGTACCAGGTTGTTGAGCGTCAAGGTAACAGTAACCGAGGTACTGTGGTTTAACAGGTGTGTTTGGCATGCTGAGATATAGCTCACTGCAGATAACAGGGCTTACCTAGACATAAAATTGAACCAAAGGAGATTTGTCTGAACTCTAAGCAAGGGGGGTTGCCTGGCTAAATGGTTTTATTAGCTAAGCAAACACACTTTTTGTTCGTCTGGGATGGAAATTATAGGGTAAATTGCACCAAAAGGTGGGAGTTCAGGGTTTCAGTTAATTGTTATATGGTATTTTCTTTAGAAACACTTCACTGATAGCTAACAGAGCAGATCTTTCAGTCCATATGAGCATGAATCAGCTAGATATTTAAAAACATGCGTCACCTGAAACAGGATTAATCCTACTGGATACACGAAGGATCCATTTTCAGTGTTTTGAAAACCACGGTGGCTCTGAGATTAACTGGAGAGGTTGACTACTCTTTGTGAATCCATCGTTGTATCAGTTCTTGATTTAGTGGGCACTACAGTACTGAACCCCTTAGTTCACTTCCCCAACTTTCTTCTGTTCTTTGTTGCAAGAACTGCAATTTGACCAGCTTTGCTAGTGTAACTCAGGCAGGTGTGGCAGAGCACAGTGGTGAAATGGGACTTTGTGTGAATTTTGTAGCACTGGCAGTGTTTTGTCATCATACACGTTGCATTGAAAAGGGGCTCTTGGAAGTGTATCCTGTTGAACGAATAGTGTAATAGGATTATCAGCTGGAGGAGTGATGTTTCAGTGGGTGGTGGGGAAGAGCTTTTAGAGACTTGGGCTGTGGGTACCCAGTGGATGCTGCCTTACCTGCGGGGGTGGAGTAGGAGGCTAATCAGTATCACATCTGTCCACTGAGAACTAATGTTTCTCTCACCTACCACACAGCCACTGATTTTTCAGGAGTTTTCTGAGCTCCTGGCAACAGATCCAGTACTTTTAAAACAAAAATTGGCTGCAGAGAAAAACTGGATGTGGAAAGAGGCATCCCTATTTTCATCTCTTCCTTCAGCATGTGAGTTTTCAGTTTAGCTTTGTCTCACCCGCACTTGAAAACAGCCTGTGTTGTGACCAGCATTCTTGATAATGGACCTGTCTTCCCTTCACAGAGAGTGCACAGCAGGCATGAACTATTACCTTGTTCTCTGTCTTAAAACACAGCACAGTAATCTTCCTCCCAGCAGATTGATCCTGACTCTGCAATCAGATCTGGCTTAGGAGGAAGTTATTCCTCCTCCTGATGACAACAGGAGTCATTCTTGTGAATTAGAAAGCCATCATGGTTACCAGTTTCCACAGCTGCACCACCTGAAGACAAAGTAGGGCGCTGACATGAGGAGCAAGTTCCTTGGTTGTTTCTTAGGCTGGTGAAGCTATGTTGGTTTAACACTGACCACACATTAAAACTATGTCAGAGCCCTCAGGTGGGGCAGTGCTGTTTTTCACATCTTCTAGGGCAGGTGTCAGCTCCTGTCGTTCTGTTTTGAAATCTCAGCACCGGGCTAGAAAGTGTCTGCTGGTGTGAGAGAGCAAATTGCGACAGTTTGAACAACCTCTTCTCTTTGGGCTGTGTGCTTCAAATTGAAATGGGATAGGATAAAATGGAAACAGTTTTACTGCCAGTATTGCTGGATCAGTGGAACCTGTGAATGCACAGAGAGGTGCTGTTGGCAAATGTCACAGTG
>Ga0181612_131504_pt1 | contig 21997 bp, 23 predicted proteins | sample HoacroProtozoa21_FD_119630 | JGI IMG/M metagenome (GOLD analysis project Ga0181612, IMG submission 119630) | Hoatzin crop microbial communities from Cojedes, Venezuel. Combined Assembly of Gp0051906, Gp0051904, Gp0051908
AAGAGTATCCGGGCTGCAGGCTGTGGATCCTGATGGGCAGCGATGTGTTCGAGGGTTTCCCGCACTGGAAGAATGCCCCGGTAATCGCGGAAAAAGCGGGGATTGCCGTCTTTCCCAGACAGCGGCCCCTTCCGCCGGAGGACCTGTCCCGGCGATGCCGGAGGGTACGGGCTCTTTCGGATCACGCGGAAGTCCGCATCATAACCCTGCCGGAAGTGACGGAGATCTCTTCGACACAGATCCGGCGGGCCCGAGATCCGGAGAAGCTCCGGGAATGGGTAACACCCGGGACTCTGACGTATATGAGAGAGCATCGGCTCTACGGATTCGGAGAAGAAGATGGATGTTTTTGAAGGAAAATACCGCACGGCGGAAGGCTATCCCGTCGCCGTGGGAGGTCTGTGCGAGGAAGGAGCCGCGGAAGAGTGCCGAAGAGGATTAGAGGCTCTGAACGGAGCGCGGTTCGGAGACTATACGGACTGCGTCGCGGTGGATGTGAGACTGTCGGGACTTCTCCGGGAATACGCCGATGAGAGGATCCGGATCCTGGCGGCAACGATACGGGTCCCGGACTGCAGACAGGCCTGCGGCGCCGTGATCGGCGATCCCTTTTCCGAAACGAGATCGGCCGAGTCCAGGACGGAACAGACCGGTGAAGGGATCTGCGTGTATGCCGAGCCGGGAAGCTTCGGCTTTGCCGGAGTGCTCCGGGAGGGAGTCGATGTTGCGCAGGTGCTTATCGAAAAGGATGCCGAAGCGCAGAAGAAGAGCGCACGGAGACAGCTGGATCCGTTTGTCCTGGTGACGGACGGAAGCGGAGGCCCCGAAGGACGGCTTTTCGTACGGAAGGGCGGTGCCGAGCGGGAGATCGTGCTCAACGAACAGACACTGTATAAATGAATTAATAATAAATAAAACGAAACTGAAGGGAGACAGAATCATGAAAGTTATCGATCTTACACACAAACTGGAAAACGGAATGAATGTATGGCCGGGATGTCCCTCTCCGAATTTTACCTGGAACGGAAACGTCGCGGAAGGCGACATGGCTCAGGTGACCACCATCACGTTCACCACCCACACGGGAACCCATATGGACTGTCCGACTCACATGATGGCCGACGGCTTCCATGCCGATGAGACCGATCCCGCGTTCTTCATCGGAAAAGGCCTCGTGATCGATGCCAGAAACTACGGCGCCAACGAGGAAATGGGCATGGAGATTTTCGACGGCTACGATCTCGACGGCGTGGAATTCCTGTTTATCTGCAACGGCTGGGACAAATACTGGAACACCCCCAAGTTCTTCGAGTACCCGTACATCAAGACCGAAGTGGCGGAATTTCTGAGAGATCATCCGACCATCCGCGGACTGTGCCTGGAGACCGGCGGACCCGATCCGGTGGCCTGGACGGATTTCAAAAACCACAAGACTTTCTTCCAGAACAGGAAACAGACCATCGTGGAGAATCTGAAAAACGTCGACCAGCTCATCGGCAAGAGCTTTACCTTCGTGGGACTGCCTCTGCCGATCCAGAACGGCGACGGCTCCTCCATCCGGGCCATCGCGATCCTGGATGAGGAATAAGAGCGGGCGAAAGGAGAAACGCGGAATGCAGAAAGATATAGGATCCGTCATGGCGCTGTATCCGACCCCGGTCACGATCCTGGGCGTCATGAGCGGCGGGAGAGTCAATTTCCTTACCATCGCCCATGTGGGCGTCGTGGACCACGGTACTCTGCTGATCAGCGTGGACAAGGCCCACGAGTTTTCCGATGCCGGCATCCGGGAAAACGGGGTGCTGTCGGTGAGCCTGGTCAATCAGGAGATGCTGCTGGCGGCCGACTGGTGCGGTCTTAACAAGGGAGCGAAAACGGACAAATCCGGCGCGTTCAAATACCACTTCGGACCGCTGGAAAAGGCACCGATCCTGGATGAGGCGCCGCTGTGCATGGAATGCAGCGTGCTGCAGTCCGTGGAGGTCGGAAACTTTACAAACTACATCCTCAAACCCGAACACACCTACGTACACGAAGAGTATCTCAATGAAAAGGGCAAAGTGGACTACGAAAAGATCAGTCCCGTGCTCTTCGAATTTCAGAACGCCCAGTACCTGGCCACCGGAAAGGTGATCGGAAAGTGCTGGAGCATCGGCAAGGACTATAAAGCCGAATGACAGGAAAAATAACATAAAAATTTAAAGAACAGAAGGTTAATGAAATGGCTAAAATACTTGTTGTTGAAACAAACGTGGATCATTACGGAGAATCCTCCCGCGGCACCGGCGTCTGGCTCGAGGAGATCACCAGCTTTTACGATGTCGTGACAAAAGCGGGACACGAAGTGGACTTTGCCAGCGTAAACGGCGGAGCGATCCCGGTGGATCCGGCCTCGGCCCGTGCCGACGCCCGGACCATGGAGATCTTTGCCGATCCCGAATTCCATGCCGCGGCGCTGGAAAACACGAAGAAACTCACCGACGTGAATGCCGGAGACTATGCAGCCATCTATTACGGCGGCGGCCACGGCGTCATGTGGGACTTTCCGGACAACGCCGATCTGCAGAAGATCGCGGAGACCATCTACGCCAACGGCGGCTACATCACCAGCGTATGCCACGGTGAAGTGGGCCTGCTGAATCTGAAGGATGAAAACGGCGAGTATCTCGTCAAGGGAAAGACCATCAACGGATTTACCGATCAGGAAGAAGCCATGAACGGCACCGACGGGATCGTTCCCTTCCATGCCGAGGCGGAACTGGTCGCCAGAGGGGCAAACTTCGTCAAGGGCGCTCCGTTTACGGAATTTGCCGTAGAAGACCAGCGCTTCATTACCGGACAGAATCCCTTCTCCAGCACCAAGGTCGCTCAGCTGCTCGTTAAGGCACTGGAGGGCTGAGAAATGAAACTGGTCACCTATTCCGTAAACGGAAGTGAAAACGTCGGCTTCTACAGAGAAGAGGACAAGACGGTGGTGCCGGCCGGTGAACTGGGATTTGAAAGCACGGACATGAACAGCCTGATCCGCGAGATCGACCGGAAAAAGACCGACCTGACCGCCCTTTCCCTGACCGGGAAAAACGGCCTGTCGGACTACCGGCTGGAAGCTTCCATTCCTTATCCCGAACGGGACGTCATCTGCCTGGGGCTCAACTACCGCGAGCACGCCAGCGAGGCCGCCGCGGCGGACGAGGCCTATGAGATGGAACTGAGCAAGGCGGTCTACTTTTCCAAACGCGTGGACAGAGCGGTGGCGCCGGGAGAGGAGATCCAGGGCCATTTCGGATTCTGCACGCAGCTCGACTACGAAGTGGAGCTTGCCGTCATCATCGGCAAGGACGCGAAGAATGTCCGGAAAGAAGATGCCGGAGAATACATTTTCGGCTATACGATCCTCAACGATGTTTCGGCCCGGAATCTGCAGGCCAGTCATCAGCAGTGGTATCTCGGAAAAGGTCTGGACGGCTTTACGCCCATCGGACCGTGGATCGTGACCGAAGATGAGCTGGGCAGCGAACCGGATCTCGGCATCCGCTGCTACGTCAACGGGGAACTGCGGCAGGACAGTCGCACCTCCATGCTGATCTTCAGTATCCCGACCATCATCGAAGAGCTTTCCTCCGGAATGACGCTCCATGCGGGAACCATCATCTCCACCGGCACGCCCAGCGGCGTGGCGCTGGGCATGGAGAAGCCGAAGTATCTGAACAGAGGCGATGTGGTCCGCTGCGAGATCGACGGGATCGGCGTACTGGAAAACCCGGTAGGCGACTGATCCGACAACAGACAGATAAAGAAGGGTCCGGGCGTTGCATTCGACTCCCGGACCCTGTTACTGAGGTGATACACAATGAAATACAACGGTACGGTGTACCGTCCCACCGCCGAGGCCAATACCTTCCTGATCCCGGCCACGGAGGGATGCACGCACAACAGCTGCCGGTTCTGCAACATGTTCCGCGGCGTGCCTTTCCGGATGGTGGATCTGAATGAGGCGGAAGAATATCTGGCACAGCAGGCCCGCCTCTGTCATGACGCGGGAAGGGAGATCCCGAGGGCTTTCCTTGTGGGAGCCGACCCCTTCGCACTGTCGGCCGGAAGACTGCTCCGGTTCACGGATCTGGTAAGGAAATACCTGCCGGAGTGCGGGATCCTCAGCATGTATGCGGCCGTGCGCAATGTGGAGACCAAGTCCGACGAGGACCTGAAAACACTGCGGCAGGCCGGCATCAACGAACTGTACGTGGGGATCGAGAGCGCTCTGGACGATGTGCTGGAATACTTTAACAAGGGACATACCGTAGAACAGGCCGAAGAGCAGATGCTCCGGCTCAACGAGGCCGGCATACGGCACCGGGACATGATCATTCCCGGCGCGGCGGGAAAAGGAAGAGGGGAAGAGAGCGGACTTGCCTTCGCCCGGCTCTTTACCGTCACGAAACCGGATATGATCCTTTTTACCGCCATGTCGTTTTTCCCGGGAACGGGGCTTTACGATGATATGAAGGCGGGACTCTTCGTTCCGGCGGGAGAAAAGGAAGTGCTGCAGGAGGAAAAGATCCTGATCGAGAACATGGACAGCCCGGAAACCTTCCTGTGGTCGGTGCACTCACTCAACTCCGTGCACCTTACCGGCCGGGTCGGTGAAAACAAAGAGGAAATGGTGCGGCGGCTCGACCGCGTGATCGGCTCGCTGGACGAAAAAAGATTCCGGGAGACTTTCCGCAGAGAACATCTCTAGGATCGCGGCAGACGGAAGAAAGACAGCAAAAGGGAGGATCGGAAAAATGAAAGTTCTTATGGTTTACGGAGGACCGCACCGGGACGGATGTACCCACGCGGCCCTGAATGAAATGAGAAAGGTCTTTGAAGAACAGGGAGTGCAGGCAGAGGATTTCTGGCTGGGCACCAGACCCATCGGAGGGTGCCTTTCCTGCCGGAAATGCGCCGAACTCGGAAAGTGCGTGATGGATGACAAGGTCAACGAATTTCTGGAAAAGGCGCCGGAGTACGACGGCTTTGTCTTTGCTTCACCGGTGCATTTTTCCGGAGTGGCCGGTGCCATGACTGCTTTTCTGGACAGGGTGTTCTTCGTGGTGAGCAACGCGGATCTGGACTTCCTGCGGCTCAAGCCCGCGGCCACGCTGGTCTCCGCCCGCAGAGCCGGCACCACGGCGGCGCTGGAGCAGCTCAATCAGTTCGTACAGTACAATTCCATGATCCAGGTCACCTCGGATTACTGGAACATGGTCCACGGAAGCACTCCGGAGGACGTGGCCGAAGACTTGGAAGGACTGCAGATCATGCGCATTCTCGCCACCAACATGGTGTACGTGCTCAGACTGATCGAATCCGGAAGGGAAAACGGGGTGAAAAAGCCCGAAAAGGAAGTCCGCGTGTGGACGAATTTCATACGGTGAAGGCTGCCTGATATATAATAAATGAAAAAGCTGAAGGAGCTCCTTCAGCTTTTTTTTCTTTTGCTCCGGGGTCAGAGACTGCGGGAAGACAGCATCTTCCTGCGGTAGCTGCCCGGTGTGGTATTCAGGAATTTCTTAAAACAGATATTATAGTAGCTCTGGGAGGAAAAGCCGCAGCGGAAGGCAATGTCCGACACGGACAGGCCCGGTTCGTTCACCAGCAGATCCAGACTTCGGTCCAGACGGTACCGGATGAGAAAATCGAAGAGGGTCCGGCCGGTGGTCCGTTTAAAGAACCGGGTGCACTCCTCGGCGCACAGGTGCACTTCGTCCGCCACATCCTGCAGCATGATCTTCTCCGGATAGTGCTCCTCGAGATACACCAGGATCTTCTGAAGCCGTTCGTTGGACTGCACGTTCACCGGCGGGATCTCCGCCCGGGCTTCCGAGAGCACGGAGGGCCAGAGCTCCAGGATCCGGCTGCTTACCAGAAGCTCCCAGCCGGCCGTCTCCTTCCGGTCGGAAAAGGCCGCGATTTCTTCAATACATTTAATGATATTCTTTCCGTTCTCCCTTTCCCCGGAAAAAAGAAAGAAGGGGAGCGCCTCGCTGTCTTCCACCGGCTTTAAGACCCGTCCGAAGACCTCGGCGTAGCGGGCCGAACACACGATCTCCGGCAGAAAGTTCAGGTTCTGGTAGCCCGAGTCCTCCCCGATGCCTTCCGAAGAATGCACCAGTCCTGCGTTGATGAAGATGCCGGTGCCTTCCGGCAGCACCATCTCCCGGTCCACCACGTGAAAGCGGACCTGTCCTTTGGTGACCAGGGACAGCTGGAAATCCTCGTGCCAGTGCCAGTCCACGCGCTCGTAATCGTCCCGGGAAAAATCGCTGATGTCCACGGAGACGGGAAAGCCCGGGGCGATGCGCACCATGGCCTCCCGCTGGCCGGAAAGGATGGACATTCGGTTGGTAAGCATAGAAAAAACCTCGAAATCTCAAAATAATTAAAAAACAGCTCGATATTTTTATATATTTCCGCTGAAATTGTCAATATAATGATATTACAAACAAAAACACGGCACAACCGTGTGTCCGGAAAGGATGTTTTAGCATGGAACGTGAAATACTGCTGCTGGGAAACCCGGAACTCTACGAGGTCTCCGAGGAAGTGAAAAAGGAAGAGCTGGAAGAGCTCCGCCCGGTGTTCGAGGATATGTTCGACTGCATCAAAGGCATCCGCCGGGACTACGGATTCGGAAGAGCCATCGCGGCTCCCCAGATCGGGCTTAAGAAGAGACTGATCTGCGTGCTGACGGACAAACCCTACGTCATCCTCAATCCCACGCTGGAATTCATCGGGGACGAGAAGATGGAAGTGATGGACGACTGCATGTCCTTCCCGAATCTTCTGGTGAAGGTGGACCGCTACCGCCACACGAAGCTCAGCTATCTGGACGAAAACTGGGAACAGCAGGAAGAGATCTGGGACGACGACATGTCGGAACTGATCCAGCATGAATACGATCATCTCGACGGCATCCTTGCCGTGATGAGAGCCAAGGACAGCAAATCATTATTTATAAAGGGGTGTACAAAATGAGAGAAGACATCAGAATCTGCCATAAAAAGGGAACTTCCACCGATTATTCCGCCGCCTCGACTTTCGGCATGGAGACGGCAAAGGAAGCGAGAAAATATCATCAGAGCATTCCGGGCTATGAGCCGACCCCGCTGGCTCAGCTTTCCTGCCTGGCCGAAGAGCTGAAGGTGGGCGACATCTTCGTCAAGGACGAGAGCAAACGCTTCGGCCTCAACGCCTTCAAGGGCCTGGGCGGATCCTACTATCTTGGAAAATACATCGCGGGCCTGCTGGGCAAGGACCTGTCCGAAGTAACTTTCGAGGAGCTGTGCTCCGAGGAGACCAGAGCGAAAGTCGGCGAGATCACCTTCGTGGCCGCCACCGACGGCAACCACGGCCGCGGCATCGCCTGGTTTGCAAAGCTGCTGGGCCATAAGGCCGTCATCTACCTGCCCAAGGGTAGCACGAAGGAGCGCCTGGAGAACATCCGCGCCTGCGGCGCTCAGGCGGAGATCACGGACATGATCTACGACGACACCGCGGAGTTCGCGGCGGAGCAGGCCGAAAAGAACGGCTGGGTCCATATCCAGGACACCGACTGGGAAGGCTATGAGGAGATCCCGGAGAAGATCATGCAGGGCTACACCACCATGACCCTGGAGATCGCCGAGCAGCTGGGCGGTAAAAGACCGACCCATTTGTTCCTGCAGGCCGGCTGCGGCTCCATGAGCGGCGCCGTCACCGGATTCTTTACCGACCTTTATAAGGAAAACCGGCCGATGGTCACCATCGTGGAGCCCGAGAAGGCGGACTGCGTTTACCGCACCGCCGCGGCAAACGACGGACAGCTTCATGTGGTGGACGGGGACCTGGACACCATCATGGCGGGACTGTCCTGCGCCGTGCCCTGCGGCATCGGCTGGAAGCAGCTGGACCGCTTTGCCGACTGCTTCGTATCCCTGCCGGACGACGTGGCCGCGGAAGGCATGAGACTGCTGGGGCGCCCCGTGGGGACCGATCCCGTCGTGGTGTCCGGAGAGAGCGGAGCCGTGACCATGGGATTCGTCAATGAGCTTCTCCGCGACGAAGAGCAGAGAAAGGCCTTCGGCATCGATGAAAACTCGGTGATCCTGTGCCTTTCCACCGAAGGCGACACCGATAAGGAAAGCTATCGGAAGATCATGCAGGGCTGAAGGAAAGAAGGGTACACTATGGTTTATGCGGAGACCCACAAATTCGTGGTGCTGGTAAATAAGAACATGGAAGTCGGCCGGGACGGCTGGACGAATACGACGTGATCCTCGCCTGCGGGGACCTGCCCGCAAACTATCTGGAATTTCTTGTGACCATGGCGCACTGCCCCCTTTTATATGTAAGGGGAAACCACGACGATATCTATTCCGAGCATGCCCCGGAAGGGTGCATCTGCCTCGAGGATAGGGTCTGTGAGTTGACATCCTCCCACCACTAAAGTAGTGGGATTCCTAAGGTCGTGGAAATTGCTTCTCTCGAACCGTTACACGGCTTCCCGTACCTTAGAGGCCGAGTCAATGAGGCCCCTATCCCTACTCGGACTTACGCCGAATCGGGAATACATGTGTTGATTTGTTTATGACCTATTACTTTCGGATTCATCAGATATTGCAGATCAATATCGTCGCAGGAAACGCCTGACTTCCTTAAGATGTTAGCGGCTCCATTGAGATCTGCGTTCAGTACGATACCGTCCTTGGACATATAAAGTCCTCTGTGGTTACGATGTCCACTGAAATTTACAGCAGTCTCTTCTTCTCCATATACAGGGATCTCATCTCTGTCTATGAAACTTGCCTTGGAAGTGTAGGATTCTTCCTGTTCGATGATAGTGATACCAACCGATTCCGCTTTAAACTTTATCATCTTTCTGAGTTTATCAAACGGTATCGATACAAAGGTCTGGTTGTTTCTGCGCCCGATATCCGCGTTTTGCTTCCATCCTTTATTAACGCCAAGCACCAAAGTAGACACCTCATGCTCAAGACACCACTCTACAAGCCGCTTCGACATCTTATGGAATTCATCTCTTAAGAAAGCGTCTCGGTGTCTTGAGATACTGTTAAGCCTTTTTGATGTCGGATTTTTTGTGGTTTCATGACCTTTTGTCATGGCGCTGACAAGCCTTGCTTTTTCCTTGTTGAAGAACTGATTTGCGGCTTTCACTGCGCCGCCTTCAAAAAGAACGGAAGAACCGTCATCAGATACTACAGCCATGATGTTATCTACACCAAAATCGATCGCAGCGGTGTGATTTCCGTTTACGGAAACAGGAGCGTCAAGGATCTCATAAGTTACAGACAGCATGTAGTTTCCGTAGTACGGAGAAGCTTTAACTTCAATCAATTTTGCCCCCGGTCGTTTCCTGCAGGGAACAGTTGCTTTCGTTTTAGGGAAGTGAATGATGCCGTCTTTAACTGTTGTTGTTTGATTCGGCATCACGAAAGACGTGATCGGATGTTCCTTGTAGTGCGGCATCTTGGGTTTACCGGTATACTTTTCAGGATGTTTGCGGTAGTCGCTTAAAGCTTTCAGCCAGCTTCGGAAATCATGTGCGGCACGCGCTACTACGTGCTGTGCAATTTGAGACGGCAAACCGGCATAATAATCCGGATTGTGAGTGCAAACCATAAGTTTCTGCAATGTGTATACAGACAACACTTTTGTATTAACATCTTTTTTGAGCAGGGAAAGCTCATCTTCTACAGACTGCTCGTTTGGAGTGAGTTTCTCTCCGCCGGCCAGTTTATTCGCTGCAGTGAAGTGATTCCTGACACGGAAAAGAGCAGCATTATACAACAGCTTCGCTTTACGGCTGTTTTCTTCAAGATAGCTGAATATTTCATCATTTGGATGCACTTCAAAGCGATCTGTGACGTACATGATATGCTGCCTCCTTTCCGGTTTTTCTATAATTTAATTATACCACGAAATATTTTATTTCATGGCACAAAAAATGGGATTCATCCCACAGCTGAAGCAGTGGGCTTTCTCCCTATAACGTTGTAAACGGAGTGCGCTTTGCCGGCCTCGGCGGCTCCTACCGCTACCGGCAGGGGACAACATGTATACGGAAAAACAGATGGCCCGGAGGGCGCGGCGCCTGCGGCTGGCCATAAGAAGAAGCGGCGGGATCGATGTGCTGGTCACCCATGCGCCGGCGCGGCACTTAAACGACTTTGAGTCCATGTCCCACCGGGGCTTCGAGTGCTTCAACGACCTGATGGACGAGTTTGAGCCGAAGCTCTTTGCCCACGGACACGTGCACCGCAGCTACGGCATGAACATCCCCCGGAAGACCGAGCGCGGCAGCACCCTGGTGGTCAATGCCTGCGGCTACTGCGTCATCGATCTGTGATAGAAATAAGGATTTAAAGCACACCCGAACGGTTAGAATCTGCTGCTTTGGGTGTGCTTTTTCGTTGTCGAAAAGGACAAAGGAAACCATTGCGGCAGTATAGCGCTGTATGCTAATATAGGGCAGAAGGCGGTGAAAGAAAATGAGTGTTTCCGTATCGGATCTGATGGCGCTTCCTTCCCTGAAAAGAGCAAAGGTGCTGGCCGGCAAAAACAGCATGGAAAGGCCGGTCACCTGCATCTCGGTCCTGGAGTCCATCGACCCCGGCGTGCTGGTGGAAGATGTGTTCCCGAAGGGAGAATACTGGGGAGGAGAGATCGTCATTACTGGCTTTCTGAACTGTATCGACGATATCGACCGGCAGTGCGCCATCATCCGGAAACTGGCGGACGGCGGCGACCTCGGCCTGATCATTTACTATGTCGGAGTACACCTTCCGAAAATCGATAAAAGACTGATCGAAACGGCAGATGAGCTGGATTTCATCCTGATCTCCATGCCGGAAAACGAACCGACGCTGAGGTACGGAGAGGTCATCAACGATGTGATGGGATGCATCTACCGGGACCGGAACCGAAACGAAGCCATTGCCACGGAACTGCTGGCCGGCATCTCGGCACTGCCGAAACACCAGCAGACCATGGATACGGCGGTAAAGATGCTCAGTGACCGTCTTTCGGCCTCCGTTCTGCTGAGAGGACCCTCGCAGGATATCCTGAGCATGGCGACCTGGCCGCGAAGTCTTACACCCGAGATCCGGGATGCCTTTGAGACGAACCGCTCTCTGCCGGAATCCGGACTGCGGCAGATCTTCGGAGACAATGTGCAGATTTTCCGGGAAAAGATCGATGAGGGAAAGACCCGGAGCGTAGAACTGATCATCCTCAAGGAATCCCAGCCCCTGGAGGAATCGGTGCTTCGGCAGAGCCTGGATGCCGTCAAGATCTGCCTGAGCATCTGGGGAGACGGCAGCGGAACCCACTTTGATTCCGAATTTGCCATGCGGGAACTGGTCATGTCCATCCTGAACGATGAACCGATGAAGATGAGACAGCTGGGAAAGATCTTCGGAATAGATATCCGCACTCTGCATGAGATGTGGATCTTCGAACCGCTGACGGGAGACCGGCTGTCCGACTCCAGACAGGCGCTGATGCGGTGCAGAGAATATCTGGGAGAGGACAGCAGAAACTATGCCGCGGATGTGATCGGTGAGAATCTGATCCTGTTTCTGCCGACGATGGAAAACAGAAAAGATGCGGAAGAGCTGAAGAATGCCGTAACCTCCGAAGGGAAATACCGGGTGGTGCGCTGCACGGGCCTGGAGACCACCACGAATGTGAGAGATGCCTGGATCCGCTATAAGGAGCATATGAAGGATGCCGTGAAGATCTTCCCGGAGCAGGAGGTCTATACGCTGGGCGAACTGGAGTTTGCCGAAGAGTGCAGGACCGAAGCGGAACAGGGGATCGGCGCGGTGGATTCGTTCCTGGAACCGCTGAAAAAACTGGAAGAGGCGAACCGGGAAATGGCGCTGGAGCAGACGCTGGAGACCCTTCTGCTGGATTGCCGGGGCAGCCTCACCGACACCTCGAAAAGGCTTTTCGTTCATCTCAATACGATCAAGTACAGGCTGGGAAAGATCACGGAGCTTCTCGGGTATGATCCCACGAAGATGCCGGAATCGTTCCGCGCCTATAAAATGGTCGCGGTACGCAGGCTCATCCGCTGATACAGAATTCAACATAAGACTCCGACTCGTTGTCTGTTTGGACAATGAGCCGGAGCTTTTTTTATGCCGCAAAGACAATTCTCTTTCGCACGTTAATGAAATATACTTTTGCAATATATTTCAACATGAGAGGAAGTGTCGGGGATGAGTGAGAGAACAAACAGCGGCTTTGAGGTCGAAGCCGGTCAGCGGCAGAGCTGGCAGTCCATCGCGGCGGTATGGGCCGGCGGAATGATCTGTGTTTCCACGCTGATGATCGGCGGGATCCTGATCGGAGGCGGCCTTACCATGGGGCAGATCATAGCCTCCATTCTGATCGGCTACGGGATCGTCTGTGCGTACATGATCCTGATCGGCATGCAGGCCTGTGACACGGGACTGCCCATTGCGGTCATGGCGTCGGGAGCATTGGGAAGGAAAGGCGCCAGATATATCATCAGCATCATCGTGGCCCTGTCCTGCATCGGATGGTTCGGGATCCAGGCCGCCACCTGCGGAACGGCCTTTTCGACGATGCTGGCGGGACTCCGGGGTACGGAGGCAAGCGCCGGCATGATCACGGTCTGGTCCATCGTATGGGGAGCCGTGATGCTGGTCACCGCATGCATCGGATTCAAGGGACTCAAATGGCTCAACTACATAGCGGTGCCGCTTCTTCTGATCGTCTGCATCTACGGACTGGTCATCGGCATTGCCAACAACGGAGGAACGGACGCCATCCGAAACTATGCGCCGACAGAATCTTCCGGACTGGTGTTCGGCATTTCGATGGTGGTGGCTTCCTTTGCCCTGGGCGGCGTCATCGCGGCGGACTACTGCCGATTCGCGAAAAGCCGTGCCGATGTGGTGAAGTCCTCCATTGTCGGCGTTATGCCCACCGGGATCATCATGCTGATGATCGGCGTGCTCATGAGCATCGTAACGGGACAGTATGACATCACTGCCGTGCTGGCGGCGCTGGGAGCTCCCGTTCTGGGCATGATCGCCCTGGTACTGGCCACCTGGACGACCAACGTGACCAACGCCTATTCCGGAGGACTTTCTCTGAGCAACCTTCTGGGATTCGATGAGAGCAGATTCCGGATCACCACGGCCATCGCCGGCGGGATCGGGACCCTTCTGGCGGCCTTCGGTCTTCTGAATGCCTTCCAGAGCTTTCTGTCTTTCATTTCGGCGCTGGTGCCGCCGGTGGCGGGCGTCGTCATTGCTGCCTATTGGATCGTCGGAAAGGGAAAGAAGGAAAACTTTGTCCTGTCGGACGGCTTTTCCGCGATCGGAATCGTTTCCTATGCGGCGGGAGCGCTGTTTGCCTGCATTACCGGAGGATCCTTTGCCAGCTTCCCGGGACTGGTAGAAGCCATGCCGTTTCTGAATATTCCGTTTTTCGTGGGCCCCATCAACGGCATTATCGTGTCGCTGGTATTTTATGTGGTCCTTTCAAAGATATTCCATAAGCAGACCGTTAAATAAGAGCCCTCGACGAGGGACCGAAACCAACTTTCAAAGGAGGAAGTAATTTGCGTAAGATCGGTATTGCGGAAGTAGAAGACATCGCTCTGGGCGCAGCGCTGCTCGGAGCCGGAGGGGGCGGAGACCCCTATATCGGAAAACTGGTGGCCATCGGGGCCATTCAGGAATGCGGCGAGGTCACGCTGCTCGATCCGGACGAAGTGCCGGATGACGCGCTGGTGGTGCCCATCGCCTGTATGGGAGCGCCGACGGTGCTGATGGAGAAGGCCATCGGCGGTACGGAGTACCAGAGACTCTACGAAATGGTATCCAAATTCCACAAGAAGGACATCTACGCCTTCATGCCCATCGAGGCGGGCGGCGTCAACTCCATGCTCCCCATCGCCGCGGCGGCAAGACTCGGTCTTCCTCTGGTGGATGTAGACGGCATGGGAAGAGCCTTCCCGGAACTTCAGATGGTCACCTTTACCATCGGAGGTCAGAATGCGACCCCCATGGCCCTGACGGACGAGAAGGGAAACAACGTCATTTTCGAGACCGTTACCAACAAATGGACCGAAGAACTGGCCAGATCCGTCACCATGAGCTGCGGCGGATCGGTGCAGGTCTGCCTGTACAGCATGCTGGGCTCTCAGATGAAAGAATACGGCGTCAAGGGCATCATTACCAGAAGCCAGAAACTGGGCGAGGCGATCCGTACGATCAAGGACAGCACCGATCAGACGCCGGAGGAGCATTTCCTCCAGTTTGCCGAAGGATACCGGCTCTTCAAGGGGAAAATCTCCGATGTGCTCCGCGAGACAAGAGGAGGATTCAACTTCGGCCGCGTCGTGCTGGACGGCATCGGGGAATTCAAAGGGGAAAACGCCTATGTGGAATTCCAGAACGAAAACCTGATCGCGGTGGTCAACGATGAGATCCTTGCGACCACGCCGGACCTGATCTGCCTTGTGGACACGGAGACCTTTGTGCCGGTGCCCACCGATGCGCTGAAATACGGAAAGCGCGTCATGGTGGTGGGCCTTAAATGCTTCGAACTGTGGCGGAGCAAAGAGGGGATCGAACTGGTCGGCCCGAGATATTTCGGACTGGATACGGATTATATCCCGCTGGAAGAACGCTGCAAAGGAGGACAGAAGAATGTATAAACTTGGAATCGATGTGGGCGGAACCAATACCGATGCCGTGCTGATCGATGAAGATCTGAATGTCATTGCGGACATCAAATGCCCGACCACCGAAGATATCTATGACGGCATCCTCAATGCCATGCGGGCGGTGCTCAGCGAATCCGGTGTGGACCGGGATCAGATCAGCCAGGCCATGCTGGGCACGACCCAGTGCACCAATGCCATCGTGGAAAGAAAACATCTGGCTCCCATAGGGATCCTGAGACTGGGAGCTCCCGCTACCGTCGGCATCGTGCCGATGGTGGACTGGGCCGAGGATATCCGCAGCATTGCCGTAGGCAGCGAGATCATCGGCGGCGGATTCGAGTATGACGGAAAACTTCTGGAAGAGCTGGACGAAAAGGCGGCGGCGGAGTTCTTTGAAAAAATGAAGGAAAAGGGCGTAAAGTCCATTGCCATCTCCAGCGTGTTCTCGACGGTAAGAAACGACCACGAACTGCGGGCGGCGGAGATCTGCAGAGAAGTGATGGGCGAGGATGTCCACATCTCCATCTCCAGTGAGATCGGCTCCATGGGTCTGATCGAAAGAGAAAATGCCACGATCCTCAATGCGGCGCTCTGGAAAGTGGCGGAGCAGTTTACCGAGGGCTTTGCCAAGAGCCTGGCGGACGAAGGGATCAACAACGCGGACGTGTATCTGAGCCAGAACGACGGAACGCTGATGACGATGGATTATGCCAGAAGATATCCGATCCTGACGGTGGCCTGCGGACCGACGAATTCCATCCGGGGAGCAAGCTACCTCAGCAGTCTTCAGAATGCGATCGTCATCGATGTCGGCGGCACCACCACGGACCTCGGAGTGATCCAGAACGGATTCCCGAGAGAATCCAGCGTGGCCGTGACCATCGGCGGCGTACGGACGAATTTCCGGATGCCGGACGTCGTTTCGATTGGCCTCGGCGGAGGATCCATCGTCCGGCAGAAGGAGGACGGATCCGTTACGGTAGGTCCGGACAGCGTCGGCTATGAGATCACGAAGAAAGCCATGGTATTCGGCGGTGATGTGATGACGGCCACGGATATCGCGGTGCGCTGTGAAATGGTAAAGCTGGGTGATCCCGAAAAGGTCAAAGACATTCCCATGGATCTGGCGCTCAAGGCCATGGAGGAGATCCGGACGCTGGTGGAAGATTCCATCGATACCATGAAAGTCTCCAATGCGGACATCGACGTCATCCTGGTGGGAGGCGGTTCGGTCATTCTGCCGGAAAATCTGACGGGAGCCGCAACCGTTGTCAAGCCGGATCACTTCGGCTGTGCCAACGCCATCGGATCGGCCATTTCCAAGGTCAGCGGCGTGTTCGAAAAACTCATCAATTATGATGAAATCCCCAGAGAACAGGCACTGGAACAGGCCAAAGCCACGGCCATCGATCTGGCGGTGGAATCCGGCGCCATTCGGGAGACCGTCGAGATCATCGAAGTGGAAGATGTGCCGCTGCAGTATTATCCCGGCAATACCAACAGGGTCAAGATCAAGGCGGCCGGAGATCTGAAAAGCTGAAAACATGAATTAAAATACAGAGTCCTTTCCCCGATATCCTGTCAGTAGACAGCGGGGAAAGGACCTTCGTTTTACTTCGGAACGCAACTGTCCGATTCGAGTTGACATTTTCATCCATAAATGTTAGTCTTAGCTATCTCAAATATATTATCTAAGAGGTAGGTTTATGGAAAAAATAGATCAGAAAGAGATCGTGCTGGGAACGCACGGTGAAAACTACGGCAGCTGGATGTCCATGCCGGCTTTATATCTGGTGGGAGGGCTCACGGCCGCGGCCTGCGTGCTGGGGATCGTGGCGAAAAAGCTTCTGAAGCTTGCCCTGCTGGGAAACATCCTGCTGGCGGGCTCCGTGATCCTTCTTCTGATGCTCCTGTGGATGATCTGGACGAGAAAGCAGTACGGCTTCGGACAGGGCGGCGTCATGGACCGGATCCATCAGTATCTGGTGGACCAGATCGACTGGAACGGAAAGGGAGAACTGCTGGAAGTGGGCTGCGGATCGGGACCCATGTCCATCCGCTGCGCCAAGACCTTCCCGGAAGCGAAGATCACCGGCGTGGATTACTGGGGCGCCATGTGGGATACCTGCTACAACAAGGAAAACTGCGACAACAACGCAAGACTCGAGGGCGTGGGAGACCGCTGCACCTTTGTAAAGGGCGACGCGACCCATCTGGATTTTCCCGATGAGAGCTTCGATGTGGTCATCAGCAATCTGGTGTATCACAACATCCCCGCGGCCAAGAAACAGGATCTTCTGCTGGAGACCCTCCGGGTGCTGAAGAAAGGCGGCGTGTTCGTGCTGCAGGACTCCATCAAATCCTCCTACGGGAATATGGACGAGTTCATGCAGAAGCTCCGGGACATGGGCTATGAGAGCGTCCGGCTCGCGGATGCGGACAGGGAGATCTTCGGCAGCGCCTTCAAGGCCCAGCTGTATTTCGTGGGAAACCTGAAAGCACTGATCGGAAAAAAGTAAGGGGAAGATCCCTTGAAAACAGAATAAGAGTTCTCCGGTTTCCGCGGCTTGTCAAAGCCCCGGGATCGGAGAATTTTTTTGCGGCAAAAATCCTGTTGACACAGGGATGTTCCCGCGGTACAATTCCGACGCGGCGGAAGGAGAAACGTTTTCTCCCGGCTGCCGAATAAGGTGAAAGACGAACATAAAACGATGGGAAAAGAAAAAAACTACGAAAGTACGGTGCGGGCCTGCTTTGTCGCGTATATCGTGCAGGCCATCGTCAATAATTTCGCGCCGCTGCTGTTTCTGACTTTCAAAAGCGAGTTCGGGATCCCGCTGTCGAAGATCACGCTTCTGATCACCATCAATTTCCTGCTGCAGCTGATGATCGATCTGGTATCTCCGAAATTCGTGGACCGGATCGGATACCGGGCCTCCATGGTCCTGGCGCACTTTACCGCGGCCCTGGGCCTTGTGATGCTGGCGGTGCTTCCGTCGGCGATGCCCGATGCTTTTGCGGGGATCCTGATCGCGGTGATGATCTACGCAGTGGGCGGCGGACTGCTGGAAGTGGTGGTCAGCCCCGTGGTGGAAGCCTGCCCGACGAAAAACAAGGAGATGGCCATGAGCCTTCTGCACTCCTTCTACTGCTGGGGTCAGGTGGGCGTGGTGCTGCTGTCCACGGTCTTCTTTGCGCTGTTCGGCACGGCGCACTGGCGGATCCTGGCGATCCTCTGGGCACTGGTGCCGGCCCTGAACCTTCTGGCCTTCCTCAAAGTGCCCATGGCGACGCTCATCGAGGAAGGAGAGACGCCGGCCCGCTTCCGGGATCTTGCGGGCAACGGACTGTTCTGGGTGTTCATGGTGATGATGCTCTGCGCCGGTGCCAGTGAGCAGACCGTCAGCCAGTGGGCCTCGGCCTTCGCCGAGGAAGGTCTGGGAGTTGCCAAGTCCGTGGGAGACCTTCTGGGACCGATGCTGTTTGCCATCTGCATGGGCACGTCCCGGGCCGTGTTCGGAAAATTCGGTGACCGGATGAACCTGAGCCGGTTCATGGCGGGAAGCGCTGTTCTCTGTGTGATCAGCTACCTGCTGGTGGGACTGAGCCCGTCTCCAGTGCTGGCCTTCGCGGGATGCGCATTGTGCGGCCTGTCCGTGGGGATCTTCTGGCCGGGCACTTTCAGTCTGGCCAGTGCCGGTATCCGAAACGGCGGAACGCTGATGTTCGCCCTCTTTGCTCTGGCGGGAGATCTGGGATGCAGCGGCGGACCGACCTTTGCCGGTGCCGTGGCTTCCGCCCTGGGAGACGACCTGCAGAAGGGCATCTTCGCGGGGGTCGTGTTTCCGCTGGTGATGCTGCTGGCACTGCTTCTCAAAAAGCGGAAAAAATCTTGAAAAATGAGGGATATGAAAGAAAGCCGACCGTGATGGTCGGCTTTTGTCTTATACCTTAACGATGTATCCTTCTTTTCTGGGTTTCGCCGTGGGCGTCTCGTCGGGATAGCCCAGGATGCAGTGGCCGATGCCCCGCAGGTCCTCGGGAAGCCCCCATTTCTTCAGATAGGCTTTTCCTTCCTCCATCTCAAAGACTTCCTTGGCCCGCCAGATCATGCAGGAACCGAGGCCCTGCGCGTAGGCGGCGTTCATCAGGTTTCCAAGTACCAGGGAACCGTCATGGTCGGGATAGGCCTTGCTGTCGGAAAAGACGATCAGCAGGGTGGGAGCGCCGTAGAAGGGATCGTAGTCTCTTCCGCTCACTTCGTTATTAAGTCTTGCCAGATCCGCGATGGTTTCGGGATCCTGCACCACCACGATGAGAGGGCTCTGCAGGCCCTTGCCGGTGGGAGCGTAGGTGCCGGCCTTAAGCACGGCGTCAAGCTCGGAGTCTTTGATCTGTTCTGTCTTGTATTTCCGGATCGAACGTCTGTTCAGCAAACATTCCATTGCGTCCATAGATTGATCTCCTTTACACGTAATAAAAACATTATACTTCAGAACAGATGAGAAGACCATGTTTTTCCATTTGACAACTCCGTTTTGCGATGTTAAGTTGCTTCTTAGAAGGTGATATTGTTGAAGAAAGTCATCAGCGCGAAAGTATATGACACGGAAACGGCCCGCTACGTGGGAGAAGGACTCACCCGAGGCCGTTCCGGTGAAGATAAAGACGGCAGCCGGAAGCTCTATCAGAAGAAGACCGGGGAATTTTTCCTGTGCACCTCGAAACCGGAATATCCGGAAGGCTGCCAGATCCGTCCCATGAGCTCGGAAGAAGCCTACGACTGGGCTCTGCGCCATCTGGACGAGGAGAGCTTCGAAAACTATTTCGGCAAACGGCCGGAGGACGATGAGCGCTTCGCCGTGGAGATCTATCTCGATCCGGACCTGGAAAAGGCGGTGCGCACCGCCGCGGCCAGAGAAGAACTCGATATCTCCGAGTGCATCGACCGGGCGCTCCGAAGCGTCTTTCTGCCCGGAAAGGAGACGGAGCCATGAGGACTGTCGATACCGAGCTCGGCCCGATCCCGTACCGGATCATACGAAGCCGGAGAAAGACCCTGGGCCTGCAGATCACCGACGAGGGAGAACTGCTGGTGCGGGCGCCTTACTATACCCTGATGCCGGAGATCCAGAAGATGCTGCAGAGCCACGAGAAATGGATCGTAAGAAATCTCCGGAAGATGGAGCGGGCCAGAGAAGAAGCGGATACCACGGAAAAGCTCACGGAAGAGCAGCTGGACGTGCTGGCGGAAGCGGCGCTTAGGGATATTCCCGACCGGGTGAAAAGGTATGCCCCCGAAGTGGGCGTTAATTACGGCCGGATCACGATCCGAAACCAGAAGACCCGGTGGGGCAGCTGCTCCTCCAAGGGAAACCTCAACTTCAACTGTCTTCTGATGCTCTGCCCGGAGGAGATCCGGGACTATGTGGTGATCCACGAGCTGTGCCACCGCAAAGAGATGAACCATTCGCCCCGGTTCTGGGCGGAGGTGGAGAAGGTCTGTCCGGACTATAAGGCGAGAAGAAAGTGGCTGCGGGATCACGGAAGCGTGATCATGCAGAGAAATATCTGAAGGGAGAAAAGAATGCTTTTAGAAGAAAAGATGTTCGATAAGGTCGAACAGATGCTGGAGGAAGACGGTACCATGGAGGAATTACGGGCCGACGGCGGAGAAGCGGTCTGCCGGATGATGATCACCGGCGGCGAAGTGCCCGAGCAGCTGGAGCTGGAACAGAAGGAGAACGTGGCGGCGTTTTTCTGCTCCTTCGATGTCATCGATACCATCCTCGGGATCGCGTACGATACCAAAGAGCTCAAGCCCGTCAGCGGAATTTTCAGCGCACCGCAAAAAGAGGGCGCGCAGGAGCCGGACGGAGAGCTGGGCGCCTTCTTCGTGCAGCTGGTGGACGAGAATATAGGGCCGGAGGGGAAATGCCCTCTGCCTATGTTCATATGGGTCAACGAAGGAGGTCCGCTGGTCATCCTTCCGGAAGAATGAGCAGCGCACAAAGAAAGGAACGCATGATGAAGAAACGAACGGCAATACTATTAGTACTGGCCCTGCTGATGCTTTCCGCCTGCGGAACGGCAGCACAGGAGACGCAGAGCGCAGCGGAGACGGAGGGACCGCCGGACGCGGTCATCTCTCTCAACGGTACGGAGATCCAGACGGGAAAATACGGCTACAGCTGGACGGAGGATCTGGGAAACGGAGAAATGGCGGCACACGAAGCCGGCAGCCCGTATCTGGTGGATATCAAGGACGAGGTCCCGGACCTGAACATTTCCGCGGAGGACGCGGTGATCACCTTCAAGATCCTCGGAGAGAACGGTCCGGATTCCGTCAGCGTCTGCTGGTGGGATGCCTCAACCCCTTCCGATACGGGAGAGATGATCGAGGGAACCGGTTCCGACTCGGGAACCCGGCAGGATGCCGTGTCCTGGAGCATCCCCGTGAAGGCGGGAAGGATCTATGAGGTCCAGGCAAACTGGTCCGGCGAGGAGACGGCCGGGGAATATGTGCTCTACGGATTCCGCATCCTGATCTGATGAATTTAATAAAGTGAAATGATGGCAGAGCCGTTCCGGTATATGGAGCGGTTCTGCTTTTTTGACGAAAAATTCAAAAACGTTGCCGCAACAACATAACAGACCGCGAATTCAAGATATACTTCAGGTGCAGGATGAAACTGCAGACAGGAGGAGATCTCATGAACAGAATATTTTCCGTACCGGAATATCACCCGCCCAGAGCGGGACTGACGATCTCCACCCCGTCGGGGATCGATTCCGAAAACGGGATCACCTGGTTTTCGCTGGGAGCGGGAACGGACATCAGTCCCGAGACCTACGACCGTCCGGTCCTCTATCTCGGCATGAAGGGAAAAGCAGCCTTCCTTCTGGGGAAGGATCATGAAGAAGCGGACATCGCGGAAGGGCAGATGCTCTGCATCGATCCGGGAACGCTGTCCGGAGTAAAAACCGAAGAGGGCTTTGTCTATACGGAGATCATGCCCGGAAAGGAGATCAAGATGAATAACGCGATCAAAAGCGGAGAAGTTTTCAAAATGGCGGAACTGCTGCCGTACGAAAAGGGAAGTATCGTTAACATGGATGTGGCCAGCAACGAGACGATGAAGTATGTGCTGATGGCCTTCGACGAAGGTACCGGCCTGTCGCCCCACCGGGCTCCGGGCGATGCCCTGGTCTTTGCCCTGGAGGGCAGGGCGGTAATCGGCTACGAGG
>Ga0181612_148084_pt1 | contig 21994 bp, 9 predicted proteins | sample HoacroProtozoa21_FD_119630 | JGI IMG/M metagenome (GOLD analysis project Ga0181612, IMG submission 119630) | Hoatzin crop microbial communities from Cojedes, Venezuel. Combined Assembly of Gp0051906, Gp0051904, Gp0051908
CAATTTTCCATTCCATGTAGAGCTGAAGGGTAGTGAATCACTTCACTAACAGAATTTAAATCCAATTGTTCAAAATGCTTTTGTTTTCTGAAAATGTATTATTTATTATAACAAAAAGAAGGGTAACACTGTATAGAACTTCCTTTACCAAGGAATTTACAAATTAATAAAAAATGTAATTTCCTTTTTGGTTATAAAACCACCGTGCTAGAACCTATAAATGAAAAAAAAAGTATTTCTATCAATTTATTCTTATGAAATCAGTATATATTTTTTTATGTAATTCATTCAGTAATTCGGCCTCTATCTCAGCCACTTTCCAAGTCAACACTTTGAGATTTGGAGTTTCTTTTCTGGGTTTTCTTAGATAAAAAGCTAAGCAAAATTCCACCAACATATCTTTTTGACACATTTGTTATTTAGCCAGTGCTGTTCAGCTTCCTATTACCGATACAATAAATGTTCTGTGATTCTGTGATTCTGTGATTTACATCATTTTAATGAATGTTTTAGGCCACCATAATTGCTTAATATATTTCTATACTATATATCCATTTCAAGACTACAGACTCCTCTGTTTAAACTAATCGCAAGCAAAGTCCAACAACAAAAAAACCCCTAGATTCAAGTGCAGCTGTCTCAGTGAACTTTTTTTACCAGAAAATCAATAGAGAGCTGCAGGGGACACAGCAATTGAAGAACAGCAGTTGGTGGATCAGTCAATTAAGCAGCGACAGTGAGTAGAAGAGGAAGAAGGCAGGCACCCTCTCCACGGTCAAGCTCAGTGTAATGATGTTGAGAAGCACCATCCCTGGTAAGGTTTTACAATCGTACAAAAAACTGTGACTCATCTCCCCCCCCAAAAGTCTCAGGGTACACTTACTATTGGAAACTTTAAAATGGTGGCCTGTCTCCTGCCACTTTGGAAAAACAACAGGCCCAGATAAAGACTGAGAGACCAAAATATCAGAGATTAATTTAGTATGCACCTTACAGAAGTCCTGACATTTAATAGCATATCTGATGAGCCAAAGAGAATATTAAAGTATTGACCTTTCCATTTAAATCTTCAGGATAAAGATAGGATCCGGCCTTTATGACAAATTTCTAAATTACACTTCCACTCGTAATTTCTTCCTTGCATATCTCTTTGTTTATTACTTAATTGCTTAACTTCTGCCCTGCTAACAAGTACAGCCACTTACTAACCATGAATGGTCTAGATGAATTAACTGGCAATACAGAGATACAAACAGTTAAGTAGGTAGGTAAGTATAGTCGGCTTTGAGGCTTTGTTAGTATCCTTATTAAACTATCTACAATGTTAGGATACAACTTCAAAGAAAGAAATGAAGTGAGAATGTACTAGAAACATACTGAACAAATTTAAAAAATGCAGGTCTGGCAAGAAAGAAGATACTGGTTTATTGGATTTTTTTTTCTATTTTCTATTTGCTAATTGCTATGAATTTAATTTGGTCACAGCCACATCAAAACTTTTCTGCATGTAGGTGACAGGGCGTGTCCTTGCCACAAGGGTGATAACCTCTTCTGTGGTAATAGGGGTAACCTAACAGGTTCAGGAAGATCTGAAATGGCTGGGAAAGACCAATGCAAGTTTTTGGGAACTCAGGTTAGAGAAGAGGGAAAAACTGGCAGGCTGTTTTGGATCACTGTGCTAGAGATCCAGAAAAGCAATAAATAATGCAGGGTGAGCAGGGCCTGAGGAGGCTCTGAGCAGAGGTAGGACATGGGAGGGTGGTGCAATGGCGGCCAGAGATGGCTGAGTTGGCAAGGAGTGCAGAGCTGGTGAAGTAAGTGCCAAGAGATGTGGCTTTGAGGAGTTCATCAACACTGAGGACCTCAATATTCGATTGAAATGGTAGAACACTTTACTGACTCACAGCACACATTAACTTATACCATATCTTTCTAAAAAAGGTTAGGCATATATTTCAGATGTGGGGAAATTACCACACACAAAGTATATTATATACAGGATTATCATTATTATCACTTAAACTCCAAATTTAGAATTCAAAGTTCTTTGTTCAGCGTTCAGTACAACTTTCTCAAAAGCCATAAACTGAAAATTCATTATTTTCATGCTATTCTGCTGAGTTTGTCAACACTAAATTTAGCAGATTGCAAGCTAAAAGAGGTTGGCTTGCATTTACATCTTTATGTCACCTCCCAAAGTCCATCTTCTCATCTTCACTGACTTCAGAGCTACTAACATTTTAAATACTTTCTGAGAACTCTTCCTGATACTGCCAAGGAATGGAAAGAAAACATGCAAACTGCAATTGTTTCTTCTGAATTTGCATTCTCACGTCCATCCAGTTTTAACAATCTCATCATTACAGAAAAGGTGAAAAACTGCCACTGGCGAGGATTGTACCTGATGATTTGTCCTACTGCAATGTTAGTACTCCATTCACTAGCACGACTAATTATCTACCACTGCATGCTAATATTCAAATTAATATTTTTAAACAAATGTGTATTTTTCTTAACAATATGGAAGATTAAAAGGACCTGCCTATGGTATATTTTCCCAATTTCTCATGTTACCTGCAGGTTTTATTTTATTATTCTTACTAAAATTAGTACCATAACATATTACCATAGTACCATAACAAAATTACTTGCAAATTCATGAAAAGTAACAAAACTACTTGAAAATTCATAAAAAATACCTACACTTTGCTGAACTTTATTCACACGAGAATAAGATGAGTTCCATCAAGGATAACACGTTTGAACAGATTTTTTTCACCATATGTTGTTATTCATAATTTAAATTTAACACCCCTTTTTGAGAAAGAAACAAATTCTGTTTTTTTATCAGAGACTAAAGGCCAGAGGTGAAATAATGTGTGGCTCAATGAATAAACACAATAAAGGATTTACTGACCGACATCTGGGGAAAGCTAGCTTTACTGATAGACTGACAGATTGATGGCAGATTTACTAGCTGTGCAGGATTACAATAAATTTTACTCTGGGCAAATCATGATAAGAAATACTGCCACGTTAAAGAATTTCTCAGAGATGTCCCTGTTTTATAATAGCATGTCACCTGAGTGTTATATTCTCCAGTGACCTATTCTTCATCCAGATGAGGAAAGAATCTGATTAGTATTCCTTATTTAAAAGTGACATAGGACTGAAAAATGTCTTGATCATCTCACATCAGACAACAGGATTCTATTTTTTTTTTTTTTTTTTGAAGTTTAATATATTACTTTGGAATATAATATATTACTTACGTAACACAATGCTGTGTTATGTGAAAGAGGCAGGGAAATACTTGCCTACTTGGGATCCCAAGATAAATACAGTTAGCTCAGTATCTTCATATTCTCCTTGAATTCCCACCTCTGCATGGCAAAGATGATCTTCAATACTGCTAATACTGATTGACTAAATGCAAATTTTGACCACCATCAAATCTAAAAACTTTCAAGGATAAAACCCAGCTGAAATCAATCACTTCAGTTTCAGTGCAAGCTATGGCTTTATTTCAGCCAATTGCAGGTGCAAGTTAATTCTCTGGTTTCTATCCAGAATATTAATAACCTGAAATGCCACTTCTGCAAATCTTATGCATATATAATTTTATGAGAACTCTTCTTGAAGTTAATGGAAGTTCATCTAAATTTACATACGCATGCACAAAAGTGTTTAGAGGGTCAGTATCTAGGTCCAGAAATAACAATAATTATTGATGAATGGACAGTGTGTGAACAGTAAGCCAGTATAGTAATGTTTTGTAGCTACCCTAATCATTATTTATAAATCTTCATGTTCATTTCTTAATAAAAACAATTGATTCGCTGCTGTCCCTCTCTCCCAAGGTTTAATTATCTGTGGCACTGACTACAATGAATATATTTAGTAAAGGTTCTCCTGTGGTAAAATATATGTCTGCAACAAGTCAAATGTCTGTTTTTACAGGGAATAAGCATAACTGAAAAAGCAAAACATTTCTCGAAGCTAGAAAAATGTGTTAGAATCTTAAAATAACTAAAATCCAAAGAAATTTTTGTGAAGTAACTCAGACAAACCTGAATCACGTAAGGGCAGATGAATGACCACTGCCACAGGTTTCACAGTTGATATAACCAAAAGATTAGAAGTTTTTGCAGACTTGGCAATTGAAGAGAAAGTTCAGGATTAAGTCCCCTTCCTATCAAGTCTAAGCCTTGTGTTCAGAATTCATTTCTTAATTCAGATGACACACCTTTTCACTGAATACTAAGGAAATTAGGTATGTATTTCAAAAAAGTCTTGAAGTGCTTCCCCGACTAGAGATGAGATTGAAGAAAATGTTTATTCATTTTTCTGAAATGGGTCTTGAATGAATTTAGCTCTAACAAGCTACTCTTTCAGCTATGTGACTACTCAGTGCGGCAAAGTGCTTATTTGTCTACATGAATACCTCCACTGCTCAGGATCTACCATCCCATAGCAGTATTCACACAGCAGCACAAGACAAGAAAAGATGAACTCTCTATATAATGATTTTACCTCCAGATTTCAGGAACTAAAGTGATCTGGTCTGCTACTACTACTGAATTGTTAGGATGGTATAACAACTGATTTCTGACTATGGAAATTCCATTGTCAATTTAGTGGGAAACATATTTCTGGTCAAGAACTGGTAAGAATTTCTTGTTTGGCAATTTGTCTGCAGTGTACAGCATCTGCAGTTTACACACAAGATGATTTCGCAGAAGTCCTTAAGAACTCTAGCAGAAGTGATATAAGGACTGTATCAAGCAGTGAATAAACTGCAGAGAAAAAACACCTCTGGACAGCAACAATACAGTCAGAGCTGGTGAAACGGAATCACAACCTGGGTTGAAAACAACATCAAAATGTATATGTTTATTTATTTTTTATGCAATTTGGATCACAACATCTTCACTTGGCCTTGGTATTTTATTTCTTGTTGAGATGTAAACCAAAAAAAAGCCCTCCGAGTTATGATTCAGATATAGAGAAGAAATTCCATTGATTGCAACAGTTTGAAGTAGTTAGCTACTTCTTTGAGCTGGAAGCAGAGTGGAACTAATGAAATTCTAGTGATAAAGATTTACATCCTGTTCATATTTGAATCCAACATGTTAATTTAAATTAAAATCTAACTGTAAAAAAAAAAAAAAAGGCGCCTTTTTAGTTTGCTTTAAATTTTCATAGAACCAGAGCCTGAATTGCAACAAAAATCCATACAAAATTCAAATATGGAGTTTTTTACTTCATCAGAAGGTGGTTAAGTTAAACTAATGAGAGACTGTACTCTTTCCTGTCTGGCTGTATTTCTGCATGGTAAAGCTGTATGTGAGACCCTACAGTCTTGTCATTCTACCTGTATGCCCAGGAAACTCAGGATCCTTGTTCAAACATTCAGTGCCAGAACTACAGAGGAAACTTCCTGCTTGCTTTGTATACTGTCATTTATAAAATACCTTCTACCTGACTTAAAAGCATGTGATCGTTTAATGTTTCTCTTTAAGAGGCTTAGCTTCTTAGCTTCATACATTTTCATATCTAATTTACAACAAGGACCTTTGGCATGGTCCAAACAACACACTTCCTTTAAAGCATATGCTCAAATTCTGATCATCGCCATATTTTTAGTGAGTACTGGATGAACCGCAAGGAGCTGGTATTAGATACGCTTTCTGGATTTTCATACTGATAGTCTCTTTCTCATTCTTTAAAGTGTATGAGAAGTTATAAAACTCCTAAACTGCACAGGGCTTCATCCACTAGGATAATTCTTATATTCCACTCTGTTTTCTCCTCTCAGCACAACAGGTTCTGCCACTACCTTTGATTTTCTTTACAGACTAGTCCAATTACCTTCCAAAGCTTTTGTTCGCCTATCCCCTCTGGCTGTTAATAATTCAGTATGAACATGATTCCCACATGTACCTTTGTTGTTTCAAAACAGTGTGACTTCCTCTTCAATCTCTTCAAAAATCCTTTTCTTACACAAATAGCTCAGCTGTCTGGAAAACGGTTGCCTGTATTTTAGTTTTAAATATAACATAAATTAATATTCATGCTATTTTAATCATATTTACACTTTTAAGTCATTAGTTTCAGTGCTGATCAGGATATTTTTTCCCCTGGAATCTAGTATTTTTTCCATTAAGGTACTATTCTAGTAATTTTAATAAATGAAAATGCATTTTAAATCAACATAGTCAAGCATGATGGTAAAAGAATGCTCTCACTCCTGAATTACATTTTCTGCAGAAGACAAATGTGGAGAAATATGTTGCATGTTTGTGTATGTGGCTGAGTATGAAGAAGAAAGCACAAGTCAGATTCCTGTTAATTAAGTCATTTTTTCTAGCTGACAACTGTCAAAGCCATCCCAGAAACCCATGAACATTAAAGTGCTGTTCACTGGCACACTTGGCATTTTGAAGCTGGGCAAACAGAAGTCATGAAATATGAAAGGAGTGCCCGATGTCATTTTGTAGAAAATGTTGCCATTAAGATGATGTATGGGAAAATTCACACCTTCATCTTCTGGGAGTACTATACTCTATTTTCTGTATTACTTTGCTTCAAAAGCATTACTAGTGGCTGACATTCTCCCTTCTTTGGCTGAAGGAAATTTATGAAACATATTACAGTCAAGATTTTAAATGCCTGTTAATATTGATATACATACTTATCTAAAACAAGTGCATATTTTTATTTATAATGAGAGAGCATTATAATGTAGCTTTTTCATATCTACTAACAGCAACACAAAGTCATTAGGTTAGTTCTAAAAAAATTCTACAATTTTTTACAACTAAAATCCACCACAGAATACAACAATAGGAGGGGACTTTTTTACTTTAACGGTCAGACTCAACTTGATCTATGCTTTGGTTCTCCCATTTCTCATGAGCAAAATTCTCAGGAAATTTAAATTCTCATCACACAACATACTTGCTGTGCTCCAACGGGCAAAGTGTTTCAGAAATACAAGACTTTTACCCAAATTTTAAGGATATAAAAATCGTAAGAATTGAGCCTGTCTGGGACGTACCTAAATCTGTCACCCAATTTAGAACATGAGCTAAACACAATAACAGGACCCTTAATACAGTTATCTGATCTACATACGAGCAATTCGCTTACAACCTGGATGCCTGCTTTATCACTCATACATTTTATACACTTTATACACTAACAAACTCACATGTAAATGCATGAAACCTATTTAATGCAGGTGCCTGGCCCTGAAGTGACAGTGCCCCATTTGGTGGGGCCCAGCTGCCCACACCCAGACTGGCCCAGTACCTTGCATTATCTAAATCTACCTGCTTAAACCTGAAATACTAAGACAGACTGATATTATTCCCCAGACTTCATATATGCCTGGAAGTATGCCGGAAAACACCTCTCCTTCCAAGAGATCTCAGACCTTGCCCCAGAGGGCCGGCCAGGAGGCTTTAAAATACTATCTCTAATCATCATCTCCATCTTTGTGCTACTGTTCATTATTTTGGATAACTTCATCATTAATTTATTCTCATCTCCAAACGAATGCTTTCATACACACACAACAGCTGAGCTGTGAATCGATAGCAATTTTAAAATATGTAAAGCAGAAACATATCTTTGATGAACAGGTCAAGAAGAAATACCCTTAAACTGCTGCAAGATGCATGGTTAGTGAGAAAAAATTCTAATGAAGCTCTGGAATACACTACACACTGTTGCAAGCTCAGTAATTAAGCAGTGAACTTCAGTGTGCTTAGACTCCTTAGGAAGAGGGACTTCTCAGCTAATGCTGTCTGAGAAAATAAGGCTCACTAATACTCCTTTTGTTTCTCCCCTCAGAAAAACAGCATTGTCATTTTTCATCCAACACTGTGTACTGTCCCCATCAAATAATACGATTCACAGGAAACCTGTAACAACTGTAAAAGCTAAAATATTCAACAATTGCTAAAATCCAGCTTAAAACACCATAGATGTATGAAATTATTATCTCCCTTCAATGGCTGTATTGCAATGCCTCATTTCAGTTACCTTTCTAGGTCCAAATAAATTTATTTTCCCGACTTCTTCTCAGAAGAAGGTATGAAATAATTTATATCATGTTTATCCTTAAAACGGCTTTGCAGCTTATCTGCCCAATTCTTAATTGGGTTTTCAGAGAAAAAAAAATCTGCAAGTTATTATATCCAACGTAAGTATCTGTTTACAGCACCTTATGTATAAGTTATCACCTTGAAAAGAAAGAAAAACAAGATTTCCACTTGTTCCAGGAAAAAAATATTTTCTTTCCTTGAAATACCTTATTAGCAGTATCCCAGAGAAATGAGCTTTGATTTCACACTGATGAAGTGAAAAGAAACTTTCTAAGCTAGCCAAATATTGAGGGTGAAGATACTTTCAAAAAGGGAAGTCAACTTGTATGAGCCACTGCACACAACAAAGTTTTCGAACTCAAGTTCTACTCTGACACGAAGAAATCAAATCAGAACCGTGCCTTACCAGCCACTGTACTGCTAAGTACTGTTAATATTGTAATACTCTGTATTCAAAGTTTGATCTGACAAGGAGACACACATTCTCACCCGCAATCCAGATATAGACTTGAGCAGCTAATTTCAGGTGGACATATAAAGTTGGTAATTGTGGCACAAAAATTCTCTAAACTTACTTAGCCATGTCACAAGAGGCAAATTGATATACAATAACATGATATGACCTTGCATAGAATATCTTTCTCTGATATGTCATATTGTTGGTGCATTGTTGTGTGCACATCACCTGTGAGTAGTTATACAATTATTTATTAGCACATACGGTAAGTTTAAAAGCTTTCTGATTTGACACTCAGAAAAAGTGCATTATAAGTACATTTGGGGAACATTTGCATCCATAACCTGACAACAAGCATTGACTAACAAAAACACCATCTAATTGTGGAACTGATGGCAACCAACCAAACAAGAATACAGATTCGATAGCAATAATATAAATATAAATTATATACACATATACATTTATATATTTATATAAATATGAAAGTGTCAGCCATAAGCCATTGGAGCGTATTCAACAAGAACACAAAGGAATGATGTAGTTGGCACTTGCACTCATTTGCCTCGTGACTCTCCAACCTCAAAGAACAGAAACATTTACAGTATCATCAGGGCTGATGGCTTCCACCATTTCTCTAGACTTCTCTGTAGGAATCAACTCATCTCTCCGGTACCACCCCATTCTGGAACTTTCTGCCTGCCTTTGCCGCACAATGTACTTGTACTGAGCCTAAGTCTGAAGTGTCTGAGGTTGAATAAGCAAATATGCATTATCAGACATACATAACATTTCATAGGAAACGCTGTTAGTCAATCTCACACGGCAATGTGTCGTACTGAATGGCCATGGTTGTGGCCATTGGATTCACCAACTAGGAATTTCCAGCACATGGACTTCTGGAAATTTACTGGAAATTCCTAACTGGTGCGCCCTAGTACAGCATCCAACATTCTCATGCATACCTTTGCCAGGAAAATCCTCCCCGCCTGCTCAGCGACTTGGGCTTGCATCATTACAGGACCACACTTTGACCTGTCTCAGAAGTTCTTCACTATCTTATATTTATCTGTCACTTGAATGACATATTTTTATGACTGATGTTCTTTTCTTTTTCTCCTGGCCTTGGTTCAACTAATTAAACCCAACAGAAAGAGAATGATGAGCTTTTTGGGAAAGTAATATTACTATTCAATTTTCCTTTTGTTTTAAAGAAGTATTTTTAGTATTGTCATTTAAGCCTAAAGGCCCTAGTTCCTGGCATGTCTGTGAGCTATAAATCAATACATCATTTCATCAATGAGGATTTAATTAAGATAAAAAGGCAGCCAAGTATTCGTTTCTTTATCTAACAGATAGCCTCTAGGAGTTTGTGGTGACATCCTGTACGCTTCCAAAATGCATAGAAACAGAAGAGTGCACTGCTTAAATATGCAGGGAGATTTCAGTTGACATAGCTTGCACGCTTTGGAATAAAGGATCCTGAAGATACCTTTATGACTAAAGACGCTAATATTTAGCAGTTGGTTTATCAAATCCCCACTCCTTAAATAGTACATTGATTTTAAGCTGACGTATTTTAAAAGCACAAAGTCCCAGAGCTACTGTAAAAGCAGACAGGAAAAACATTCCTCTTTCTGTAGTCTGTACAAAACGACTCCTGCCCTTTTAGCTTGATAAAATGATCTGCAATAAATACTTCTCATGTTCCTGTATCTTTAATAATTCACTTTGAAAAGCCAACAATAGCTGTAGGCACAATCTATTATGATTAATGGTAGAAGCAGTGGCCTTTGTGTAACAAAGCTCTACTGGTTCTAGAAGTTTTCAAGGTCACAATTTCATCCAGAAAAGTTCTACTTCTGTTAAGTATTCTTTAAATATGACCATATCTTCATGCAAAGTAAGATGCGTATTATCTTACAGGATGGATAATACAAAAGTATATCATGAAGCTTCAGACTAATAAAATTCACATGCACTTCAAGGAAACCTACAGTGGGAAGGCAAAGTTTTTGTCACCCCTCTCTCATTATATGTTGGAAGTGCAAACCACAGCTCAGATGATTTTGCCATGTTATCATTGTTTCGCTACACTAATGATCTCCACATAAGGCTGACTAGATAAACTCCCTTTAGCATAGACTGTTAAGAAAATGAAAAACTGATAAAAAAATCCTGCTGTGAAACTTTAGATGTCATTATAAAGAAAGCCTTATTTTCCAGTCTGCCTTTACAAATAGCTGTTCCAGAAGAGAATGACAGCTTTTGATGCGAAAGTTTCGCTCTTAGCCTTTATAATACCTGAGAGATGTATCACTGAGAAACTGTCACCACTTACATACTGAAACATTCATCATGCAGTGTGAAAGATAATTATCACCAAACTTTTTACTATAAATATATGTTCCTGTTGCTTTATATTCCCATATTATTTTTAATAGTCATTGCCATACATTAAACCAATTTACTGCACTTAACAGGATGTCTTCACAATATTAAAGAGGACAATAAAATTTCATACAATATTATATCTTTCATAGAAAGCATATGCTAAAACACTTTGCAAAACTCCAAGTTTATAGCAGTGGTAAAAAGAACATAAAGTAGAAGACCATGTAACAAATAAAACCCCTTCTTTTATATAGTAAGATGATGGAGAAAAATATGAATACACATAAAGAGCTAAGTTTAAGCTTAAAAGAGAACAAAAACTGTTCAAAACAAGCTTCATGCAGACTCCATTAGAAGTGATGGAAAATGTTAATGAGTGAGGAAATGGCGTTAAAAATTACTAAAATTTTAATGACTCTTCTTTCCAAAGAACATTTTAAAGTTGTTCTGTTAATCCCTGTCTCCCAGAATCACCCAATTTTATGAATACCCTACCTTTCATTTAGCTAAATATATCTATAGGTTCTTGAAGAAAAAAAAACAGGCACAAAATTGTGACCCATGGAAACCTAGAAGTTTTAAAACCAACTGTGGTTTTGGACAGGGCTTAAAAGAGAACATTACTCTCTCAACCTCAGGAAAGGATGCTCAGTCACACACAACAAAGTTACAAACAGCAAAATAAAATGCAAATTTAAGTAAGCTGCAGACAAAAGAGGATTTACAACTGCATTTGGGATTACTAAACATGTTTGAGAAAAAAAAAAAAGAGTTTTCACCACATGTTGAGCGATATAATGCACACACTGCCTCAGATTAAGAGGGGGTGAAGGAAGAAATGGAGCAGAGGCAGAACTGCATGTCCCAGTAGTGCAGATACCACTTGAGCTGGTACTTATGGAGGGACAGCCTTAGGCTACTTTGCCCAATTAAATCTTTGTCCATTTAATTTAGGGTAAAGAAACTTCCATCAAACTCTGCTTGGTATAAGTAGTAGTAAATTAGCAATATTTTTGTCAGTAGATGTATGACATGCATCAACATGAAATTTGTTTATAAAAATGAATTATTGCTGTATTTTGCTTGCAGTACTGTTATGGGTGTAGAGAGAGAAACTTGTCAGGATCATTTACTGTCAGCAGAACTGGTAAGTAAATTGCAGTCTTTAGTGCTATTGATGCCTCTGCCAGGAGAACCTACCACAATTTCCAGTGTTTGTGGGGATTCAGTGGGCAGGCAAGAATTAACAGAAAACTAGCAGAAACAAAAAGTAAACCCCATAAAAATAGTGCTTGTAAAAAGATATTTACAATCAAACAAAAAGAAAGAAACAACCAGCCAACCACCATTATAAAAGTCAAACACAACACTGTAAAAAGATATTTTTCATCAAGTTTAACACAGCCAGATGCTTATTTAAGCAACTTAGAGACACAGGGTCTAGACAGCAGCAAAAAAATACTCCCATTTCAAGCATCCAAGACTAGGATAGAATTAAAGTTAAAAAATTATGAAAGAAAACCTGGTTTTGTAGTCTTACAGTAAGATTAGCTTTAAACTTAAGATTTCAGTCAAGATGAAAATATGGAATCACAAAATCATCACATTTAGAGGCAGAAAAAGAACGAAGGGGATAAATTCACATTTTAAAGCAGTATAAATAAACTGCAGCTAGCAGAACCAAGCCTGGCTCATGACCTGGTCTATTAAATCACGCAGTACATCATTTCGGATTAGTGCAGAATACTGCAAGACACAGTCCTTGTCTTACAGTTCAGTGTTATAAAATAAATTGTGGTGGCACATAATGACAGGGTGCAATATAAAGGTCTACAAGTGAAATAAAAATGGACATATAACAGCTGACTACAATTGCTTAAGAGAAACAAGATGTTTAAAAGTGTTCAAGGGTGAGCACATCCAGAAGACATACTGATAGACAAGAGGACGTAAAATGTTCCAAAGCACATGAAAACCAATTTAATCACATTTCAAGTGTACTTCAGTACATTAAAACTACATATACTGTGGTCAAGATTTAGTTAGAACATCAAATTATAATAGCAACTGACTTGAAGTACCAAATCTACCATGGCATAGATATCTTATACATTCTGTAGTACAACTACTGAGTGCACTGTGTATGTACATACAGTGACTGTTTATAATTCAGCTTTTCACATAAATATTACACTCCTACTGGCTTTTGTATTAAAAAAAAGTCATTAGCTCTCTGGCTGTATATCTATTATATCTGTATATGTTATGCTATATGTATATCTGTTATGTCTGATACCTGTTGTATTTTATATACAAATGCAATGTAAAAAAGGAGAGCTCTGGATGTTAAGCTTGCTTTCATGGATTGAAGGATAGAGGCCCCTAGTCCCCAACGACTCATTCAGCAGTATTTCCATTTGTTCACAGTAAATATTTAATGCGACCTTCAATATGTCAGTAACGAAGATACCGCATTATGCATCTTCCCTATTTTTAACAGTCTAAACTAAAAAGTCAGTCTAATGAATAACTTTCACATAAAAAAAACACCTAACAGTGCTCAATTCATTTTCTAGTGTAAGTCCTCACAAATATCAACTGGTGCCTTTGTAAAAATAGTTCAAGCTTGTTTTGCAATATAAATCTGAAAAAAAAATCATTGCTTCCTTGTGTCAGCAAAGGGAGTTGTAAAACTGACATTGTGTAAACTTCCTTCTTTCTACTTTATAAAACACACTACATGTGGAGCCATGGGAAGGGACAGAGTTCTTCTGCACACAGGAGCTGTGGGAAAGACTGCATACTTCTGTCACCTTCAACAGATACAGGTGATGATGCTACACTGAAGTTGATAGTCTGTTTGTATTACTGATTCAATGATTTTTCCAAATAATTTAGTAACTGTTGCAGTGCGTCCATGTAGTCCAATATCCTGCTGGTGACCACTGCCAAAAGCAGAACCTTCATACTGGTTTCACTGGCATAAAAGGACACTTAATGACAATGCTGAGCCTCAGTTAACTAAATGTTCGTCGCTCCCCACTTTAATGTTGCTCAGCGGGACCTATTAGAAACTTCTCAAAGTATGCATATGAAGGAAGATTTCCCAAAATCTACTCAAGGGAAATGCATAAAGATTGCTCAAAGTTTTGTGATACTTTTCATAGTGGCAAATACCCACGTTAAGTACGTGCTATTAGCTTGGATGCCCCATTTCTGCTTGATACATTTGTGCTTGTTCTAGTGCCAAGCGATACCTAGGAAATTACTAAGATCAAGTTGTCAAGTCCCTCTCTTCCCACCCATGACAACTCGTGGTAACGCTGATAACCTTCTGTTATCAGAGACTTGTACTACAGCAACAGGGAAACACATGTTCATCGTCACAGGTGCTTGGGTGGCCAGGGCAGCGTGCAGAAGCCATGGAGGTGATAATTCACTTCTTTCATACTAAGTCCCCCACTATCTTAACTATGTAAGCAGCAAGACAGTACTGCCTGTCTGATTAAATATTCTGTGTTTTTCTCCTCCACTTTCTTTGCTCAAGACATGAAAGCATCCAAGCAATAGTAAGTCTCAATGTTTCTTTTCACTTTCAATAATTTTTTTTAACCTTTGCTAGCAGAAATACGGGCAGATGAAAGTGCAAGAGAAAGCTTTACAACTCTGAAGAAGTTTAAAAAAAAAGTATTATATTTTAAATTAAAAACCAATCAAACAAAACCACAGTAGCTGACTGCTATATCTTGCTTAAACAGTATAATATTATAGTCAAAATTAATCTAACTGCATTAAAAAACCCCCACATGAAATCTAAATGACTGAGTGTTAACAGCATCTTGCAGATCCAAAATCTTAATCTGGGAGAACAGAAGTTCCCATAGACAAGAGACAGAACTCTGTAAAGGACTGAGTTGCCTCTTGTATATAAGGAAAGGACAAATCACAGCAGCAAAGATATTTGGAAAAGAATTAACAAAAACTAGTAATTCACTCCCAATGTGCTTTCAGAGGAAAGTGAAAGAAACTGGACAAAGACTGTGAGTGAGTAAAAGAAAAATAGCCTTCAGACAACAGCAAAAAAATTGAGGAGCAGATAAAAATAGCCTGAGTGCCATTCTGCCAAAAAACGCCTCTGTATTAAAGCATAAGGATAACACCAGCAGTAAAAATCTTTCATAAAATAAAAGGAACAACACTGTTCTTGTCTCACGGGATACGGAGTCCTTCAGATAATGTGATAATCTACATTTAAAACACCTAGAATAAAGGTTTCACCAGGTCAATGTTTCACTGGCATTTTAATTAAATAATTGGTCTAAAATCTGAAGTGGGAAATGAAATTATGATCTTATTTAAACAGAATAACTGAGGTCATCAAATGACTTTTAATTAAATTGTTAATTGATTTTTCTTTAATTCTTTAGGATGATTGATGGCCACACACTTAGTTGCTGAGTTTGTTAATTAACGTCATGAGCCAATTCCATGCAGCGCACTTTGGTACGGCTGCTCTAGTTATTTCCCTATTAGAGAAAGGAAAGTTTCCATAGTTTTGCTGCACCATTTAGCATTACTCATGCACGTTTCCTGATGCAGATCACTTTTAAAAATTTGGCAAGGTAGAGCAATCATTTCCATTGGATGTAGTTTACTTATTAACCCGCTAGTGAATCAGTAGCCCAATCATATTTTCCAGCAAATCTTGCTCCAATCATCTAAATAATCTTTCTTACGATTGTCAGAAAGAATGTTCATTTCTTTTTTGGAAAATTATGCAAGACAAGCTACCTCAAACTTCCTTTAACAGTTGGTGTAGAGATAGCAATTTTTTTGGTGTGTTCTCCACTAGTTTCACTTACAGAGTTCTGTAATCTCCTGACAACAGACCTCCTGCGATTATGCACTGAATAAAGACCTGGAGGAATGACAGCTTGGTTTCACACCTAACTACTGCTATCTGTCCTTAGTTTGTTGACAGCATAATTCCTATTACCACCAGCAGCGAAAAACTGTTTCACCTTCTGTGAACGTAAGCTCTGGATTTCAACTTTTTACTTTGGGTTGACATAAGCAATTACTGCTGCTCATAATGCTTAAAAAAAAAAACCCAAAAAACCAAAAAAAACCCACCCCAAATACTTAATTTCTGCTTTTTTCTTAAATAAATTCTACATTCATGAGAATATTGCTAGCAAGACCCAAGTTTCCATGAAGCCTTTCTAAATGTTTACCTAAACAATTTACCAGCAGTAGTCTCTACTGCATTTATAGAGTAAACTAAAAAAACCCCCAAACAAATGACTAGTCTAAGGTTTACTGAAGCAGCTGTCTCAGCAAATCTCAGTACCTCACTAAAAAGAAAATCATTTCATCATCTTACCAACATCAGGGATAGCAGAGCATCACATTTCACATTTCTGAACTATGTTAATAGAAAATTTGCAAAGAGTGTATGGAGACCAGCACATCTAGACTACTACCTTACCGGTCATATGTTTTACCACTGTATACTCAAGAGCTTAACAAAAATTACAAGATCCCTTTTATTGTTTCACTTGCAATTAATATGCCAGGGATAAATCTTTGCCCCTCACCATCATGCAGGAAACATGATGTTGTCAGAAGAAATATGTCTGCGAAGCCACGAATTAAAAATAAAGAAAAAAGTAGTGATAAATTTAGATATGAAAAAAATATGATCTGAAAAACAATACAAGACACTTAAAAAAAATGAGAAAAAACAAACAGCAAAACCATAGATAAATGCATAGGAAGCTTATTTTCCACAGAGTTCATTTTTACCATAATTACTTTTTTATTGATTTCTTTGGTGTTTTTTGCTGAAATGTAGAAAGTTTCAGTTCTCTTATCGAGTGATTATTAACTCTCTGATGAAGTCCAGTGTTTTACTTAACTCACGATTTGTTCAGCACTGGAAGGAGAGTTAGGAATAGAAAGGCATACATCTAGTAATTTTTTTCATTTTATCCACTATGTTTGACTAGATGAATGGTTAGTTAGCACCTGTCTTTACTTCAGACTTAATTTGTATACTGAGTTTGCTAAACCATATTGCTTGAATGATGTGGAGTTTTAAATTAGGCATCCCATCTATAGCACGTGTAATTTTAGGCTTTGTTTAATAAACAGAAATGCTTTTTATTGTGCTAGCATATCCAGGAAATATTGGAATCAGGAATAAATAGCTAAAAAAGAACAGTTCTGGAGAGGAAGAAAAATGAGAAAATTCAGGGCAGTAAGTGACACAAGCAAAAAGGTTTTGTTCCTTTCAAATTGTGACCTAAACATGGGTATCTACAAAGCTTTATTGCTTCATGTGGGCACAGGCAAAGGGGAGGAACTAGAAACCTTGGAATTAGCTGCTGGGTGCAAGCAAGCCTTCAGGAGCCAGCAGAGAGAGCACAGAGACCATTTTAAATTTTATCTGAGAAGAAAAACATAACTTATTATAGGTCAAAAGAATGTGAGAAAAAGTTAATTAACGGAAGGAGATTTAGTTTACTGAATTTAAAATTGTGACTTTATGGACTTTTTTTGCTTCCAGTTTAAAACGTATTTCATCAGCCTTCAAATATGCTTGCTTATGAGGGAGATGGTCATTTTGCCCCCATTTTTAAGAACTGAAAAAAAGCTAGCCTTTATCAAAATGTCTTCAGATGTAAGTTTCATGCTTGTGTTAGTGAACTAGATCCTCTTTCATGATTTTCTGTGTTAGTACTCAGCTAATAGAGGAACTAATTGAAGACACCCAGTTTGTCTTCCTTTAATGATTTTCAGCTTTGCTTTACAACGTACTCCCTTATCTTAACTTTCCTGTTTAGAACAACGTTGTAAGTTCTTACATGGGATAGCAAAGACGGACTCCTCTTATTTTTCTTCTCTTTTGGGACAGCTAAGCTTGAAGGCGGCACGGACAGCATGCCACCCATGGCCCTAGCACTTATACAGCATGGAAAGTAAAATGTATTGACTTGCTTGCATTGTTTTGCTTTCCTAGTTAAACTTACAAAAAGGACAAGGCAAGTGAAGCACAATCACAGGTTACAGGTAGAGGTCAGGAAATCATGTAGGGCACCTAGAAACAAGGCAAATACCACATCAGGTTTGGCATAGCAACTCCAAAATCCTTCAGGTGGTTGTAGTTTTGTTGGAGTTTTTTTCCTTCCATTTCTTTCCTTTTTCCTCTGCTTGTCTTTGTGTTACCCAAACACTTATACAAAATCCTGACATCTACCACCCGAGGAGACTTTTAACTACAAACTGTGATTTGTAGGGTTTTTTTCCTCTGTTTGCACTCCTGCTAAGCCAGAGGCAGCAATTAGCCCTTACAGGCTGTTTTACAACATGAGCCATGTCTTCCTGTTTTATATCATGTTGTCAGCACTCAACAAATTATCCTAACAGCCATGTTTATCATCATTGCACTGTGCAATTCAGACACACACCAAGTTTTGATCCTTCACGTGAGAACTATGACTCCAGATACTTTCACTGCTATTTATAAAATTACATTTAATCTCAACAGGACAAAATCGGATAGATGGAATCATGAGATGAAAATCTTCACACTTCATAACAATCAAAAGGAAATAGAAAATATGAAGATCACTGCAGGTGAAAGTTGAGGGAAGTAATGCCTGGGAAGGATGCAAATGAAGCAGTCTACTTTGCCTACAGGATTAAATTTAGAAGACAGTGTCACCCTCCAGTATCTGATCCCTATGCTGTCTAGTCTGTCTTTACTATTTTAATTGAATAAGCAACTTATTTGTTGCCTTCTTTGTATATTGTGGGATGATCATTATACAATATATCAGTAAAGATATTCCACATGAAAAATTCATATTTCTAGATGTTGGTGTCATGATTATTTAGGGTTTTCTGTTAGTGAAACTCTGTCCTTGACAAAAGTATTCTTGGCTCAAAGTAACTGCAAAATCAAATTTCATCTATTTCTGTCAAAAGAAGTAAAAGGAAAAATTCTAAGAAACTCCTCTTGCTAAATACCCCTTGCACACCATCTATGGTTATGCTAATGGACGCTGTACTAGGTCATCTGTTCAAATTAAAGAAACTGCCTTCACAGTAGGAAATCTGCATAGATTGTCAATTGTTCTAGTTCATTACCTGTTAGCAAATGTGAAGAGCCAAAGCCAATTCTGACATCTATATATAATGAATTCATTACAATGTCTGGCTTTGGGAGAAAAAGCAAATGACAATAAATAGGAACAATGCAGATTAGGCTTTTATTAAGAACAATTGTTGAAAGGAAAGTAGCTGGAATAAATTCTCAAAAGTGTATTTCAGTCTTTTCTGAAATATCATTTTTTTAGCAGTTTAATGCATAATTTGTTGTTTTAATATTAAAAGATATATACAATATTTATAGAAAATAGGATTAAATCATGAAATATGGGCTTACGCTCAAACCAACAGTCATATAGCTTTCCATTTAACAGATCAGACTAATGCAGGACATCCGATTTCCCTGGATTTCAGGAAACAACTGTGTTACTTCAGCATCTCCACTACAATACAAAGATACACTTTTTTATTTCCTTGTAATACTACATATGAAAAGTGCTCAAATTAAATAAATGCATTAATTTATCCAGTGTAATATTGGATTTTTCTGAACTGCTTTCTGTATTTCCTCTCCAGATGGAACATTTTTAAATATTCAGAATTTAAATTACTGTATGTTCAACAAACTAGCATTTTTTGAAAATATATAATCTCCAAAGACCATATCAATTTGCAGTGGCAACAGCCAGAAAAATAACCTTTGCCTGTCCTAGAGACGTGTTACACATTCATTCTTTCTAAGGCTATTTAGTTGGCCATCTATAAGTACATACATACAATTCATAATAAAGTTCTATTATGGGTCATCAAAAAAGGTAGCATGGGTGACTGTTTCTTTTGAAATGACTAAACAGAAGCATCTAAAATCCCAGACCTAGTGTGAATGGGAAGCTTCAGTTATCCAGGTACATGTTAGATAAGGGACACACCTGAAAACAGCTGCCCAACAAGTTCTGTGTTAGGAACCACCTTTAAAAAAAATGAGGTGGGCAATTAATTAACAAACTCTTTCAGGTATGGACTGTGGGAAACATGCCTGAGAACTCCTTGCAAATAGTTGCTTATCAAATAAGACATCACGTTATTTAGTGTTTCCATTTATGATTCATCAAATTTGCAGGCAATGTCAAGTATAAGGGGAGCAAATGCTCTGTGATCCAACAGAAGAATACAGAATATTTTTAAACAAATCCAGAAAACAAATTAGATGTGATATTAGCTCATTAAGGACAAGCGCAAATTTTGGGAGCATCCACTCTTCAAAAACCAAGACAGGAGAAGGACTACCTTGGCAGCAGAGTAAGCAACCTCCTACGCTACTCTGTATACAACATGGACCAATATTTGTTCTTGAGAGCCAAGAGCTCCTGAACTGATATGCCATACATGATACAATGTGAAGTACTAAAAGCAACTAATCCTTGCCACTTCCCGCAGAATATCTTTGCCTGGAGCACCCCAAGGCTCTCAGCACTTGTGCCAGGCTGGCATGCAGCACACACCACCACGGTGACACCTCTCCTCTTCAAACTCCTGCGCACAGGCATTTTTTAGCAAGGCCATCTCTATGCCGAAGTACCAGAGTGCCTGTCCCCAAGGGGCCTGCTTGCCTCTCTGACAGAGGACCCTCACACCCTGCCTCCCACCCCATGGTCCCAAAGAGCACCATGGGCAGTCAGTCCAACCCTAACCAAAACCTGCCGTGGTCACTGGAGCTACCCACATGCATCAGCACGGCAACTGCACCTACCCCAATTAAAATCTATTGGCGATGAGGTGAATGATTGCAGCTTTTCAAAAGCGTGGAGCCATTACTTGATTTTTGATTACTCAGTCTTTCAGTCCTCCCAATAACAACAATAAGGGGGGAGGGGGGGAGGATTTATAACTGTATCTATAACTATATCATTCCTTAAGGAGATTATTTAACTGTAGTTGTTCTTTTTTTCATTAAAGATCAAGGTGTCTCTCAGCTTGAAGAATACACTAACAACAGATTTTTAATAATCTTAGCTCGACTCCTGACACCATAATTAAAGTCCATACGGCCTAACTGAACATACCAGCTTTACTGTCCTGTGCGTAGCATGTCTCTCTCCACAGGAAAGGAGGAAAGGCAGACCCCTGCTCGCGTGCAGAGCCTACAGCAGTACAGAGGCATCAGATGTCACAGGTCTAGGATTCAAAAAGCACCCTGACAGCTTTCTGCTTTTTTGTTATTTTGCCTTTAGCCTGGGGTAGATCTTAAAACTCCTCTGACTAAACTTGTGGTCTAGGCCATCGAGCTTCAAAGTGCATTTATTGTGCCGAGATGACTGCAAATGTTCTCTGCTTTAGGAATGGAACTGACAGTCTTGTAATGAAATAAACTAAAAAGTTAGTGCTAAAAGAAAATAGTGCCTGTATCAGCCAAACCAAGCAAAAAAATGAGTGCGTATGTTTCCATTTTCTATAGCTGTATGAAACAATTTGATTGGGTGATAAAAGGTTAACAAAATCCCCACAGAAAAACTAGCCACTGACTAATTGATTTTCACTTTTGTTTAACTATATCATTTTGATAGGCTTTTACCCCACGGTAAAGCCAAAATGATGCTGCTGTTCTTATCATTACAGTTGATCAATCTTCCCTGTTTCTGAGGGGGAATCCTGTAAGCCTTCTCCTTTCGGCACATCCATCAGGCAGACAAAACAAAAGGTAAACCTGGCAAACACTACTTGCTCAAGGTAAGCATTAATCTTAATAGTTGTCTGCAATTAGGAACAAGATGTATGAACAGACAAAAAGCAATAAATAACTTTAAACCAGAAATGTGATAAGATTTAAACTCAAAGACTGCACTTGGGTTTAATCTAACTTTGCCACTTTGCTCGTATTCCTCTCTGTAGCAGCGTTTAAATAATTGTAGAACAATTAATC
>Ga0181612_129471_pt1 | contig 21992 bp, 13 predicted proteins | sample HoacroProtozoa21_FD_119630 | JGI IMG/M metagenome (GOLD analysis project Ga0181612, IMG submission 119630) | Hoatzin crop microbial communities from Cojedes, Venezuel. Combined Assembly of Gp0051906, Gp0051904, Gp0051908
ACCCGAACATAAAGCCCCTCATATGATGACAAGAGACAGCATTTATGAAGAGAAGAAACCCATCGCATTTGATGAGGCGTTTGGTAGCTTGCCAGAGCACTGACCCAGTACCAGGAGAGCCAGCCCCACGCTGCAGAGCCGCATGCACTGGGGCCGCTGGGAGAAGGGAAGCAGAAAGCACCTCTCCATCGATCACCCACCCAGGGGGCTGGCAGCAGCCGGGTATGGTGAAAAACAGCTAGGTTGGCACCGGTGGCTGTAAACTTCTTGCAGATTCCTTCCAGCGACATGCATCTCTGCCAGATTTTCAGTCGTGACTAGGTGTCTTTTAAAAGACGTATTTTGAATTCAGGTGGAAACTTTGGGGACTGGTTGTTCTCTTCTGTTATTGCAACAATATTTCTGTTAGAGTTTCTTACGATAACTTTAGAAAAAAATAATATGAATGTGGACATAAAAACCTGAATGTGAAGATTGAAAATACATGAACTTTTACATAGGTGTCTTTCTTCTGATGCAAGAAAAAAGGAACTTTATGATTAATCTTTTTTTTTTCCATTTAAAATTCTCCATAGGGCCAAGAAAATAAACCAAAATACCAGGAAATCATTTCTGCCCTGGATGAGGAGTCAGAGAACAAAATTGATTTTGAAGATTTCATGATCTTGTTAGTCAGTCTCACTCTAATGTCTGACTTGCTGCAAGAGATCAAAAATGTGAAAACTACAAAATGATCAGTCCTTGAAAAGAAGAACAGGCTTGGCTCTTTATAAGGAAAACAGAAGTGAGCCACACACAGAGATAACACCGAGTGCCTGGATACCCTGTGCTGTTCCCTTTTCAATGAAATAAAGTCTTGTCCAAACCTGGCTGAACTCACTCCTGTGTAGGAATGGTCCGTGGATTGAAACGTTGGTGCTGAGGGCCTTGTGTATGCTATGTATGAGTTTCAGGAGGGTACCTTCTGGACCAGCTCTTGGCATGTCCCAAGGCTACAGCACCAGTTGGCAGCTGGGCACAGTCCTCAGCCCAGCTCTGTGCTGGGAAAGGCAGCCCACGCTCTCCCAGACCTCTCCACTATCTGCCACAGCATTGTGTGGGGATGATGGGGATACCACTGCAGGAGCATCTTCCTTTGGGGATCATGGTATGACATGGCCGGTTGGGTCCCCAGGGCTCTCCCAGTCAGCTCAGGGTGCTTCGGCCACTAGCAGAGCCATCCCAGTGACGGGCTTCACAATTGGCAGCGACCACACAATCTGTTGCAGCTTATGGTAAACATTGACTTTAGTCTCTGTAGTTTGCCAGTCGTCATTAACCCTGCTGGAAGAAGCATTTAATTTTTTGCTTTAGCTCCTCCAGCTGACCTCTTCATTGAGTGATCACTATGGAAGGAATTTGAAGCATTCGCAATGCATCTTTGGCAGTGCTAGGCTTGTGTGTCCGAAGGGAGGACTTGGTTAAACATGTTGGTCAGCTGAGTCTATTGTTTCATGAAACTGCAAAGAGGAGAAACCAGATAAGCTAAGATGTGTTCCAGACTAAGGCTGGCGGGGAAAAAGGGTGGCCAAAAAAGTGTTTGTATTGGAGCTGAGTGATATTGGCCACCCAGCCATGGGCTTGGTTAGGGCCAGAGCCTCAGTATTAAATCCTAATTCCTTGTCATCCTAATCTTTGTTTTGATTCCCACCTATAAGGTCCTGGCTCAGAGCTGACATTGAGCCCACTGTGACATCCTTCTGGGGCAAAAAAAGCGGTCTCATACCCCACGAACAAATCCCCTCTGTAAGAATTTAACAAGCCTCTACCAAGATCATTAAGATGAGTGAGCCAGCAAAACATTGCAACCCTTTTCATTTTCTCTTCTTCCTTGTCTGGAAAGGGGAAGACAAGAATGATATAGATTTGGTGCATAATTTTTAAGCAGGAAGCGATCAAAACCCTTTGGTGTTAGAAGAGGGAAATTAATGCCAGCTGAGTAACAAGATTTAACTCCTTGACATAAAAGGGTTCTTAGTGTTTCCAGAAGCTAAGAGGATGTTTTGTAGTGGATTTTAGCGCTAAGGAAAGACACATTGCAGTAGGAGGCCAGTAGCCAGTTACTCTGAGAGGGAACGTCTGTGTCTTTGTGCAGTATTGGGATGGAGCTGAAAGAAGGAATTCAGATGGATGTGGTGGCTTTTGAAACAAAACTCAGCAGGTAAAGTCCTGCTCCGTGAGGTCTGAACATCAGCTAGGACATGGCCTGGAAGCTAAAAGTTTGCAAGTGGTCTTCCTACAGATGAAAACTCTTATCAGCGAAGTCCCTTGCTCAGATGGTGGGTTGCAAGAACAGGCAGTATCAAACCTGCGGCAAGAAGTGACAAAAACAGCAAGCAGTCTTTTCTGTCCATTTGCTTGCTCATGGAGATGTCCCTCCTGTACAGCTCTCACTGAGGACCAGTGGCTCTGTGCTGTGAGTATGACTGACCCCATGGGGTGCACATCAGATCTTCCAGAGATGGGATATGGGAGTACACCGATGGATGAGGAGGCCAAACATCTCTTGAACACCATCCCTTCCGGTCTTGTGTTCTCTGAGGAAGCGGACCTTGACCAAGCACTCTGAACTGAAGGGAGGATTTAATCTGGCAGCCTCATCCATGTGGGTATCACAGCTTCATGTTGATGACGTTTTCCTAGTGTTGCTCAGTCCCTTCCCCCATTCCCTTGGGTTTTGGACAGGTAGAAGATCTGTGAAAGCTTAAAAAAATCAGCTGATGATTCTTTTCTTGGGTAGAAAGATGGATTGAATGTGAGAGTGCCTAGAAGGCCTACCCATTGCTAAAGTAAAGAAAACATGGCACAGCCCTGAAAAGCTTGTGTGGGAGCCACTGGTGACTTTGAAGGCATAAATTTCCTAATATCCCCGTTACACCAAAAAGCCAAAAGGAACAATATTGTGAAGCTAATTAAGAAAGAATTCTTTCAAATCGCTAAGGCCCTAACACAGTTTCTGTTATCACTGAAATGTTTCTTAATCTTGCATGACTTGAATTAATGACTGAAGAGCCTTTTGTCAGATCAATTCACTCTGTCATCTCATCGTATGCAAACCCTTTTTATTCTAATGCAGTGCGTTGTGCGCTAGAGTCCCGAGTCCCTGGCTTCGATCAAAATCCCCTTGTGCTAAGCACAGTGAAAATCCAAAGTAAGAAGCAATTCCTGAACAACCCAATATGAAAGATATTCAAATGATAGAGAAGGAATCAGAGGCACAGAGAAACCAAGTGCCTTGCTCAGTACGTGTAGCGAATCTACGCTGGACTTCTTGCTTTCCAAGAGGCACCGTGGTGGTTTCTGTGAAAGTTTCTGAACAAAGGGAATGGGATGTGCAGGGCTTGATCTGCATCTATTCTTGAAAGTCCCACCTGATGCTCAAAAGCAGAAGGATGCACTTGGAAGAGCCCCAGAATTTTCTTATAGTTAGGAGCAGGCAGAAGTTTGCAGCTCAGCTGTGGAAGATGCTCTTTTATTAGCTCAAACTATTTGTGGCTGCCCAGAGCAATCTCAGCTAACGGCTTTGAAGCTGATCCAGTGTAGACAGCATGTCTGGCTGTATCCTTGGGGAGCTGGCTAAAAGCTTGCTTAAAGGGCTACTTGTTGTGCTTTATTTTGTTCCTAGCTTGCTCCTATTGGAAGTGATGGGAGTTCATCATCGATTTCTCATAGCAGAGCCCACGCAAGTGCTAAGAAGTTGAGCAGGCAGCTAAATTGATGAAATATGCAGGCTTCTCTGCCTCAGCAGGTGTGAACATCACATCAATACCTGGTATCCCCTAGCAGTGAAGGCAGCACGAAGAGCAGCTTGTCAAAACCTGACCTCTGTGGGCTTGGGGTTGGGTTGGGATTTGTGCAGCTACACTGTCCAGGTGTGAACAGTCACCCTGCGAGGCTCTGCAGACTTAGGATATAAGTTTAAAGTTCGGTTCTGAAAAGTCTGAGTCATCTCTGCAGTTACTTGAGCTTTCAAGTGACTGCCAGAGGAGAAATGGGGGTCAGGGAGAGCTTCAGCCTCAGATCTTCAGCTTCCATTTTCAAATATCAGCTCAGGAAGGCAGGTTCATCCTCATACTTTAATTAGCGCACCTACAGCTTCTCCTCGTGACTTTTTACTTCACATCTGGCCTTAACTCTGTGGCCTACTGGACTTTGAAGGTTTTGAAAATCTGGTTTTAGTCTAATCTCTAAGGTGCTCTCCCAGATCGCAGGGGAGCTCTCGCATCCAGCCCACTGACTTTCAGGGCGTGAGTCACAGCAGGGTTTTGCATGTTGAGCTTTCTGCCAGGAGCCTAGGGCCACACGCTCTATGAGTGCAACTCTGCAGAAATCTTTCAGGAAAGAGCAATACGTTCCCCAATTGTCTCGCTGTTCTGGTACCTTCAGTCAGACCTGTCTGGGGCACTGGAGCTTGGGTTCTGAGGAAACCTTGCAGTCTGAGAGACATTTTGCCTGTCTCTTCCTCCCTCAAAGTAAGTGTTGTGTTGCTTTTCCATGTAAAATAAAACTTGTCTTGGTTGCACACACTTTGCAAGTATGTGTGTGATGCACACCCTCACCTTGGTACTTCCATGAGTAGTGGCCTATGAAAGCTTCTTGGCAGCTGCTTGCTGCATCTACTCCAGTGGTTATTGCAGCAGGTCACTTTGCAGAGAAAGGTGGAGGTTTGCATCATAGCCCACCAAGGCAGCAGTTAAATTGTGGCTACACGGTAGGAGAACCTTCTTCAGGTGTGTTGGAATGACTGAGAAAGATGCTACTCGGTGTACCCCGTTAGGAGCTCACCACAGAGCAGATGAAAATCTTTCTCCCAGAATTATGTTCTGTCCAAAGTGTGATAGTTTGTGAGCCACAAAGGAGCACTCCGAAACGTCGCCTGGAAAAAAGAAAATCTCTTTGTTTCAAGCTCAGTCAGGGAAGCTAGATAAAGAAGAGATGGTGTGTTTATGGCTTTCTGAACTGACAGCTTTTAATTCCTGCAATGATTTTTACTGCAGTCAGTGGTTTACAAGGTTTCCAGTGAAGCTGCGTCTTCTTTTCTCGCTTTGTTCATCAGCTATTCCCTCACCCCACAAGTGTTTATAGCCTTAGTTCTGAGCCCTCCTCCAGCAAAGGTGAAGAGCAAATGCTGTTCAGCAGCCAGATATATTAGGCTGTCTCTCTGATCCCTAACCACACACAACAGCCATTAGACAGTTAGATTCAGAGCCACGGGACTGATCTTTTATTCATTGTTATTGCAGGAGTGAGTTTATGCTATGCATAGCCATAACGAGAGCCAGTCCCAACATCCAGCACGTACAGAGGGGCTGAAACCATGATCCCTCAAACCGAACATAAAGAAACTCATGGGATGGGCCCAAGCCTCGTGCTGGGTGTCTGTAGCGGAGGCTGGTTGTGCATATCTGGTGTAGTGCCTCAGTCATCGTTCCTCCCTTTCAAAGGTCCCAAATAGGCCAACTTGGCAAGGTTTTCATGCTCAGGGAATCACAGCTGGTGCTCGGTTCCTCTGGGCCAAAACGCAAACTGGGTTTCATAGCGAATGAGCGTGTAATGGCTTGCCATAGAGCCAGTGAGTCTCAAACAGGACCTGGAGTACAGAGGGCCTCTGGCCAGGCAGGGAGTCCCACTGCCCAAGCTGCCCTCCCAGGTGATGGCTCCTCACGGGATGGTAGCCTGAGCTGCAGGGACAGAGGAACGTCCACATCTCTGACACCCACATTGCAACCCCTGGAGCCAATGCCATTTGTGATTTCCTCTTTGCTTCATTCCCCTTGCTATGATCCAGCTTTCTCGGTTGCTATCTGCTGGATCGTGGCATCCAGAGAGACACAAGCCACAGCACACACTCCTGTGGAGCTGCTCCTGCAGTCAGTAAGAGGCCAGGACCTCGTGGGTGGAAGGAAACAGTTCCTCAGGCGGGCATGTTTCTGACCCTCCAGTAAACCCAGCAGCCCAAACGGATGCAGAAGTTCATCAGCGGGCAAAATCAAGCCCCGGATTGTCCTGAGATGATCAATAAATGAAGTACAGGATACCAGGAACTCTTCCACCCTTGCAACACGCAGCAGCTAATTGGCCTCCGGGCACCCGAACATCACTGGAGCAAAGCATCACGGTAAATGATCTTTGGTGAAAATCTTCCCTTGCTGCATGTGATTGCTGTGTGGCTTTTTAGGTGCTAGTCAATGCTACAAAATGAAATATGAGCTCTCAGGAAAGGCAGCTAAAGCTAGACTTTGACTTGATAAATTGATTTATGCTAGGTCTCTGCTTGAATTTGAAAAACAAGGCTGGCTAGTACTGGAAATGGTCCCAGTGTTCTTACAGTGGGGACAAGTAGAAAGATCTACAACCCTACCCTGAGACCTTTCCTTCTTCTCCAGCGGTGGCCCAGAGAGTCCTCCCACCGTTTATTTTTTTCCTTTTTCCCAGGAGTATGAGATTGGTTTACTTTGATACCTGGGGCTGCTGGAGGAAGTCTGTGTGCAAATGTTGACCCATTTCCCACATCTGCTGGTGGATTTTGCTTGATCTAATCGTTCTGCCTCCATCCCAACATGATGGTCCTGTGGAATTTGTTTGGAGACGACAAGCACTAATAGAGTCATCCAGGTGAAGTGTTATATGACAGTGTGCTTTTCTAAAGCTGACAGGGGCAAAATCCAGATCGGGGACAGACCGCCAACAGGTAAGCATTGTTTTTCCTTGGACACTAGAGGCAGGGTCACAGCTTCCCTGGGTTTATACCCCACTGTGTGGATTCCATACGGTTTTGCCTAATTAATTAATGAAAACAAATTGCAAAATTACCTTCTTAATAAATTGATCTCACTACGGCAATAAGGTTGATTACTTCCCTGACAAACTTTAATTAGGCAGCTACAACAAACTGTGATAAAGAGCACTAATTAAAAACAGACCATACTAGACGCAGCTTTGTCAAATGCTGTGTTGATACTGGGCAACATACACAATGATTAAATGATATGGAAAAACTCTTTTTTTCTCCTCTGGTAAAAATCTGACATTCCTAGAGGAAGAATAGTTTATATTAAAATATCACATTAATAACCAAAACATCAGTGAGCGTTTATCAGTTGTTTCTTTCCAACAGCAGCTCTTAACTTGCATGTTCTGCAAGGCTCAGCCATTACAGCACTCTTATCTTGTCTCTAAATTTATGCTTGTAGTATACATGACCCAAGGTTATTGCAAAGCCTCTGAAGAAGAGAAAAGCTTTATTACCTCTACATATACTCCTCAATTTGTCTTTCCTCTTCTGGCTTCTTAGTGCTTGGATTCAGCTCAGCTGAAAACAGAGCACAATTTGAGAGCAATTTGCATGAGAATTGTAAGCAGAGGCCCACACAAATTAGGTATTAATTAATGAGCACATAAAGCCCTCTGCTGAATGCATTCTGAGGTGAAGTAATGCTGGGAGTGCTCAAGTATGTGTGAGGGTGAGACTGGGTAAGCTATATCAAATAAAAGAGCAACGCTTAACTCTTCTCCAATGTTTATTATAGCCCTTGAGACTGCAGGAGAAAGGCAGGCTTTCTCCCCCTGTTCTATGAGGATGGTGAGAGCTGAGCTGGGTTTGGAGGAATGCTCTCCCACCTGTATCCAAATTCATCCAGCAAATCCCCGGCTGGGCTCGGGGTGCCGGGCTCTGGCTGGGGAGCAATGGGGCTGCGGAGCTGCAACCTGGCTGCCCCCCAAGCAGCAAGAGGGTCTCTGGCAGCGTGTGGGTGCAAAGGGGGGCTGTGGTGGGTGTCTGGGGTGAGGCTGATGTCCTGGGACAGGGAGGCAGTGCCTCAGAGATGTGATGGAGGAGGCAGGTCTGTGTTGCTTGATGTGGGGTCCAGGGGGATTTATCTCCTCTGTGGGAGTAAAGAGATTGCTGATTCAACAGGAGAGTGGGCTTTGGACCTGAAGGAAGCTCAAGGCTGGGCCTGGAGACCTTTGAAGTAGGAAATGACTGTTTTTCTTAGGATGCTGGGTGCAGGCATCTAGCATAGTGAAAAATGTCTGCTAAGGAAACTGGGTGGCAGCCATGCTCTGGATGTGCCTGCTGCCCCCCAGAGCTGTTATAGCTGGAGGCTTCAAAAGAGAACATTTTGGGTCTGGTTATCTCCTTTATTTTCTAGCCCAGAAAATGTTTAGCAGCTCTTCCTTAGGCATTTAACTGGGAGCTCTCAGCTGCTGAGTGTTTCAAATCAGCTTAGAAATTCTGATAAAGGGAAAACACTCTTCTGCAGAGCCCTTGGGAGAGAGGTCATGGTGCTGGACTTCCCAGGCTGAGCAGACTGAAGAGCTGTTTTGCACTGCCTTACAGGTATGTAAAATGTCTCCTTGTATCAAAGACTTATGAATATACAGGAAAACAAATGCTGGTATTAATCAGAGTGGGAGGTTTGTTGGTGTCCTTGACCTAACTAGATGGTGAAGGGGTCTTGAGCACAAAGCTTGCATCCTGGTAGCTTTAGCAAGGTCCAGTCTGGTCTAGCTTCTTCTTTTTGTAACCACCAACAGCTCAGCAAAGGTAGGATTGTCCCCTTAGGCTGGAAGCCACGTGAGCTGTCTGCATGGTCTTCTGCAACCTGGGAGCATTTTGCTGTTGATAATGATTTCATAACAAGATTTCTGGCTAGATGTATGCATCGTAATGAGTACTATGAGCCAACAGGTGCCAGTAGGTATGTTAAGATCAATAGAAGTAGTCAATCCATTTGTTAAAATAATAGACTAGACCCTACTTATTAGTTAATAAACAAATTAATTGAAAATGTTACCTTTTAAACTCCATGCTGTCAATTACTGCAACACCTCAGGTCTCTGTAATGATTCATAAAAACACACCCTGCCCTTATGGGCTCTTTGGGAAACTGTTTGCGTGGCTCTCGGCAGAGAGCAGCTGTCCTGGTTGCCTGCCTGCGTGGCTCGCTGCATGGATGGGATGGAAACTGGTTGATGGAGCCCGGTTGCACGTGCTGCTGTTGGGGAGAAAGAGGAGGGTTTGTCTTCTGGGACCTCAGTGGAGCCCAGGCTCAGGGTCTGGCCCTTAGTTTGCTCTGAAGCAATGCGTTGAACTTGATGCTAAGGTGCTTCTGCTGCATTGCTCCATGGAGCCCCACGTGCTGCTGTGTTGTATTTGGTATTGCTAACTGCCTCCCTCCACATCTGCCCTGTGAGAGGGGCTGGTGCCTAGCACCCAGGGAAAGGCTGTAGCAAAGGGGGTGGTGGCTGCTATTAGCTTATCTATACTTCTGTGTGTATATATATACACAAAACGTGTTAAAAATTCTGGATTATACATGCAGAAGTTATAATATTAGATATGTAGTATGTATAATATACAGCTATTAATATATAAAATATCTCCCTGTGTGCATATACACGTATAAAGTCTCCTCTGGTTTTCGCTATCCTGACTATCACCTACAAACTTTCTCTTGCTTCCAGATGACTTTCCAGGCTGCTTATGACTACAGTGAGCAGTACAGATACCTGGGTGCCTCCCTTCTCTTTCGAAAAACTGAGGCTTATTCCTACACTCATGTGTTTGGGTTTTTATCCCTCTAGTTATTCATGCATTAAAGGATCCTCCCTCTCATCCTGTGACATCCTAGCAGCTTTAAGTGCCATGAAGGAGGACTTTGTCAAAAGCCCTTTGGCATTAAAATGTTGCTAAAAGGCATAGGCAATCATTCTGCTGGTCACTGCTCCTCTTGCATGCTGATGTGACAGTGCCTTCCTCTGCCAGGAGCCATCCTGGTCCTTCCCTGCTGCTGATGCTGTTCTTGACAAAGCTTTCCCCCAGTCTGCCAGGTACGGAAGCTAACAGGTCTCCATATCCCCATGCCTATCCCAGGGTGCTCTCTTAAAACCCAGTATCACAATTGTCATTTCTCATGTCTCTAGTATTGATGTTAACGAGAGAGGGGTTGTCTACCATAGGCAGTTGTGTCTAGCATCTGTAGCTGGAGATCTTCATAAAATACTTTTTTTTCTGGTGTGAACTGAAGATTATTTTATTGGCAATAAGAGTGTAAAGAGTACAAATCTAGCCTTTCTCACAGCTTAGTATCTCTCTTTTCCCTGCCAATCAGTTTCCCAGTATTTCATGAAGGTTTGGGTTTTTCCTGGCATATGCTGCTTTTTTTAATTTTAATCTGATTGTTCAGAAACTCCTCTGCTCTAGTATAGCCCATTAGTTTATAGGGAGATGGCAAAGGAAGGGGGGCCATGACAGTAGCAGAGACTTGCTGGTTTGCCATTTTGTTTGTAATAGACTGCTGCGTTGCCACTGCTTCTCCCTGAAGATAATCACCACAGAAAAGCCATCATTTTTTCCAAGAGACCCCCTTTAACAGGTGCATGCGATGGGAGCCAAACTCTGGGTCCTATGTGATGTGTGCTCAAGTGAGCTCTGAGACACTGCTCCAAAATCAGGTGTCTCAATTATGCATTAGTTAATGGTTCTTTGGGGACATGAGGAAGGCTGGGACTTGGGAGCCTGTCTAGAAATACAAGATCAAAAATGCAAAGGGTTTATGTTATTTACAATAACAGAAGTCCTGGAGATGCTCTGTGTGAATGTGGTTTCAAGGAGAGGCACAACCCTAAATCCTCCCCTATGGTGAGTGGAATGACTCAAGGCGCAGCCAACTAAAAAAACAGCCAGCTGAACCCCCAGACCTGTGGTATGGGGCAAGGAAGGTTGAGCAGAGCCTCCTTGGGAAGCGACCTTCCTGCAGCTGCCATGCTGCTGGTGGAGCTCGAGGAGACAGACTGGTGATAAATGGTGCCTGTACTGGGGTAACTGGAATTACTCACACAGAGATGTACAGCACAATACCATGCGTTCTCCTTAAATGTGTGTTAGCCCAGCCAAATCCCAGCGCCCAGTGCTCTGCTCTCGCCTGTGTTAATAGCACAAGCTGCAGAGCTGCCCTGACACTTGCCATTTGGAACAAACATCCTACTTGAAGTGTATCATCACGTCTCCCAACGCCGCTGCACTAAGCCCTCTCGTTCCACACACTTCAGGACATACAAGCCCAGCTCCTGGCCGTTTGTCCACTTTGTGCTGAGGGACCCTCTCTAATTCCCCCCCACCAGCCCAGATGTTGGCCCAGGGGCTCTGTTGTGTGCCTGCTATGCCGCAGGGTGCAGACACCCTTGGCCAAAGTATTGAAAACAAAAGTGAAGAGAATATTTAAGAAGCTTTTTTTCCCCAACAAGTTTTCTTTGCTTTACTCCAGGACTCTTAATTTGATGAATTAATGTAAGACATATTAATGTACCAGCAAGGACAGCAGGCAGAGATCTGTCTGCTGATCCCAGACAAAACAGTTTTCAACTGAGCTGCTGAGCACGGTGCATGCTGATGCCACTAAAAATTGCCATAAAGATAACAGCAGTATCTGTGCTTGCCTCTGAGGAAGGTGCTCGTGGCTTTTCATTTCTCTTCTCTGTCTGCGATAGGACTGTGAGCAATTGTCTTTGAGACAGGAGCAGGCTGGTGGGAAGCTGCCCCTAAGCGCATGGGACAGAGGTGCCTCCCACCAACGGATACAGCCTGAGATGCCAGCGAGGGTCCCTGGCTCTCTGCAGGGGTCTTTCATTCCTGAAGAGGCTGTGGGGGTGGTTTTGTGTGTCTGTAGCTCTGTGCAATACAGGCTTTGCAGTGCATTTTATTAGAAGTCTAACTAAAAAAGGCTCAGACCATCTCTGACTTCACCACAGAGCTGATGTCAGGCCACAGCTGACAGACACAGAGCTATTTTGCTCCAGCTGTACACTTTTTGGTCTGGCTGTTTTTAATCAGGGCCTTTCCAGTCCTTGAGGAGTGACAGATTTCTCCTAAAGCTGTCACGGGTGTGAACCCCATCCCGGAGCCTGCTGCGTGCCGTGATCCTCCTGCACTGGCTGCCCTACAAGTGCATCCTCCCTCTGCCAGGACTCTGGTCCTGCAGCAAGCACTTGGGACTCGCCAGTGCTGGAGCTTGAGGAAAGAAGCTCCCAGCTCCTATGTCCGAGATTCAACCCCAGATTTGAAGACAAGTCAAGGAGCCCCATGCTCCTGTTACTGGGCTTGGCAGGGACCAGATTAAACCACCTGAGGAGGAGATGTTATCTTGGTCTTGATGTATTCGGACAGGTAGCTCATTGGCTCAGGCTTTCCACGCATAACGTAGATAAATAGAGGTCTGTTGCTAGGATAAAGGAAAATCTTATTGTGTTTCGAGAGGTAGCTCTCCTGCGATCACTGTGCATGGTGATGTGATACTTTCACAGCAGACACTAACAGTCATGGGTTGCATATCGAGAAGCAGCTTTACAACTTTGCTGTCTGCTTGTCCGCAGCAGGCTCTCAAATGATGCATATTGAAATGGAGCCATCTTGAGATGCCTGTGCCTAGAGTGAGACCTCCAACCAGAGAGGACAAGGTTGTTTTGTTGTTATTTTGAGAGATAAATGACCTGACTGCGAGTGGCTGTCTGCTCACACAAGGAGCGTTTAGTCATCTGGCATAAAGCAGAATCTCTAAACCATTAAGGGGTGTGGGCTTTGCAGTGCATAAGTAAGTTACGAATTAGGGATTCTGAGTGGCTGCTTGCCCCTCGTGTGCAGCGCTCCAAGTGATTACTGTTCTCCTCTTTGCCTAATCAAAGATCCTCGGCTCAGAGCAGGTTTCTAATTTAAACATTTGAGTACAACACTTCTCACTAAATTAAATAACCTTTACCCAGACAAATCATTGCGGAAATCTGTCTTGTGCGCAACAGATTCTTCCTGCACCTTACTTATGACATTTTTAACTTGTCTTTGCAATACAGCTTCTTCTGAAGGGTAAATGATTCCTGATATAAACATGAATAACCTAGACTTTGTATTATTATATCTTCAAACAACTAGTTTCAATCCATCTACCAGACAAATGCAGAAAGAACCCTGTAACTTTAGACATGATGCCTTGGTTTATAGGGTCTCGGGCTCCCCAAGCTAAAATTGGACTTACTCTGGGACAGGATTTGCAATAGGACATCTTCACCTGGAGGCCTCAGACCCCTGGCACCCTTGGTGTGTCTTGCAGCTTCTGTCTGTATCGCAGTACTGGAGTAACTCTCTAAATAAAGAGTGTGTGCAAATGTCCCAGCACTGCTCCAGAAAGGAGCCGTGCCTCTATAAATGCACTTTATGTCAATAGCGGGTAAGCAAAGCCAGTAGGTGGTCAGCGACACAGAGAGCCCCCAAGGAGACTTAACAGCACGTGCATCTTTCCTGTGCTGCTGCTGGGTCTCAGCTGTTGGCAGTGCTGTCTGCAGGGTTGAACGTGGACTTTAAGCCTGTCTGGTGAAGAATCCATGCTACAAGCAGCTCTGTTCCAAACTGTGAATGACTTTGGTTCTGTATATAGTAACAGAGAGATATTTAAGGTATCCAAGGTCTGTGAAAACCTATAAATACTAGCTCCTGTGCCTGACCCGGTGAGCAAGGGAGTGTGCTGTGCTTGATAAACGTGTCACCTGGCAAAAGGCACATCCTGGGGGTGAGAGATGCGGATGGAGCATCCTTGAAACTAGAGGGAGACACTTAATATGGCTGTGTGTGTGCAGGGGGGAGAAGATTGACCTTGAGTACGTAGTGGATGAAGTGAATTAACTTAGAGCCTGATAGAAGTGTGTGCTTGGGCTCTAACTCACAAAAAGGGTGGCTTTGTAGGGTTTCTTTTTCCTTCTGTGAGATGCGGAGACATCTCAATCAGTTCTACAGCAGCTGCTGAACTGCTGCAGCGAGCAGACGAACACATTAAAGCACAGCCGGTGCAAGCTGGCTCCGTTTGCTGAGCTGGGAGCTGCAGCCACTTGATAGATGCCTGACATGTACTGCAGCAACCATGGGAATGGGTGTGGGGTGCATTTGTTCTCAAATAAGCTGCTTCCATGGGGAAAACCAGAGATAGGTGCGTGTGTACAAGCATTTAGAGTTACACAGGCTTTTGGCTCAAGCTTGAAGTTCCCCAGACATACCCTCACGCTGCCTTGATTCTATTCCTGCCTTGGTGCCTGCTGCAGCCAGCAGATAGATTTTATAGTTGGAGGTTATCGGTTAGCTAGACTAGCTTAAAAGGATAGTGAAGCAGACCTTTATATGCATTAAAATATTCAAATACATGGTTTTAAAAGATCAAAGAAATTGTGACTTTAAAGAGATCCTTGGGATGGGGTTATTGCAGATGGGACCTTCTGTGACCCTGTGTGGAAGGGGTCAGCCCTGTGCTTCGCTCGTGAAGGGTCTCTCATTGCCTGTTCTGAATCAATTCTGGCTTTTATGGAACTCAGCGTCTCATCACCCTGAGAAGAGTTGCATCTTCCTCTCTGTTGTTTTTCTGGGCAGGTTCCCCTAAGGAGAGCGGTGCTGTCTTGCCAGTTCTGCCAGGCCTGGGGATGGTGGCTGGGTGAAACCTCTCTGTGCCTGCCCAGCGTTGCTGTGGGTGAAACCTTGCCGGCAGCTGGCTGCCAGGGGCTTGTGTACAGAGGAGCTGGGCTTTCTTTTGGGTACCATGGAAGCGTTCGAGGGCATCTGTGTCAAGAAACACCCATGTTTTGTGTGCAGTTCACCACAGACCAGGGCCAGTCTGGTTTTATCTATGACTTAATAACCTTTCTGCACGTGATCCTGCCCATGCGTGCACAAAGCTGGGGGGAGCATCTCCAGCACGTGTGTGCCTTGGCCCCTGGCAAGGAGCGGGATCGTTACAGCAGCACCACGGGCTCGAGGAGAAGTGCCATCCGTCAGTGAGGCGGTAGCAGCAGTCGATGTGGAGCTGATGCAGTCGGGGGATGAGCTGCAAATTAGATCTCCTTCTCAATAAGCAGTTCATTTACAAAGCATTTTCAGGGTGTGGGGTTTTTTTGTCAAAGTGATCAACAACTCATTGCTTCTAGATGTGTATCCATCAGACTGGAATTGTTCGTGCCTTCTGGTTTTGATCTAAACCATGCGCTGATGAATGAGAGAAATATTTTTAAGGACAAGAGGACAGTGGATGCCATATTTCTGGTGTAAACTTTGAATAAGGAGGCATGTGCTAAAATTCATGGAAATTTTGTGAGCATCTCTCAGAAATGCCAATCTTTCCTTGGCATGTAAGTAATCTTAAGCATGAATAAAGCTGTTGATGTCCCAAAACAAATGTGAGGCAATAGTCTGCCAAAGGAACAGATGCTGTGTTGCATCCCATTGTATGGTTAAAACTTCCAAGAATGGCTTCTCAGCAAAAATTATGCTTTTCCACTAAGTGATACTTCCCAGAGTTGTTTCATTCTGCAAACTTCCAGCTCCTCAGTAAAAAGCAGAGAGCACTAGAAGTAAGATGATACTTTCTGGCTGTGAAATGAAAATATTCTGACATCTATTTTAAGTGAAAACAACCTTTTTTCTTTAGCTTCCTTTAATCATGAAATACATTTCAATTGAAACTTAGGTTTCTTCTTGTAATTTTTCCTTCCCTTTTTCCTTTCCACCTCCCACCAACATTATTGTAGGAGAGACCTGCATTTTAGTGCAAGATTGCCCTGGGAGAGGCTCCATCTGGTCATTCCTGTTCTTGTTGCCTGGGATCGGAAGGCAAAAACACTGTTCTAGGTGTGTTGTGTAGTAACAGACCCACCCTTGTAGCCTGGGAGCTCAGTCATGGTTTAACCTTCAAACCTGCCGTCTTGCCTGGGGAAGTCCAGCACCACCATCGCTGTTGGAAACTTCTTGCGCAGCGTGGTAGCCTGCTTCGGTCACAGTGGGAGCAAGCGGCTGCTGTTGTAGCATGGCAACGTTTTATTTTCACTTTGCAATGGCATGAATGAAACAAAAAAGCTGCTATGACAGCTGATAGTGCGTGCAAAATAGCACCAAAAGGAAATAGCTACTCATTTTTGCGTGGGCTAATATTTTTGCAAGCTCTTGTTGGTCACTCCGCATCCCAATGTTGCCTCCACTTTACATGCAAACGCTGCAGCCCACAGGCAGAGACTGCAGCGTGCGGACACAGAACAGCAGTCAGCGTAACAGGCTGGGTAAGGTACCTGGATTAGCCCAGTCCACGAACGGTGCTGGTGGCTTGGCTGCAACACCCTTGAAACCCATCTTGGCTGTCTGGGGGCTGAGTCCGCAGCTCTCTGCAGTGCATCGTGTGTCACGGAAGGATGGGGTTTCATTTCTTCTGAAAGCGTGTTGTGAGAGCCGTGGGGAGTGCCTGCATCCCCTGGCTGGGGTGCCCTGATCAGCAGCCGGGCCGCTGCTCTTTGCTGGGAGCTGATTCACACTCACTGTTTCTCAGGCACTGAATTCCACCCGCGGGCTTGGCAATAGCTGCGTGTGTTTTAACCCTGACAATATAAGTGAAATTAGCACTGTTAATAGGCTCATTATTGAGACTTTTAATACATTTTGCTTTCTAAATAGCAAGCTGGCTATACTATGTTACACAGACACGGCACCAGTTGATCCAAAATAAATGACCAATAACTTGTCTGTAATTGCAGCGAGCTCAGGAAAGTACAAAGCACATTACCAGATACTGTCTGAAACCACATTGCAGAGCTGCTCAAGTCCCGATCATTACAGTTTAGCTGAAAACTGTTGAGCTTTGTCCCACAGTGCTCCTGTCAGATACAGTTGTCTTTTACAGAGAGGGCTTGCAAAGTGGCTGCTCATCGCTATTCATTTCAATGTCAGTTGTAACCTGTCAGGCACTGAAATGAAACAAGTTGTTGGCACTGTAAGATATATTTGTGCTACCTTTTGTGCATAGCACATATTCTGTAGACCACATGAATTTACATAATCAATTTACTCGCTACAAAAACCTGTAACTCACAGACCTGACATGGCTAAAATATTAAAACTCCCTAGAGAGGCACTCCCTACCATCTAGACAGCCAGATGCTTGCAGATTACACCTGCTATACATCAAGATGATGGGTTTCCTTTGACGTTGCAGGCGCAGCCCAGGGCTGCGGTGTTCAAATGGCTTACATCTCTTTTTGCAATATGAAATCCAGTGCATTAGATAATTTTTCTCAGGGATTAAACCAGGGGGAAAAATACAAGTTGGCCAAAGATGCTGCAGGGAGACTTAAACCCCCCCTATTTGGTACTGATTGACAGTCAGGAGTGTGATCTCCACCATTTTAAATACAAAAAATCCCCTATGGAGGCAATCAGAGCTGCCTGCGAGGCTCCGGTGGGCAGCAGTGCTTTCTGGTGAGGGAGGCGAGGCAGTGGGAAGCAGGGGGAACACATCCCAGTTAGGACTGGGGCAGGGGAAGGCTGGAGTTACAGCTCTAGGCTGGTCGTGTTGCTGGCAGAGATGGAGGAATTGGACATGGAGGAGGCTTGTTGGTCATGACAGCAGCTCGAGGCACCTCTGCACAGATGTATTTGCCGCCACCTCTCTGGTGATCAGAGAATCATAGGACGGTAGGGGTTGGAAGGGACCTCTGTGGGACATCTAGTCCAACCCCACAAAGCAGATGTGAGACTGCTAACTGCTGGAACTTCTGCAGTTTAGATTTGTTTATTTGCTTGCTTTATCAACCTGTTAAATGGGCCACAGATCTTTGTTGTCTCCTGATGCTAAAATGCAATTTTATTTCTCGAACCTTGGAAATCCCTGTGTCTTGTCTTCTCCCGGAGCTCTCGGAGGCTCTCCATTCTGACGGTTTTTTGTGCATTTGGGGAAGCTTTTCAAACTCGCTTGTCTGTTAGTAGTCTTTTAATGCACTGGTGTAGTTCAGAGTCTCCTAAAAGATAAAATACTGCTTGTAGTCCATCCTAATACCCAGTCCTTCCAAGCAGGTATCATTTATCCAGGAAAATGGGATAGCGAAATGACAGTGACTGTATGCTTGAGAGTGAGTGACTAGAAGAGTGTAAATGAGCTGTATCAGAAAGCTGAAGAAGGATCCTGGAAAATGATGGCAAATAAATTGCTGGTTATTCATATGAACTTCTTTATCTAAAATTAATGACAGGAGGTTAGTGGCATCTTGCTCCAGACCCTTTTTTGGCTCTGGGACCCTTGCCAAAGTTTAGACTCCCATTCTGAGTGTTGACAGGCAGAGAGAGCGCTTCAAAATGTGTTATGGACATAATTAGTTACTGTTATCACAGTTTTCTTAATTAGAATATCATAAAAAGGGGAAGTGTGATGATTTACGTGGGGAAGATCGGAAGAGCGACGATTCTAAAGGCCAGAGACTGAATGCCGGAGAGCAGTGTAAAGGTTATCTGCCTGCTGGATGAGGGATGGTGCTCGCCTGGGACATTCAGAGGAACGTCTGGAGGCGCTCCCACTGATGACTGAACTTCTTTTTTTTCAACTTTCCACTAACTCTGCCAAATCGCAGAAGCCTTTGTTCAGCAATTGCCCATACATCTCCTGCAGGATAGCTCACCCGCTGCCAGGATCCTTGCAATGCTGATAACTCGCAAACGTTAAAAGGAAGTTTATTTTTAAAAAGACAGCAGCTTCTTTCACAAGTTACCTTTTTCCTGCTGTTTCTAGACCAGAGATTCTGAGACATCCAAGTTATTTATTTTCATAATTGTGGGGAGAAACTAGAAACCTATTTTAAAAAGAAAATAAGCAGTTAAAGAAAACGCAGTGATTTTCCTGATGCCTCCTCTGGCAGTTCCTTGCCAGGGCTGTGCCTCGCTTCTCACACTTGCCAACCTCAGAAAGGCAAGGTGCCACCTCGCCGGGAGCACGGCTCAGGAAGCCCTGCTTCAGCACTGGCTTCTCCATGCCTTGACACCTGCTTGAAGGCTGCTTCTATAAGCTGTTTTCCAAACCTCTCTGCCCGGTGAGGAGTCCAGACCAGGCTGTTTGCAGGCCTGGCTGTCTCTGCCATGCACGCGCTCTGCTTTGCGGTTGCAGGGAAGAGTGTTTGACTCGCCTCAGAGCCAGCACTCTGGAGCAAGCGAGGTCCCCAGTTATTCCTTGGAGGTCTCAAGCTCATGACAAGAGTCACCACTGATTATCAAAACTGCCCCAAACCCAGGAGCTCTTCCTGAATGAGATGGAAACTGTGCTTTGGAGGAGAAAGTGCTCTGAGGCTCGCATCTGGGTTGTGCCGTGCTGCCTCCCCGCGTGCGTCCCTTTTGCTGGCACAGAGAAGCAGACACACAGGGGACGTAACTCGGAATCGATAAACCTCATCCTTCAGCTGCATTAATCCTTTGTCTGCAAGCAGTGATTAAATTGTTCCTGAGGAACCTGGGATGCAGCAGCCCACGCGTGTGCTGTTATCCTGGCTGAGCTGCAGCTCGGCGTGCCGGTGGCCATGCGCCGCGCCTCGCTCGCTCAGACACGGGGAGATGGCGGCTCTGCTCGTCCCCTGAGCCCAGGGGAAGATCCCTCTGCCCCAAGCGCCTGCCTCGGGCAGGAGCCCCTGGCGATGACGGGGCCGTGTTTTGCACTCAAGGGGGAGCAGCATGCAATCATAAATACGCCTTGCAGAGCCTTGGGACCAGGATTCGTTGGGATTAATTAACCCCTCCTTTTCCCTCTTCCCTTGACAAATAGTTTCTGGTGAGACTGAACTTAAAATACCGAAATGAAATTCAGAGTGACTTTCCCCCCCCCCCCCATAAAGTAGTGACTGAATCATAGTTTTCTTGAAGTCAAAAGCTGTGTTTTTTCCTGATGGCATTCTTTGTGTGTACAGCTGCACGAACCCGCTCCTCTGTATCTGCCTCTCCTCCTCTCCCTCCAGCAGCGCACACGCTCACGCACTTACCTTTTGCTTGGAGGAATGGTGGTTTTGGGAGCCATGAAGTGTCTGTATCCGTCAGGGGTAACTAAAACTGTTGCCACAAGGGCTATCTGTGTTTAATTTCCAGGAAACACTGAGCTGAGAAGTGGGTGGGAGCATTGGTTTTGGGTAAGCAGAGGCTGCAAAACGTAGACAGTGAAAGCATTGTGTTTGCGGGGACTTTGTCAAACCGTGGTCTGGGACATGGGAGGCTGAAGTTCAGGCTGTGTCACAAAATAATTACAGCAAGATATTTATCCCTAGATGCTTAGGAGGGTCCTCTGGGGCTCATGTGGCTATTCAGGAGTGGCTCCAGGGGACATTCCTCCACTCCAAATGACTGAGGCACTCGGTGCACATTGGTGGGATGGGACGTTGCACCAAGTGCACAGGTCACCAGAAATATTTTATTTTTTTTTTCCTTATTCCACACCCTAATTTGACCACTCCAGTGGAAGAGGAGCTGTGCTTGCGTGGTCATGGGAGAGGGGCTGCAGGAGCAGGCTGACCCCTAACGGCACCTCTCACCACGATAGAAAATTCAGCTGATGGGATGGGAAGGGAGACAGGCAAATTTCATGTTTGCCTTTTACCTTGTTCGTGCTGTTCCAACAACAGGGTGAGCCCAGAGATGCAGTGGTGAATTCTGAGACAGCTTGGCATAAATCTGTGAGGATGAGTATTTTTGTTTAACACTTGTCCCAGGGATGTGTCCCCATTTGCCCTTCATGCTGGGTGTTTTTTCAAGTGTAGCCCACCACCCCGCACAGCCAGCACCCGAAGTGCTGCGCCTGGCGTTGTCTTGCAGCTCTCACCCAGGAACAGAACACAAACCCCTGCGGTGGGTGTCGGGCAGCGCACCCGCCCATTGCGCTTCGGCTCTGCCGGGAAAGAATGGGAAACGAAGATGGATGAAAAATGCAACAAACTTCGTACATTTACATGAAGGGACTGTAATTTTCACATTTAACACTCCGTTAGATCTAATGGAAAGCTGATATTTTTCTGTAGGTGTGAAATTAACCTTTCAATAAAACTAAAAGCTATCTTGAGCATTTTCAAGCTGATGTTTAAAATGGAGCAATTATGAAACTTGCTGAAAGACTGCCAAGTTTTCTTGTTGAAAACTGCTGCAAATGAATTATGTTTCCCTTGTGATTTACAGCACGGTGTGAGGGAACTTTAGTTTGTATTTAAATCTGTTTCTGTTAAAGACTATTTGCAGCTTCAAGAAATTAAGTTTTGAGGGGGGCACAGTTTGTATTTAAATCTGTTTCTGTTAAAGACTATTTGCAGCTTCAAGAGATCAAATTTTTTTTTGGACAAAGTTGTCAAACTCAATCAGAGAAAATCCCTTTCAATGTTTAATGCCACAAATTGCTAAATGTGGCATTGTTTTTATGAATGCCATATGTAGTAATTGTATGTCTTGATGAAAGAAAATTGTCTGAGCAAGGATGGCTGATGCTAAACAAAGTGGCTCCTCTTCTTGTGGCAGGCGGATGAGGGGGAGTTTTGTCCTTCCTTAAATCCCAGCGAAGCCAGCGTATCATTTTTCATGCAATGCTCCATTATCCTCATTTAGGTTAAAAAAGAGAAGCTGAAACACGTGTAGGTTTTGCACTCGGACATATGTGCACTCGTGGTGTCTATGTAGAGAACGATGTGTGCCAACGGGGTTGCTACGGGACATGGAAAATCTAATTGAGCCAGCATTCATTCTGGAAATCCAGCCAGCTTTGCATCCTACTCCTAGAAACAAGGGATTAAATACCAATTCACAGCTCACTGCTCTCTTTTACACAGTGGCTTTCACTGCAGACCTCAGGGAAGACATTGCTGGGGAATGGAGCATGGGGAAGATGGTTGGTCACAGTACCACAGCTTTAGTGTCTGCACAGAGAACTGAGAGCTGCTTCACTGGCCAGTTTTCTAGGAACTGCGTTGAACTTTCTGTGAAATATGGCTTATGGACATGAAGGATAGGAAAATGATCTGAGGGCTGGAGCACCTCTCCTATGAGGAAAGGCTGAGAGAGTTGAGGCTGTTCAGCCTGGAGAAGAGAAGGCTGTGGGGAGACCTTGTTGTGGCCTTTCAGTACTTAAAGGGGCCATATAGGAAAGATGGGG
>Ga0181612_114668_pt1 | contig 21984 bp, 22 predicted proteins | sample HoacroProtozoa21_FD_119630 | JGI IMG/M metagenome (GOLD analysis project Ga0181612, IMG submission 119630) | Hoatzin crop microbial communities from Cojedes, Venezuel. Combined Assembly of Gp0051906, Gp0051904, Gp0051908
CATTTCTGCATGCAGTCCTTGCCTTCTGACATTCGCAGATTTGTCCCTTAATCTCTGTGGTGCAGGATTTGCTGTCAAGAAACATTGTCTGGGATGAGCTGTTGGGATTCAGATTATCAACTAAACATTAATTATTCTTCTGACTAAGCCCTCAACAGCTAGGCTAGATAATACAGATGTAAAGAAAGAAATGAGTATGACTCATGTTCACTACTTGAAAACTAGAATGAATCATGCTGTAGGAGCAAAATCATATACCATAAGCATAAGAGAGCCAGATCCTCAGCTGGGGCTGGGCTGTGTAATGCCACATACACCAAAAGACTCTTTCCCCGGTCTAAGTCCCCAGACTGCTTTGTTTATTCTGAGCACCCAGAGAGCAATTCCAGATAATGACAAGATCAGTCAGGTTGTGCTGAGGAAAGCTGAAGCTGGAATAACAAATAAGATCTGTTAATCTTTTGCAGTGGAAAACTATTTTATTTTTAATCATGCTTATGCAAGAAACTGCTCAGACAGACAGAAGTAGTATAGGCCCTTGGAGAAGCTGTAAGGAGTGCCTACCCACTCACCAGGAAAAGTATCAATACAAAAAGCATCAGAGCTTTTTGAAACAACAGCAAGCACACCTATCCTTGTAGCTATAAGTGAGAGGACCCAGGTCTTCAGTTTGGGCAACTCGGGGCAGCACAACTGACCTCATCATGGCTTTATATTTGTATCCTTGTGTTCCATCTGTGGTAGACATGGCATCGTGCTTAATTTCATCGTAGTGTTTTCTTTGTATTCAAATGGGCTAGAGGTCAAGTATTTACATTTCAGTATACACAACTAAATGCTTTTAAACTCAAGTCTGGGTTTTAAAATCTCAGAATAGAGCCATAAAGAGCTAATGAGAAGAATAAAAATCAGATAGTTAAAAAATGATGTAAGGTAGAGTCTTAATTTTTTATTATTAAATTCACAGCATATTAAATATTAAGTATTCATAAACTTTGTTTTGTGCAGTGATAAATTAATAATATCTACATAGACATGTTCTTTTACAACAGGGAAGCTAAGAAACATAGTACCAGAGGACCTTGTGTTGACAACTGAAACTATTAGAATAGACTCCTTAATCTTCAATCATAAAAAGTAGATAATGTTATTTCTTATTACTATTAAATGCAGAGTGCCTTACTAGGAAACGTATATGTCATTACTAAAAATAACTACCAGAGTATGTTTTGCACAAGGAAGAAAAAGATGTTAGCAAATTATATCTTGAGATAAACTCTCTGAAATGTTCTCTGCTAATCTCTACCGTATAAAAATTGCTTCTCAACTTACTCTTCTGTTAGCCCATAACAGGTTGCATAAGGCTCATGTCCAAGGACAGAAACAGTTATGCTTTAACATGGTATGTTGTACTTTTGGGGATAGTTACCAGTTGCTAATGCCCCCCAAATGCAAACTGCTGTATATGCTTTCTGTGTTACTGAAAAATGTCTGCCGACCTCTGCTTGGGCAAGGGATGACAGACTTTGTGTTGTCCTTCTTGTCTATAAACAGCGAACAATGCTTCCTTGATTAAAACCAGGGGGTTTTAGTAACTTTTGTTGAGGATTTAACAACATTTTTCATTCACATTTCCTGTGGTTCATAAATACGTGGAGGTGGGGGTAACTTCCAGGCCAGTCTCCTCAAAGACTAATTCCTTGTCTGCAAAACAGGCCTTAGAGATGCATTTCAGAATGAAACGTAGCCTAAACGAAGGAATTCTGGTTTTAAGTATTTATACATGACCCAGACAGCAGACCCATCCACTGGCTATGGGTATATCTACCATTGCATAGGAGCGGTCTTTGAAGACAGGAGTCTGCAGGAGCCCCTTCACTGCGAAGGTGCTGCAGCTCGTAAGGAGCGGTTTCAAGCATCTCACACCCACGATCAACCCTCTTCCAGAAACGGGTAGGACAAAACATTAATTTCCATGAGCACAAAATTTTTGAGTCATGGTACTTTAAATATTTTTTTTCCAAACTCGCAGTCAAAGGAGAGATTTGTATGGACTGTTTTGAATGGACAAACCAAAAGAAGTTACCTTTGGACACATTTTAGCCCTCAAAACCTATGCAGTGTCTTCTGTGTGTGTCTTCTCAGCTTGCCAGCCCCTGACCCCACATGTTGCCCGGCCGGGGCTGGCACTGGCTCCTCTGTGGTGCTGCTGCAGGGACCAGAGCTCATCCATCTACACCCCAGGAGTACACCATGGGTCTCGTGCAACTGCTGCCCCAGTTTTTTTTCTTGTGATCCTGAACCAGAGGCTTGGGTAAGGACGCACTGGAGCAACACGTGCTCTCATTGTCCGTTTTTAACGGGCGTACGGTCTGCCCCGGCCAGCTGATGGGAACTAGGACATGCAGAGGAGTGCGTCCTTCTCACTCAGCTGCTGCGACGGCCTCGGAGCCAGCTGGAGTGTTGAGGAGCCAAGCAGCTCCCTGCCAGCCTGGCTCCCGGGGCCAGCTTTAGGCACAGGTGAAGTCAGCAGTTGCCTGGAGAGGCAGGCTGGTGGAGGCAGCAGAACCGCAGCCGCGAGAGGACGAGTCGTGCCCCAGGGTGCAGCAGCAGCTGCTGCTCCCTGACAGGCTTCCCTGGGCCCCGTGCTCCCCTGCGGCACAGCCCCTTCCCCTCTTTCTTCCCCGTTACGGGGGATCTGGCTGCCTGCCCACAGCCCTGCCCTTGCTCTGCCTTGCCCGGTGCTGCCTCTCACTCGGGGCTGGCCTCGCCACCGGGACCCGCATCTCATACTCTCCCTTAGAGCCACAGCAGGGACAGCAGGGACCATGGTCACCTCCTCTTTGGTGTCTGGCTTCCTCCTTATGGAAAAGAGGCTTCTGCCTCCCAAAAAGCATTCCCAGAGGTATGCCGTGAGCCCAAGGGAAACCTGACTGTGCTTCATTGGATGCAAAGCCTAAAACCAGAGGGAGAGCAAAGGTGGTGGGGAGGAAGGCTGGGCTCTCCTTCCTGCTTCAAGAAGTCCTTTCAGAGGCTCTGCGTTCACTCTCGCGCAGGGAGGATGTTCAGTGGTGAAAACTCCTCCCCACTCATGCAGCCAGGCCAGGCTCTGTGGGTGCTGCTTTGGGAAGGTGAACACAGGGTGGTTGGCACGTCCCATCGCCATGCTCAGCTCCTCCGAGCCCTGCACTGTATCGCAGATAGCTTCTGCCAAAAACCACCTGCAAGAGGCTGCCAGGCATCAATCCCTCTCTTAAGTGCTTCATAACCTGCTCTCAGCCACACAGATGGAGAGCAGTGAGGGGCCGATGCCATTCTCCATGTGCCAGCCAGGAGGCACTGCTTTTTCTGTTATATTAAAGAATAGGGAGGAAACATCCCTAAGCAAGAACATCAGTGTCCCCACCTTCCAGGTGGGCATCACTGACATGTCAAGATTGCAAAACACACTGCGGGCACACCCCAGTTGATGGGCAGCCTGGCTTCAGGTCCCCAGTGACCTGGGGGCACAGCTCCTAAAACAGATGAGCCTGACCACGCGGGCATCCCAGCAGACAAGCTGAACTTCAGCTACAGATAAGCAGTGCTGTCGGAAAGTGCCTTCTTAAAATGCTGTGCTTCTTGGGACACCTAGAGAAGGCATAAAAAAAGGTCTTCAACTGATAGGCATTAGTGGCAGGGAAGGCAAATGAGTTATCTGAGAAGCTAATGGGGTTCAAGTGGGATAACCCCAGGCTGACAGTGGCAGATACCATCGATGAGACACCTGGTCAGGAATACCTCTACTGCGCAGCACGGGTGTTATTGGCTCCGCACGATGCAGGATAGCAGGATTAGTGGAGACCTCCACCTGGCCGAATTTAGGGTAAGCTCCTCAGCATTTAGTCCCAGGGTAGTTTAAATAGTTTTCTGCTTAAGGGATTGGCTCTGAAAATCCGTCTCTTAAGCACTTAAGTACAGGTCGGCTTGCTGGCAGCGACCGGCCTCATTTGGGCTGCGCGTTCCCGAAGGCGATGCTCAGCAGAGGGCTGGGAGCTCCAATGTGTGCTACCTGCGGGGACAACCTCCACGTCACTCCTTTTGAGCTGCTTCGAGATCGCTGCCAGTCGCCGCGCTGCCTCCTCCGCAGCGAGCTGGGGTCAGGCTGTGCCAGGCTGCCGTCCGCAGCGCAGACAACCGTGCCGAAACACAGACGGAGAGGGGCTGCGCTTCTGCGGGGAGCAAGGCTGCTCCTCTCCGCTGTCTCCCAGAAGGGCTGCTGCCGAATTATACCTTCCCAATGCTTCATCAAGCAGCTCTGTAGCTTTATTTTTTTTCCCCATTTCATTGTGATTTTTCCACTGGTCCAGATTTCTGTGATGCACTTACAAGATGCTTTGTCATTATGTTCATTTTCATTATAAACCTGCTCTAGCTGGACCTCTCCAAAGGAGCTAAAGTGTATAGGCAACAAGCTTTTCATTTGTATACTTGGGAGTCTTTTGGTCAAGTAAAGCTGCTGTATGTAAACGTCGCATTCACTGCATAACAATTGGAGTGAAGTTTTTATGCACAGGGCTTTTTATTTTCCAATCAGCAGCCGAGTTGGGACTTTTGGGGTAAACTGGTAGCTCTGGGCAGCTTTGAAGCATCACAAGTGGAGGGTTTTGTCTCCAGAAGATTTACTAGCAGCAATCTTTTCTTCAACCGTTTTATTAGCCTCCTTTTACATATGTATAGCGGTGAGGGGAAAAAACCTGTTGTTGGTGAAGTACAGAGCCTATTTCCCCTGCGGTATTCACACAAAAAAATTGTGTGAAAAATTGTTGCCCAGGGCGCCCCCAAATCCTGAAATTTAGCTTAACACTGTGAGATTTTCAAACCCTTCAAGCCTTCTCCACCCCCACCCCCCCCGCTTTTAAAGGTTGAAGCTGGGGTAACAAATTCAGTGGCGAGAATGGACGCCCTGCCCTTGGCTTCAGCCGGCACCACCAGAATAAATCTGGGCCCCCCAGCCGAAGTGCTGAGAAGTTTTCACCCGCTTAACACGGGTTTTATAATTTTAATTCGCAAGTTCTTGTTGAATTGAGCCCTGTTGCGTGGACAAATTGGACAAGAAAAGTTTAAATGTTACCACTTTGGCTTCTCCTCAAGTGGTGCTGAGCACAGATGTTTGCGGGGGCCATCATGTCCCTATAAGAATGGGGGCTTTGTGTGCATAACCTTACAAAGGGCAGAATAGCCCTGCTTTTCTGCCAGCCACGGGATCATCCTATCTTTATGTGTTGATTTATTAGGCCAGGGATGAATGAAACCGTAATTAATATTACTGAAGCATTAGAGTCTATTTAATTTAAATGCCACTGAATATTTCACTTTCAGTTGGGAGTGACAATGTGTTCGGGACTGTTGGTGAAAGCCTCAGCCATCTGTTACCCTTACTAAGAAGGGAAGACAAGAGAGACACAGGGAGACAGAGAGCATTGAGCTTTGTGGCTTTTCCAAGCCTCCAGGATCATCATTCAACTCAAGGGCAGCCAAGAAACATTCCTGCGCACTGGACCCTTGGTGCATAGGGGAAAGACCTGAACGGGTGTAGGGGCAACGCGTCTCCCCGAAGGATGGAGAGAGAGGGAGAAAGATGGAGATTTACATTACATACAGAAGTACATACCTACACACAAGTATATGCGAGGGTGTGCATCGACATCAAGCGCCACGGCAGTAGAAGGAGGGTAGAGCAGGAAACTGGCCAACTTGCAGATGGTCTAGAAATATTTTCAAAAGGTGGGAGGGAGGAAAGGGTCAAGGTAAGGTTTGAATGTTGGTTTTAATTAGCCTAAGGAGTGAGGTTCTGGTCCAGCTCCACCACAGCAAACCTCCAGGCTTTGATTTGATGGGCATCACGACTTTGGGAGCACTAGACGTTCCCTATGAGCTGCTGCTGTGCCATGGTCTCCGCCAAGCTAAAATGAAAAAACGAGGGGAAAAAAGAAAGGGCGGTGGCGTAGGCAGCAGCCTTAGTCCCTGAGAAACGCTGTGCAGCACCAAACGAGCGGCCGGTGGAGCATCGCCTTTGCTCCTGTGGCGATAGGGAGGACGTGGTGGGTCCCCGGGCGGAGCGAGGTGCTGGGGATGCGGGCGGGAGGAGCATGCTGGCGCCGGGGCCGTACGCGGGAAAGGGCAGGGCAGGCGTCTGTGTGAGACCGCGGGTGGGAGGCTCCATCGTCCGTGGGATGGTAATTAGCACAGTGGGTCTTCTTATAATTGGGATCATTTGTTCTCCCAGTTTTTCTCCTGCGAACGGATTTCGTGCCAGAGGGAAACAGTGTGACTCACACCTTGCCATGCCAATTAGCTGATAAACATCAAATGTAAACAAAGATGGCCTAATTAAGACTAGTAGCCCAACCTCTACATGCATCTTGTCAAAATCCCACCAGCCTTTCGCATCCAGAGCTATTTTCTTGTTTGCTGGGACTAAATTAGCAGCTTTGCACAAGAACCACTTCTCTTTGAGAGAAGCTCACAGCAGGTAATGAGGAAAACCGGCCGCAGGAGCGATGTCACCCCCTCCGTCTCAGCGGGGACAGACGGGGCGAGCGCTGCCTCCAAGCCCCACGCCGGGGCTGAGGGCAGGGATTTGTCCGCCACTGGGTCATGATGCGGGCTGGTGACTGACCCAGCAGCCACGTCTGGGGGTATTTGCTCAATTTGTCTTCCCAAACGCTGCTGTCTGCACGCAAAATCTGTAATGTGTGTGTCTCCTGCTGCTCTCACCTGCTGTGAAAATTCATCAGTCAGAGCCCACCGCTTACGGCGGGCCCGTCCCCCGGCTCGCAGCCCGGGGAGTTATTTGCACTTTGGAGAGGAGGTGTACGACAGCGACACATCCGAGCGGCAGCGTTTCACACCCACTTCGCACCGGAGCGAAGGATCACACAGGTGAGCTGTGGCAGGGAAACAAGCCCATGGAGGAAATTTTATTCCAGGAGGTATCCTAATGAAATCCGTAGGATTGTTTCATGGCAGTAAAAAAAAAAAAAAAAGGCCAGGAAGGAATCTCAGTGGGTCGTCTGGACCACCCTCTGCCCCTAGACAAGATCCCCTGGGTCCCTGCGGCTTCCATCACTCACCCCAGCAGCCTGTGCTGGTGTCACTTTGGCCTTACTGTCAGGGAAGACTTGCTTCAGGTTTGAGCTGAATCTCTTTGCTGCACACTAGGCACATTTGCCTACCTAGGATGAACACAGAGTTCAAGTCCTTCTCTTCCCCTTTGTGACCATCTTTAACATACTTGAAGGTTGTCATAATCTCTTCCTCCCCAGCACCTTCTACTCTTTTAAGCTCAGCAACCCCAGCGGCTACTGTCTTGCTGCCACTGTGGTTTTGCAGCATCTCTTACCCTACCTTCATCTGAACTACATTGCCCGAGAAAACCTCTGGTAAAGTGCTGCCTTCCTCAGGTGAGAAAAACCTGGAGGCAGGGGTAAGTCCACCACTTCTGCCTGTGTGGCAGGACTTCCCCTGTCATAGGAAATAACTGGAGTGGTTTAACACAGTTTGTTCTTGACAAATCCTGTCGGTACCTACCCCTCTGGGTATCTGCAAGTGGTTGTACGATTATTTGCTCCAGCACTTTCCTGGGGTTGAAGTTTGGTTGCTTTGTCTAAAACTCACCAGTGCCTCTTCTCCCAGTGTAAAGGTCCTCTACAATCCCTCGGTGAAAACCACTGATGTCTCTGAGCACACTTTGGGTCCTCTGCTAACCATCGCAGGCAGCTGGGGAATAACCTCTCACACCATGTCAGTGAGAGCGATAAAACACTGTTGATACTCCCCTGCTGCCCACAGAAGATTACAGCAAATAACTCTGACAAGTTACCTGTTCTGGTTTAGTCTGGTTGAACCGACGTCTCGTTCATCCACACATGAGAAAGGGACCTACAGCTTTGAGAGGGGGTAGCAATTAGTTACGCCTCGCACTCGCTGTTGGGTACCCATCTTCCTTACTGCCAGTTACGGAGTTGATGTCAGCGTCTCTGTAAATGACAAGGCTCATTGAAAGGAAGGATGAGGGAATGCAGGAAAGGCAGACATGGTGCAATTGCAAAGGGTGGCCAGTCACAGCCGGTGCCAGTGGTGTTTCCCTCCCGATCCCTGCTTGCAGATGCTCCAGAAATGAGCACGGACCCTCCCCACTGGTATGACCAGGTTTAGGAAGCGGGACTAGATGGATCAGCTCTTTATAAAGAGGGAATGGAAGGCATATCTTTTCACAGAGCAAATAAATGTAATTCTGATGTCATTTATTAAAGAACCTTACAGCCAAGCTCTCAAATCTTTGAAAGTTGTTGTCTAGTTTGCAAATTATCCTCAGAAGGATTGAACTCCAGGCACTTCTGCTTTCCAGTGAAGGCAGGAAGGACATGCTGGGACCTGGCTAGAGGAGTGAGCGAAGAAGAAGCTTCACACCAAACTGCTGCAGTCCCAATTGGTGCAAAAGTACAAAAAAAAAGTGCAGAAATATGTTTTGCACTAGGAGTGTGGGTGTACCCACAGCTCACATCAGTGTAGATGTACTTACAGCATGGAAGTGAAGATGTGAAGCTACCTCGGCTGTTTTAGTGGAGAAGTCATCTAATATGTAGTAAGAGAACAATCTCATGACCCTTCATTAGTCTGGCGGGGTTCGGGGGAAGACAATTCACAATAACGCATAAAGCAGACCCTTGTCAGCGGTGTCAGTAGGAAGTTTTTATGTTTCATGGACTTTTGTTGTCTAAAAACGTTTTGAAGAGAGTGTACCAGCTGATCAGCAAAGTAACATAATTATGCCAGATGACAAAGCATTTTGCATGTGTGAGTTTCTCCACTGGCAGAGCCCAAAACAACATGTAGCCTCATAACTTTTTAAATTCCAGTCAGATCCCGCATGCTCTCCCCACCGGCCTCCAGCTGACTCATCCTTTTCAGAATATTTCTTTTCATTACTGTGTCTGTAGGCTGCACATCCCGGAGCCGGAGCCAGATCAAGCTGGTACTAGCCAGTGCGGTGAACCAGCGTTTCCCCGTGGTGGTCTCATCAGTTTCTGCTGAATTTCAGCTTTCACTGAAAAGGAAAGGGGAAAAACAAAAAAAACCACAAGCTCTTTAGGAATGAGGAGCAAGCTTTGTGACTGTGGCCCCATGGAGGGCTGCTTCACCGACATCGTAGGGAAAGAGAACTGACGGGAAAGCGTGATTGAACCACAGAGGGGACCTGACTGAACGACAGAGGGGACCTGCGACAGGTCCTGGCAGCAGTGATGGCAGCGTCATCCGCGGGAGCTGCAGCTGTCTCCCCTTCCGCACCCACATGGCCGGACACCCGGCACGGGGACGCTGGAGGGGAGATGCCCAGCACAGGTTTACAAATCAGGCTGCTGCGAGGGTGAAGCAAGCTCGTGCAAACCCCACGCTGATGTCCTTGCCCTGGGGTCCCGTGGCGGGGGGAGCCCCTTGGCTACGTCGGGGCCCATCGCCCTGAGGCTGCTGCCCCTGCACCTGCCCTGCCTGGCACAGCCGCTCTGCACCAAACAGACCTTTCTCCGCATGGGAACCGACAGGAAAACGATGCTCGTCAGCCAGAAATGCACCATGTAAGTAGAAATGGAAGATTTCCAGTTCCTAAAGAGCTATCAGTGAGCATTTTCAAAGTGGCGTTAAAGAACACTTTGAAGTACAGCCGATGATTTAAAAAAAAGCGTTTGGGGGATAAATCCATTTCTTGTTCCAAAGATACAAACTAAGCTTCATTTTACTAAATATAGGCATGTAAGGCATGGCAAAATTAATCAAAACTCTCAATCATATCTCCCAAAGAGATGTGTTGTGACAGGACACCGGCAACCCCATGAAAATAGGGGCTCGGTATTCCAGTACTTACACGCACGAGTTACCTCCATAGTGTAAGCAAAGCCACCAGATCAAACGCTTGCAGGGCTACACCCATCGCATTGGCAGCTTACACCAGGTCGCTTGGCAGGATCTTTCCCACCGGGAAGGCTCCCGGCACCTCCTCCGTGCTGATGGTGAGTCTCCAGAGGTTAGATTTTCCTCCGTCAGAGATCAAGTAGAAAAATAATGTTAAAAAAAAAGCTTTATTGATTCAGTTATATTAAATGATCCCCTTTGCAGCACACTTTACACTAAGCCTCCAAATCTGACATCTCTTTGAAAGCCCTTTTAATATATCCAATTATAGATTTTCAGCAACTTTGTGGAATGTCGGCTTTCCTGGCGACTGACCCCAGAAAACACCATTGAAATCAGGAGGGATTTTGCTGTTGAGCTCAGTGGGGGAGGATCAGGTCCTACATAATTTTATTGTCAGCAATGATGACCTCTCTTCACAAATGAAGAACACCCATCCTGAACCATGGCCTTCAGAACGTAAACCATTTATTTTTATAGCTGGATCCTTCCCCAAGTGGGATATTTTGTGCATGGTTAACTTATCCCAGGGCTTTAAATGCTTGCCAAGTGGCTTTAATAGCAGGATGTTGTTTAAAAAGATTGGGAAGGATTGTGGGCAGTAATAGAGATAATTGCCAAGGAGAGATAAATGAATCTTCAATCTCAAACCAACTTGGCTTTATCATTGGGTCAGGAGGGAAGATCCAGAAAAATCCCCTGTCTAAGACTAAATGTGTAATGATAGTTTGGGATTTAGGGAAGTTGGCAGCTGTCGAGATTTTTTGATAAAAACATCTTTTGAGGCCTAATACAGGTTTGGATTCCATATAAAGGCATGAAAGCCCCTTTTCACTGCAGGGATTTGGCGTCGTGAAATAAAAATGCTGGAGGTGAATTTCTGGGAGAGGAGCAGACAGCAAGTGATGCCTTGAACTGTGAGTTTTGCGGGCTGCACCGGGGTAGTGAAACTGCGCGCGAAGGGGATGAGCGCAGAGCCAAGCAGGTAAGGAGTGTTTTGCAGGACACGGGGCACCTGCAAGGGAATGGCTACCCCTCGGATGCCCCTTGGCCACCCCTCAGTCACCCCTTGGCCACCCCTCAGCCATCCCTTGGTCCCCGGAATGGCTGGGACATGCCAAACCCGAAGCTTCCCTTTCTGCTTTGCAAGTAGAAGAGACAGCATTTCCAGAACATATTCAAGCGTATTTATTTATTTATCATTCACCAGGGAAGGGAGAGGTCAAAAGCCAATCATTTTAATGAGAAATTATCTTACCTTATCATGCAGAATAAGGTACTGCATGACGCAGAGACTTTTCGGGTCAACCTCTTTAAAAATGAGTTGTCGAATAAAGACTGCTGAAGAAGAAAAAGCGAGGGCTGACTTCAGACAGGTCTCCTCTGCTAGGAGCTGGAGGGGGTTGAGGCGGAGTTTCAGCTTTTCTCCCTCTGTGACATCCCCTTTTTCCTCGCCTGCTCTCAGACAGCACCCCAGGCAGCTGGGCTCTTGCTGCTCTCTGGGGTCCAAGCCACCCAGAGTGACTTCTGCGAACACTCACAGAGCTTTTAAAAGGGTGGGGAAAGGCATTTTAGAGAGAGATAACTGATTTTTCAGCGAAGACCTTACCCAGCTGGGGGTGGGAAGGGACTTCTGCTATGTAATCAGTGAATGTGGAGCACTCGTGGGGCTTTCATGAGAGTGGAAAAGGCTTTTTAGAGAATTATAACTTATTTTTCAGCAAATAACTTTTCCAGCTCAGGGTGGGACTTTTCCCAGTTATCTTCTTACCAGGCTGCTTTTCTCCTTTCTAGACCCTATATTCTGATTCTATGGGAATAATGTGGAGGAAACCCACAAATGCTGTACAGGGGGAGGCCTGACAAAATTACTTCTCCCTGTATGATCTAAAAAGGAAACTGTGACCCAATTTTTCCAAAAGCAACATCAAAAAAAGCAGAGCAACATGACATGACCAACAAAATACAGGCCACCTTTGGATTAAAAAGCCACTATTCCAAACCTCCCAGCTACTTCCCATGTTTGCAAATGCCCCCGAGAGATGGACAGAAGCCATGAGGGAGGTGCATGGTTTGGCATGATAAATCCTTCTCCATATGCAGAGTCCAGAAGGAGTGTCACTCTTGCAAGGTTTATGAAAACAAAAGCAGTCAAACACAAGCTATGAAATAAAACTGGGGCAAAAACATCCCAAAACATGGAAAAAAAGATCCCCTGCCAGTGAGGACAACTGCTTGTCACCCAGAAGGAGAGCCTTCCCGCCGGCGTATGAACGACAGCCCATTCCCAGCTCAGGGACCTGCCTTTTCAGACTGGCGTAGCCCCTCTCCTGGAAGTGGCGCAGCCTCCCCGGCCGTCGGCTAAACTACCTCAGGCTCCTGTTCACAGCCCGCTTGCCTTTAATATTGACATGCTCACACTTGGCGGTATTATTCGGAGCTTTGGGTCTGATGATCATACTTACATGGCTGACACCCAGACCTACTTGCCTATTCCTGCGGATTCCCGTGAAGTGCTGTCATGGCTTATTACCTGTCTATCTGCGCTTCAAGCCTGGGTGACTTTTAATTTTTTGAAGCTTAATGCTGGGAAAGTAGAATCGCTTCAGATTGGTTCAGTTCACCTCCTGGATGTGCAGATTTGTGATATATAATACTGTGTTACACACAGCTTGGGAACTAGTTTCACTGCTAGGCTCTTAAAAACGGCCTTATTTTATCTAAAATAAGCCTTTTCAGAAGCGTATCAGCAGGAGGAGAGAAGGGAAAACTTCTTCATTGGATTTCGGAAGCTTCTGCGGCTTTTGTTCCGTGTTGCTTGTCAGGCTGAGGAGCCCTTGTTCATGCCTCGGTCTAATCCAGAGTTGTGTATAGGAGCTCAGTGATAATTGGAAACTCTTCTCACTCCAGCATTTTCAGCTGTTGTAAAAGTCTGCAGCTAATGTCATAACAAGAATTAAACTGTCTCATCATATTACACCCGTCTTAGCTGACTTCGCTGGCTATTAAGGTGACAGCGCATTGATTTAAAATTTCTGTTAATTGTTTACCCCTTCTTGCAGAGGATTTCTTGAGGGTTTTGTAGCGATCTGCAGGCTTTCCGGAGCTGTGGATTATCTTTGAGTTCAGCTTTATATGGACTTACAAAAAAATATCCTCTTTGACTGGATCACACCAAGTAATACCCTCAGTCCGTGGATTTCTTTGGCACATATATTCCCTGCATGGGTCGCTTTTAAAAATAAGCTAGCGGAGAAGGCATGACTGGTTTTGATGTTACCAGACTTTAAGAGACTTCTTTCCCTTGCTGATTTTTATTTGTATTTATCTCCCTCAGTTCTTCTGGCTGCTAATAGCAGCAGTGTCTTTTCAGATGAACAAATATACTCACCCTGCCTACAAAACCTTTCACTTTGTAGGTTTAACAGAGAAAATGATCTGTACCCCCCTCCACTAAACAGACCTTACAGCCCATCATCCTCAGGCTTCCACTTTTGGGGTGAATAAATCGATCTCTGTGTAAGGCCATGGTAACAAACTTTTTACCTAGAGTTGGGAAGGAAAATTGCTTTGTGCCGTATGCTGTCTCTCTGACACGAAATGAGCATCACCTCAACAGGAGTCTGGCATGCTCAGAGATTGCAGAGCTGATAAGTAGGGGGCATTTTATTTTTTTTTCCATGATCTAGCTCTCCAAAGCCATAAACCACGTATTTCTCCACAGATATTAGAAAAAAAACCCTTTATTGTCTCAAATAGTGTGAGTTTTATTCACCCTCTTCACTGAGGGTTGAAACTTTCCTCACCTTCTGCTCCACTTCGTTGTGCTTTCTCTCACAGGAGCAATTATTGAATGGGAAACAGGAAGATGCCAACTTGTCCTAATGAAAATATATTCCGGTTTAAGGGAAAAAAAATTAATCAAATAGGTAATAAATATTTATTTGTGAGTTTAAAATCCCATTTTTTCTTGTCCCAGATGCCAGGGACTTTGGATCAGACCTCATGCTCGTTCTTGGAATGTGACCGTAGCTAATGGACTCCTTCCTAAGGAGACCCACTCTGCCTTCCCCAGGCAAGAAGTGCTGTTCCCATAACTAGCCCTTCCCTCGCCCCATCTCCCACTAGTTCTTTTTTCACTTTTTAGTTAAAAAAAATGAACTTGTGCCTGAGCTTCAACCGGATTTTAAAATTCTCTAGCGGCCAGTACATTTTACAGAGTTTATAGCTTATAAACACGATTGTAAATTGTGAAACTCTTCCTGGTTATTTGAGTTCCCAGCGTTTATGCCTGGGGAAAAGCAAAGTCTCCCAACTGTCATTAGAGAGCACTTCATTAGAAAAAAAACATTCACTATTTATATTTTGAGCAGAAAAGTGCCACTCACTTGTATGAATAAAGCATGTGCTTTCCCAGGTTGCTGCTGGCTGTTCCCTGCACACCGGTGGCCTCGGCCAGCTCCGGCACCGACGCGTGACAGAGCCTGGAGAACAGAGAGGGATTTGCTGTAACAGCTCCAGCAACAAGTACGGCTGCCGGATGGCGCTGAGGGCTGCCAGGGTGCTCTCGGCTTTAAAGCAGTGCCAGTAAGGTAGCCTACATTTAAGATGAACCTTTCTGCCTCACGAAAGCATTGCTTGGTGCATAACGGCGCTTTAGAAGCCTCTTGTTTCATTCCTGTTTTGACGAACTTCTTTCTCTTTGATGTTCATCTGCAGTTTAATCGTGATAAAATGCACACAATGGTTAGATTGCGGAAGAGAAAAAGGTGCTGGGAGAGCACAATACAGCACATTATCCGCTGTCTCCCCTATGCCGCTCGCTTGGCAGGCGGCAGTGGTGAGAGCAAACCGGGGTGACAGCCCGGGGGGTCCTGGACTCGCACCGGCTCCCGCCACAGCGACAGCCGAAAGCGGGCTCACAGCAGAGCACCGGGCACAGCCAGGCCCTGGGAAAGGCTCGCTGCTGCCTGGAGCCTCCCCACTGCTGCCAGCGGCCGTGACAGTGCAGGGCTACGCTGCAGGGTCAGTCCTGGTTCCGGGTGTCCTCCCCGAAGGCCTCCCTCCTCCAGCCGCAGGGAGCAATGGCCAGCCTCAGCGTGTGGCACGAGGCGAGCAGGGTGCACCCCAGCTCCCTTGCTACACGTCAACATCCCATGTCAGCACCCCACACCAGCATCGCCCACATCCCACATATGCCTCTAGCGCGGGAAGGTGAAACTTTGAGGAAACGCACCCCGAAGCACCGGGATGCTCCCGGCACGGGGTAGTGCTCCAGCACTTCCCAAGCTGCTAGTGCTGGTGGGTTTTAAGGAGCCGGGTGGAACTTGCTGCTGATGAATTAGCTCCTCCATGGTCTAAGTCCACTGGGACCAGCAGACCGAGGTGGCCCGGTGACACCCCCATGACTCAGCTATCGCCTTTGCCCCCTCCTAGCCCCAGCCCTGCCCCTGGGCAGTGACTGCTCTCAACTGCACCATGGCACACGCCAGCTTGGGTCACATCACAGCACATGCCATCCCTGGTCACATCTCAGGACATGCCAACCCGGGTCACACCTCGGGACACACCTGCCGTGGTCACACCCTGTCCCCGCAGCGGGCAGCGCCGCGAGGCTGGGGTGCAAGCTCCGCACCCTCCCAGGCTGGGCACTCCCCCAGCAACATCTCGCACCCCGGACCCCATCTCAGCTACCACGATCCCAGAGCCCAGAGGGCGGGCACAGTATGTATTTGGGATATTTTTGTGCAGCACCAAAGCCAGAAGTCATTTTCTGTGAAGTTCCTTGTAGCATTTGGTAGCCCGGATCAGAAACGAACCCCAAGTGCCTTTTCCCAGGGATGGCTGAGATGGGTCCCGCTGTTCAAAGGCAGTTCTGCGGTTCACAAGGACACGTCTGTCCTGCCCGACCCATCCCACCGTCTGCAGACAACCCCCTGCGCGCAGTAAGGACAGAGTCCTAATGAACCCAGATACAATCTCATTTCTCCTTAGTGGCCTCTGCCACCAACAGCTATGTCTGAATTGTTTCTTTAGAAGCAAACCATAGTTAGATGTTCTGCAGACATCACTTCTTACCCGAGAACAGGTTTGAGGGTTTTTAAGTTTTCATTGATTTGCAGAGTTTGGGGGTCACATGTTTTCTGTATTTTTGCTTGGATTTTTAGCCTTATCTTATGACATCTGTACTTGCTGCCGGTCTGACCTACTTAGAGAAGCTAAAGACACTGAAGATTAAAATGAGCAACCCAGTTCAGTGCATATTTATAATTTCAAGGTCCTGACAGAAATGGCTAGTTTCTAATAATAATTTCTTGCTATTCAAAAACTAACTGTAACCTTGCATTCATAAAAATCTTATTTACAAAATAAAACAGTTTTGTTTGCCTAATAAGGTAAAATCTGTAAGCCCATATAACAGAACTGCACCTGAAATGTCTACCAGGATTTTTAACAACGCTGCTGATTAACCAACACCAATATCTCACAGTGTACAGCACGGTGTGCTACAGTCCCTGTCAAATATGGCTTAACTGTCACGAAAAAAATCTTCTTTTTTTTTTTAGGAATGCTTTCCACTGCGTCCCTGTTTCAAAACCAGAAAGAAAACAAGTCATAGCAGACTTTCTCTTGCAAAATGAATTTGTCAAGCTCTGCTGCATTTTGCTGAAGTGTAAGAAACTGAAATAAAAGTGATCCTAAAGTTAAGCAGCTGGCTTCAGGGCAGAGACTAGTGGGGATTTCTGTGAGAATATTTACTCTTCCTAAAGTCAGAGGTGTGGGTAGGATTTCTTGTTGCCAGACAAAATTATTCATGAGTCTAAGACCTTCCAAGACTGATTCCCTTCCCTATTGCTCGATACAGCTAATATTTAGATAATATTTTGCAGATACGAGGGAAAGTAGGAAGTCACTTTACAATTTTTAGACAGCATCTGGGCTCTCACTTTTATTCCATTACACTTTATAAATATATATATGTCTAGCTTTCGTAGCAAATGAAAATCGCCTGTGCTTAACAGCTTTCAGGAACATTCATGCAGGACCTGATCCAGAGCCTCTTCCCATCCCTAGGCCAGGGGCAGCAAGCTTCTGAAAATCAGGCAGAAGGTTTTGACGCAGGTCCTGGACACTGAACATCTACAAACACCTTCTTGCCTTGATAAAAAGTGCTTGGAGTGTAACGGTGTGTTTGCCTGGTATTTGAAGCCTTGGTTTGTGCTTGGGAGAGAACAGCCGCGCTACTTAACAGTGCATTTTTCTGGCTTTTAATCCATATTATGAATCTCTCACCAAAGAGCTTTCCAAAATGATTACATGACTGTGACCATGGAATTAGTGTTTGAAAAGCAGTTGCTGTCTGTCTAATATTTTTCTGTATTTTTACCGCTTATGTGCAAGCTGGAAGACATTTTTTGCTACTTCTGATCTGCACTGAAGCAGCCTACACAAACTGCTGTTAAGATTCGTCGGGCTGATGCTGCCATGTGGGAACCTGCAGGTCCAGTTTTCAGTGACCCCTTCAGACACGGGTGCAGACCTGCTCTGCCACGATACCAGCCCTCCATGTGCGGGGGGGTATTTGCCGATACGCTTTGCTGGGCAATCAAATATAATTAAACATGTGCAAAATTAATGCGTGCAATGTTTTATTCCTGGAGGTAAAATCCATGTAGTAAAACTTCAGCATTCTACTGAGTGAGAGATTTCTGCTCAAAAATGCATTTCTGCAGTTTTCTCAATGAATTTCCTCAGGTGATTGATTTACAGATGGCTGAATAGTGGTTAAAAAAAGGGTGCACACAATCAACATAAATTACTAGTATTAAGCAAGCACCAAGATACTTGCAGAGTCTTTATTACTTTGGAGTATCTCCTGTCAGTAAAATAAAATTCTTGCATGTAACATGAGACAAAAGTCTTTTGCAAAACAGGGTATCAAACCTAACTGAGTCAAATTCGTCTCTAAGCTCTGTAATGCCAGGGCTGCTTCGCTCTGTTGTTGCCATAACCACACTTTCACGAGATATGATATACGAAGGTTTTTCCCAGCCAAAAATCAGTTGCATTTGTGGATGCTGTTTTATAATTAAGATACAGATTGCTGAGCCTGCAAAGTTTCAGGCGAAACCTTAACTCTGTGTACAGCGAGGAATCTCAGAACACCAGTGAAATCCCTTGCAAAACCACATGTGTATAAAAACGTATTTTTAGGAGCAAGGTCTGCAGGAGCATCCCTCAAGGACCATCTCCACACTCCAGCAGACACTGTCTGTCTGTCTGAGGGACAAGTCACAAAGAAATTGTCTTGAAGCCTGGCTGTGCCACCCTTGCAGAGCCGGAGGTCACTGCAGGTTTCGTCCCATGCTCTCAGGCTGGGATGTGCGGGCAGCACCCAATGCCCAAACCAAGCCTAACCGGATCTGTGGGACCCGAGACGAAGAGCCAGCTTGGTGTGCAGGCGGGTGGGCTGTGCGTGGCTCAGAGCTGGCTGCAGGCTCAGCATTTGTTCCCTTTGCATCCTTTCCCTCCAAGGATTCGGGGCTCTGGAAAGTTTTCTGCATTAAAGAGAGCTTGCCTTACCTTTTCAGGGAAGGGCAAATCGCACAAATCGGAGTTGGCTTATGCAGCTGCCCCCTCCTGCTAAACAGCGTATTTCTGTCTGTGTTTCACTGCTGTTTTCTACCCCATCTCCTTCTGCTCTACGTAGTCTGTCAATATTGGGTTTTCTTTCGTTAAACTTTCCTCTCAATATCTGTTCTTCCTCACTGATGGTTCCTCCCTTTACCACAGATTTTTTCTGTGTTTTGGTTTGATTCAAACTGAAACAACTAGAAAGGTATCTAAAAATAATGAATGTGGTTATACCTATTTACTATAAAGCACACAATTCATATCAGCTTCATTCTTTGGGTAGTATTTTTAGGGAAAATGTAACACTCACTTAATTTCAGATCCTTTTTTAATCTTGCTTCTGGCATAGGCTCCAAGAGACGTGCACGTAACATAGATGCTTCATTTACTCCTCCAAATATACAAAGAATATGGCTATCTGCAATAAACATCGGTAAGGGCCTGACTGAAGACAAGAAAGAAAATCTGTTATAAAGCTGCTCTAAATTCCTTATATACCTAAGAATTTCAACACCTACGGATGTGCCAGAGCCTCCTTGTCACCCTCATGAACTGAAGAGCCTGGGACATACAATTATTCACGAATGTGATCTGCGTGTTTGTGCACAAACTGCACAGCAGATTTGGAAACAACAGTCTGAGGATGTTACGGCTGTTAGTCAAAATCTGGAGTAAAGGGGAGATTTTTATTTAAATGGGGGGATTCAGAATGTGACTCAGAGAGAAATCATGTAGAATACTGTGACTTCGTGCAAAACCCTTAGAAAAACACATAATTGTCTGGAAAACCTGGACATCCAAGTGCAAAATCTGCAGAATTTGCAGTATCTGAGTCATGTCTCTCTCCTTTTACCTGCAGATCGTGGATCGAGTAAGCGATGTCTGCGGCAAAAGACCGACCAGCAGACAGGGAAAGGGGAGGGCAATGCCTAAACTTCCTCAGAGAGACTAAGCTTTCCTCTGTGCAGCTTTTGTCTCTGGTTTTCACATTTAGGTGTAAATCTGGCTTTGGGCTATGATGCACACTTCTGCCAGATGTGATTAGTGTTAATCACATATTATTTAGATCAATATGGATCTCTGTTTGATGCACATAGCAATTGCTTGCTGCTCTGTATTCTCTAACTCTTTGTATTTAACAATATCAGTTATAAAAAGCAATTTATACCCAGGCCACAAACACCCTTACTCCCCAAAACCCCACTATTCCTGGTAATGTAAAGTCCTACTGCTCATAAAACAAAACTCAAAATGTTATAGTCCTGATATTTTTTTAATGCCCTAATAGTCCCTCTGATTTCACTGTTGATGAGATTTTTCACATCACACTATTTAGCGTTAACTGGGAATGCGTACCTGCAGAAATCAGCAGTGAAACAGCAGTATCAAATATTTGAAATGTGCATCTCCAGGAAAGGCTCTGTCTCCCTGCCTACTTGCGAATACACATGTATATACATATGTATGTCTCTCCATCCCAGTGCTTGAAGCAGAAAAGTGTGGTTGCTACTGCAAAAATATATGTAGCACAGCCATACCATAATCAAATGTATGCTCAGACATGTTGCAGGCAGTAGCAGCAATTTACAGCCACATCGAATGCCATGGCTTCGGCTTCCTTAAGACATATTTCTCACACCAGAAAATGTAATTGCTGTTTCACTGTGTCTTCCCACATGGTGATCGGAAACGCTTCGGTAAAATGAAGCAACCTATCGATACCATATCTATCACAGATGAGACATCTACAAATACAGATCAGTGTAATCCAGTCATTGATTTTAGGATTCTCAGTCCTCCGAGGACTGTGACAAATCTATACATTGCCCCTGAGTGATAGAGTTTGCTTTTGAGTTTCTGATTTCATTGGGGAAACCGTGCAGAAGTTAATGGAAGCAGAGAGCGCTCTGCTGCTGCCCAGATGAGGAGCCCCAGGACCACGCGTGTGTCCTGCAAAACCCAACTGTGGTGCACACCAGTAATTAACAGCCAGACATTTGCAGACAGACCAACACCGTCTTCTTTTTGAAGACAAGAAAAAGAGAACAGTTTCAATATTAGCAAATATTCCGGCTTTGCCCCAGATTTGCCTGGTTTTGGAATCCACTTGTATTGTACAAGCATAGGTACCGTTCCTGACGGGGCTTGGTGAAGTGGCGATGTGAAGGAAGCATTTGGCTCTCAGTGCCAATCCGTAAATCTTGTTTGTAAGAATGGACACACAGAAAAAAAACCCATCCTGCTATATCTTCATCTGGACTTTGCACATGCAGTGCTATGCCTTTGGCATACTTGTCCCACGGCGGATTCTATACAGATAAATGTGTCCTTGTAGCAAAAACAGAGATTCGCTTTCCGAGAGACACAGAAAGCTGAGGGGCCGTGTCTATAGGTGTGTGAATGCACACAAACACCAGCGTCCTCCAGACGTACACACTTACACAATGTTTTGTGTAACTGAACTTCAATATAATGCGAGTGTTTACAAGAAATGGTTTCCAACTTGCTGGCTGAAGACAAATGAATTATTTGCCGAAGAAAGCAGGGAAAACTTCCTAAAAACCTCTCGAACTTTTCAAATTTAAATTAATAGGAAAAAGTGAAAATGTATGAAGAAATGTTTAGATTTCAGTTAATCTTTAAAATCTGATAGACAGACAGACAAGGTATTTGGGTGTTACACTGAAAAGCCTCAGAATAAATATACCCTGGAATTACTAGGAATTCCCACAAATACCCTGGATATAGTCCCCAGGGACTATTTTACTTTAAGACGAATACATCAATATATATTCTTCCTTTACACAAATTGTAATCTACTCCCAAACCAAACTGGACAGAACACACTGGCAGGGCTGCAGAAGGGGCAGTTTTCCAGTCTCCAGGTAAAGCCTGCAGCATCTGACGCGCTGCGGATGAAGTTGCTACCACTGAGCAAGGTATACCCGGAATACAATGCCTAACACAAACTTGTAACAGGGACTGAACGCCAAAATATTAAAAAATGACTTCACTATGCCCAGGGAAATGACTGCCAGTGCTTTTTGAAAGTGTTAAATTTGCTTCTGTTCTACTTGGAGAGAATATTTTCTCACTCTTTGTTTGCTATGATGATGGAGACAAATCTGTCTTTAAAACTGGAGAAAAATTACAGTATTCCCTCTATAGGCATGTTTAAAACCAGGACTTCACAAAGTGCATGACAGCCTGACAGAAGCATTTTCTGGTCACTCAGATGGGCCTGCAGAGCTGGGTTTTGCCAATGTGAATCATGTGGACATTCCCAACTCATGACCATCCTCAGACAGCATCAGCTCAGACAAACTCCAAGGAACAGGCTCTGCTGTGCCGAAAAAGGCTGACATTATTGCATCTACTCTACACCTCTGAAACTGC